>Ga0209347_1000058_pt1 | contig 318525 bp, 278 predicted proteins | sample AutmiccommuBRH23_FD_187382 | JGI IMG/M metagenome (GOLD analysis project Ga0209347, IMG submission 187382) | Deep subsurface microbial communities from Mt. Terri, Switzerland - Autotrophic microbial communities BRH/23 (SPAdes) (version 2) | ecosystem: Environmental > Aquatic > Deep subsurface... | reverse complement strand
AAGTTGGTTGCGGGGGCTGGATTTGAACCAACGACCTTCAGGTTATGAGCCTGCGATGCGTCTATTTAAGTTATTGAAAATACTGATATAAATGTGCAATTATCCAATTTTGTGGAATATTTTGTGGAAAAGAACAGCTCTTCCCCACCCTTTTGGGTGTGCGAATCACCGAATGTGATAAGCTGTGAAGAAAATATCGTAAGTACATGATATTAATCCCTAAGTTTGCCACTAAGTCCTGAAACTTAGGGCTGTATTTACAAAAGGTCAGCGCTAAGGCGCTGGCTTTATTTGTTTTTTTGTCCCCCCCTCTTGTCGGGCTACCGCCCGACCCCGCACGCCATTCCATCCTCGAGATTGTGATCTCTTCGGAGCTTGGAACGGCGGCACTCACCCAAGAAAAATGGTTGTTCCTCCTGGCGTCGTCTCGCCTCGTTTTTCTAAAGGGTTCGGCTGGCGTACGGGGTCGGCCGCTTCGCTGCCAACACGGCGGTCGGCCTGGTCGGCGCGCCCTTGCCCTGGTCGAAAAGTCGTCCAGGGTGTCCCTCATTCTTCGGGCCATGTTTCCGACAAGAGGGGGGGGACAAAATTGCTTCTGCAGCTTCCCACGCAGAAGGGGCACTACGCGTGCCACGGAGATGACGCGCCGGCGTCATCCCAAAGGGCGTGCGTAGGCACGCCATCTTTACGTCATTACGCCCTTGGGTCGCGTAATGACGACAACCTGTGTCGTTACACGACCGCGTGTAACGACACATTGAATGGAGATGCGCCGGAAGGCCGGTGCTGCCGGCAACGCCCTTGGGCGTTGCTAAAGAAGGGACGCTCGCACGGTTCTCCCCATGATACCGAAAACAGCGACCGTCAAGGCACCCTTAGTGCTTGAGCGACAGTCGAGAGCGCCGGTTGGGTACCCCGCCTATGACTAGCCGCTTCGGTTTCCGGTTCAGCTCATGGGAACCGTAGCTTGCTGCGGTTGGTCGATTTTATCAGCCCAAACCTAACACCCATATGTCTAGCAAAGAGCCGACGTTCAAAGAACGTATCCGTCTCCTCGACATCTGCGCGCACGAGATCGAAGTTCATGCCGACCGGCATGGCAACGATCAGCTTGTGCAAAAGCGCTTACGCTCGATTGCCGACCTCGTTGCTGACGAGGCCGCGCGGATGAAGCTTGCCAACCAACGTTGGGAGCAACAACGCAAAACGACCCCAAGAGGGGCCGTCCTTACTAGCTAACTATAGCACATTCTATGGAAAGCAACATCGATGCAATCCTCGAAGTCCTCGACTTGAGTGATTGTGAGCTTGGTTCTAGCCAGCGAGATCTCGTTGTTGATGCTGTTCGCACAGCACTGCAAGAAATGTTGAACTAGATACCGGCACAAGAGCCCGCCCACCAGGCGGGCTTTTGTGGTGTTTCCCCTGCCACGACGGTGGCCGGCTGCTCATAGATTGGCCTGCGGCGCAATCGGTGCAGCCGGGGTCTGACGCCCAATGGAAAGAAAAGTTGCGTTTAGGTGCACGGGGCACAGCCGCAGCACCTCCGAAAGCGGCCAAAACCGCTTCGGCAGGTGTGGGCCACAAGCGCCACAAGCCAGACCCGGATAATCGGACAGCGTGTGCTTTCCACGCAGATCAAGTCTGTGGTTGTCGACGCAAAAATCGCTGCAATGCATCATGGTGGATACCGGATTCCGGCGCTGGCGACTGCTTTCAGCCCTATCGCGTCAATTCGAGTTCGAATACCAAACTGTGCATCCTGACCCCGAGCCGACGAAGTACATGGGCTCAACACTTGTGTTGCAATTGTGCAGAGCATGGCGGCGAGCCACTTGCGCACCGCAACAACGTCACTTCTGACATGCCACGGCGATGGCGCAACTTTTTGGGTGGCATTTTCTGCGTTGAGCCGCAGTTGTTCAGATGACCTCGACCGTTCGGCGCAGACCTACTTGCCGGGCGCCCGTGACCCGATCCAGAAATTCGGATTTGAGATGGCCAAGTCCCCTTCGGGGATTCGCAAGCTGACACTCCACAGAAGGGACTTGTTTAATCACCACACGCTCATTTTGCTGGTCGATAAACCGAAACGACACGTATGCGAGTTCCTCTAAACTTCTCGGTGTTGATGTCTTGGTTGCTTTTGAGGAAGACTACTCGGGCATTCACCTGCGGCAGGGCGGTCGGCATTGCCAAGCCGGGTTCTATACGGTCGTACGTCGTACTGTGATGACCTTCATCAGTCCACTCAGTGGTTGTGCTCAAATGACGTTGACCGACGGACAAACCAAAGCAAAACTTCTGGTCCGACCGTAACAAGTGCTGTCCACCCAAGAGTTGTTTAATCCTCACTTTTCCGCCGGCTGTGGAGCACACGAACCCACAGTGCAATGACTCTTAAAGACCACAAAAAAGTTCCGAGGCGAAGGGAAGCTTTATTGCCTGGATGACTTGCATCTTGACTAGCAATGCGATCACTGTGCTCATCCAACAGATTTGCAACGGCCAGCCCAAGCCAGAACAGAAAAATGGACCGTCGACTTGAGGGTATGCGTTCGATGAGCAGGTTCTGGCTTTTGGTAATGCTTTGCCTGTCCGGAATACTGGCCGCCTGCACGCCAGAAAAAGCAAGTACGTATGAGCCGAAATATGCTTCGAATGCACCGCCGGGGCAGATCGGACAAGAATACATCTTCGCGGTGCATCCGCTTCATAATCCGAAGCGCCTGTTCGAAGTGTACCAGCCGCTCATCGAATTGATAAACGAACGTGTCGCACCGGCCTTTCATTTGAAGTTGGAGGCCTCACGGGACTATGCTGCGTTCGAGGCCAAGCTCATCGCCCGCAAGTTCCACATCGCCTTGCCAAATCCCTATCAGACGCTGCTGTCAGAACATCACGGGTATCGCATTCTGGCGAAGATGGGCAGCGATGAACAGTTTCGCGGTATCCTTATCGTGAGGCGGGATGCCAACATCGAGACCTTCGCGGATCTAAAGGGCAAGGCCATTAGTTTTCCCGCCGCAACGGCTCTGGCTGCGACGATGATGCCGCGCCTATTCCTGATTCGGCACGGGCTTGTGCCAGGTGATTTCGAGGAACGATACGTGGGCTCACAGGAGTCTGCCATCATGAACGTGCTTTACGGCAAGACCACCGCAGCGGGAACGTGGCCGCCCCCCTGGGAGGCGCTCTTACGACGGCGCCCTGAACTGATCAATGAACTTGTCGTTAGATGGGAAACGACACCGCTCGTGAACAACGGGGTCGTGGTTCGCAACGATCTGAGACCAGACGACGTCAATGCGGTGAAGGACGTGTTGCTGACTCTTCATGAACATGAACGCGGCAGAACGATCCTCAAGGACATTGAAATCGCAAAATTCGAGACGGCTGATACATCATCATTCGAGACCGTACGCCAGTTCGTCGCGAAATATGACGCGGCATTCGGCCCGAGGCAGCCATGAGGCTTCGTGACCGTCTCGGGTTACCGCCGAGCATGGGCATTCGAACGAAACTCGTCCTGGGCGTGGCGTTCGTTCACCTCCTGCTGATGACAATTTTCGTCTTCGATCTCGTGCAACGACAACGCGAGTTTCTCCTTGCCGAGCTATCAAACCGCACGCTCCATCATGCGCAGGTTCTTGCGGTTGCTTCATCTGCGTGGGTGTTGGCCGACGACCTTGTCGGAATGGAAGAGGTTCTTGAATCCGGGGTGCGAGGAGGCGGCGTGCAGTATGCGATGATCGTCGACCCGCAGGGCCGGGTTCTGGCGCACACCAAACGCGAAATCACCGGCCGATTCCTGATTGATCGAGAAAGCCGCAACGCCCTGTCGGGAAGGCAGGAACCCCACGTCTATTTCGAGACCGAGAAGTCGCTGTACGCGGCGGCTCCGATACTGGTGGCAGGCAGACTGATCGGATGGTCAATGCTCGCTGTCGACAAGAGCGCGACCAGTGAGCACTTGTCCTATGTCACGAGGACCGGTCTCGCATACACAATGGTGGCAATAGGAATCGGAACGCTGTTCGCCCTGCTCCTTTCACGCTCGATCCTGCGCCAACTCCGATTTCTGCTACGGGGGGTCGACAACCTGCATTCCAATATTCTCGATCGACCGGTGCAGGTCGTCGCTGAGGATGAGGTCGGGCGAGTCGCTTCTGCATTCAATCGCGCACTGGCGTCGCTTCGTAGCAGTCTCGAACTCCTCAACCGCGAGGTCATCGAGCGCAAGCGGGCGGAAGAGGCACTGAGAAGACTGTCGCGGCGGCAAGTCGGTGCCATCGAAGAGGAACGCAAGCGTATCGCTCGCGATCTCCACGACGAACTGGGCCAGGCTCTCTCCGGGATGCAGTTCTGCCTGAAGTCCATGCAAGGAGAGGCGGAACGCAGTAACTCTTCACTTGAAGCGCCGTGCCAGAAGCTATCTTCCGAGGTCGAGAGAATGGGCGTATCGATCCATCGAATTGCCAACAATCTTCGCCCGGCGACCCTTGACCACCTCGGCCTCTTGCCGGCTATCGAGGCATTAATCGCAGAGCAGCTGCCGGCAATGGGAGGAAAACTTTCGGTCAAGACCGACGCTTCGGGTTTTCGCCGCCGGCTACCGCCCGATACCGAGATGATCGCCTACCGCATTGTCCAGGAAGGGCTTAACAACGTTATTAAACACTCTGGTGCAAGCCACGTTCACCTGCAGCTTACGGTCAATCATCCCAACCTGATCATCGCTATCCACGACGACGGCATGGGGATCGACGGGCATCGCGATGGTACCGTAGAAGGAACATTCGAGCACGGCATCGGGCTTATCGGCATGCAGGAGCGCGCGGCTGCGGTCGGTGGCAAGGTCGATGTCAAGTCGCGGCGGCGCGGAGGAACGACACTCCGAGCGGAGCTGCCGTACGCGGAGATTTAGTGGCCATGCAGAAACTGCGGGTACTTATTGCCGACGACCATTCGATCGTGCGTGAAGGTGCGCGGCAATTGCTGGACGCTCAACCTGACATGGTAGTGGTTGGCCTGAGCAACTGCGGCGAGGAGGCGTTGCAACATGCCCGCGAACACAGGCCCGATGTCATCGTGCTCGATATTTCCATGCCAGATTTCAATGGCTTGGATCTGTTGAGCTTGCTCAAGCGCGCCTCTCCATTGAGCAAGGTCGTTATCCTTTCGGTTCATCAGGAGCCGATGCTTGTCCGGCAGGCCCTGGCAAGCGGGGCACGCGGCTACATCGTCAAGACGGCTCCGGTCAGTGTGCTGATCGACGCCATCCGGACGATATGTGCCGGTGATACGTTCATTAGTTCCCAGATCGATATCGCTCGTCTGGATGAATTGCGACTTAGCGGGTCGCAAACTTCTGCAACCAATCCATACGACCTGTTGACCGAGCGCGAGCAGCAGGTCTTCCGGCTTGTTGTGCAAGGCAAGACGAGCCACCAGATTGCCGAGTTGCTCTGCTTGAGCGGTCGGACCATCGAAAAGCATCGCGCCACCGTCCTGCACAAGCTGGGCGTCAAGGATACGGTTGAAATGGTCAAATGGGCCGTGCGCCTCGGCGTGATCTCGATCGACGAATGAATTCACTCAGGAAGTTTCAGTATTGTCCTCGATCTCACCGACGGTTTGGTCATGACAAAAGTGTCGCGGATTGGGTAGATCTACGCATTGCAGAATAGTTCACGAGCGCACTAACCTCCAGCAATCAAGAAACGATGTGAAACGCCGGTCGAAGAAAATCAAAGACGCTTCTTAAAGAACCACTTCGACCCAAAAAAATCATAGGAGGATTAAATGTACCAGAGGCTTGGCGCCTTTTGGAGCGCCGTCGCTTGTGCCGGTCTACTCGCTCAACCTGCCTTAGCGGCGGACCCGGTCAATCTCGTCGTCGGCTATCAGCCCTACGATACGATTTCATATTCCGCGGCAGTCATTCGTGCCAAGGAACTCTGGAAGAAAAACCTGCCGGCCGGCAGCACGGTGGAGTTCGAGGCAGCACTTCAAGGGTCTATCATCGTCAATGCGATGGTGGCCGACAAACAGCAGATAGGCTACCTCGGCGACATGCCAGCCGTGGTCGCGACGACCAAGGGCAAGGGCGACCCAATCAAGCTTGTGGCCAACACCGGCTTCTCGGCCGGCCAGCGTTGCAACGTCATTATGGTTCGCACCGATGCGCCGCAGTTCAAGGACGCCAAGGAAGCCGTAAAGTGGCTCGACGGGAAGATCGTTGCGACGCCGAAAGGGAGTTGCGCCGATCGTTTCTTGCGACAGACGATTGATTCAACCGGCATCAAGCCATCTGAGGTTCTCAATCAGTCGATTGAAGTCATCACCACGAACTTCCGAGTGAAGAAGATCGATGCAGCGGTCCTCTGGGAGCCTTCGGTATCACGCATCGGCGATTTCGTCGGCGAAGGCGTGGCTCGGGAAGTGGCGACCGGCAACACATACGGAATCCCCGACGCTGGGTTCATCGCCATGCATCCAGCCCTCGTGAAAAACCAGCCCGAGATCGCCAAGGCCTGGCTCAAGACCGAACTTGAAGCGCAGCAGTTCATCCTCGACCCGAAAAACGCCGAAGAGGTCGGCCGTATTGTGAGCGAGCAGACCGAGGGCATTACTCCAAAAATGGCTTGGTTCTCCTTGTACGGCAGGGTTCCCGATGAGCGAGGTGGAAGCGCCACGCGCGACACGAAGCCGTTCATCATTGACGACGTCGTCAAGGCGCACGCCAAGGAAACCTACAAGTTCCTTCATGAGGTCAAGGTCATTCATGTCGGTGAACCTCCTGAAGGTGCGATCGATGACACGCTTGCCCGCGAGGTCCTGAAAGAGGCCGGAGCCAAGTCACCTCTTGGTGAAATCAAAGCTCTTGATGCTTCCGCATATCCTGGAAAATAACTCGGGCTTTCCCCTTGACGGACTCTAAGCCAAGAAAAATCCGTGCCTTTTGCCACTTCAGTAATGTGGCACGAGGCGCGGATTAGCACCCAGCCGGACGTCGTAGGAGATTTGCATGTCACTTGGGGCAACATCAACGAATGCCGCGTCGAACAAATCAATCCCGGGCCAGCAGGTTGGCGAAGACTGGCTGTATCGAGCACAACGGGCACTGACGACTCCGATGCCATACCTCGGTATCGCCGGCATCGCGATGTTCATACTCTTCTGGTACCTGACAACCGAGTACTTCAAGCTGCCTCGCTTCGTTAAATTGCCGGGTCCGGTGGAGGTCTGGACCGAATTCACAAATCCAGACCCGATCTACGGCACATCCATGTACACGTTTGACTACTACAAGCACATCGCCTGGAGTTCGCTTCGCGTGATGCTGGCCTTCGCATTGGCAACCGGCCTCGGTGTCCCTCTCGGGCTCTACATGGGTTGGAAAAAGAAGTTCAAGGATTATGTGTTTCCGATCATTGAGGTGCTGCGCCCGATTCCCGTTCTTGCCTGGGTGCCGCTGGCCATTCTGATGATGCCGGGACGCGAGGCGCCGATCATCTTTCTGGCCTTTCTCGCAGCGTTCTTCGCCACGACTTTGAATGCGATGTTGGGCGTGGAATCAATCGACGAAAGCTACTTTCGTGCCTCGCAATGCCTGGGGTCAACTCCTTGGAACGTGTTCAAGCGCGTCGTCGTTCCCGGTGCGCTCCCAGACATCTTCACCGGACTGCAAATTGGGGTTGGCGTTGCTTGGTTCTCGCTGGTCGCCGCCGAAATGGTGTCCGGGGAACATGGATTGGGGTTCCTGATCTGGGATTCCTACGTCCTCTCGCAATACCCCGTGATTGTCATCGCGATGGTTACTCTTGGGCTCGTTGGCTACGTGTATAGCTTGCTAATCAGAATCGTGGGGCGATCACTGATGCGTTGGACACAAAAAGGGCAGGCGTAATGACCATGAATAACAATGGCCCAATCGAAGGGCGCATCAGCATCAAGAACGTGAGCAAGATCTACGATCCTGATGGCGCCAAGGTGCTCGCGGTTGACGACTGCTCACTGGAAATCCAACCCGGCGAATTCTGCGTTATTGTTGGTCCTTCCGGTTGCGGCAAGACCACCTTGCTCAATGCTGTTGCTGGATTTCACAGCATTTCGTCGGGCAGCATTGAACTCGATGGTCGTGCGATCTGCACAGCCAGTCACACTGAGCCCCCTTCCGCCGAGCGAATTGTCGTGTTCCAGAACGGTGCTCTGTTTCCTTGGCTTTCGGTCTTGGACAACATCACGTTCGGTCCCGAAGCCCAGGGTAAAATGACCCGGGGGGAAGCTGTGAGCCGGGCCCGCGAACTGTTGGCCGAACTCGGCCTTGCCCCTATCGCCGAGCGATATCCTGGCGAGATATCCTCGGGCATGAAGCGACGTGTCGAGATCGCCCGCGCTCTCATCAATGATCCCAAGGTCCTGCTGCTCGACGAGCCATTCCGCGCGATGGACGCGCTGACCAAGGGGGTCGTCCAGGAATTCCTGCTGCGCGTGCTCGACAAGATGAGGAAGAGCGTCCTGTTTATTACCCACGACCTCGAGGAGGCACTTTTCCTTGGCGATCGCGTCGTGGTCATGACCACACGTCCCGCTCAGGTAAAGAAGACGATCATGGTCGATTTCCCCCGCCCTAGAACCTATCGCGTTCGCTCTTCGCAACGCTATCTTGAGCTCAAGGAGCAGGTGTTTGAAGCCGTTCACGAGGAAGCGCGCAAGGCATTCGAGGCCGGCGAACGTGAGATGGCCTGAGGCTCCACTTCAACCGGCTGGCATTCGAGGCGAGAATAATGAACCTGATCAAACTAAGAAAAGCGATCTTCAGCAAGTCGGTCCTGCGCGGATTCATCTCTGTCGGCGGGCTTATTGCTTTCTGGGAACTTGGCCGCCGCCTCCAGCTGCCAGGCCTAGCCGTTGTGCCAGCGCCCAGCGAAGTTTTTGCCGCTTTGTCCGACATCGTCGCCAAGCCGGAATTCTGGGATCACTGGTACGCCAGCTTCACTCGCGTATTGGGGGGCTTTATCGCAGCCCAGCTGATTGGAATCCCCCTCGGACTTATGATGGCGATGAACAGGTATTTTCATGCCTTTACGTTTCCCTTGCTGGAGATCATGAGACCAATCCCTCCCCTCGCATGGGTGCCGGCTGCGATCATCTTCTGGCCGACGACCGAACTGTCCATCGGTTTCGTGATCTTTCTGGGTGCTTTCTTCACCGTGGTTGTCAATGTCATCGGCAGCGCGCGCAACATTGACGTGCGTTACCTGCGGGCTGCGCAGTCACTTGGTTCACGGCCGATCGACATCTTCAAGCGCATCATCCTGCCGGCGGTCTTGCCAGGCATCTTCATCGGCATGGCAGTTGGTATGGGAATAACCTGGGAGGTTGTGGTTGCCGCCGAGATGATCGCCGGGAAGTCTGGCCTGGGATACCTGACATGGTCTTCATATGTTGGCGGCAACTATCCTCAGATCATCATCGGCATGATCAGCATCGGTATAGCCGGTTACATTTCAAGCAGTCTTATCCGCCTTTTCGGCCGCTTCGTCACGCCCTGGCAGAGTACGCAGTAGTCTGGCTCACCTGCTTTTTCATCAACAAACAGATCCGGAGAAGGGCAGAACAAAATGGAAAAGAGTGCTGGCAGCGTCGGCAAGGTCGTCGTCGACAACATCTCCAAGTCCTACGATGTGGGGCGGCTAAAGGAACCGGTTCTGGATCGCTGCTGCCTCACACTTCCAGCCGGTCAGTTGACCGTGCTGATTGGACCATCCGGTTGCGGCAAGAGCACGCTCATCAATATTCTGGCCGGCTATGAAAAACCCGATTCCGGCTCGATTACAATCGACGGCGCCCCAGTCGGCGGCCCGTCTTCTGACCGGCTTGTGGTTTTTCAGGAAACGGCGCTGTTTCCGTGGATGACAACCTTCGAGAACATCGTTTATGGCCCGACGGTGCAGCGCGAACGGCTTCGCGACGAGATTGAAAAAGATGCCGCGGGTCTTCTAGAGACGGTTGGTTTGCGGGAGTTCCGCAACAAATACCCCTCCCAATTATCCGGTGGCATGCAGCGGCGCGCCGAGCTGGCGCGAGCCATGATCAATCAACCCCGGCTTATGCTTCTGGACGAACCCTTCCGTGGCCTTGATGCCATGACGAGGGAGTTAATGCAGGAGTATTTTCTTCGGCTCTACGAGGATAAGGGACAGACGTCCTTATTCGTCACCTCCGAGATCGACGAAGCAATATTTCTAGCCGATACGCTGCTCCTCATGAGCGCCCGGCCTGGCCGCGTTATCAAGTCGATGCCAATCACCCTGCCGCGTCCGCGCGTGCCTTCCATGCTAACATCCACCGAGTATCTTCGCTACAAGGAAGAAGCTCTCGACATTCTCCATGAAGAAGCACTCAAGGCGTTCGAAGGTGGCAGCCAGGCAGCTGCGGACTTCGTCGAAGCCTACGAGGAGCGGGAAACAGTTGGCTAATCTGTGCTGCGCCTTTGAAGACGGCGCCTCACGCAGGTTGTGCCCAGAATAGCGGCATGGCCAACCGGGAGAGCCGGCTCTGGACAGCAAGCGGCAAAATCTTTTTCACGGTTCCAGTTACCAACGTACGAGGTCGGGATTTGGCTGCTGAATCGAAACTGGCAACCCACCAACATCTGCTTTTGTCAGGCAAGCAGGTGCGCGAGCGTATCCTAGGTGAGGTTCGCGACGAGGTAACGCGTGAGCAGGCTGCGGGGCGCAAGCTAGGTAAAATCGTTTCGGTGAGTATTGGCCGGCGCGAAGAGATTGCGATTTACATCCGCGGGCAGGCGCGCGCGGCTGCCGATGTCGGTCTGCCGTTCGACGAATTATTCTGGCCAGAGCTGCTTTCGCAGGACGACTGCAAGAAGCGCATCCTGGCGATGAACGATGACCCGGATGTGCTGGGCATCATCCTGCAGCGGCCGGTGCCGAATGGCATCAATGTGCGCTCGCTTCAATCGGCGATCCATCCCTTGAAGGATATCGAGGGCATGAGTCCGGCTTCGATCGGCAACATCGTCTACAACGATCTGGCGCTGGCACCGTGCACGGCGGCTGCTTCCGTCGAGCTACTGAAGGAAACCGGTCTCAAGCTCAATGGGCTTGAAGTGGTGATGATCGGTCATTCGGAAATTGTCGGAAAGCCAGCGGCATTCCTGCTCATGGCGCAGGGCGCGACGGTTACGATCTGTCACCACCTAACCCGCTCTGTGGCAATGCATTCGCGCCGCGCCGATGCCGTCATCGTCGCCGTAGGCATTCCACGATTTCTGACCCCTGACATGGTGAAGCCGGGAGCAGCCGTTATCGACATCGGCATCAATCACGTGAGCGGACCGAATGGTGCAACGATCGTCGGCGATGTCGATACCGATGGCGTGCGTGAGGTTGCGAGCTGGGTAACACCGGTGCCAGGCGGTGTCGGCCCGGTGACGGTGGCGCTCCTGATGCGAAACGCGATTACGGCACATGCAATGCAGGTGGCGGCAGGCTGGCGCGAGGCGTGACAAGGCGCCGTTCGGGAGCTTTGAGAGTCTCGAATTAGAGAATGCGAGAGGCCGCAGAGAAAAAAGCGGTCCGGCAAAACGGGAAGAAAGAGTAAGGAAACCTTATCAAGGAGAAGAAAAACATGCGCGAATGCGAGCCGCATCACGCCGACATCGGCGCTAACGTCATCATGAAGGACGAGTTCATGAAATCGTTCCCGCACTCGTCATTTCACCACGGGCAGGTTCTCAAGGTTTCAGGCGATCTGCGTTACGTAAAGTTTCGGGAACGGCGGGCTCCGCTTTGGCTGAACCGAGCACTGATCGACTACGCGCCCTAATGCATTGCGGCGCACGCATGCTGTCAGGTTCGGTAGCGAAGTGCATTGACTAGCAGCTTGTTTGCAAATTCAAGTCTCTGGTTTTTATTACCACGCGGCCCATTCCAATGTCTTTGGACACTCCTGGAAAATTCGAGTTTTACAATTGTCACAAATGGACTTTTCGAGCCTCGGAACTATGGTTGCAATAGCCACAAACTTATCCGGGAATATGTGGTCTTCACCGATCGCCTCATTGAGGCCGAGCTTCTTCAGGCGCTGCTTGAAATGCACGGCACGAGCAACGACGAAAAGGTCTCCTCCGAGCCCCCGTCTTCGCTTGCATTCCTTTATGATCGTGTCCACGCCCGAGAGATCTATATCGCCGACGCTTTTCAAGTTGACCAGCAACGTTTTCTGACCGGGCCGCTCAGCTGCTATGCTGCGAAAAACAGCTTCGAGCATTGCCGACGATCCGAAATACAGCGGACCGTGACAGCTGCACATCAGCAGTTGCGGGCATTCGGGTAGATTGAAGACTTCTGCGTTTCGGAATGTCCGCTGTTTGAGTGAAGTGTCAGGCACATCGATCACGATATGAAGCTGCATGGTGCGAAGGATGAAGGTGCCGAGTGAAAGCATGACGCCGACATAGATAGCAAGTTCCAGTTCGATCAGAACGCCGATCAGGAACGTGACGACAAGGATCATGGTCTCCGACCGGCTAGACGTGACAATATGTTGTATCTCGGCGACGTCGACCAAGCGGACGGCAACTATGATAATCAACCCGGACATTGCCGCGATCGGGATGTATTTCACCAGTGGGGCGATTGCGAACAAGATGATGACCAGCCCAACGGAGGCGAATACCGCTGACAAAGGGGTCTTGGCGCCGGATTCGAAATTCAAGCCACTGCGTGTAAAAGACCCCGAGCCTGGATAGGCCTGGAACATGCTGCCGACGATGTTTGAAAGTCCTTGCCCTACGATCTCCTGGTTGGCGGAGAATGGCGCATCCGTCCGCGCGGCGAATGCGCGTCCGATCGCAATGGCCTCGAGCAAGCCGATCAATGCAATTGCGAATGCGCTTTCAGCCAACGCATGCGCCTGTTCGATTGACGGAAACACTGGTGAGAAACTTGGCAGCACGGAAGGCAATGCGCCGACGGTTGCCAGCCCCTCGGCACCGATGGCGAGACTGAGAAGAGTTCCGGCGACCAAGGCAAGAAGGAAGCCAGGGAGCTGGCGGTGGATCTTGGGTGACATCAAAGTCACGAAAATCGTCACTGCCGCAATGAGTAGCGTTCGCCAATCCAACCCGTGCGAGGATGCGCTTGCGAGATTCTGCACGCGCTCCAAAACGGTGCCGCCACGCTCTGTTTCAACGCCGAGGGCTCCGCGCAACTGACTAACGCCAATTAGAATAGCCGCCGCGGCCGTGAAGCCGGTCATTACTGAGTGGGAGACGAAGGCAGCAAGACGCCCAAGCTGGGCTGCCGCAAATGAGAGTTGGATGATACCGACCATCAAGGTCAGAACAAGAGCAGCGTAAATGTAGGGACCAGATTCCGGCGTGAAGTGCGGCGACAGAGCGGCGAAGACTACAGCGGAGATTGCAGTCGTCGGCCCGGATATCATGACCAAGGACGAACCGAAAAAGGCGGCGATAATCGGCGTCACCATCGCAGTATAGAGGCCGTATTCGGGCGGCAGCCCGGCGATAGCCGCGAAAGCGACGCCCTGGGGCAGTACGATGGCTGCATTCGTCAGCCCTGCAACCACGTCGGAACGAAGGTTGCTTGCTGTGACGCGATCGCGCCACCTAAGGAACGGCAGGTACCCTTGCAGGCTACCCAGCGCTTTTACTAAGATATGATCAGAATGCTCCGTGTCGCGTGAATCAGTCAAATTGTACACCGTTGTAGTGCGTTGCAACGTTGTCGGCTTCAGCGAAGTAGCACCAGGGTTCGAAAATGGCTCCAGCAGCTGCCCTCGTGGGCGCGAGCAGTTATGAAATTGTTGCTCCCGAGCCGATCGTAAGAAGTAATATCAGCTGCAGGGCAGGCCTCATGAACTAAGCTAGTGGGACGACACGGCGCCTCATTTCTGGATGCTTGCGCGCAGCGACGTATTCCGGCCCGTGGTCTATTCGAATTCGCAAACGTTCGCCACACGGACCCGCTGCCAGATCAATCGTTTAACCGCTTGAATGTTCGCGAGCATCTCAGATCGCCGACTCTTGGTTTTGGCGCAGTCCGCCACGGCTGACACACATCTAGTACGACCCGAAAACTGAATCTGAGCAAATCAATATGCTGTATATTTAGTTGGCGGCCTTGAATGATGCTGTGGACGGCGCCCCCAGCGGCATTTGAAGCGCCAAAGGGTGTCAACGCCGGAGTAAAAGCAGACCAGCGCACCGGACTCAAAGTCGGCCACTTGACGTTATGCGCCGCAGCGATTCTTGCGACGATGCCCGCCGAATTGACGTGCACCAGAAGCACACCCCTGCTGATCGTCCGTCTTCCGCATTGGTCGGTCTTGGCCCGACGCTGAAGTGGCCGGGATGAGGCGCAACCGACGCGATCGGTGGTGCTGATGACGTTTCAACTTTCGTTCGCCAGACTGGCCGCTTTCGAGGCTAGACCGTCCGTGCTCGGCGCGCTACCAAATCGTACCGATTGACCCCGAGCCGCCGAAGTGCATGCGCTCAACACTGTTGTTGCACGCGACGTTGGCGAGCAGCATGTCACGGTGTGCGCTGCAATAAGCAGCGATGTGACAACAAAAATGCTGAATGTCCGGTCCACCCCCAGGCGCGTTCAGGCATCGATTTCACTGAGGGCCAAAAAGAGACGTTCTTCCGACGTGATGGCAAATCCAGAACCGGACTAACTCGATGGGAAGGGATCAACACTCAGCCCAGCCGCCTGCCATTTCGAGCAGCCGTACTGCAGGAGTCGCGCCTTGAACCCCTTCTTTCGAAGGGGCGCACCGCGTCGAAATTCCGCATGGCAGGCGACGCAGGCGCTCATCCTCTCGCTGAGCACGCCGAGCGCCGGCCTCACGTAGCCCGTCACGCTTGCGTTCTGGGCCTTGACGGCGAAGCGGCTGACTGCCCGGTGCATCGCGGCCCCGGCCTCGGCGTGCCCATGGTCCTGATGAACATGCGGCGACTGGCTCGGATCGTGCTTCGCCGCTGCCATGCCGGCGAGTAGCAGAAAGGCAGTGGCGGGAACTCCCGCCGTCAGTCTGCGAGCGCCGCCGTTCGAACGTGCCATTCCTCACTCGAACTCCAACTCGCCAAACACTGCCTGGGCATTGCGGCCTGCGAGCGCCTCGAACTCCTCCAGGTGCTTGAAAGCAGACTGATCGACTTTTGGAGCGCCGATCATGTCGCCGCCGGCGTCCATATGCTCGGCGACTCTGGCTCTGAGGTTCACGAGGTAGTCGTAGGTGTCGGCCTTGGCGCGCGCGAGAGTCGTCGGTGCACCCTGGCCCGGCACGACGTGTTCCGGCTTCAAGTTCGCTACGGTTTCGAAGGCTTCGAGCCAAGACTTTGAATTCGAGAACGGCAGCACACCAAGAATCCGCTCGGTATAGACGATATCGCCTGTGAAGACGGTCTTGGCCAACGGTACCCAGACGAAGGCATCGCCGGGCGTGTGCGCCGGGGCGGCGTGCCGGATCTCGATCATGGTGCCGCCGAGATTCAGGATATGCGAGGCCCCGAACGTCACGTCCGCGTAGACCGGCTCGGTTCCTTCGAGCTGCGCGCCGATGAGCTGATCGAGCATCGTGAACTGCAGTGAGTTTCGCTCTTTCTGGTCGGCGACGGCTGCTTCAGAAGCAATGATGGTGGCGCCCTTCTTGCGCCAGTAGCCGTTGCCGAGCCAGCGGTGGTCCTGGCCGCCCGTGTTAATGACGTAGCGGACCGGCTTATCGGTCACCTTGCCAATGGCGGCATCGAGCGCCGCGGCGCCCTTCCAGCTGCCACCGGAGTCGACGAGCACTGCACCCTCATCGGTCACGATCAGATCAAACGTCGCGTTGTTGGCAAGGTTTTCCGGTGAGCGCTGCGCTTTTTCCCCGACGAACGCGTAGATGCCGTCCGCGACTTTCACGGTATTGAGCCCCAGCGCAGGCCAGCTGAGCAGCGTGGACAGGAGAGCGCTCGCGACGGTGAGAATTTTCATTCGATACTTCCCCATTTTTTTTGATCGTGATACCCGCGAACACTGCGGGGACTTTCCGGCAACGAGCAACACGCTGAGCATGCGCCCGATCCGAGACCCAGCCTTACGCGCAGCCGTGGAATGATGAACCGGGATACGTGCGTTGTCACAACGATTGAGATCACATGAGCACCAAAGAAGACATCCCCGAAACTGGAAACCGATACAATCTCAATGAACTGGCTGGCGCTTTTGGCGACCTCGGCACGCTCGTGCCGTTCGTTGTTGCCTATATCGTCATTCTCAAGATGGACGGCGCTGCGGTTCTGCTCGGCATGGGCGCGGCACTTATTGTCGTCGGCGCGTTGTACCGCACGCCGTTCCCGGTGCAACCGATGAAGGCAATCGGGACGGTCGCCGTGGGGCAGGCGGCAGTCGCGGGATTGACCGCCTCCGCGGTCGTAGCCGCCGGCCTCGTCACCGGGATCATCTGGTTGGTCCTCGGTGCTACTGGACTTGCCAAGCGTGCTGCCGACCTCATCCCCCGGCCCGCACTCCTTGGCGTCATTCTCGGACTTGGGCTCAGCTTCATGCTCGAAGGGCTGCGCATGTTATCGGCGAACGCATGGGTTGGTGGAGGGCTGCTCGCCCTCACTCTCCTCATGATTGGTCGCCCGCGTTTCCCCGCGATGCTTGTGCTTCTCGTGATCGGTTGCGCCATCGCGCTCATCGAGCAACCTGGGTTGGCAGCAGAGCTTGGCACAATCAGCCCGACATTCGAGCTGCCCGGCCTCGCCTGGCCAGCTCTGACGTGGAACGACGTCTGGCTCGGCACCATTCTGCTCGCCCTGCCGCAGCTTCCGCTTACATTCGGCAACGCGCTGATCGCGATTACGGACGAGAACAATCGTTTGTTCCCCAATCACAGGACCAACGAAAACCGGGTTGCGGTCTCCACCGGCATTATGAACCTGTGGTCCAGTGCGATCGGTGGCATTCCGCTTTGCCACGGAGCCGGAGGCATGGCAGGCCACATCCGATTCGGCGCGACGACCGGCGGGGCCACCGTCATGCTCGGCGTCCTACTGACGGCAACGGCGCTCGTCTTCGGCGGTTCGATCAGCCTCCTCCTGCGCGTGTTCCCGCAGAGTGTTCTCGGCGTTATCCTTTTTATGGCAGGTGCCGAGTTGGCGATGACCAGCAAGGAGCCTGGCCCCGAGAAGGTCGACCGCTTCCTCGTTCTCGCAACCGCGGCGATTGCCGTGCTCAACGTCGGTCTTGCCGTCATTTTCGGCGTTCTCGGACATCATGCATCGAAACGAGGATGGCTCGACCTATAGACTGGTCCGCCTAAGCCGCTCCTTCGCTCCGCTGACTGTGCAGCTATAGGCCGCTTGGTGCCGCTGAACAGGCGAGTCGACGCCAGACGCAGGTGCTGCCGTCTGCCTCATTGGCGCGGCGATCATCGTGCTCGGACCGCGTCCGCACTGATCTTGCTGCGCTGGACGATCAGCGATGCGATCGTCATGATAATTCATCGACAACCGATATCGAAATACGATATTGATCAAAGGGAGCCGTAATTCCAATGGAGCATCAGGACCTGCTCGCCGGTTTCATCCGCCTGCATGTACTGCATCATGCAGTCCAGGAAGAGATCTATGGCCAGTGGATGATGCAGGAGCTGGCCCGCCACGGCTACCGCATCAGCCCGGGTACGCTCTATCCGATGCTGCATGGGCTGGAGAAGAAGGGTTACCTCCGGTCTCGCAAAGAGCGTTGCGGCAGGTCGGTGCGGCGCCTCTACGGTGCCACGGCGAAGGGAAAGAAGGCCTTGGCCGTCGCCAAGAAAAAGCTGAGAGAACTGGTCGGCGAGCTCGTCGAAGGGTGCGATTAGGGGGACAAATTGGAGACTGAGACACAAGCCGTAAAGGCAAGCCAGAAATCAAGCGTGGCGGAGGTCTTTCTCGTCTTCCTCCGCCTTGGCCTGACTTCGTTCGGCGGTCCCGTGGCGCATCTCGGCTACTTCCGCGAAGAGTTCGTTGTCCGCCGCAAGTGGCTCGAAGAACGGGCATATGCTGACCTCGTGGCGCTCTGCCAATTCCTGCCGGGGCCCGCCAGCAGCCAGGTCGGCATGGCCATAGGCCTCTCGCGGGCGGGCTACGCTGGAGCGCTCGCCGCCTGGACCGCTTTTACGCTGCCCTCCGCCATCGCCCTCGTCCTTTTCGCCTTTGGTGTTGCCGCGATCGGCGATGCGGCTGGCAGTGCCTGGCTTCAAGGCCTCAAGATCGCCGCCGTCGCCGTCGTTGCGCAGGCCGTGCTCGGCATGATGCGCCAGCTCGCCCCCGACAAGGAGCGGGCCACGCTGGCGGTTGTCGCGGCGATCATCGCGCTCGCCGTGCCGACAGCCATAGGTCAGGTGGGCGCGATCGTGCTCGGCGGGATCATCGGGCTCACGTTGCTGAGAGGTGCGTCGGTTCCGGCCGACCACGCCGCCATTCCGCTGAAGGTCGGGCGCATAACGGGCGCCATCTTTTTAATCCTGTTCTTCTTGTTGCTAATCGGCCTTCCGATTCTCGCGTCCGATGCTGCCGACAGGTCGATCGACCTCGTCGACTCGTTCTACCGCTCCGGAGCGCTTGTCTTCGGCGGTGGCCATGTTGTGCTGCCGCTCCTGCAAGCGGAGGTGGTACCGGCAGGTTGGGTCACTAATGATCAGTTCCTGGCCGGATATGGTGCGGCACAGGCGGTGCCTGGTCCGCTGTTCACCTTTGCGGCCTATCTCGGCGCCGTCATCGGCGGCTGGCAAATCGCCGCTCTTTGCCTCGCCGCCGTGTTCCTGCCGTCGTTCCTGCTGGTGATCGGCGCCCTGCCGTTCTGGGAGGAGCTTCGGCGCCGCGCATGGGCCCAATCGGCACTTGGCGGCGTTAATGCGGCCGTGGTCGGCCTCCTGCTCGCTGCGATTTACAATCCAGTCTGGACAGCCGGAATCAAGAGTCCCCAGGATTTCGCTCTTGGCATGGCGGCGTTTCTTGCGCTTTTCATGTGGAAGGTGACGCCATGGCTTGTCGTTGTACTTTGCGCTCTTGCGGCGGGTGGATTGGCTTACTTGCCTGCACTGCTGCCTTGACCGTCAGACCGCCACAGGCAGCCCAGCCGCCTGCCACTCCGGCCAGCCATCTTCAAGTCGCCGCGCCATGAATCCGCGCGCGCGCAATCGCTCGACCATGCCGAATGAGAGTACGCAGTAAGCTCCGCGGCAGTAGGCGACGATCTCGTCGCTGATGGGAAATGTCCGCAGTTGGCATTGCTGTAAATGGCAGCCGTGGGGTCAAGGGCGGGCTTCAGGGCCTCTGCCAGCACGCCCGCTTCACCCCTGATACCGTACGTTCGCGACCTTGGCCGGGAACAGCAACGCGATACCCCCAACTCCAGAAACTACGCTGCACCGCAACGAAACGTCGGTCAGGGCCATGTGCTGAACAAGTCCCTCGCGGATGATCGGTCAGCATGTGCTTTTCGAGCAGGTCTATGCGGCGATCGTCGCGAAGAAAATCGCTGCAGTGCGTCATGCCGACACCGGATTCCGGTGCTGACGGCTGCTTTCGCAACTACCGCGTCGGTCGAAGTTCGGATGCTGAACCGTGCATCCTGACCCAAGTGAGAGCAGGCAGAGCACTGACCGAGCGCACCGTAAGACTTCAGCTTTCTGTAAAAGCTGCCATTGCCAGACAATTTAAGCGACAACATGGTCGCTTCGACCGAGAAAAATTGGCACTTGCCGACTTCTAGAAACCGGCACGCTTTATTCGTGGCATTTTCAAACGCGTAATCACCGCCAAATATTGGTTTGCAATTTGGAGACTGGCCGCTGATGCAGCCGGTTGGAACCGAAGCCTACCGTTGCGTTCCCTGCGGTTCTTGCAGACGCCCTGCACTTCCCATCTGAGTACTTTCCGAGGCTATCTCTTGCCCCTCAGCAAGGTCATAAGCTCAGGTCATCAGCCTCGATGAATCGACTTTTCGAGCGAGTAGCCGCAGGAATGGCTTTGACCGAACTCGATTCTCGCACTGGTGGTCTTGGCGATGAGCACCACGGTGCGCCGATCTCAATCGATATTGAATTCTCACCGCGCGGGAAGTTGAACGCTCCATCCGAGCCTCGCCAACTGCGCAAATACCGACAAACAAACCGAGGATCAAAGACCATGGACAAGGACCGGATCAAGGGCGCAGCCCAGAAAATCAAGGGCAGCATCGAAAAGGCCGTCGGCAAATTGGTTGGCAACAAGAGCCTCGAAACTGACGGTCATATCGACGTGGCAGCCGGCAATGTCCGCCAGGCCGTCGGCAAGGCCAAAGACGACGTCCGGGACGTCGTCAAGGACGTCACGAAGTAAGTCGACAACCGCGTTTTCTCGGAATTGCAGACACCGGCTCGTATCAGCCGAACAGCCGGACCACGGCCGTCAAACCATAATGGAGACTCATCATGTCAGCTGAAGCCCTTTTGATCCTGTTGCTTATAGGCGGCGTTGCAGGATTTCTGGCAGGAATAATCGTCAAGGGCTACGGGTACGGAATTGCCGGAAACATCGTGGTCGGCATCGTTGGGGCAGTCATCGCGGGAGCTCTGCTGCCGCGTCTCGGCTTGTTTCCAGGTGGCGACATTATCGGGCAGATCATCTCAGCGACCATCGGCGCAGTGGTTCTACTCGTGATCATCGGGGTGGTGCGGCGCATCGCATAACTGCCCATCGAAATGCCCCGCGTTCGACAGCAAGAAAACCCATTCGGAGAATTCTCTATGACGTCACAATCTAAGTCGAAATTGTGCGCAGCGCTTTTGGCGACTGCGTTAATCGGGTCGGCCTGCTTGACCGGCACTGTCCAAGCGGGTGGACCAGCACAAGGCCCAGGGGTGGCAGCTCAATCAGCGAACCTTGTCCACGACGTCAAATATCGGGGACAGCGCCATCGTCGAAGCGGCAATTCGCACATTCGGGGCCACAATCGCGGTCGCAACTCGGCAATTGGCATCGGAGCGCTGATTATTGGCGGTCTGGTGTTGTCGGAAGCTGCCCGATCCGAACATCGCAGGCAGCATTACAGCGACTGGCAACGATGCGCATCGACCTACCGTTCATTCGAAAGGGATACAGGAATGTACACCGGGTATGACGGTGAGCGCCATGCTTGCCCGTACCTGAGGTAAGGTGTCCAAAAACCTCTCGCATATCACACGATAGTTGGCCTGCGAGATGGTTCACTGCCTAATAAGGTTTGAGAAGCCGGCGCATTACCTAATAGTTTGCGTCGGCTCTCTGCTACTGCTGAAGCGCAGCGCGCGTGGTCAATGATCGTCGTGCAAGCGACCTAAGGTACTCTCAAGAGAATTTTTCATCTTATCGGCAGCGCCCTTGACCGCCTGTTCCAAGGTTGCCGCCGTGTGGTTGACGGCTGTGGGTTGACGTCCCTCGAGTCGGGCTTCAATCATGCAGTGTTTGTCATCTGGCCCAGACTTGCCAGCATTCACGTCACTGAGGTGCACTTCCACTCTCGTGACCTGACTATCGAAATGGTTGAGCGCGTGTTGCACCACCTCTTTGAAATAGGTCGTGCGGCCTTCGCTCCCGTCAATGTTTTTGTCCGTGCTGACCTCGATATGCATTTTCGATCCTTCGTTATTCAGCCTTGCATCAAACCCGCGATGGCGTGGCAAAACTAAGCGTTGCACCTCCGGAGTGATGACCGTCCGGTGGTTGGAACCTGATCAAAAAAGTCTAGGGCATCGCATCGCATCGCGGACTGATTTCAATCAATTTTATAACCGATCTTTGATTAGAGACGCACCGCGCGGACAAGTCGGGCAGACGATCTTGGGAGAACCTAACCAACCACTCGAAGGGGTAAACAGGAATGTACACCCGACAAGGCATTCGGCTGCACGCATCGGGTTCGCGTCGCCCCTTCCGCTGAAGCAGGTACTTCGGCTTCTACGGTGCAGGGTTACCTACGGCATTGAAGAATTCGAGCTATCTTCAAGTCACGAAATACGCACTAATAATTTGGTGATGTAGTCGTCAGCTAGTCCGCGATACCCCAGGACCTCGCGATTTCGGCACTCGAAGAGATACCGACGTCTAGAAGAAAAGGACCTGCGGTGCCACATCCATCGGCACCCTCAGTCATCAGCGGCGTTCCATGGGCCAAATCGTTGATTCGGTGTGACTTGACCTTCGGCCGACCGTCGGCCGAGCGCCAAATGCGGTGGCTACGCCCTTCGTCCGCCAACACCTCTACAAAATCTCCTTCAACCCCGTGCACATTGGTCCACTGGCTTATAAGGTCGTCACTAGCGCCGACACGAACGGTCGAATCGTTGTCGCCATGCCAAATCGAAACGCATGGCCAGGGTCCTTTGTTCGACGATGCCCCCCGCACCTTGTCTCCCCATTCACGGCTTGACTGCCCATTGCCGTGAGACATGGCCCGCACCGCGCCCCACATGTTCTCTGCAGCGCCGTACGGCAGACCCGAAATCACGGCCCCGGCCGCAAACATCTCGGGATACGTCGCCAGCATCACCGCCGTCATGGCGCCGCCCGATGAAAGACCTGTCAGAAATACGCGGTTGGCGTCCAGAGCATGTACATCGATCGCCCATCGCACCATCTCTTGGATAGAGAATGCCTCTCCACCTTGCCGGCTATTGTCTGCAGGCTCGAACCAATTGAAGCAGCGAAGCACGTTGTTTTCGAGCGTTTGCTCAGGACTTAGAACGGCAAAACCAAAGCGGTCCGCTAACGTCAGCCAGCCGGCTCCGTGTGCATAGTCGTGGGCAGTCTGGGAGGCGCCGTGAAGGACAATGACGAGCGGCGCATCGGAGGGGAGGCCGATTGGCGCATAAAATAGCAATCGAAGGGCGCCTGGGTTGACGCCAAATTCGTTGATCTCGGTCAACGTCGCAGGCTCGGGCCGTTCGTCAGTCGCTGCGGCGTGAGACGCGTGCGAACGCTCGAGACTGGTCGACTTGTTCATCCGTAAATCTCCACGAATGCAGTCCGCACGATGCGCTTAACATTCGGCACCGCCAAAGTTTCAGGAGGCTACGTTCGCCCACTTGATGAACCGCACGACGAAAATGTTGGGAACAAACTCCAGAGCATCGGCCATGCGGCCGGCACCCTGGAGCCATTCAGTGATTAGTTCTTGACCTTCGGCAGGTTCTTCGCCGCATCCGCGTTCACGTCAAGAACGACGCGATCCTTCTGCAGCTTGAACTGCGCCGGCGTCAGCTTGACACGCGTCTCGCCAATGCCGAGAAAGCCACCGATATCAATGTGCATTTCGGTGACCGTGTTGTCGCTGCTCCGCGCGAACGCGGCAACTTCACCAAGATTCTTGTCATCACTGCTGTAAACGGGCTTGCCGACCCATCCCTTTGCCTCGTCAGCTGTCAATTTGATTGCAGTGGCATCTGGTGCCTTGATGGTAATGGACGGAGTCATGGCCTTCTCGGCAGGAGCGGCGGGCTTGTCTTGCGCAGCTGCCGTCAGCGCGAACGTCGAGGCAAGTGCTGCGGCGAGTGTGAGCGAACGAAACATGTGTTGTACTCCTATAGGTTTGTCTGAAAGCCATTTGCCCAGGTTGTCATTGAGCTGCATAGGATCGGAAAATACCTATGGTCTTGCACCTTGAAGGCCGGGGGATTCGATACATGTCTTTATCTGGGAACCGCGACCAATTCTCAGACGGTTGGCCTTCTAAACAGGCGCACTTCGAGCGACGCAGATGGCGCAAGCCAAACCGAGCGTGCCTTGCCTCAAAGTGCGGCAAGAGCTGTGCGCACCAATTCCGGGAGCGATGACGAACCGGTTCTCCTCGTGATCGCTGCTCTGTGATTTTCGACGGTGCGTTGGCTTATGCCGAGATCAGCCGCTATATTTTTGCTTGGGTGCCCTGCCACGACGAGATCGAGAATTTGATGCTGCCGCGACGTTAGGCCGGCAATGCGGCGTGCGGCGGAGAGATGGCCCTTGGAGCGTGCAGCAATCAAATGGGCCTGCTCAATAGCAGCGTCGACACTGGAGAGCAGGTCGCACTGCCGGAATGGCTTCTCGATAACGTCCTGCGCGCCAGCTTTCATGGCTCGCACCACTTGGGGTACGGAAGCACTTCCAGTCATCACCACGACTGGGATTTGTTGATCATCACGATGCAAATGTTCGAGTAATTCGATACCACCCATATTCGGCATGACGGCGTCGGCCAAAATACATCCATCTCGTTCGGGCACGTATGACGCGAGAAAAGTTTCGCAATCAGCGAACAGCAGAACTGAATAGTCTGCGTCTTCCAGGATCTCCCTGATCAAATTGCGGATGCTCTCATTGCCGTCCAGGACAAAGATCACGGGCCTCCTGCGCGGAATCAAGTTGGGTGAGGTGAGAGCAGGTGGCAGACAGCTTTGTGCCAGAGCGGTGGAAGTCATGGGTAGAGTCGCAAGGTGTTTGCTCGGTTGGATGTGACAAGTTGAAATCGGCATGGAGTTTTCTCCGAAGGTGGACAAGGCGAGCATCAGCAGCGCCTCTCTGGATGAGTGGCTTCGCGGCTTCGCAGTGGAATCGTTGAGCTGCTCTACTTAAGAGCGCCAGTGAGGATTCTCGCTCAGGCTCGACGGACCGAGTTTCCGCCGGCAATGATGCGCTCAAGCAGCACCACAACCGAATTGTTCAAGGCGACATCCTGGTGGTTTTCGCCGACGCCGCGATGGGCGGACGCTGCATCTGCAATGACACCGATCACCTCTGTCTCATCCATGATTTTCAGATCGCCCATGGCGAGGAGCAACGATTCGCAAATCGACAGCGCGGCCACGCCTGCGACTATGCTGTTCATGTCGGTCGGAATTGCCATAGTGTTTTACTCATCCTGTTGCAGCAGGTGGTTTGCCGGGCTGCCTAACAACAATCTAGCCCATCGTGACAAAGCTGTTGCTGATGTGGGCTAGCCTAACCCGCCTTCTGAGGATGAAAATTCTGCTCAGGAAAAGCGCAATCCCACCGCCGAATACTGATCTAGGTTAGGGCGGCAACGATTCCGGGCACCTAAAAACCACGTGTGGGGCCAAATGATCCGGTCCGCGCTTGCTAAAGTGGTTATGGCGGATCGCTCTGAGTTCCACAGGTGCCGTTGAAGGGCATGCGGCACCTGGGGGGCCGCGATGGTCGTGACTGTAAATTGAACAAGCCATGCGTTGTGGTCTCCAGTTCAATCCGAATGACCTCACGCAGGCCCATTCAAAATCGTCCGAAAACCAGGAGGTTGTTTCATGCCGATCGGTACGATCCTAATCATCATTCTCGTCATTGCCTTGCTTGGCGGTTTCAGCGGTCGCGTCGGCGGCTACGGCTTTGGGTACGGTCACGGCGGGGTTGGACTCGTCGGCGTTATTCTCATTATCGTTGTTGCGCTTGTTCTTCTGGGACGCATTTGAATTGTAAGTTCGTTGCAAGCGGTGTCATGACGCGCGTGAACAGGGCCATTTACCGGGTCATCGCGATGTAGCGTCTATGAGTATTTTCCGAGTCTCGACGCGCGCTCTTTTTGACTGTCTTTGTTGCATCGACCCACAGGCTATCCCTTCCTGTCGGTCATAGAGGGTGACAGCTGCAGTTCTCCCCCCGTGTTGCAGACTCCGTAATCTGGCTTACCAGATGCGCGCGCCCTCCTGAGCAGCATCAGGTCCCCCCGACCTGATGCTGCATTTTCCCTGTCGCCTTTCATTGCCTGTGTCTTTGCTATGTCGGCTTAGGATACGGCGACGTTGCTCAGTCAATCTGAGTAGATTCCGAACCTGCCATTATCTTCGCTATTGCGCATCTATGGACGTGGGCAATAAAGCCCGCGAGGAACAATTTCATGCCGGTTGCAACCCACACCAAAGCCGCAGAAGACCATAAAGCGGCCGCGACAGCTCACGAGACGACAGCTCAACTCCACACCAAGGGCGATCATACCGCCGCAGTGGAGAGTTCAGGCAAGGCGAAAGGCTGCTGTGATACGGCTCAGAAGTCGACTGCCGACGCTCACGACAAGAGTACCATCCAGGCCAAGAAATAACTTGGCCGGGCAGCGGGCGAGGCTCGCTGCCCCCTTTGCTAACTTCCAACCAGCATCTCTGACAGCAGGTCGTAGAACGCAGATTGAAGTGCAGCCAGAATTGCAGAAAAGCCGGCTGAGGGACGCTAATTCATGCTCCTGAAAGGCAAGGTCACCAAACTTCAGGAGTCCAGGCTATGCTTGCCATCGTACGGACAACTTCAAAACACGCGAATTCGATCGCGCCCAGGCCACAACCGAGCGGCGTCGGGAAGACATTCTCTGCGTGCGTGATGGAATGTCAGAGCCGTGTTCTGGAGCGTAAAGAGCATGTGTTTTCCGCCGGTGACCGGGCAACCCATGTCTACAAGATTGAGGCCGGACACGTCTGCGTTTATCGCACGCTGGTCGACGGCCGCCGTCATATCGTCGCCTTCGCGCAGCCAGGAGATTATCTCGGACTTGGGACAATTGGTCGGCATCGAAATCATGCACAGGTGACGGAGCGCTCCCGCCTGCGCTGCCTCCCAATCAAAGGGTTAGAAAATCATATCAAGGACACACCCGAACTCGGACTATCGCTTTATGAAGCCCTGTCACAAGAACTGGCGGCTTCCGAAGAGCACATGATCTCGGTTACCCAAAGCTCCGCGAAGGAACGGATCGCAAAGTTCCTGCTCATGCTGGCCAATAGGAACCGAACAATTAGAGGACCTGCCCTCAGTCTCGTTCTTCCAATGACGCGTGCCGACATCGCGGATTATCTCGGCCTGACCATTGAAACTGTCAGCCGGACGCTCAGCAGATTGCGGGTGGAAGGAATCATTCTGTTGGAGCAAGGCGTCCTTGTGACGATTCTTGATCCCAACGCGCTGGAGGCAATCGCCGACTCGATTGAGAGGTAGAGAACTAGGTGACGTCAACACTACAAATTTTTATATCGGCCCATCACACGACGGTTCCAAAAAGTTTCCCGATGCCGGCGGTGAGGGCCATCGCCAGCGCTCCCCAAAATGTGACACGGGCCGTTGCGCGCAGAATATCTGCGCCGCCGACCTTTGCCCCGACAGCGCCGAGGAGAGCGAGAAAGATCAGCGACGCGATCGATACGCTCGGAATCAGCCATTGCGCGGGCGAGATGAAAATCATCATTAGTGGCAGAGCAGCACCGACCCCAAACGTTGCCGCCGACGTGAGCGCAGCCTGCACCGGCCGGGCGGTGGTGAACTCAGATATGCCGAGTTCGTCACGTGCGTGAGCCCCTAACGCGTCCTTTGCCATCAACTGATCGGCGACCTTAAGGGCAAGATCCGGCTCGACACCACGCTTGACATAGGTCTCTGCCAGCTCTTTCCGCTCGAAGGCTGGATTCTCAGCTAATTCCTTCGTTTCGCGTGCCAGATCCGCCCGCTCCGTGTCCGACTGCGAACTCACCGAGACGTACTCGCCGGCTGCCATCGACATGGCACCCGCCACCAGCCCGGCAATGCCGGCAATAAGGATGTCGCTCGGCTTGGCGGCAGCGGCGGCCACTCCAACGATCAAGCTCGCCGTCGAGACGATACCATCGTTGGCACCCAGCACTGCGGCGCGCAGCCAGCCGATGCGCTCGACAAGGTGGATTTCAGGGTGGACATGGAGACGGCTCATGAAGCGATCACTTTCCGTGAAAGTCGAGACGATGTTGGCGTCTGCTCCCCCGGGCAAAGGAGCCGGGGGAGCATCACTTGTTGAGAGATCAAGACTCTCAGGCAAGAGCGCGCGTTGCCGCTTCGCACTCTTTCACGCACTCGGCGTCATTCTTTGCCGTTTGCGCCTTTTCGGCAGCCTGATAATGCTTGAAGGCAATGTCCTTCTTCGGACCCGCCGGTGCTTTATCCCAAGCAGCCTTTACGGTCTTCATCTGTTCGGCGGCAGGCGCTGACTTGTTCTGTTCAGTGGACATGATGCAAATCCTACTATCACGGCCCCAAGCCGTTAGATGTCGCGCCGCTGTTGCGGGCGACTCGTGCACGGCACGAATTCTAGCGAAAATTGGGGCGCGTATCAGGGCCGCCGATTATTCGGCGGCCTGAGGCATGTTTAGCAGTTCGCAATCTTAGTGATGCTGATGCACATTAGTCCCGACGGAAATGTCGTAGCATGAGCCTGTCGCCGGGACATGCGGAGTGCATTGAGTCTCACAAGATGGTGTTTTATTCGATCGCCGTCCGGCCGCCGTCCATTTTGTGGTATCCGGCCAATGCACACAGGCCGCTCAAATCGTGAATGATGACTTTGCCTGATTTCACGGTCATCAAGTCGCGTTCGCGGAGTTGGCGTAGCACCCGGTTGACATGGATGGCGCTGAGCCCAAGCGCGTCCGCGAGTACATACTGATTCAGAGGACACTTGAATTCGGTAGAAGTGGCTAGCCCCACCAACGTCAGGCGTTCCGCAAGTTCCATGAAAAAATGCGCAGTGCGCTCCAATGCGTTCCGTCTGCCGATGCTCACGAGATGTTCGACCACCATTGCTTCGTCGCGCGAAGTCGCCCACATCAGTGCTGCTCCGACACGGGGGTGTTCATTCAGTACCTGAAGCAGGCGAGGCGCTTCCACGGTACTGACAGTCGCGTCGGTCAACGCAGAAAGCGAATGATCCGATGTCCGCAATAGAATACTGCGCACCCCGACACAGTCACCCGCAATCGGGAACGTGATGATCTGGCGAGCACCATCTGGCATGATCTTATAACTGCAAGCCCATCCAGAACCCAGGATGATGGCCCTACCGTTCGCTTGGCCTTCCGCTGTCAGCTCTTTTCCGCGTTTGATCTTGACCGACTTCGACTGAAGATCTGCCACAACGCCAAGCTCATCCGGCGTCAGTTTGATGAAGGAACTGAGCTTCCTCGCCAGTGCGCTTTCGAATTTCGCCTCCTCCATTCAGTGTCTCTCCAAACTTGATTGGCCCTGCACTGCCAGTACTCGATTATGGCGTTCCAAACCGGGTCTTTCGCTAACCGGGATTAGTTCAGGAAGGGAAGCCTGGGTGTAAGGTGGAACTCTTGTGGCAAAAACAGCAGACATTTCCCGATGTTGCGTAAATGAAATTCATCATATCGGAACTTGTAGCCTAACACGGGCGGCCTACTCCAGCCATGGACAAAAAGGCAAGTTGCCTGCTGGGCGTCCGTGCGTCCCAAACGGAAAGATCAAAGACTGCACGACTTTGGTGCACATAAGTGAAAGTTGGATGACATGGCGAAACTGCCAGACACCTCCGTCTCGGGCCACGCGGCGCTCTCCATTTGCGAATCGATGTTGATTGCGATGCGCGATCTCAAGGTGCTGAGTGAGGCGGATGCCCGAGGCGTCTTGGCTGACGCTGCAGCAGCCCATCATGAGCAAAGTTTAAGCTCAAAGGACGGCGAGCTTCATAAGAACGTTGCGGATCTGATCGACAAGATCATTGCGGGAGGCAACTCGCTTCCGCGCGTCTAACCACGACGGCGCTATTTATTCCGACAGCGTCGAAACAGAGAAAAGTTGGGTGGCCGCGTTGAAACGAGAACCGCGATTTATGGCTGATCCCCCACGGGGCAAACGAACGGTGGAACACAGCCCCATCATTTTGATCGATTCCGATGGTCCCGCGACGAGCCTTGAATCCTTACGCTTCGACATGAGAGAAGCGCAGCACCGAATGAAAAACATGGTCGCAATCGTGCAGGCAATCGCGCGTCAGACCATGCGAAATGCAGAGACGATGGCTGAATTTGAAAAAATGTTCACCGGCCGCCTCAACTCATTTTGCTTTTCGATTGACCGGCTGGTCGATACCGACTGGGTCGGAATGGACGTTCGCGAGTTGGTGGTCGGACAACTTGCACCGTTTGTGAGCCTTGAGCGACCGCAACTTGAAGTCAACGGGCCGGACGTTTGGTTGAACCCGACCGCAGCGCATAATATCGGTATGGCCCTGCACGAATTGGCCGCTAACGCCACGAAGTACGGGGCTCTGTCGGTCTCCGAAGGGAAGGTGCGGGTTGCCTGGAAATTCATCGACGATAAGCGGCAAAGCTTGCAATTATCTTGGAATGAATCAGACGGCCCGCCGGTGGTGCAAGCTACTCAAAGTGGGTTTGGGCGGCGAATTCTAGAACAAATCGTACCGGCAGCCGTTTTTGGCCATACAGTCTACGAGTTTGAATCAACCGGAGTCCGCTGGACATTAGATCTGCCACACACCGCGCTGGTTACACCACAGGGGTGATTTCCTGCTGCTATTCTTGCTCGGATACCGTCAAAAAAGCGCGCAACAGCGCGAATGAGCTTCGCTGCGATTTGAATCGCCCTATTGCTCGCCACAAATGAGCTCGTGCGGCGCCGCGATGGTGGTTCAGAGTCGGCATCGACCGATTTGAGTCTGGATCGACCTTCCGTTATTGGATCTCCGAAGCGGACATCCCGCGCATGTCAGCCCCAGGATGGCATGATGTCTCACTTTGACACCTCAGTGAAAACGAGAACCAAACGGGTCTCGGGGTTCAAGCGGACATTCCCGACGCACAGGCCGTCGCGAAGGAAATATTGCAGCGCGTCACGCGCTGAGCCGTTCGTTCGCGCTCGACGCAACACATGTGTTGAGCCCCGGCACTGAGTCTGGAGTGGGTCACGAAGAGCCATTGGCAAACGGTCGAAATCGTCGGGACTACCCCCGGAAGCGGAACACGTCGCATCTTTCCGCAAGTTTTCGTTTCCTGCGGCTTCTTCAAACCCCGAGCCGGGTGGCGCGGCTGGCCTCTCGTGTGATAGACTGCGCTTATGAACACGCGACCTACACCAACGCTGGATGAAGCGATCGAAGCCGCCAAAAAACTGCCGGCCGCCGAGCAGACTGTCATCGCCCAGGAAATCCTCGCGATGGCGAAGGAAGGCGTTTTGCCGCCGGCTCGATCAACTGAAGACCAGGCCATCATCGCCGAGCGGATGAGCCGGCCGCGTACTTACGTGCCGGCTGAGCAAATCACCGCGCTCTTACAACGCTACAACCCAGCCGTATGATTATCCGGTGGACGGACGAAGCCTTTGCTGAGCTGTCTGCCATGCTCGATTATCTTGAGCAAAATGCGCCCGAAGTAGCGCGCGGGTTGGCCGCTCGGGTGCAGTTAGCGCAGCAACACATTCTCACGCTGCCAAGGGCTGCCACCTTCGACCCACAAACGAATACCTACGATCGCTACATCCCAAAGACGCGCGTGATACTCACCTACGCGATCAACGACGACTTTATTGAAATCATCCGCGTCTGGCACACATCCCGCGATCCTGAGACGCGATAGTTGACACGTGGTGCATAACTTTCAGCGCGAACTTCGCTTGCGCTGATACAATGCGAACAGGAACTCGTTTGTTCTTTTGAGCCGGCATCACCGCGCGGCAGTTTGACCAACCAGTCGGCTGACGCCTCATCGTGTTTGTCCTCGTACCCACATGGACTTGCTCGACGAAAGACCCGTTTTACCGAGGCGCGTGGATGTCCGCTCACAAGTATGAGTGCAGCGCATTTTTACCTGGGCCAAGCGATCTATGGCTCTGTCCATTTGTCCCTTGAAGCACGTCGCCGACACGTCGCGGTTTTCGGGAAGTCCGGCGCGGGCAAGACGACCTTTCTTGCTAACCTGGCGATGCGCGACATGGAAGCCGGCGCTGGTCTCTGTGTCCTCGATCCCCACGGGGATCTCGCGACTTCCCTCTTAGACTTCGTGCCAAAGGCACGGACGAACCAGACGATCTATTTCAATCCTGCCGACCAAAATCACTGCGCTGGTCTCAATCTGTTGGCCGACCTGGCGCCGACCGCTCGCCCGACCGCGGCCGCCGCGGTCATCGCCGCTTTTTCACACATCTTCGATTTGTCGCCGGAGGCTACGCCCCGGCTCTTGCATTATCTGCGCTTCTCCATCTTGGCGCTCTTGGATGCGCCCGGCATGACGCTTGTGCATCTGCCGTTGATGCTCACCGACGAGCGCTTCCGCGCTCGGGTGATGACCCACGTCACCAACCCCGTCGTGTTGCGGTTTTGGAAAGTCGAATTTGCCAACAACTCGAGGCGGTACAACGCCGAAGCCAGCGCGCCGGTCTTGTCCCGCATCCAGGCGTTCTTGGTCTACCCTGTTATCAGGAACGTGATTGGCCAAACCAAGAGCACCTTTGATCTCCGCCAGGCGATGGACGACCGGATGATCATCATTGCCAATCTTGCCAAAGGCGTGATTGGTGAGGAAGCCTCGAACCTGTTGGGCTCACTCCTCATCACCAAGATTCAACTGGCCGCCATGAGCCGGATCGATACCCCCGAACCCGAGCGGGCGGATTTTGGTGTGATCGTTGACGAGTTCGCCAACTTCACGACTTCGAGCTTTGCGAGCCTCTTATCAGAGGCTCGGAAGATGCACGTCAACTTGACGCTGGCCGGCCAGTACCGATCGCAAGCGCCGGAGGAGATCTTCGATGCGGTGGCCGGCAACGCCGGCGCGATGGTCATCTTCCGCGTCGGTGCGCCGGATGCGGAATATTTCGCCCGCGAATTCGAACCCTTGAGCACTGAAGCGCTCACGGATCTGCCGGCCTTTACGGCGTACACGAAGACTTTTGATCGCGCCGGCAGCTTGCGGGTGGAGTGTGCGCCCTACCCCAAGGCAAGCCGGCCACGGGCGCACAAAGTCATCAATGCTGCACGTGAAAACTTCACCCGTCCACGTCGTAAAGTGGCGCGGGCGATAGATGACATCCTGCTGCGGGTGGCCTGATCGGTGGTGTGAGCCGGAGGTGGAATTGCAGTCCACCCCCGGCACTGCGTCACGGATGTAAAGGAGTAGAACCATGACACAGGAAGAGTGCAACGCCCGCATCGCTACACTCAATGATGAGTTTCGGCGGCGCGGCATCGGCGGGCATGTCGCGATTTCAGCCCGCATTCAAGCACGCGGATCAGTCTTTGTCAGCACCGTTAAGAGTGCCGTCGAGGCCGATGAGCCCGGCGATCCTGAGACCGACCCTTCCGGCCGGCACGACTTCGGGATCGTCTCGATCGATGGTGTGCGCGTCTGCTGGAAGATCGACTACCAGGCGGCCGAAGATCCCCGCTTGCCGGTTGACCCGGCACAGTGGCACGGCACGCATCGTGTTCTGTCGATCTTCACGCCGCCGGAATATTGAGCGGCCGAGCCCCTATCCGCTTGCGGTGGGGGCTTTTTCTTGGTTACCTGACGCCGGTTATTTTACATCAAATACTATTCGGTACCACCATGCACCCGCTCTTCAAATTCGCCGTGTTCTGTGTCCTCGTTTACTTGTTCATTATCTACATTTCTGGGCCGGCGACGGTGCCGGGCTCGTCTGGTGTGACGGGCTTCATTTTCTTCGCGTTAACTGGCCAAGTGATTGGCGCGGTCGCCGCCTACCTCGTCGCCCTCGGTGTGAGCTCGGAAGTTGAAGGCGACGACGACGGCAAATTCGTCGCAATGCTACTTGGCAGCATCATCGGCGCCATATTGTTTGTGACGCTCGTCTATTACGTTGCTAACGACGGCCACGCCATACACGCCGTGCAACAGGCACTTGGCGACACAACCGGAGTGAAGTTCTTCGGATTTCTGGCAATGATCTTCACCTTGCTTTTGCTGATCGTCATGGCCCTGGCGTCGCCATTTCTACTCTTTTACGGCGTCGTCGGCCTGATCAAATATTTTCTCTACTTTGCCATGCGGCCTCCCGCCCTGATGGAGGTTGAGCGATCGCCCGCCGGCAAACCCTTTGACCTCAAAGCCGTGATGGATGACCTCGAGGTAAGCGCGAAGGACGCGCCAAATCCGTTTTTCGCCATGGTGTTTCCAGGGATAGCGAAGTGGCAATTAAAACAGAAAGAATTTTGGGCGCAGAAGACTCGCGAGCGGTATGAGCAAGCGGCCGCCACCGCCAAGGCGGCCCGCCAGACGCAAGAAGAACGGATGATCGCTGAAGCGCTCGGGAAGTCGCCACCACCATTGCCACCGAGGTCGTAACATGAGCAGGAACAAGGACGATGATCGGTCATTACCGCAACCCATAGACATCGCCCAACAGCCGGTGGTGGTGCGGCGATCTGGATCCGTTACTGATCACTTTCGCACCCGCATTCACGCAGCGAGCGCCAAGTACCTGGTTTCGCTCGCCGAGAGCAGGCAGCGCATCGCAGAAGCCGATGCCGGCACGATGAAAGCGCGAAACGATTTCGATTTTGAACGCGGTATGAGTGGTTCTATTCCCGCACGGGTCGAGGAGGCCGTCAGGCTTCGGGGGGCCGAGGTGGAAGCAGCGGTTCAGATCCAAAACGCAATTATTGATAACGCGAAGGCCGACCAGGCGGAAGCCAAGCGACGTGCAATCAACGCCTCAGCCGATTTAGACGGCCGGCTCGACGAAAAAAGCGATCTTGGCCGAACCCGAGCAAACGTGCAGAAAGCGCTACTCAAACAATCCGAATACCTGCTCGCTGCCATCACCGAGGCCGAAACAGAGCTGAAGGCAGCCAAATCCGAAGAGGCTGTAACCAAGGCCGACAAAAAAGCGAAGAATGCCCTATACGATCTTCAGTTGCTTATGGACAAGCTGGCAGTCGTGGATACACCAGGCAACGCGGCAGCTAAGAGCAGCGCCAGCCCGATTGACTACTTAGAATATCTCACCAATTGGATCGGCGACGACGACTGGAACGAAGACCAACGGATCTTTCGTGACGTGCACACCCGCCTGGTGACTGAACATGTCAAGCGAATGTCGCGCGCACCAAAATCCGTTCGAGGGTGGATAGAGCTCGCACAATCCTTGACCACCGATAACGGTGGGTGGATTACGGCTGATGCTTTCAAGAGCTACGAGCGCATCATGCACCTCATAGAGAAAAGCCAAGACTGATGTCTCCCTCTGGCGAGTTGCCCGGCGAACGGATGAAGCGCTTGCGTCAGGAGCACGATGAGCGACGCCAAGCTACATCACTCGCTGTCTCTAGTCCGCTCTCGCATTTCGATCTTTCGTTCCCGATTGGCTTTGATGGTTTTGACGTCCCCTACCGCGTCGATCACAAAGCACGCATCGCCCACGAGCTCATCATAGGTGCGAGCAACCTCGGCAAAAGCCGGTTTATGGAACACCACGTTCGCCATGACATCCGCAAGGGTCACGGCGTCTGCGTGATTGACCCCCACGGCCGTAACCCCGATAGCGTTTTCAACAACCTGCTGCGCTGGATCAAAGCCGAGGGCTTCGACGAACTTCGTACCGTACGCATCATCGATCTCTCTGATCCGGCTCACGTCACTTCGCTCAATCCGTTCTACGTGCCACCTGACACTCCAGACCCCGATCCGTACGTTCTGGCTGACACACTTATGCAGATCTTTGAGCGAGTGTGGAACGAACCATTTATTGAAAAGCCGCTCATTTATCGACTGCTTCGGGCTATCTTCGTCGGCCTCTTCCAGCACGACTTAACCCTTGCTGACGTTGGACAGATTTTTGGGCGCGCGGGAGATCCTGATTTTCTCCGCCGTGATTTCATTGCCAACTTATCGAACTCCGACGCACAAATCGCCCTCGAGGGTCTCGCTGACTTGACCGAAACCCCCGCCGGTCGGCGCGACTACCTGCAGCAAGTCATGGGGCCTCTCAACCGACTTGCCCGCTTCACGGACAAGCGCGCTATCAAACGTATGTTCTCCGGCGGTGGTGAACCGCTTGACCTCCGGCGCGTCATGGATGACCGCGAGATTCTCCTCGTCAACATCGCCCCGGATGGGAACAACGTCGACCGTGATGTCTCGCTCCTAATGGGTACCTGGTTGATGCGGGAATTTACCCGTCTCTGTTCCTTGCGCCAGCATCACGACCGCCGCTTCTTCCTCTACATCGATGAAGCCGCCGACTATTTGTCTGGTGACGTGGCCACCATTCTCGATACGTCTCGCAAAGAAGGTTTGTCGCTCGTCCTCGCGCTACAGCGCCTCGGCCAACTACGGAAAGCTGGTGACGACATCTACAACGCCGTCCTGACCAACCCGAACATCTACTCGGTCTTTGGTGGTCTCGAAATCGAGGAAGCCAAGATCATGGTCGATAACATGGTGGCCCTCGAACTCGAACGACCGGTGCAAGCCACCATCCGGCCAACCCACACTGGCAAATTTGAAACCGTTTCCCTGAAATCTGCTTCACACAGCGACGGCGAAGCCGCCGCGCTCATGTTGGCCAAATCTACTGGCGAGCAGGTATCTTCCGGTTCGGCCACCGTCCACTCAACCAGTGCCGGTGGTTCTACGGGTTCGACGGGTTCGCTCGGGCAAACCGTAACGGGGGTTGATGCCAACGGCATGCCCATCGTTATCGAACACGCAAGTCAGGCGACCTCCGCTGGCTATTCCGACATGGAGGGTTGGGGTACGGTTGAGAGCTCCTCTCACGGCTACTCAACCGCTGAAACATCGTCGCAAACCGCATCCACGAACAGCTCCAACACGACGGGTACGAGCGAGACGCTTAAACCCGAATTCGAAAACATGGTGTCGGGCGTGCATCCGCTTGAGACGGTACGCTACGCCGCCGCGTTGGCCTTCCGCCAACTACCGGCGCGTCACTTTTTTGTATCGGTTAATCGCGGTGACGCCATCCGCCTCGCTGTCCCGACCATCGAAGCCCCGCCCGTGGGCGACCAGGTGATTGCCGACTTCAAAGCAGCGCTCTTTGACGCCGACCCGGCCGTCATCTCCACCATCGCCGTCGATCGCGAACTCAAGCGACGTAGGCACGTCATTCGTGAACGTCTGGACTTCATGCCCATGCCCGGCGATCCAACAGTCGGCCGTGATGTCTCTGACGATGAACCCGAAGAATTTATTGACCCGGAGCAACAGGTCACTCCCGAGGGCGACAACATCGTTCCGTTTCCCAAGAACGACGACAATCCCGACGACGACACATAAAAAAACCGCACCCCGAAGGATGCGGCCTTCCGTCTTGGTGATGTCACTTCCGATGACCGTACAGGTCGGTGTCATCTTTGATGCCGTAATTGTTAGGATCAATCCCAACCGATTTCAGCGCTTGCGCCGTCATCTTGTCGCGGATCGCCTTTTCCAACACCTTCTGATGCGCATCGGGATACATTTTTTTCACTTCCTTCAGCGCTTCTTCTAACCGCCAGCGTTCGCGCCTCTCACCAGGTGTTTCCACTGTACAATCCCTTCCGTGAGCTTTGCAGCCACCCGAACCATTCAGGTAACTGCTGACGCACAGAAGGTTTTGAAGAACCCAAAGGATGTTTATTTGTATACAGACTAAAACAGTTTCGTTATTTGTCAACCCGTCTACTTCTTCCCCAGGATCGCGACCGGTTTCCCTGCCCCGTTCAACCACTCATGTCTAAAGATGTCGTCGCACTGTCGGATTTCGTTGAAAGTTGAAAACAAAAACAAGTCAGGCGCTTGCCCGCCGGTGACGTACTGCAACGCTTCAATCATACGATCGCGGTGACTGACGTTGCGCGTGGTGACCAACACCCGCAGAGCGGGCCAGCCGAAATGCTCTTTATGCCAGCCGTGTTTGTATGCCCAGAAGTACGTCGTGAATTTGTGGAGGAACGATCGCTGGTTGGCGGTTGCGTTATGCAAGAGGAGTTTATACCGCGCCTCATCAACCCGGGCTTTGGCGGTAAGTTGTTGTGACTTCCCTGCCGCGTCGCGCTCATCTAACAGCGCGGCTTTTAACTTCCGTTCGAGTTGTTCGCCCCGCACCACCGGCATGCTGGCTGTATCGACCTCCGCTACGAAATATTTGCTGATCTGTTTGCCGACAGTGTCTTGTCTTACACTAAGGACTGCATCGGGACGCACCCGACCTTTGCCTTTCGTTGGGAACCCGTGTGGCGTTGCTTCAAAAAACCACGGCCGCTCGATTGTTTGCGTGCGCTCCGGCAGATCGACGAGCAGCTCATCGGCTTCATGAACCGAAAAGCCTTGGTAGTTTCGCGCCGTGGTTTCAAACGTCACCATGAGTTCGCTCGTCTCAACGGTGTGTTCGACGAAATCGCGCTTCGCCCCCTTGTTTCGTTGCGTCCAATCAAGACGCCCGGCCGGCGCTAGGTCACGCCGTTGTAGCTTCGCTCCCATCCGCGAACTGTTGCCGTAAACATGATCCCGGCGGCCACACTCATCCCAATACTCTTTTTGCCCGTTGGGCTTCACCAGCAATTGGTTGCGGAACATCTTCGTCAATCGCGTCCGCGTGTGTGCGTGTGATCCACCCTCGAGCGGTTCGACCAATCGGCAGATCTGATCAGCATCGAGGAAGCGCCGCTTCGCGAGCCACAGCCCAATGGCGAGATCCCGTTCTTGTTCACGATACGGGGTCTCAGCACTGCCAAGTTTGAAATGTCGATGCTTGGTCGTACTCGTCATGCTTTCATTATACCGATTTTGATCACGATCAGCCTGCCACGGCTGCTTGACCGTCAAGGGTTCGCTTGCGCCTGACGCCCTTGACGGCACTGCGCCGACGCCGCGCCAATTGGCTATCATCAAAATGATATGGTGCGTGCAATGAAGCGAACAACAACCATGACAGTCCTCGACAACATCAAGGCGAGCGTGCCGATCGACATCGCCCTCGCCCACTACGGCATCACCCTAAAGGTCTCCGGCAACCGCCTGACTGGCGTCTGCCCGATCCATCACGGATCGAACAAGCGAGCCTTCGTCGTCTCTGCTGATCGTCGCGCCTGGTACTGCTTCGGCGACTGCCGGCGCGGCGGCAGCGTTCTTGATCTTGTCATGACCCTGGAAAATTGTTCATTATCGGAAGCTGGCGACCGCCTGGCCGACCGGTACGGGGTGAAACCATGAAGCTGACGCCAGAGCAGCAACGCGCTGTTCACGAGCTCGAAATCATCGATCACGAACGGGCGTGGATCGCTTGGGCGAAGCGAGAACCTCGGTTTTGCCGCATGCTTTTTGTCTCGAGCCGTCTCTACGTGGGCAATCTCTGGCGACGGGTAAGAGGCGCTCCGTGGTGATCTTCACGTTGGCAGACCGTGACGATACGCTTACCCTAGGAAGTTGACCGTGCCTGTTGTGCTCGCCTTACTCGTCCTCTTTGGCTTACTCGGCGGTTCATACTTCTTGATGACTGCCGAGCAGTCGGCATTTCGTAAGCAAGATGGGACTGATACGCCAGCCGTTCCGCCCGCACCAAAAGTACTGGTCAAGCTACCTGATCGCATCTACGTGAAACGATGTGGTGGGGCTGACGGTTGGGCTTACCTCACCAAAGAAGATCCCAGTAAGGTCTTCTCGCACCGGGCCAACGGCCGCCAAGTGCAACTGCAATACCGAAGTGCTTCAGGCAGATGGCAGGACTATGAAGACGCTGGCTTCTTCGCTACCCAGTTTAGGTTGTGCGCTCGTGAGAAAGATCCGGCACACCGTGACGAAGATGTGGCCGGCAAATGGCTCTCACTTAAGTGGCACACGATGGACGAGAAACGAGCGCAGCGCATAAGACACAAGGTCGAGTTCGAGGCGTCTGTGCGGCCATCACTTCGAGTGCAGCGGTGTGGTCAGGCTTGGGAGTTTTTAGATGTACCGCGCCATGCCAGCTTTGAGGGTTACAATTCCAGAGGCCCTATCCTCGTCGAATACCGTGATGAGCATGGTGTTTGGATTCAGTACAACGAACGATTACCCAATCGGCCAACGAGCGGCAAGCTACGGTTTTGCGCGCTGTTCCCCATGAAGAGCCCCATCTTTAAATTTACTGACGCGATCCATCACCCAGTCCAACTCAAGTGGAAGCGTCGCTAGCGTCCGTCGTCACTCCCAGGTCAGGGGAATTTTGCCGCCGCCACAGAACCGAATTGCCTCAGGCCCGCTGACAAATGTCCGTGCTGTCTTGCTGACCTTGAGATTTTCCCAGAAGTCGCCATAGCGTACTTGAACATCACCGCGCGCATCGAAAGATATCGGTCTTCCCACTAGCTTTAGTGGATACGACCAGCCACCATACATGGCGTTGCCACAATTGGGCGCATGCACGGATTTCACCGTTCCTGGCGTATTGTATGCTTTTTTCATTTCTGCTTCCCGCCTCGCTCGTTCGGCGGAATCATCGCAACCCAGCACGCCGACACCTAAGAGCAGGCCAGCGAATACGACCGGTGCTGTTCGCATCCTACTGTCAGCCTCCACACGAACCACGACACGCGATCGCAAACCTCACGCGGTCGATCTCCCTTCACCTAGCTTGGTTGTAAAACGGTGTATCAAAAATGTGGACACTCGACCCCCATTTTCTGGGGTTTTTTTGATGTGTGCTAGACTGGTTCGAAAACGACCCTTAAAGAGCCAATCGTCTACTATGCTTTTGACCCTGACGGTTTGTTATCGGCTCGCGCGTCGATCAGGACGATATCGGGATCACCTTCAAGATCTAACTCCTTCAGTATGCCAGCCACACGACGCCACTCATCGTATGTGAAAAACAAGATCGCTTTGATGGCCATGGTTGCGTCACTCGCCTTTTGGTAGATCGGAACTTGCTTTTGCAGATTGCGTTTGAGCTGCGTGTTCTTCGCGAGCTTCATTTCGACCAGTGTCTTGTCTTGTGCACCGCGCGAGATCTTGAAGTCGACCGGCCCACGACCGTCATTCACCTCAGCACTTGGATCGGATGGCGAACCGAACCAAACAAGTCGATATAGAATGTGAAGGTCTTTTTCTCTCTGAATAGGCTGATCTTGGTCATAGAAAATTTTGTGGCCGCCCTTATTCTCGATGACATCCTTTAGGTAGGCCAAGCGAGCGTGTGCCTCATGGTACGTGTTCCCGCTGTGTTGGTAGAATTCGGTCTCGCTGAGGAGAGACTGCTGCAGCGTCTTAAGCTGCCGGATGAAGAGCCGCTCGGTTAGCTGTACTTTTTGCGAGCTAATGTTCTGAGCGTCTTCTCCCTGCTCCTCTTTCAGACGAATGTAATAATCAATCAACTGAGGGTACTGCAAGATTGTACGCACTGCTGCGTCGTCACGTTCCTTCTTGTTGGGATCTCGGCCTTTCGGTCGCACAAGAACAGAATGAAAGTAATTTTCAACCTGCGCTCGCAACGCGGCGTCAGGTATGGCAACCGGGATGCTCGCAAACTTGTCGACCAGATCGCGGCGGTTTATCCAGTTTTCATCCCGCGTAAGCATGTCCTTTGGTGTCAGAATCACGAAGTCTCCGTTGACCCAGGGTAGTTGATACCGCCCACGTTCCCATGACTGCGTAACGTAGTTGAACCGGGCGTTGTTGACTGTTTGCCGTCAGCAACCCTGAGACAAGTTGATGCGAATCTGAGAGGAGGATTTTGAGGTCATCGTAGCCATTATGGAGCGAAGATGAGATCGAAATCCGGGCCGCAATCGTCGGCAGAAGAACATGTCCGCGAGATCCGCCGGGCAACACGCAAGCAATACAGTTCCGAAGAAAAGGTCCGCATTGTCCTGGAGGGGCTGCGCGGCGAGTATTCCATCGCCGAGCTGTGCCGGCGCGAAGGGATCGTGCAGAGCCTCTACTACAAATGGTCGAAGGAGTTCCTCGAAGCCGGCAAGAAGCGGCTCTCGGGCGATACCGAGCGCCAGGCGACATCCGGTGAAGTCAAGGATCTGCGCCGTGAGATGGGTGACCTTAAAGAGGCGCTGGCTGATGTCCTGCTCGAAAACCGGCTGCTTAAAAAAAGCATGATCGGGGATGGGGACAGCGATATATGAGGTATCCCGCAACTGAAAAGCTTGAGATCATTCGCATCGTCGAGCGATCGCATTTGCCGGTCAAACAGACGCTGGCCAAGATCGGCGTCTCACGACCGACATTTTACAGGTGGTACGATCTCTATCGCCGGTTCGGCGAGGCTGGTCTCGAAGACCGACGGGCAGGACCGAAACGCCCGGCCTGGAACCGCATCCCTGACAACGTGCGCGGCGAGATCATCGATATGGCGCTGGACAAGCCTGAACTATCGCCTCGCGAAGTGGCTGTTACGTTCACCGACGAGCGCTCGTACTTCGTCTCGGAAGCCAGTGCTTATAGGCTTCTGAAGGCGCATGGCCTGATCACGTCGCCAGCTCACATCGTTATGAAAGCGGCGAATGAGTTCAAGGACAAGACGACGGCGCCGAACCAGTTGTGGCAGACCGACTTTACGTATCTCAAGGTCAACGTCTGGGGTTGGTATTATCTGTCAACCATCCTCGATGACTTCTCGCGCTACATCGTGGCTTGGAAGCTGTGCTCGACGATGAAAGCCGGCGACGTCACGGACACGTTGGAGATGGCACTGGCGGCATCAGGGCTCGACCAAGCTGACGTCCGGCATCGTCCGCGCCTGCTTTCGGATAACGGCTCAAGCTATGTCGCCGGAGATCTTGCCGACTGGATGACAGAGCATGACATGAAGCATATTCGCGGTGCGCCGTACCATCCGATGACCCAAGGCAAAATCGAACGTTGGCACCAGACGCTCAAGAACCGCATCCTGCTTGAGCACTACTATCTGCCCGGTGATCTGGAAGCCCAGATCGATGACTTCGTCGGGCACTACAATCACCGCCGCTATCACGAGAGCCTCGGCAATCTTACACCCGCCGACGTCTACTTCGGGCGCGGCCAAACCATCTTATTGAACAGAGAAAGGATCAAACGACAGACATTCGAACAACGCCGCTTGCAACACGAAAGGCAAGCCGCTTAAATCAACCCACCAGATGATCCTGATCCTCCACTAGATCGAGCCAAGCGGGTCTCAAAGATTGTGATGACGGACAGTTGTTGACTGCAACCTCGCGCCTTTGGTCTTCCGCAAGATGCTTCAGGGCAAAGTCCTGTGTGTATTGGCAGAGGAAGTCTTTGATCAGGTTTGTAGTGAAGTCACTGACGCTGTCTCTTCCTACGCCGTTTGCAATCAAGCATACCTTTTCGAGGTGGCTGCCGGTCGTTATCTGTTCTTCGCCGAAGTCATGGAAAATTCGATGAAGGTTCGCGTGCAGCGCTCGAGCAAAATCAAGTCCCAAGCCGCTGCCACTATTTCCGCTGATCGAGAAGCCCAACCAGTTCTGTTTCACTTCGGGGAAGCAGTACCAGAGCTGTAGTTCAGCATCGCTGGCGACACCACTCTCCGCCTTGTCCCGCAAGTAGACGAGGTACGAAATTATTCCGTCATGCAAGTCTTGGTATTCCTGCTTGTCGCTGTTGAAAAGCAGGAACGGATCAATAAAGAGTGGCAAGTCGTTGATGATCGACACATCGAAGGCCTTGTGGGCTTCAATGATAGCGGGATCAAGACCGAAATAATCTGAAAAGAATGTCGACATGGTAGCTACGATACCACACAGACGCCCACTGTCTTAGTTGCCGCTGGCTCTTAATCCCCCCAAAAATCCTTGAACCGCCCGGCACTCAACTGGGTGTACCCGACTGTGTTCTGGATGTTCTTATGTCCTAGCCCCAATTATTCACGGCGGACAGGACGATTGGATGATGGGTGGCGACCAACGTGTTGATCTGGCGTAAGGTTTGGGTGTCGAGTCCGTCCCGAACACCAACCACCCATCGCCATGCAAGCTACTCCTTTTCTTCCCGGCCTGTCACCCGTTGCAGGCAAACAGCTCACAGCCGCGCGAGACGCCGGCAACTTGAGCTCAAACGGCGGTGTGGTCATCCTCCGCGAAGCCGCCGGCCAGTTCGGGCTCGCTGAAGTGATCGCCGGCCCATTGCCCGACGCACGTAGCCCGCAGCTCGTCACCCACACCTACGCCGACATGGTCACAGCGCGCATGATGGCCATCGCCTGCGGTTACGAGGACGCCGACGATCTCGACACGCTGCGCCACGATCCGGCGCTGAAGATTGCCATTGACCGCGCGCCTGAGAGCGGCTCCGGGCTGCCGAGCCAGCCCACCATCTCGCGGCTCGAAAACCTCGCCGACACGCGCGCCCTCTACCGTATCGGCATGGGGTTGATCGATCTGTTCTGCCGGACCTATACGACCGCGCCGTCCTCCATCGTGCTCGACATCGACGACACCGATGATCTGGTCCACGGCGGCCAGCAGCTCGCCTTGTTTAACACCCACGCTGGAGGCCACTGCTTCCAGCCGATCCACATCTTCGAAGCGAACTCGGGCAAGCCTATCCTGTCGCTCATCCGGCCGGGCAAGCGGCCGTCGGGCGCGGAGATCGCGCGCGTGCTCAAACACGTCATTCGCCGCATCCGCCACCACTGGCCGAAAGTCGCCATTCTCATCCGTGGCGACGGCCACTACTGCGCGCCGGAAGTTATTGACCTCATGCGCAAAACGGGCTGCGATTACATCCTCGGCCTGCCGACAAACCGGACGCTGGAAGCCAAGGCGGCGCCCTGGGCCGAGCAGTGCCGCTGGCGCTGGAAGCCGGGGCTTCAACGCGTGCGCCGCTTCCATCAGTTCGACTATGCAGCGGGCTCGTGGTCGACAGAGGAGAAGGTGATCGCCCGCGTTGAAGCAACGGCGTTCGGCACCGATGTGCGCTTCATCGTTACGAACTTGGCTGGGCGCGGCAAGGTGCTCTACGAGAAGGTCTACTGCGCGCGCGCGCGCATGGAAAACCTGATCAAGGACCTGAAGCTCTATACGCGTTCCGACAAGACCGCCTGCCACCGCTGGCAGGCCAACCAGTTCCGGCTGTTCCTGCACCAGGGCGCCTACTGGCTGCTACACTCGGTGCGGCTGGCGGCGCCGAAACGCTCGCGCTGGCGCGGGGCAACGTTCGCCACGATCCGCTCAATGCTGGTGAAGATCGCCTGCCGCGTCGAAGAGCTGCGAACCAGGATCAAGCTGTCATTCCCAGTTCACCTGCCGCACGCCGATGCCTTCGCCCTGATCGCCTGTCGGCTCTGCCCGCAGGCGCCGTGAGCGACGCGGCAAGCGCCGCACGAACCCTTCACCGACAACCACCAACGCGTGCCCCAGCGTCACCAAACTCGCCAGCCGTCAACCCGGCCGATGCCGCGCGCGCTGCCACCAAAACGTGGCCGTCACGCGGCGCGGTGAATAGAAGGGGCTAGGTAGAGTTGTATGGCGCGGGTGTCATGCCCATCATTGGCGAGCTTGTACCCGCAGGCATGCCGCAACATGTGCGGGTGCACCGAGAAAGGTAACTTGGCGGCAACACCAGCGCGCTTCACCATCTTCAAAAACCCTTCGTGCGACAGCGGCGCACCGCGCTCACTCACGAACACGTAGCGGTTCTCAACTTCTTCACGGTGTAACTTGCGTAATGCGCGCAGCTCTTCCCCACCCACCGGGTGTACGCTCTCGATGCCATTCTTGATCCGGTTGACGTGCAGTGTCCCGCGCTTCAAGTCGTACTGATCCCAGCGAAGCTGACAGACTTCGGTCGCGCGCAGTCCATGACGAAACGTCACGAGGATCATCGTGGCGTCGCGGTGACCATTCCGGTTGCCACTCGCCGCCTTCATCAGCTTCTTCACTTCACCCGGCGTCAGATATTCCCGTGTTCTGACAGCGCGATTGGTCGTTCTGATCGGAACTGTCCGATTTTCAGTGTTTGGGGCTTTGCGTGGCATGGTGAGAAAACCGTTGTGTTGCTTAGAGGGTCACAACGCTACTGTCCGATTTATGGTCATAATACGGACAGTCTACCATGCTTCGACCGAACACGCGATACGACCTGCGAGCTCCCATCCAGACGCCAAACGTGTCCGCAAGCCTCCGGCACCGGAAATGTCAGGGCTGACGCGAATGACCCGTTGCGACCATCGCTGGATTGCAACCCATGTCGGTGATTAGGGAATAAGCGTGTAGGCCGTGTTGAAGCGCGGTGTCTACAGCGAGTAGTACTCGTTGCAGCGGTATGTGGCCGAGTTCGCTTGCCGGCTGAATGAAGGGAATGTTAAGGACAAGACAAAGGACCGGATCGACGGGCTACTACGGAAAATACGCCTCGCTTACGCGAGATTGTTCCGCAAAAATGCAAACTCACGTTCGAAGAGTGACACCAAAATGCCAAGCAAGCAGCAAACAGCGAACCACAATTCGTCGTCGGGAAACCGGTCGCTGTCAAATGCAAAGAGCGCCAAGCAGGACGAGTTCTACACACAGCTTGGCGACATCAGCAACGAGCTAAAACATTACAGGGCGCACCTGCGCGGGAAGACAATCCTCTGTAATTGCGACGACCCTTACGAGAGCAATTTCTTCAAGTATTTCGCGCTCAATTTCAACACGCTCGGAATCAAGAAGCTCATCGTCACGAGCTACGTGAAGTCGCCCATTGTCGGCGGACAGTTGCCGCTAATCGACATCGAGGGGCTGAAGCCCGATGGCAAAGGGCCATACGCGATAGAGATTAAAAAGGTGCCAGACCAAAAGCGTCGAGGCACGACGGACATCACCGACGTTGAATATCTGCTCAAGCATGACGCCAACACGACTTGGACGCTCAAGGGTGATGAATACTACAACGGCGGCGATTTCCGTAGCCGCGAGTGCGTGAAACTATTGAAAACGGCAGACATCGTTATCACCAATCCACCGTTCTCCTTGTTCCGCGAATATATAACATTGCTGGTCGCGCATCGGAAGAAGTTCGTGATCCTTGGAAATCAAAATGCCCTGACAACAAAAGAGATATTTGAACTCATCCACCAGCAAAAATTATGGCTGGGAAATAACAATGGCGACATGGCTTTCAAGGTTCCTGACAGCTATCCAACTAGGGAAACGCGATTCTGGATTGATGAAAATGGGCAGAAATGGCGAAGCTTCGGCACCATGTGCTGGTTAACGAACCTCGATATTGCCAAGCGGCACGAGCAGCTCCCGCTCTATAAGAGATATACGCCAGATGAGTACCCTGGCTACGATAACTTCGACGCGATTGATGTGTCCTCCTACAAAGACATTCCTGCGGAATACTATGGTGTCATGGGGGTGCCGCTTGGCTTCTTAGCGAAGCACAACCCTGACCAGTTTGAAATCGTGGGTATCACCAAGACATGGTTCGGTATGGCGACCAAGAAGTATCCGACCCAGACACAGATCACTAACGGTAAGAAAAGTGAAGTATCAAAACTCAACGATGGCGCGTCGATTAATGTGAAAAATCCGCCGAGCGGAAAGACTTACTACAAGGTAGGTGACGACTGTTTTATTCAGACATATCCCCGCATCCTAATACGCCGCAAGGGAGCAGCTTCATGAAAATAGCCCTGCAAAACGTCAAAGTTTCCGAGTTGGTCGATGGCTACGAAGACAAAGCCGAAGAGGGTGTGCGCGGATACAATGGTCGCCTGAACATTCGTCCGGCCTTTCAGCGCGAGTTTATCTACAAGGAAAAGCAGCGCAACGAGGTCATCAACACCGTGCGCAAAAATTTTCCGCTCAACACGATGTATTGGGCGGTGGCCGGTGAAGGCTTCGAGCTTATGGACGGCCAGCAGCGCACTGTCAGCATTTGCCAGTACGTTCAAGGCGACTTCGCGGTGGAGATGGCCGGGTCTCCGATGTTCTTCAACAACCTGACGGCTGAAAAGCGAAAACAGATTCTGGATTATGAGCTTTCGGTATATGTGTGCGAAGGGACCGAAGGCGAGAAACTCGACTGGTTCAAAATCATCAACATTGCAGGAGAAAAGCTGACCGATCAGGAACTGCGCAACGCAATCTATGCAGGGCCGTGGCTCGCCGACGCTAAGCGGTGGTTTTCGAAAACCGGCACTCCAGCAGTTCAGGATGGACGGGATAAGCTGGTGAGCGGTTCGCCGATTCGGCAAGAGATTCTAGAAACGGCGCTCGATTGGTTTTCCGGCGGAAAGATCGAGAACTATATGAGCGCGCACCAGCACGACAAAGACGCGCAAGAGCTATGGCAGTATTGGCAAGCGGTTTTCGATTGGGTCAAGCGTGTGTTTCCGAATCAAGACAGTGCACGAGCCAAGCTGATGAAGGGCTTGCCGTGGGGAGAGCTCTACAACAAACACAAGGATGACAAGCTGAATGCGGCGAAACTGGAGCGGTGCATCGTCGAGCTTATCGACGATGACGAGGTGGACAGCAAGAAAGGCATCTACGAATATCTTTTGACGGGCAACGAAAAGACCTTAAGCCTGCGAGCGTTCGACGAAAAGACGAAGCAAAAAATCTACGCGAACCAGAATGGCATTTGCCCAATTTGCAAAAAACACTACGACATGGGCGAAATGGAAGCAGATCACATTATACCGTGGAGACAGGGCGGCAAGACAACGCCTGACAACTGCCGCATGCTTTGTAAGATGGATAACAGGACGAAAAGCGGAAAGTAGGTGGCTCATGCCGAGATCAATGCTTCCATCGCACTCCAAGGATTTAGGCGGGATATAGCGTCTGCTTTCGGGGGTAAAGCGCCCATCGGGAGGCAGTTCACGATGTCGGCTTTTGTGGAGGGTTTCGGATGCCGGCCTTCACGACATCGGCCAGGCCGACATCGTCAGCTTCAGTCTGAAAGCCGACGGGCGTCGCAGATGCTGTCCGTAAATTGATTATAATACGGACAGTCTATCATGCCCATCACCCATCAAAAAAGTCTTCGTCCAGCTTCTTGATGACGACGGTTCGGTCTTCGCGGACGCCGACATTGTAGCGCAGCATAAGCCTTGCCAGTTCGTCGCCGTCGATCAACACGATCTGCTTCTGAATGCCCCGGATGTATTCCTTCGCCTTCTCCGTGAACTTGGCGGTCGTGATAAAGACGCCGCGCATCGTTTTCTTGTCGTCGAGGCTGCCGGAGAAGTCCCGCACCTGGGCAGGCTGAATAGTCGCCGTCCGATCGTAGCACTTGGCTTGGACATAAACGCTATCAATGCCGAGAGCATCGAGTCGCACCACACCGTCGACGCCACCGTCGCCGCCGCGTCCCAGCACCGAGCCGGCCCCGTCCACACCGTCGCCGTATCCCATCGCCGTCAGCAGCTGAACCACGAGCTCCTCGAAGAAGGCTGCACGTCTCGCCTGGTTCTCAATGGCAAAGATGCGATCGAGAAGCTCGTCCTGGATCTCGGCGTCAATCTCCCGGATTGCCGAGTCGATGCGTTCGGCAGGTGTGCTTGTCTCGTCTACGATTTCGACTGCAGTTGGCGACTGATCGTCGACAGACGGTGTCCGCTTGCCGACGAAGGCGCGAAACTCGGCGTACTTGGCAAGTGTGCGGTTATCGATCCGCGCAGGGTTTGTCGCGAGAAGCTCGCGTCCACGATTCGTCGCCTTGAACACGCCGCGTCGTACCTGCTCGACGAGACCGGCCTTGACCATGTAGGTCTTCGCCCAGTGGGCGCGGTTGTTGATGAGCTGGATACGTCCACTCGGAATCCGCTCAGCCAGTTGCTCAGGTGTAAGCTGGAATTCGACTGCCAACCGCTCGACCGCGTTCGGGATCGTCGTCTCGCCTTCGGCGGCGAGGCGGAGGACGGGAAGCATCAGTGTTTGGTAGTCAGGGATCGCAGCCATTCAGCCTCTCAAGCTGGTTTACAAGCAGGCGGGCTCTGTTATCAAAATGAGATCAGATGCCGATGTAGCCGCCGAGCTAGGACTGTTTCGATTTCTATCCTTTGGGCGAAGCCTGAGTCACGACGACAGCAATTCCGTTATCTGTGCGCGGACATCACGCCCCTGGGTTTATTGTTCCTTAGCCAGCCGGCTTCCTGGCGCAACACGTTGTCCAGCTGATTGAAGATCGACTGGAACCGCGCACCGGCTTTTGGCGCTACTGTGTCCTGCATTTTTCCCTCTGCCCCGTGGCGTCGCTTCCCCTTCGCCACTGTCTTTCTTGTCATATCGGAATGCTAGCACGAGCCGCCCGGTCGCGCACGTTGCGCAAAAGCCAAATACTCATTGTAATTGCAGGCTTTTAGTCTTTACCGACAGCCCTGTGTCACCTCATTGCGACTGTAACACACATGTGTTACATTAGTTGCATATGTGGAGACAAGAAACAATGACCAAAGATGCCTACATCAACGCCCGTGTTGATAAGCGCGTGAAGGCCCAGGCCCAGAAGGTGCTCGCCAAAGTCGGCCTCAGCACGACCGAAGCGGTCAACCTGCTGCTGCACCAGATCGTGCTGCAGAAGGGGCTGCCGTTTGACGTGCGTGTTCCGAATGCGGAAACCCGCCAAGCGATCGCCGAAGCCCGTGACGGAAAAGGCACAAGGCACACCGGGTCAACCAAGGCGGCCTTGCAGGAGATCGTTAAATCAGACGACTAAGGAGGTATGAAAGACCTCCGCCTGACGACAGTCTTCAAGCGAGACCTCAAGCGCATCAACAAGCGTGGCTACAAGCTGTCGCTCCTCGAGACCATCATCGATATCCTGCGCGCCGACGAGGCGCTGCCACCAGCACGCCGCGACCATGCGCTCAAAGGCGACTATGCCGATTGCCGGGAGTGCCACATCCAACCGGATTGGCTATTGATCTACCAGACCAACGATGAGGAAGTGGTGCTGGTGCGTACCGGCACGCACGCCGATCTGTTTGAATAGGAAAAGCCGGCGAGGGATCGCCGGCTTTGGCCGTCTTCCCTACCGCTTCGGTAAGGCTTTTTGAAACATGTCTTCGACCGCCTCACGTTCACTGACGCGGGCAATCTCTTCGCCATCGACGTACAAGATCCAGTCGGTGGCGTGTGGTTCGTAGTTGGGCAACCGCATCTGTCCCGACCACTGTGAGACTGGCGGCAGCACGTTGATGTTGAAGTGTTGCTCGCCGCGCCAGGCTTGCCCGTAGATGAAGCCATAGCCATCGGGCATCGAGCTCAGTTCGATCCTCGTGTTGATCTCCGCCATCAATATTCCTCCGCCAACATGATCGTCAGGACGCGGGTGGTTTGCGCCGGGTCGCTGGGGTCTTCCGACCCAAACTTCAGATCTCGATCGTAGTAGTCGATCTTCCAGAAGACCTTCTCGCCGTCGTGCTCGAACGATCCAAAGTCGTGTTCGCCGTGGGGATCGTTGTCGGCTGTAAAAGCGTCAAACGCTTTTACCTTTTGCTGGATGGCGACCGTCGTCATGAGGTCGAGAGCCACGACTCCTGCCGTCAACATGACACGGCCGCCTTCGAACGTCCGTCGAAACTTGTCGTTGAGCTCGCGGATCTTACTCGTCTTGTCTTCCGACATGAGAACCTCCGTCTCGCTGTTCGACCCAAGCACCATTGCCGGGGTCGATGACGAGCGGGAGATTGTTCGATCGCTACGTGTCGTTTTCGATGTCGATGAGTTCTTGCAGTGTGACGTGGCCGGCAATGCATTGCCGGCCACGTCACACTGTCACTCGTAGTCTGCGTCGCGTGGCCATTCGGTTTCGGTGATGACCTTCATTGCCTCAGCGATCCTGGCTTGGGCTGTCTCCAGGGCCAGCAGCGAGGCTCCGGGATCGATCAAGATACCGAGGGCATTGGCGTGCACTGCCTCGGCTAGCACGGCCTCGGCCTGGGCAATCCGGTCTCGGGCGAGAATAGTTGCTTGTCCGGCGCGTTCAACTTTTTCTTTCATGACACCCTCTCAATGAAGAACGGCCAGCACCAGTGCCAGGATCGATGACGGGGCTGAGGTTCTGGCGTGTCTGTCTATTTGGTTTTCCAATCGACAGGCTTCGTCGTCGTCGCCGACTTCGCCGTGCCCTTCGTCGTCGTGACCGTCGTTCCGTCCGGTTTGGTTTCCGTGACGCTTTCGCTTTCACCGATCGTATTCGATTCTGTATGTGACGTTTTCTTCGCTGCCATTTCTGTCCTACCTTTCGTTGCCGTTTTCAAAATCAATGAGCTCTTGCAGCTGGGAGCGTACGAACATAACCATGACATGATCACCGCGTCGGTCGTAATGAGCAATGCGTCGCTCGAACCGCGCGATCGTTCTTTGCATGTGAGTGAGGTGACTGTCGGCCACCGCCTGCTCGGCGCTGTCAACGAGCTGCAGGAGGTTGTCGAGCGCACGTTTCTGGTACCACTCATCGTGGTCGGCCAAGAGATCCACCAGGTCGTGCAGCGCTTTGATCTTTGACATGTCGTCGTCCTTTCACGCGATACAAACAGTGGCCGGCAATTGCATCGCCGGCCACGTCGTTGTCGTCATTCTACTTTGATTAAGAACTGTTGCGCGTTCTGGATCAGCGCCAGCGCTTCGCCGAGATCGCTTTCCCGCAGTTGGCTGGTCTTCTGCCACGCGTCGTTCTTGTCCTTGTAGTTGCGTTCCAAGGTGACGGTGTGGAAGGTGCGCAGCTCGCCGTCTTCGGTCTGGTGTTCGTTCGCCCAGACCGCCAGTTGTAGTGCGCCAAGACGAGCCTTGTGCACCGGGTGGGACTTGTCTTCTTTCGGCATTGGCTTTGCCATCAGAGTTACTCCTTTACGCTTTCAATCAACATGATCAGCGATGCTTTGCAGTATACATTTCTCCTTTGCTTTCAGTACTTTACAGCCCCAATTCTTGTTGCTTATTTGCGGCGCGTCCCCTTCCTCATTCGGTCGGGGTCGGGCTCTACTCGCTGTCGCTTCCGAAGCCCCAGCCGGTGGGTCGAGCTTCGCTCGCGGCTCGGGTCTTCGCCCATCACGGGTGACGATCCCTCGCGCTTAGGCGGCCAGGCGTTCGCGCAGGCGCATGTTCAACAGCACCTTCTTGCGGGCGCGGGTGGTGAGATCGATCTCATCAATCTCACCGACAACGCGTTCGAGCGTCTTGGTGATTTCACGTAGACTCATCGCTTCGCGACCGGCGCGATCACACCAGGCGCAGTAGTCGGCGTGAAGATCCCGCAGTGATATCGTCGCGCCATCGGCGCACTCGAGCCGCTCCAGGCCGTATTGTGAGAACTCCTCAAGACGGTTCGGTTCTGGTTTGGTCAACAGCCGGGCGGTGATTTCTTTCTTTGGTTTGACGTCAATTAAGGTCTGCGTCGCCGGCGACGCTGCTTGGGCAGCCTGTAATTGCGACGCTGGCGGCGCTGGTTTCGGGCCGTGGTTGAGCGCCAGGTAGATGCCGAAAGATGAGACAAATTCAATCATCACGGCCACCGCCACCAGCATGGCAAATTCGATCTTGCCGGCCGGCATCCCACTGACTTCCGCCAGACTATCAAGTTGCGGATCGACGGCTTTGACGCCACCTTCAGTGCGGATCAGATCGAGCCGCGCGGCCAGTGCCTCTAGTATCTCGCGTTCTCTCTTTAATGCTTCGGCTTGAGCGAGTTCGGCCTTGAGCTGGTGATAGGCCGTACAGAACTCCCGGCTTTCGTTAGCGGTGGCGTCGGTGCATCCCTTGGTCCTGTCCCAACGCCGTTGTTGCTGCTGCGCTTCCAGTTCGGCTTCGATTGCATCCGCTGGTCGCACGAATCCAAAGTCACTGATCCGTTTCCGGCTGTCGGCTGCTTGCGTTGACAGCGACGCAAAGGTTTCTTGTTGCGCCACCCGTTCGGACTTCACACCTGAGCGCTGCTCCATGATGAAGCCGTAAGCTGACAACATCGACAGGCACATGCCGCCCGCCAGGAGAAAACTGCTCAGCGCCACATAACCAAAATTCTTGTGTGACCAAGCGCGTGTGGCGAACACGGCTGCAAATGCTTTCAAGATATCAATGCCGGCGAAGGCGGCCGAACCGGCGAGCGCCACGATGCTGATCGAGCGAAGATCCACCTGGTTGGCGTCGCCGCCCAACCGCTGGAAGGCGAAGTAGCCGTTCATGAAAACTGACAGGGCGATGACGCCAACTGAGACGACTAGAAAAATCAAAGATCCAATGCCCAACCCAAGACTCGACAAAAAGCGAGGCATCACTTCTTCTCCGTCTCGGATTTCTTGTAGAAGGTGAGGGCTTCCTCGAGCACTTCCGTCATGGTCAGGCCCTTGGCCTGCGCAAGATCGTAGAGGTCTTGTTTGAACTGAGGCGTCACCCGGTAGTTGACGACAACGCTCTTGCCTTTGCTGCGTAGCACGCGCCCGTCCGTTCGTGACAACGGCGGTTTTTCCCGCCCCAACCGGTCGGTGATTTCACCTGGTGACGCCGCATCCTTCTTGGTTTGGGTGAATCGATCTTGAAACTTGCCGAAGTACGAACCCGATACATTTGGCATCCTCGTTACTCCTCTAAGCTACCTTCCGCGCTTGCGCCCGCAGGCGGCGCTTCACGGCCGACCACAGCGACGCAATCTCGGCCTTGGACTTTTCAGCATCGACTTCCGGGCCGGCTTTGCCTTGCCCGATCGCGGCTCTGAAGGCTCTGCGATTGCCCACAGTCACCGTGATCACCGGGCCAAACTCTTTGAGGAGCTTCATGGCCTCGGCCACCATCGGATCGCGCGCTTCGGCGCGGTTGATCACAATGGCGAAGTCCTTGTTGTGCTTTTCCATCATCTTTATGACTTCCTGGTTTCCCATGAGATCAACCGATGAGGCTTGTGTGGGAATCAGGACAAAGTCACTTACTTCGACGCCGGCCTCCACGATCCCTAGGATCGCCGGCGGTGTGTCGATGATAACAAGATCAAAACCCAGTTGGGCGGTGCGCTCGATGGCCGTTGGCAGAAAACGAATGCCGAGACTGCTTTTCCAGGTGATGAGTTCCGGATTGTCGGGCTTGCCGCGATCTTCCCACCACATAGCCAGCGACTGCTGGGGGTCAATGTCGATCAGTGCCACGCGCAACTGATCTTGCGACGATGCCACCGCTAATGCGGTTGCCAGCGTCGTCTTCCCTGATCCGCCCTTGGTTGAGCACACGCTCAGGACTTGCATTGGCTATATCCTTCACAACACGACATAGCTTTACCAGGATTTGTACGTACGCTCAATACTGTAATGTGAAAAGATAATGTATATACGTAACATTGCAGACTTCATACGCTTTCGCTTTCGTCCTTAAACTTTCTGATTGCCAACCCCTTACCGACCGACGGTGTGGTCAAGGGTGGCCCCTTGGCCGCTGCGGAGCAGCTTGCCCTTGAGGACGCCGGCGGGCTGTCAGATGATCCTGAAGAAAGGAATGGGCTCTTCCGGCGTGGGGATAGCGCCCTGCCGCCGGCTTCAATCTGCTGATACAATGCGAGGATATGAACGACCAACACCGGCCAGGGACACCAAACCAACCGCCGCAACCAGCGACGCATGCGACGCAAGAACCACCGCATGCGGCGCAGGAAGAAACAACGTCGCTCAATGAAGCGACCGCCAATCATCAAGTCAGCGACGCTGGCGTCGCAAGAATGTCCCAATCAGCGGCGCATGCGACGCAAGAACCAGCGCCAGCGACGCCAAGCCCGGCGGCACCGCTCAGTGAAGCGACCGCCACCACCGCAAGAGGCGACGCAAGCGCCGCACCTGCGGAAGGTCTTGCGGAAGCTCCGGCCGCCGTCGCTGATGCTCTCATCTACAACCTGACCGTGCCGCAAGCGCAGCAATTGTTCGAAGATCACAACCGGCGCGTGCCGGCCGAACGGACAGTTCAGAATTATTGCGCCGAAGGCTTGATCGCTGGTGAGAAGGTCTCGACCTCGAGCGGGGCGGAATGGCTGATCAACGATCGTTCGTTGTTGCGCTTCATCCAATCGAAACCGGAATTGACGGCCGCCGCACCAGCGCCGCAAGCGTCGCCGGCGGCACCAACACCGGCCGAACCGACTTCCGCGACCGCCCCGGAAGCCGACGAAGAAGTCGTGGCCATGGTCGGCGAACGCCGCACCATCGCCGAGATGCTGATTGAAAACGCCAAGCTGCTCGGACAGCTCGAAACCAAGGACGCCGTGATCGCCGGCAAGAACGACGAACTCAGTCGCATCGAACAGACGAACCAGGAACTCCGATCCGATCGTGAATTCTTACGCGAAGAGATCACCGACAAGCGCCGGCTCAACCAGGACTTGAAGGACATCACGTCCCAAGTCCTCGAGCTCCTCGAGATGGGGTTTGTAAATCGCGGCGCACAGATCCCGGCCGCTCCGGCCGAGCCACCGATCCCCGCAGTCCCAGATCGGCAGGAAACGCCGACGCCGAGCTGGCGAACGGACGAACCTAGACCTCAGAACTGAGACTGATTCAGAACCTGCTCTCATTCACGCAGAAATGCCCCAGGACTGGCAAATAGGGCAGGGGACGCACTTTTCCTTATTGAAAAACAAACGGCGCCCTACGCGCAATTTTGAGGCTTTCGGAGCGTCTTGAACGTGTGCGCCTTAGAGCACCGTGGATGGAAGTTGTTGTTATCATTGTCAAATTACGTTTTTGCGGTATGATTTTGGTATATGGCAACACTTGTCCGCGACACCCACAAATTGATCGGCTTCCTGCAAACCAAGGGCTACTCGAAAGAGCAGGCCGAGGGTTTTGTTGATGCAATCCAGGAGTTTGATGTGTCCGACCTGGCTACCAAGTCCGACCTGCGCGTTGAGATCGCGCAGCTGCGCTCGACGCTGATCACCTGGATGGTCGGCTTGCACCTCACGACGATCGGCTTGGTGGTGGCGCTCATGAGCTTTGTGGCTCAGTAACACTCGGGTTCAGGTAACTAAAAAACGGCCACTCAGAGCCGTTTTTTTGATGTCAGGTCGTAAAACTAATGTTGTGCGACACTTGCTCGACAACTGCCCTTCTGTAGATGTCCACCACGCCAGCACCAAGTCCCGTTCGGGCTGGTGCTATACTTAACACTGATGAGGAAGATTAGTGAGCCCTTAGCTGATCGCTACCGCAACATCATCCTGGACGGTTTCGACCCCATTGCTGCTGGTGGCTTCACGCAAGTGCCCAACGTCATTTTGAAGTCCGCTGACCTCAGTGTCGGCGCTAAGCTCGCCTATGCGATGCTCTTGTCCTATGCGTGGCAGAACGACTCCTGCTTCCCCGGTCAGGAAACTTTGGCTGGGGATATGGGAGTCTCGAAACGAAGCGTCGTCTCCTTCATTAAGGAGCTGACGCGAACGGGTTATGTGAGCGTTAAGCGGCAGGGGTTGGGACAGGTCAACGTGTACACCCTGCATGCGACAGTGAAGCCAAAGCGATAGTGTTTCACTTTCAGAAGTGCAAATTTTGCACTTCTGGAGATGTGGAAATTGCACTTCTAGAAGTGCCAAATCTGCACTTCTCTCTATATAATTATATATAAGAAAGAATACTCATATTAATGATACTCATTCATTCAAGTTTTCAAAAAAGGTTGGGTTCAAATTGCGCCATTCAAATAAATCTTGTCAAGACGCAACTTTTTATTGGGTTCTTAAAGCAACACTCCTATCACTCGGTCAAGACTGCCCGGCTCAACGCAACTTCCGCCGGTTGATGGCCGCCGTATCGAGATGGTTTTTGAGATGCACGGCGTAGTGCTTCTCGATCATCTCAACGGACGTGCGGCAGTTCTTGGCAATCTGGTAGATATCTGCGCCCTCGAGCAAGCGGAAGCTGATGTAGCTATGCCGGAGACTGTATAGTGTGCGGCGGTTCCCTTCCCTATCGAACTTCAGATTGAGTTCCTCAAGAATTCGATTGAACTGGCGCTTGTGATCCGTCGGGAAGAGCCGATCAGTCGGCGCGGGCTGGCTGCGCTCCTTCATGCGCAAGAAGGGTCGCACAGCGCCGGCCATACTCTTGCAATAACCCACACCACGCTTGCCGCGCACTTCGATCTCCAAGATCTCCTCGCCCGTCGCCTCGTCTTTGACGACTGTGACGTCGCGATACTGCAAATGTTTGGCCTCATCCGGCCGAATTCCGGTGTTGGCTAAGAACAGCACCTTGTCGTGCAACTGTTCGGCCGCCAACGCGTGGCGAGTCCCTGCGGCCTGGCGCGCATTCTCCCGGGTGGCGGTGTACAGCGCCCGGTACTCATCAGGAGAGAACCAGGCCCGGTGCGCCACCTTGCCCGAGGTTCTGTATGGAGCGGACAAGTCAGGGAGATGGGCGAGCCAGTCGTGACGCACGGCGGCCTTCAAGACTAAGCGCAACGTCACGATCTCGTCGTGCAACGTAGAGTACGACGGTGGCTTGCCGCTGGGAGGATTATTGAGGCGCTCAACCCGATACTCTTGAACCATGCCGGCGGTGATCTGTGACAACCCGGCACCGCCAAAAAAGGGCAGTAAATGCAATCGTAGCCGGGCCTTGTGGCCTTCCACCCACTTCGGGCTTCGCTCCCCACGCGTGATCACTTCATATTCGCGCATAAACAGGTCGGCGGCCTGTCTGAAGGACTTCTCGGCGAGGAGTTCGCCGCGTCGCTGCTTGCCGCGCAGGGTTAGGTACCAGTCCTCAGCGACCTCCTTGGCACGGCCAAGGCTTTCTTCCTTGGTGGTCGCACGGCGCTTCATACCTTCGAGATAGGTATAACACTGCCAGTGTGGACTACCGTCTCGTTTATACACCGAGACTTTGCCACCCAAAATCTTATGAATTTCGGCCACAGGTCGAACACCAGCTGGAGTGTGCCAAATTGTGGAAGTTTTGTGCCAGTGTATTCCAGCCCGATCGAGCGAGCAAATCTGAACTTTAACTCAATGATAATAAAGAGAAATTTGGTTGCGGGGGCCAGATTTGAACTGACGACCTTCAGGTTATGAGCCTGACGAGCTACCGGGCTGCTCCACCCCGCGTCACCAATGTCCCCGAGCGCTCGGACCTCACGGGCCGATGCGTTGCTCTAGCGTCCGGGGATGTCCGGATAAGCGGTGCTGCAACAGAAAAGACCCACCATCGCAAGTCCATGCACCGCATTCCAATGCCTCAGGCACCGGAGAGCGGACGTATAGCAAGTGTTCCAAGCCTTGTGAAGCCTGGAGTGAGCCCGCACGACCTTTTCATCGTGTGCGATTTGACGCGGGGGGAGGTCGTGGGGCGAAGACTGGGGCTTTCGTTGCGACCGCAGGTCTAAGCGGGCCGTCTCAGCAAATCCCGCAATGGCCATGCGGGCCGGGGCGAGATGAAGCGCGATCGCGGTTTCGATACCATGTGCCTTGGGATCGGGACAGGCAGCGGGCGCTCGCAGTGTGCAAACCGCGAGCGCAGTGTTCGCATGAAAGGCCGGCTCCTGAAGCTGCCGGCGCTACTTGGCGGTCGCCTTGTCGGTGAAGGCGCCGAGAGCCTTCGACATCTGGTCGAAAATCTCGTCTTTGTCGTCAATGTCGTGGCGATCTTTGAGTTCCTGGGGGTCGGTGTAGGCGAGATACACCTTGCCGTCGGCTTCCCACGCTAATGCCTTCATCGGCAGGTCGATGCCGATCCTGCGGTTGGCCTGCATCAAGGGCGTACCAAGCTTTGGGTTGCCGAAAATGAGCAGCATGGTCGGCGGCAGCTCGAGGCCGGCCTTCTTGGCGTTGGCCTGATGGTCAACGCGGCCGACGATGGCGATGCCCTTCTCTTCAAGGGCCGCTTGAAGCGTGTCGATGGTCTCGGAAACGCTGCGGGCGCTTTCCTTGACGATCATGTGGTCGTCGGCGCGGGCTGCCGGAATCAGTGCGACGGCTGCCGCTGCGGCGAAGAGTCCTGAGCGAAACAGGTTTGTCATGAAGGTCATTGGAAGCTCCTTAGGATTGATTTTGCACGACTGTCCTGCTTGTAGCGCGCAAACACCGGTCAGGCAGCGGCAATTCATCGGGTGCACGGATCCGTGAACGCGGGGTGAGGTTCCTCAATCGAAAGCGGCGGGAACAGCTTTCGAGGCGCTATAAGTCAACGACGAGTCACCAGGGGCTAGTGTTCCGACTCTGACATATGGTTCCCTGCCGGGAATCTGAATGTCAGCCCGGAACACTAGGCAACCTTTTGATTGTGTTCTGGATTCACAAACATTTGACGACCTCCACCCGGGAATCAATTGTTCGATCCAGACCACTAAGGCTGAACTTGCGCGCCGGCTTTGTGCGCTTCCCGGCGGCGGACGATCCACTTGGCGAAATAAGCAAGTCCAATCCAGCCGAGCGTCGCTAAAGCAAGATACTCGATCGCCTCGATGTCGCCGGTCTGAGCGCGCTCGACAACCTTGCCTAGGAGCGCGATCAGGGCCGTCTTGGGTATGATCCCGATTGCTGTGCCACCGAAGAACGCGGGAAAACTGGTGCGGGTGAGGCCAAGCCCCATATTGACGACGATGAATGGGGCCGACGGGATGATGCGCACGAGCAGCGAAGACATGAAGCCGTTGCGGCCGACCATGTCAGACAAGCCGCCGATTCCCTGCCAGCCGCGGCGGCGAAGCCAATCGGCGCCCAGATAGCGGGCCATGAAGAAGTTGACCGACGCGCTGACGAGGGTCGCGACGACCGCATAAACAAAACCATATGTCGGGCCGAAGGCTGCGACCGTAATCGCTATCAAGAGGAACTGCGGCGCGCCGATAAGAGAGGCGGCAGTATAGCCGAGCGAAACGACAGGGAGCGCCCAGGGGCTGCCGGCAAAGCTCTTGAAGGTGCGCGCCAGGATGCCGTTCTCGTCGAGACCGATGATGTTGGCGGTGAGCCAGAAGCCGACGGATACGGTGACGAGTGTGAAAATCAGTAACCCGATGTTGCGCAGGCTCTCCTTATCGCGGCCCTGAAGGATCGCGCGCAGGCGGGCCATGCGTTGCTTTTTCTCGCCGAGGGGTTGCGTGGTCATCGGGGGCGTTTCCTGATCGCCGTCAACGTCGAAAGATGATTTCGTTTCTCTTCCTTGCCCGGCCGCGATGGGATTGGTGCCGTTCACTCGCCGCCGCCGCTGCTGCCGAGGACCCCTGGAAGCGGGCCAGCGGGTGATTTGTCGGACGCCCGCGGGAGAAGCGATGCCGGCTGCTTTTCGGGTATCGATTCGATGATCACCGGGATGCGTGTGCGGCGGCGCAGCCAGCTGACGCCCACGAGATCATACAGACCGACGAGTGCACGGGTGAAATTGGAATACTTCGACTGGCCGGCCTGACGCAGGCGGTCATTGACGGGCACGTAGGCGACTTCGTGGCCGTACGTCTGGAACATGGCCGGCAGGTAGCGATGCACGCTCGTAAAGAAGGGAATGCGCAGGAAGGCTTCGCGCCAGTAAACCTTGATGCCGCAGCCGGTGTCGGGGCAGTTGTCGCGCAGGACCCAGTCGCGGATCTTGTTGGCGGCACGGGAAGCGAAGCGCTTGGAGCCGGTATCCTTGCGGGTCTGGCGCCAGCCGTTGACGAGGGCGGGGCCCCTGGTGCCGGGTGCGGCCAGGTGTTCGAGCAGCTTTGGAATATCGCGCGGGTCGTTCTGGCCGTCGCCGTCCATCGTGGCGATGACCGGGCTTGTCGCAGCCGTAATCCCGGTGCGCAGCGCAACCGACTGGCCGCTGCGCTTTTCGTGGCGCAACAACCGCAGGCCGGGATGGCGCCCGTCAGCGATCAGCGCCTTGACTTCATCCGGGGTCGTATCGTCGCTGCCGTCGTCCACGACGATGACTTCGGCAAGCGAGCGAGCCGGCACATGTTCGTAGGTCTCGGCGACGAGGCGGCCGATGTTCCCGGCTTCGTTGAGCGCGGGAATGACCACGGTGATGCGCATATCGGCTCCTAGTGTTCCGACCCTGACACCTGGTCCCAAGCGTCAGCCTGTAAACCCTGGTCTAGTCCGTTGTTTGTGTATCCGGTTCACGAAACGCTGGACGACCTTCGCCCGGAGTCAAGCCTTTGTGAATCCTTGAACACAAGATTCGCAGGCCGCGCGCGGGCGGCCGGGCGGTGGATCGTGCCAGGCAAGGCCCCCCGGCGGGTTGATCAAGGAATTGACATACACCACGAGTCGCGGCTGTTCCAAGGCTCATCGAAAGGTTGAGTGGCCGGGCACATTGACGCCGCCTTGCAATCGCCGAGGGGATAGGCTCCTGTTCGACGCCGCAGTAGGTCAGGCATCGGCTGCATGGAGCGTGGCCGGATCGACCTTTTCGATGGGCGGCTGGCGGTTGAGGGCTACACGACATGAGCGATATGCAACTTAGGGCAGGCGGTGTCGATGACCGTCAGTGGCTCCGCCTGCTGGCTGGCGGACTGGCGGGGTTGCTCATTTTGCGGCTGGTGGCGCTGGCGCTCAACCGGACGGACCTGTTCTTCGATGAGGCGCAGTACTGGTTCTGGAGCTTGGAACCGGCGTTCGGCTATTACTCCAAGCCGCCCCTGATAGCCTGGATCATCGGGCTTTCGACGGGCGTTTGCGGTACAAGCGAATTCTGCGTGCGGCTGCCTTCGCCGTTTCTGCATACGGCGACAGCGCTCGGCATCTTCCTGATCGGGAGGCAGCTCTACGATACGCGCACCGGCGTGCTGGCGGCACTTGTCTTCGCTACCTTGCCCGCCGTCTCATTGTCATCGGGAATCATCTCAACCGACGTGCCATTGCTGATGTTCTGGGCGATTGCGCTGTATGCCTTCGCGCGGTTGGCCGAAACGAAAGACTGGTGGCCGGCGATCCTATTGGGCCTCGTATTCGGGGCCGGGCTCAACGCGAAGTACGCGATGGCGTGGTTCGTCGTCTGCGTTGCCATCTATCTGGCGGCAACACCCGGCCGGCGGGAGCTTGCGCGCGACGTGCGGCTTTATGCGGCGCTAGCCATCGGTGCAGCGATGATCGTCCCCAACCTTTTGTGGAACCAGCAGAACAAGTTTGCGACATTCTCGCATACCGCGGACAACGCCAAATGGGGCGGAGCGCTCGTGCATCCCGATAAGGCGCTTGAGTTCTTCGGCGCGCAGTTCGGCGTATTCGGACCGATTCTGTTCGGGGCTCTTCTCGTCATCTGCTGGCGGGCCTCGCGGCAGCGATTGCCGGAGGCCGACCGGATGCTGCTGGCGTTCTCCGTTCCCGTGATCGCCGCGATCCTGGTGCAAGCCTTTTTGTCGCGGGCGCATGCCAACTGGGCAGCGGTTGCCTATGTGGCTGCAACCGTGCTGGTCACGGCGACGATGATCCGCGACGTCGCGTGGGGTTGGTTCAAGGCATCGGCGGCCATCCACGCCGCCGTCGTCGTGCTGTTTGTTGCCGGCATGGCGACGGCGGGGCTGGTCAAGCTGCCGTTCGGGGCCGCGCCGTTCTCGCGGACGCTCGGCTGGGAGGCGGTTGCGGACACGGTCCGGCAGGAAGCCATGGCGGGGGAAGCGCGAGGCGAGCCGTATGCCGCGATTTTGAGCGACGACCGGCCGATGACAGCGGAACTGCTCTACTATATGCGCGGCGCGAAGACGCCGATCTACGCATGGCGGGAAACGGCCAAGCCGCGGGATCATTTCGAGATGGTGCGACCGTTCACGGGCGCGGTGAAGGGGCCGGTGCTGCTGGCGACGCTGGGCGGGGATGCCAGCCAGGTTCCACAGCAGTTCTCATCAGCGGAAAAGATTGGCGAAAAGTTCGTTGCCGCCGGTCCCAACGCAACGCGGCGCGTGACGTTCTTTCGACTTTCGGGCTACATGGGCGAATGAGCGAACGACACAATATAAGCGCTGGGCTTGCAGCCGGGGCGGACGCCGATAGCGGACTTTCGGAGGCCTTCGTGCTGCTCGACAACAGTTCGGGCACGCATTCGCCATCGTTGCTGTTTACCGACCCCAGCGAGATCGTGCGGGCCGATAGCCCGCGCGAAGTCGCGGGAGGAATCGCGCGCATCGAGGCAGCCGTTGCCAGCGGGCTACACGCGGCCGGCTTCTTCTCCTATGAACTTGGCTACGCGATGGAGTCGAAAATCGCGGGGCTGATGCCGGAGAAGCGCGACATGCCGCTGCTCTGGTTCGGCCTTTATGAAGCCCCGCGGCGGATGACGGGACCGGGCGTTCTCGAGTGGCTGAACGAGACTACCAGAAGCGCCAGCCACGAATTCAGCGACGTCACCTTGGCGTGGACGCGGGAAGAATACGAACAGCGTTTCGACAAGGCGCTGGAAATGATCCGGGCCGGCGATATCTATCAGCTCAACTTGACGTTCAAGGCGCGCTTCAAGCTGTCAGGCTCACCGCTGACGTTCTACCGGGACTTGCGGGCCAAGCAGCCGGTCGCCTACGGCGCGGTGGTGGATACCGGAGAAGTGACAGTATTGTCGGCCTCGCCGGAACTCTTCATCGAGCGCGAAGGCCGGCAGATCCACACGCGGCCGATGAAGGGGACGGCGGCACGGCTTGGCGCCATCGAGGCCGATGAACAGCAGCGCCGCGTTCTTGCCAGCGACGATAAGCAGCGCGCCGAAAACCTGATGATCGTCGACCTGATGCGCAACGATCTCGGGCGGATCTCGCAAATCGGCAGCGTGCGGGTCGACGATCTGTTCACCGTCGAGACCTTCAAGACGCTGCATCAGATGACGTCGGGCGTGACGGCGACGCTGAAGGACGGCATCGGGCTGAAGGAGATCCTGGAGGGGATTTATCCGCCGGGGTCGATCACCGGTGCGCCGAAAATCCGGGCGATGGAACTCATTGCGGAACTCGAAACTGAAGCGCGCGGCGTCTACTGCGGCGCCATCGGCTATATTTCGCCCGAGGGGCGTTCGCTCTTTAACGTGGCGATCCGCACCCCGGTCATCCGGCGCGGCGGCCAGGGGGAAATGGGCATCGGCTCGGGCGTGGTCTATGATTCAGGCGGCGGCAGCGAATACGCCGAGTGCCTGCTCAAGATGAAATTCCTGACCGATCCGCCGAAGCCGTTCCAGCTCATCGAGACGATGCTGTATGAGCCGGGCAAGGGGCTATGGCTGGAACAGCGTCATTTCGACCGGCTCAGGGCATCGGCGGCCTACTATGCGTTCGCATTCAACGAAGAGCGCGCGCGTGGGGTCCTTCGGGCGGCTACCGAGGCGCACAGTGAGGAGACTTTGCGGGTGCGTCTGACTCTTGCCGAAGACGGGGCGGTAAACGTGACTGTGACGGTGCTTCCAGCGGATGCCAAGCTGGAGGTCATGGGCTACGTCGTGTCGCCGACGAGGCTCAACAGCGCCAATCCGTTCCTGTATCATAAGACGACGCGGCGCGAGCTCTACGATGAGGAATGGGCCAAGTATCACGACGAGGTTGGCGCCGACGAAGTCATCTACCTTAACGAGGACGGGGATCTGGCGGAAGGCAGCCGCACGTCGATCTTCGTCGAGCGGGACGGTGTGCTGGTCACGCCACCGCTGACGGCGGGCCTGCTTCCTGGCACGCTCAGAGCCGAACTGTTGGCCAGCGGGGGCGCGGTCGAAGGGCGGCTGCGGCTGGAGGATCTGGAGGCGGCGGAGGCCTGCTATCTGGGGAATTCCGTGCGGGGACTGGTGCGCGCGGTGCCGTTGGGACAATTGTCTGCCGGGGGAGTGGAAGCGCCGTAATGGCGCCGTCTACTTACTTCGCACGCACCGGGAAATGCACCCGCGATCCTTCCGCTTTTTCCTGTGAGGGAACATTGCGGCTCACCGATGCGGCAGCCAGCAGCCCGATCGCGGCAATCGTCAGGCAAATTGCGGCGGCGATTTCGTAGCGGTAGCGATTCAGCCGCTCGAAGCTTTGCTTACGGAGCATCGGGAGGTCCACGTGTCATTTTAAATGAGCTTCATAATTTGACGCTCATGCATCGCTATCGCCACTCCACGCAATGACGCGCGACAGACTGGCGCAATATTATTCACAATGTTTGCGAGGGGATTTTTCCTGGCGGGTGCCTTAGCACGCCTACTTACTGGGCTTTTTGCGCTCTCACCGCTCGTGCGCTCGCCTCGCCGTTTCCATTCGGGCCGATCACGCCGTCGGGCGACGCGCGGGGACGAACAGGCGGCGCAGAATGAAGAAGAACAACAGCAGAGCGACGGCGGCGGCGGCCAGGGCGAACGGATGTTTGTCGACGAGCAGAACCGGGCTGACCCGACCGTCGATTACGAGTTGCACGTCTTCCCAGGTCGCGGTTGGCGAAAAGCCCGCGTCCGTGCGCAACATCATTTCGACCGCCGCCGACTGATCGGTGCTGGTCAGCACAGCTTGGCGGACCCGCGCGCGGGCGAGGAGCTTCAGTTTTGCCGGCGACTTTGCCACCGCACGCAGGACCTGTTCGCGCGGGGCTTGCTCAAGGCCGGTCAGGTAGCCGGTGAGTTCGGACAGTTCTTCCTTCGTCAGGCTGCGGGCTAGTCCCTTCAAGGCGTCAGGTTCCAAGTCGAACAGACTGGCGCGGGCGTCGGCGGGCAGGCCGGCCAGCCGCAGAATGGCGACGCGGTCGTCGAGCGCCAGCAGCTGGCGAATCGTGGCCGAGGTAAAGGCGTCAGGTTTGGTCTCGAGATAGATGCCCTCCTCAAGGACAGCCTTTGTTCTGTCGCCGGCGACCGCATACCAGTCGAGGCCGGTCTCCAACGATCTCGTGGCGCGGGCGATCTGGATTGCGGAATCGGGCAGGCGCGAGACGGCTTCGTCGAGTGTGCCATTGGAAAGACGGCGCACGATTCCGCTTTCGTCTTCCTCCGCGAGCACCAGTCCGACGACCTCGTCGAGCCGGCCAAGCCGGTCGGGAGCAACGGTGTCGAGGAAGCTTCGAAACGTCTCGTTGCGCTCGGCAAGTTCGAGCGCCTTCAGGTGAGCCCGGCGAAATTCGCGCCAGACCTCGACGACGCGATCGGCTGCAGCATTGGCGATCTGCTTGACGTGGGCCGAGATCTGGCCGGCAATGGTTTCGGCGATGACTTCGCGGACTTTTTCCTTGGTGTCCTCGGACTTCATTTCGGACTCGATGATGGGCAGCACGCCGTGTCGGAAGTCCCAGATATCCTTGGCGATGAGAACGAGGCCGACGCCGCCGGCGACAACCGAGACAAGCCGGGCGAGTATACTGCCGACGATGCGTTGGCCGACGGTACGGGCAAGGTTGGCGAGTTGACGACGAACGATGAGGATCGCCACCCCGGTTGCCCCGCCGCCGGCCTCGCGCAGCACGGTGCCGGGGGTGACGTCTGCGGAGCCGTCATCGGCGGTGACAGCGAAATCCTTTTGCGCATCCTTGCGTACGAGGCTTGAGACGGTTGTGCCGTAGCGGGGCCCGAGGTAGGCCTGAAGGCATTGCAAGGCGGGCTGGGCAGCATCCTTAGCCGCGAACTCGATGCGCTTGCCGACGGCTTCGCCAACGCCGCTGGCGAGACCTTCGATGGCTTTACTCACCGCATCCGAGCGGTAGACGCGTTCGGCGACATTCGTTGCGAGTTTCTGGGCCTCCTCGCGGTAGGCCAGGGACTTGAGGAGATTGCCCCAACTGGTTTCTTCACGCACCTCCTTGATGGCGATATCGACGCGGGCGTCGATTATGGCGTCGACGTCTCCCTTGCGCCATTCGTCAGCGACCAGCGCCTGATAGTCGATCGAATTGAGGCTTTGTTCCAGAGAATACATAGTCACTTCGGCCACGGCCCTGCGGAATGCGACTTCATCCTGCGAATTGCAGGCTTCGATATCGGCACGGGTGACGCTTTGCTGGGCGTATGCCTGAAGTGTCGGAGTTGCCGCAAGTGAGAGGGCAAGCAGGCCCGAGATTGCCGGTCTCATTATGCGTGCCAAGTCGTCTCACTCCTTGAATTTAAGCCTAATTCAGCACTGCTCCCCAGGGGGCGAAAGGCCATTTGGTCGAACAGGGCATATATGGCGCTCGAACGTCACGCTGACAGCCCTCACGTTAAGTCTATGCGGTTTCTTCATGTCAGGAATAGTGCCGCAGCGGATCCCGCCACAGGAACTGTTTCATTTTCGCGGCGGTTCCGATGAATAGTGGAGCGACGACCAGCATTGTGGCGATGCTGAAGGTTAGGGCGTGCGGGCAGAGGCGGGCTAGCTTCCACTCGATCTTTTCGTGAGCGTGTAACGCTTTGTTTCCTATCGCCTCCTTGATCTCAAATTACCTGATCCCAGGTGTTCCATAGGCGACAGACGGTTAATCTGTTTCGGCTTAAATCACTCTTCAGAGCGGTTCTGAAGCTCTCGGGGAACCGGAGGTTCGGTTCCGACAGTCATAGCCTGCCGATTTGTGCGCTGCGGCATTCAGTCGGATGTGAGCCGGATCGATTACGTTGCTGTAACAAAGATCAAATGTTATTGACCCTGGGTTGCATACTTCCGCTAAAATCGGGCTTTTTGTGCGCTGCACAAATGGGTGTTTACAACTTGCGGCGCGATGCCTCATCGCCATTGAGGCCGGGTCGGGGATTTAAACACCGCTGTACTCGACTGGGCGTGGCGAACCGGAGCGTTCGCGATCGACTAGTGGCGGCCGCAAAAGCCAAGGACGAACGAGTTTCGCGGGTTCTTTGCGGCATCAGGGGCAGACCCGTCTCCGGCCGGAGCGGGGGAAGCCAGGAAAACAGAAGTTAACCAAGCCGACCCAGTTGGTTACGGCATCGTGTTTGCACGTGTTGTTATCATGGCATAGAAATGTCAGCTGGATGACGGCGAGTTTGGGTAAGGCAATGAAAAGCAAGACGAACAAACTGGCCTTGTTGAACGGCCTCTCCTACGACGGTGGCCGTGTAGGCGTGCTGTTGATCCATAGCCTCGGCGGTACGCCGCTCGAATTGAAATACGTCGCGCAAGGATTTGCCCGTGAAGGCTACTCGGTCGAGTGCCCGATCCTCCCTGGAATGACGAACGGAACGGATGTCTTGAGTCTGTCTCGCTGGCAGGATTGGTACCGCGAAGTTGAGCGGTCGTTCGAAACGCTGCGCGAGAAGTGCGACACGGTTATTGTCGGCGGTCTGTCGGCCGGTTCGATCCTGGCGCTGAAACTGGCCAAGGACCGTCCTGACGACGTTGCCGGTGTGCTCGCGTTCGCGCCGACGCTTTGGCCGAACGGCTGGGCGGTTCCGTGGACGTTCAACTTCTACCGGCTGGTGCATACGCGCTGGTTTGCACGCATGTTCCGGTTCAGCCAGAGAGCTCCTTACGGCATAAAGGACGAGCGCATCCGCAAGTTCATGGTCGATGCGTTCAAGTCGGAAAATCGCAAGATCGAGGAAGTCTACGCGCGGCCCGGCGTCATGGTGCTCGAATTTTGCCGTCTGGTGAAGAAGGTGCGCAGCGAACTGTCGGGTATTACCGCGCCAACGATGATCGCGCATCCCCGGCACGACGATCAATCAAACCTGCGCAATGCCCTGACGCTTCAGGCTAAACTCGGCGGACCGGTTGAAGCAGTCGTGCTGGACGACAGCTATCACATCGTCACGCTTGACCGGCAGCGCGACATCGTCCTCGAACGCGCTCTCGACTTCAGTGGCCGGTTGGTCGCCCGTATCGCACAGGAGCGCAAGACCGCGGCTCCGAAGCGCACCGCCGATGTGGTCGAAATTACCGGCTGAAGCTGCTTCCCGGGGCTCCAAACGGCGGCCTGACCCGGCAGCCAATGGGAAAACAAAAAAGACCGGGGCGAGGTGAAAACTCGATTCCCGGCCTTTTTGCGTTCTATTGCTGGTTTATTGCCTGCGGCGCTATCGAGAAACTCTCTGCGGTGACGCATTGTCGCCGCAGCGCGGGAGGTCGGATGGTGCGCGTTTCCAATAAATTGACTTTCCAAGGATTTTCAGCCCGGCATAGCCGTAGACCTCCAGAACATCGGGGCGAGCCAGCTTGATCTCGACGTCATAGCTCGATCCGACTTTTGGATCGTAGACCCAGCCCGAGCCCCATGTTCCATCCGATTGCGGTCGTAAATTTCCGATCACTTTAATTCCGCAAATCGGACGGTCCCGCATCTTCGGTTCGGGATTGTAGATGTCGTGAAGGGGCTGACCCTTGGAGTTGAGCTGGTTCTCCAGCCAGACGATGTGACCGCAAAGCTGTTCGCCGCAGGGGGCGATTTCGACCGCGCCGCGTCCGGTATCATCATACCAGAGCCCGAATTCCGCAGGCTCGGCCGATGCCGCCGGCGATGCAAGAAGGAAACCGGCAGCGATGGCTGCAAAGAGCTGCGCCGTTCGGCTTTGTGTCGGGAAAGCAGGCATGGGCATGGCATTCCTCAATTCCGCTGTTGGATTCCATCGTATTCGGATGAACCATCAAAAGGGCACAAATCAGGTATTTAGTTTCTTATCAATATACAATGACTTGGCCACCGAAAGATGACTTCATAGTGACGCAGCTTATTGAATTGTTCCACAATAACATTATGTTGGCCCATTGTTAACCTTACTCAATGCAGGCTTGTGATACAACGCCTCATGTACGGCCGTGCCGGGGTGTGCTGTATCGGCCGTTCCGGGCGCGGCGGGAAGAGCTCCGGGTGCTTTCGGAAAACGGTCCTTGTGCATTCGACGGGGCGCCCATGGGCGTTTCGAGCCGTTAGAATAAACAACAGTAGAAAGTCGGATCCGCTTAATGATCTTTACGCTTGCCTTCCGAAATCTTTTTCATGACCGGATTCGTCTTGCGGTCACGCTGGTTGGCATTTTGTTCTCGATCGTCCTGGTTGCCGTGCAGCTTGGGCTGTATCTTGGCGCGAGCCGGATGATCACGGCGAATATCGATCATGCCGATGCCGATTTGTGGATCATGCCATTCGGGGCGAAAAGCTTCGAGGATGGCGGTCTGCTGATGGGCACACGGGAGCGGCACCAGGCACTTGCGACACCCGGTGTTGCACAGGTGACACCGCTCGTAGTCCGCTTCACTGAATGGCGCAAGCCGGCGGGCGGGTCGACTCGCGTCGTCGTTGTGGGAACCGATGCCGAGGATGGCGCGGTGAAGCCCTTGTCACTGAAAACGGGTACCTGGGAGGATATCAAGGCACCCGACTCCATCGCCGTCGATGAAACGTACCTGAAAGATCTCGGCGTCGATGGCATCGGCGATACTGCGCAGATCGGCCCAAGCCGGGTGAAGGTCGGCGCGCTGACCTCGGGTGTTCGCTCCTTTACGCAATCACCTTACGTCTACACGCCTTTGTCGCGCGCCCGGTCGTTGGTCGGGGCGGAGGGTTCCGATCTGGCGACGTTCCATCTGGTCAAGGTCTATCCGGGTCAGGATGTCGAGCAAGTCCGCACGAACCTCTTGAATCGTCTCGAAGGGGCGGAAGTACTGACGACCGGGGAATTCCATCAGCGCAGCCTTCGTCAATGGCTGTTTCGTACGGGTGCCGGCGTCGCGTTGATCGGCGGGGCGCTATTGGGCATTCTCGTCGGCACGGTGATCGTGGCGCAGACGCTCTATTCCAGCACCAAGGACCACATCAACGAGTTCGCGACATTGCGAGCGCTCGGCTCGTCTTCGGGCTACATTCACAAGGTGATCCTAACGCAGGCCGGTCTCAGTGCAGTGATCGGTTACGTACTCGGGATGGTGCTGGCGCTGCTGATCGTGCTGGCCAGCCAATCGACACCCCTGCCAATCGTGATGACGCCGCAGCTTGCCGCCGGACTCTTCACAGTCACCGTATTCATGTGTGCGATCTCGGCCGTATCGGCTATCGTCAAGGTGACAAAGATCGATCCAGCAACGGTGTTCAGCCGATGACACGCAAGAAGTCTGCGGCGCCAGCCGCCAAGGAAAACAAGCCCAAGCCGAAGCCCGAACCTGTCCTGTCGGCGACAAACATCGTCAAAGAACTGGGTCGCGGTGCCGGCACGGTGATGGCGCTCAAGGGCGTGGATCTGCGACTGGTTCCTGGTGAACTGACGCTGTTGATGGGACCGTCGGGCAGCGGCAAGACAACGCTGTTGTCGATCCTGGGCTGTATCATGACGCCCACGTCGGGTGAACTTACGGTCGCCGGCACTAAGACCGCCGGGCTGTCGCCGGACGAACTGGCTGTCCTCAGACGGGATCACATCGGCTTCATCTTCCAGTCCTACAACCTGTTCCCGACGCTTTCGGCGCTTGAAAATGTTCGCATTGCACTCGATGTCCGCGGACAGAAGGGTTACGAAGCGGCCCGCCGTTGCGAAGAAGTGCTCCGCGAGGTCGGTCTTGGTCACAGGTTGCGCAACTTCCCAGGCAATCTTTCCGGCGGAGAACAACAGCGCGTTGCCGTTGCCCGAGCAATCGTATCGTCGCCGTCAATCGTTCTGGCCGACGAACCGACGGCTGCACTCGATGGCGAAAACGGCAATGCCGTCATGGAACTTCTGGCGCGGATCGCGCATGAGCAGGGCCGCAGCGTCCTGGCCGTGACGCACGATCCCAGAACTTTGCCCTATGCCGACCGCGTCGTGCGGATCGAGGATGGGCTTATCGTTGGCGAGGAACGCAGACCGGAAGGTCTCGACGCGCCAGAAATTACCGATCTCACTAAGAGGCGAAAAGCGCATGCCTAAGATCGACTCGACGTTCTCGACATTCCTGATTGCCGCGACCATCGTGGGCGGTTTCCTGTTCAATTCCATCGACGGCAGTATGCAGGGAAGCGGGAAACATTCCTTGTTCGTCGGCAACGCAGCCGAAGCGCAGAACGTCGCGAGCACCGATATGCCGCGTTGGGCAGCTTCGGCGACCGGCCGTGTCGAACCTGCTTCGGGCGCGGTCAATGTCGCGTCTCTCATCGGCGGGCGCATCGTCCATGTTCCGGTCGCTATCGGCGCGCAGGTTGCCAAAGGCGACGTGCTTGCCCAGTTGGACGACACGGAGGCCCTGCAGCGGATCATGGCGGCGACCGCGGAAGCAGACGTGCGCGAGCTTGAGCGTCAGGAAGAGGAAGTTACCGGGCTGGCGCTGGAGCGGCGGGAAGCCGAAGATGAAGTCGCAAAGGCGCGGCGTCAGCGGTTTGCCGCGTGGCGGGCGCGTGATGACACGGTGGAATTGAAACGCAGCGGGGAAGCCCGCGAGAGTGATGTCACGGCAGCGCGTGAAGCCGCCGAGAAGGCTGACGGGCGTCTCGCGAAGGCGCGTGCGGAACTGGCCAAACTCAATGCCAAGGCGGACATGCCCCTGCCCGGGCGACTGGACACCTCACTGACAATCGCCCGCACCGATCTGGCACTTGCTGAAGAAGCTTTCGAGAAGACACGCATTCGCGCACCTTTCGATGGCAGCGTGCTCAACCTCTTTTCCCGTATCGGCGAGACTGTAGCGCCGGGACCCGAAACGCCTGTCGCGGTGTTTGGCGATCTGAGCAAGATGCGGGTCCGCGCCGAAGTCGAAGAGCGCGATGTTGCGAAGGTGCGCATCGGACAAAAGGTGGTGGTGAAGTCGGATGCCTTCCCTGATCAGCAGTTCGAGGGCGTGGTGAAAGAAATTTCCGGTGCACTTGGCAGTCCGCGCATCGCCTCGCGCGGCCCGCGGCGTCCAAACGACGTCGATGTCCTGGAAGTGCTCGTCGACCTCGAAGGTGTCCCGCCGCTGCTGACGGGGATGCGAGTGGACGTCTTCTTCCATCGAGAGGAAGCGGAGCGCAAATCGGCTTCGATCGCGGCCAAGACCTGAGCTGCGAACTTGTGATCGCGGCGATTTAGAATCGCATAGGCGCGACTTGAAATCCCAAGCAAGAAGCCCCGGACGGTGCCGTCCGGGGCTTCTTTGTTTTGCGTTGCATCGTTTTCGGCTTGGCCGTTGGCTCGTCAGGCGTTGCGTGCGGCAGCGTCGATGTGCTGGGCCAGATCCCGTTCGATGCCGAGGCTTTGCGCGAGTTCGTGAAGGAACTGCTGTTCGCCGCGCGTGTCGGGATCAACGGCAATGCGGGCTGCCGAATAGATTTTGGCGGCCTGCTCCCTGGAACTGACGGCTGCGGCAATCGAATCGGGGGTGGCTGGTGCATTCAGTTCGCGGGCCAGGAACTCTTCGGCGGCCGGTTCGAGTTCGCCACTGCCCTGCTGCAGGCTGTCGAGGATGCGGCGTTGTTCGTCGCCGTCGATGCGGTCGTCGGAAGCGGCTGCCGCGATCATGGCGCGCAACATGAGAACGGCATCGTCGTTGGTGACGGTTGCCGGTTCGAATCCGGAGCCGGTCGGCGGCATCTCGATTGCGCCTTGGCGTGCGGCGTCGGCGGAATTGCCGTTCTGGTAGTTCTGGTAGGCCTTGTAGGCAAGGCCGCCGATGAGGGCGAGCGCACCGAGCTTGGCGGCGGTGACGGCTGCTGACCGGCCGGTCTCAGTGCCAAGGATGAGTGCGCCGAGGCCGCCGAGAGCCGCTCCTGCGCCGAGTTTGTTGCTGGAAATCAGATCCTGCAGCGCTTGCAGCAATTCTTCCGGCGACTTGCCTGAGAACTGACGGGTGAGGTCGCCCATCTTGCCGCTGGCGCCGGTGGCATCGTCGATTTTGCGGGCGCCTTCCTTCGTGCCTTCGCTCGCCTGCGCTAGGAGATCGCCGAGGATGTCGGTGATGCTGCCGCCGGCGCCACCCGTTGATCCGCCTGACTGCGATCCGCCGGTCTGGGCCGCGCCGCCTCCCGATGCCTGGCCGAGCTTGCCGAGGAGATCGTCGAGGCTGAAGCCGCGGCCGCCGCTTGCCGGTCCTTGCCGGCTTCCGCCGCCACCAAGTTTGCCGAGCAGATCACGCAGCGGGTCGCCCTGGGCGCCGCTGCTGCTGGAGCCTTCGCTCTGGGGGATCATGTTGCGGAGGAGGTCGGACAGTCCACCGCCGCCCTTGCCACCGAGCAGGTCACTCAGGGGGTCGCCCTGCTTGCCGGATATAGATGCGCCGCCGCGCTGGCCTCCGGTCACCAGGGACTCGAGGATGCTCTTTGCGTCAAACATGGGCTTCGCCTCCGAAAACTTGGTGAGAGACGGCAACATTACGCACGCATTGAGACTCCAGCAAGAAACATTGCGAGCAATCCGATATCTGTGATTCTCCCGTCTGGCTCCTATTCGGCTGGTGCCGGACTGCCGGTGGCAGAGCTGCTGCTATCTGGTTTTGCCGAGGCGGTGACTTCGGCTGGTTCGTCGGCCGCGCCGACGAAGGGTGCAACAAGCCGCCAGATGAGCTGTCCGATGTCATCCATCAGGATGTAGACAGCGGGGACGAAGAGAAGCGACAGCACCGTCGACGAAACGAGACCGCCGATCACGGCAATGGCCATCGGGGAGCGGAATTCGCCGCCCGCATCAAGGGCCAGTGCCGAGGGAATCATGCCGCCGACCATGGCGATCGTCGTCATGACGATGGGGCGGGCGCGCTTGCGGCCGGCGTCGATGATGGCCTCGTTGCGCGGGACGCCGCGCTTGACCTCTTCGACGGCAAAGTCGACGAGCATGATGGCGTTCTTCGTTACGATGCCCATCAGCATGAGGATGCCGATGACGACGGGCAGGCTGATCGGGTTGCCGGTCAGGGCGAGGGCAACGATGGCGCCGCCGATCGAGAGCGGCAGTGAGAACAGGATCGTTATCGGCTGCAGGAAGCTTGCAAAAAGCAAAACCAGCACGGCGTAGACCATCATCAGACCGGCGCCCATCGCCGTTGCGAAGCCTTCGAACACCTCGACCATGATCTCGGCATCGCCGAACTGTTTGACTTCGACGCCGTCGGGAAGATTCTTTGCGGCGGGGAGCGCGAGCATGGCGTTGACGGCATCGCCGAGCGGCGATTCGCCGACGAGGTCGGCGCCGATCAAGATGCGGCGATTGCGATCGTAGCGATCGATGGCGGTCGGACCCTGCGAGAGTTCAAATTTCGCTACCGTTGCGAGCGGCACGGAGCCGCCGGCGGCAGTCGGCACCATCAGGTTTTCCAGGAGCTGGCGGTCGGAACGCGCGCTGTCAGGAAGCTTGACGCGGATCGGAACCTGGCGGTCACCGACGTCGAACTTCGCAAGGTTGGCGCCGATGTCGCCGATGGTGGCGACGCGGACAGCTTCCGAGATGGCCTGCGTCGACACGCCAAGATCGGCGGCAATGTCGGTCCTGGGATAGACACGCAGCTCGGGCCGGTCAAGTTCGGCCGTCGAGACGACGTTGAGAAGGGTCGGGATGCGTTTGGCCTCGCTTGTCAGCGCGGCACCGACGCGTTCGACCTCGGCTGCGTTCGGACCGCCGACGACGAGTTGAAGCTGGCGCTGGCCGTTGTCTTGCATGAACCAATAGCGGATGTCGGGAATGTCAGCGAGATCGCGGCCGATCTCTTCCTGGAGTTCGGCCTGTGAGATGGCGCGCTTGCTCTTGTCGGTGAGGTTGATGATCAACGTCGCCTTGCGCACTTCGGCGCCCGACCCAAGGATCGTTCCGCCATTGACGAAAACGCTTCTGACATTGGGGTTCTTCTTGAGGCGCTCGGCGATATGGCTCGTCACATCGCGGGTGTCTGCAAGGGGCGAGCCGGGCGGCAGTTCGACGCCCAACAGCGAGCGGCCGACATCCTCGGTCGGCAGGAAGCCCGAGGGGAGGAGGTAAAACGAACCGACCGAACCGGCGAAGATCATCAGTCCGAGCGCGACGGAAGCGATGCTGTGGCGAACGGTCCAGCCGACGAGGCGCGTGTAGGCCTTGATCGCCCAGCCTTCCTTGTGCTCGGGCTCGGCCGGCCGCATGAAGTAGGCAGCAAGCAGCGGAGTGATGAGGCGCGCGACCAGCAGCGAGAAGAATACCGCGAATGCCACCGTGAGTCCGAACTGCTTGAAATACTGGCCGGCGATCCCTCCCATGAAGCTTACCGGAACGAACACGGCGATGATGGTGACGGTGATGGCGATGACCGCCAGGCCGATCTCGTCGGCGGCTTCGAGGGCGGCGCGGTAGGCGGATTTACCCATGCGGGTATGGCGGACGATGTTCTCGATCTCGACGATGGCGTCGTCAACGAGAATGCCGGTGACGATGGTGATGGCGAGCAGCGAGACGAGGTTCAACGAGAAGCCGGCGGCACTCATGGCCCAGAACGCCGGAATGATCGACAGCGGCAGGGCGATGGCGGCGATGACGGTGGCGCGCAGGTCGCGCAGGAACAGGAAGACGACGAAGACGGCGAGGGCTGCACCTTCAAGCAGCGTCTTCATGGTGGCTTCGTAGGTGCCGACGGTGTTGTCGACGGTGTTGTCGATGCGTTCGATGCGGGCGTCCGGATAGTCGGCGGCGAGGCTCGCGATTTCCCTGGTAACGGCTCTTGATACGGTCAGGTCGCTGGCGCCCTTGCTTCGCGAGATGGCGAAGGCGACCACGGATTCGCCGTCGAGCTCGGCAAATGTGCGCGGCTCTTCCCACGAGTCGGTGACGGTCCCGAGTTCGTCCAGCCGGATCTTGCGTCCGCCGGGAAGCGCGATGGAGGTCGCGGCCAGATCCGCGACGGTCTTCTTGCCGGCGAGCGTGCGGATCGCCTGCTCGCGATTGGCGATTTCACCGCGGCCGCCGGCGAGATCGATGTTGGTGGCGCGGAGCTGGGCGTTGACTTCTCCGGCAGTGATACCGAGCGACACAAGCCTGTCCGGGTCGAGTGTCACGTGAATTTCGCGCAGCACGCCGCCGATGCGGTCGACGGCAGAGACACCCGACACGCTCTGCAGGCGGCGCTTGACAGTATCGTCGACAAACCAAGACAGCTCCTCGATGGTCATCGCGGGTACGCGAACGGCGTAGGTGACGATCGGGAGGCCCTCGATCTCGATGCGCTGGATGATCGGTTCATCGATTGTGCGCGGCAGGTCGCTGCGGATGCGGGCGATAGCGTCCTTGATGTCGTTTAGTGCGCGGTCGGGATCAATCTCGAGGCGGAACTCCACCGTCGTCACCGAAGAACCTTCGGTCAGCGCCGAAGTCTGGTGCTTGACGCCGGTGATGCCGGCGATAGCGTCCTCGACTTTCTTGGCGACCTGGGTTTCAAGCTCGGCGGGTGCGGCCCCGGACTGGGTGATCATTACCTGGATGACAGGAACGTCGATGTTGGGGAAGCGGGTGACGGGCAGGGTATTGAAGCTCAGCCAGCCCAGGACGATGAGCACCAGGAAGAGCACGAGGGAGGGGATAGGCTGGCGGATGGCCCAGGCTGAGATGTTCATCAGTTGGCCTCGCTGACGCGCGGCGGCGGCGCGACGGCGCGGACCGCATCGCCATCGCGAAGGAACGTTCCGGCCCTGGCGACGACGACGTCGCCCGGGGCAAGGCCGGACCTGATTTCAACATCCTCGTTAGAAGTCAGGCCGCGCGTCACTGGCGCGGTCGCGACCTTGCCGCCGAATACCTTCTGGACGAAGGCCTCACCGTTTTCGAACAGGATGGCGGATTGCGGCACGGACAGGCCCTTGCTGGTCGCAACGGTCAGCGTCCCGCGCCCGAAGGCGCCAATCTTCAGTTGCGGCCCGCTGCCAAGAAAGATGCGCACGCTGCCGAGCCGTGTGGTGCGGTCGATCTCCGGGGATACGAGGCGGACTTCGCCTTCGACGTTGCCGGCGCCGGCAATCTCAACTTTGGCTTTCTGGCCGGCGGCCATGCGGGCAAGTTTGGGCTCGGTGACGTAGGCTTCAAGTTCTATGCCGCCATCGCGTGCAAGAACGAACATCGGCGACTTGGTGCCGGAGGCGACGTCGCCGATGCGCGCCGAGCGTCGGGTGATGAGACCGTCGGCGGGTGAGCGGATTTCGGTCCTTGTCAGGTTCCAGTCCAATTCGCGCAGCTGGGCTGCGATCTGGGCCTTTTCGGCTTCGGCCAGGAGGACGCCGTCGCGCGCCGCCACAAGTTGCGCGCGCGCCGTGCGGGCCGCGGCCTGCCGCTGATCGTAAACGGACTGGGAGAGGTACTTGCTTTTCAGAAGCGGTTCGGCGCGGGTCAGTTGGGCTTCGGCTTCATCGAGCGTCGCCTCGGCTTGCCTGATGCGGCTCGTGGCCTGGGCGATAGCCGCGTCGGCGCGCCGGAGGCTGGCTTCGCTCTGGGCCTTCTTGGCTTCAAGCGTCTCGCGTTCGAGCGTTGCCAGCACCTGTCCCTTCTCGACGGTGTCGCCGGCTTCGACAGCCAGCGATACGACGCGAAGACCCTCGACTTCGGGCGCGACCAGAATTTCCTCTCGGGCAACGAGAGTACCCGTCACCATGATGCGCTCGACGAACTCGCGCGTGGAGGCGGTTGCCACCGATACGGCGGGAGCGACCGGCTTGCGGTCGACGCCATCCTTGCTGCCGGCTGCAGCCTGGGCTTTGTCCTGCGTCAATTTCCCGGTCAGTTCGCCAGCACTTTCGACAAGCTGGTCAAGCTGCGCGGACAGGTCGAGCTTGCCCGTGTACGACACGTAACCCAATGAAGCGCCCACGATCAGCAGGACGGCAAGCAAGATCCACTTTCTCATGAATGTGTCTCCGCGACCCTGGCGTCGGCCGGGCCGTCTCGGTTCGCGTCGTCATCAAGCTTGGGTGCATTCAGAAGTGCGCTCACCGCAGTCATTACTGACCCCATCAATTCGCGGCCGTTGAACGCGGGATCGACGGCGCGGCGCCAGAACATGCCTTCGCCGATGATGCAGATCGTCTGCGCCATCTTGCGGGCGTCGCCGACCGGATTGATGCGGCCCTCGCGAGTGGCGCGTTCGATCAATTCGGTGAAACTATCGATGACGAAACGGTCGCAGTTCTGGAACAGTTCTGCGATCTTTTCATTGCGGGTCGCCTCGGCTGCAATTTCCAGGTTGAGGATTCGCTTATATTGCGGCTCTTCGACCGCGTAGTGTTCGCCAAGCGCGGCAAGTGCTGCGGTAAAATCTGGCGCGTTTGCCAAATCGGCCAATTCGTCGGAGAGCTGGGCGCGGTTACGTTCGACGATGCCGGCGATGAGGGCCTCCTTGGATTCGAAATGCACATAAAGCGCGCCGGCGCTGATGGCGGCCTCCCCGCAAATATCGGCCATCGTGCAACGGTGGAATCCAGACCGCGCAAAGCAGCGTTCTGCGGCATCCAGGATGTGCTCGCGGCGGGCTTCAAGAGTTTCAGGCTTCAGTTTGGGCATGTCGTTCGATGTTCCGATGTGTTGCCGGTCACCATTCGTACCGGGCTTGGTCCGTAGAGTAGTTGCGCGCCGGTTATCCGGAAACGCAGGGGTTTCGACAGCGTTAGAGCTAGCTCGAGCCCGGGGGTGTCGCAGCCGCTTGCATAGATATAGCTCTATACAAAACGAATGTTCGTTTTATGTCGGATCGGCTCGTGGCAATTCAACTTTTATTTGATGGAGGCGCGGTCGCTGTTTACGGGCCACTAGTACCCACTTTCCGAAGTTCGTGAGTCACCCGCGGCGACCTCCGGAGCGAACTTCGGAAAGTAAAGGGTACTAGCAAGATATTGTTTCTAGTGCCGCTTTTCGATCAGAAGTCCCTGACGGTGTTTGACTGGCATGATGCAGGGACTTCTGATCGGCGGTACTAGTGTCGATGTTTGGGCCGCCTCCCCGTTGCTTAGCCTTGGACAAGACACCGTGTCCAATCCCGGTTTCGCGGGGGCAGGCCGGTTGTTGAACATGCTCTAATGGCTTGACATGGCTGGACTTTTCGTCGCCGTTTGAGGCCGATCACAGGCGAAAGATTGGCCCAAAGCGCTTAAAGCAGCTCTTCGGGCGGCTGGCAGTTCCAGAAGAGACAACCTATGCGCTGTTCATTTCTTACGGCAGGGAATTCCGGTGAACTGACAAACCGTGCCCGCGGGTCCCGAAAAGCAACGCTCGGTGGTGTCTTCGGCCCGCTGCCAATTGGCGTAAGGGTCGCCCAAACCGGGCATGACGCGTACTTTGGCGCGCCAGTTGGCGTGGGCCTTGATGCGAGCGAGCCATTCGTAACTGGCTTCTTCCCCGCTGGCGAAAACGGGCTCTGAAGCGCAGGTTTTGCTGGACATTGCAGGGGTGTCGGCGGCCTCAGCATCAAAGGAAGCCTGGGCGTGGAAGATGACCACGACAAGGGCAACGCCCAGGGACCTCGTGGTCGACTGTCCAATAGTTGATGCGGGCAGCATACGCGAAAATCCCAGGTTGGGCATAGTTTGAAGCATAGGTTGCCGGATTTTTTAGAAACTGGAGTTCTCGTCTTGATGCGCCTCAGAATGTCTACTTTGCATTCGGCGCCGTACAATTCTCTACACCAAGACGCGTCAGGATGCCCACTACACTAGTGGCCCGTCGCGCCAAATTCGCATCATAGCCGCAACCTTCGATTTAGGCGCGACATGAGGGCCACTAGCAACATCAATGGTTTAGTGAGGCGTTTATCGCTCCCTAATTGACACCGACCTCGCCTCACCATCGGTCAACTAAGGCGCGACGCCTCACTAGAACTGCATGATCCAGTTGAGGGTTCCGTAGGCGGATGTTTCCTCGCGAAAATCGCCGAGCAGTCCCGCTGACCCTGCGAGTTCGCCGCCGTACCACTCATAGCGGGCAAACATGCCGACACGGCCATAATCAATCGGGTCGGAGCGGAACCTGTCGGTGTCGCCGCTGATCTTGTAGTCGCCTTGTCGGTCGATGTTCAGTCCGATTTCCGGGCCGATGGAAAGGTTCGGCGTCAGGCGGTAACCGATGCGGCCGCGCGCGGAGCGGGCGTTGTGGGCCTGTGACCAGGCTAGATTGAGGGAGGCAAAACCCTTTTCGCCAATGTTGAACCAGAACTCGGCGACGGCTTTGGCGCCGATCTCGGAGCCCTGGACCTTGTTGTTGGGATCGAAGGGCTGGATCTGGTGGTCGGAGAAGGCAACGCCGGCAAACAGTTTCAGGATGAGCGGATCGAGGCGCCAGAGGTAGCCGACAAGGGCGTCTGCGAAGGTGACGTCTGCCGCATAGGAGCGGCGGATCAGGCTGCCGTTGTCGAAGGATTGATAATTATAGCGCCCGTAGCCGCCGACAAAGCGCAGCCGCAAGCCATCCTGGTGGATGTCGCCGAGCGGCGCGAGCGTCGTTCCGGAGTAGATGAGCCAGTAATTGTCTGCGGCATCGGCGCCGGCCCATATTTCGGTATGGCGATGGCCGCCCGTTTCAGCCTCGTCGTTGCCGGTTTCGCTGACGGCAGGGTGGTCTGCGGCCAACGCTCGGTCGTCGAGGAATGCCGAATTTGTCAGCGAGATCACCGCGGCCACGACAACACAGCGGCTCCACGCAATGCAGAGCCAGACCGACCAATACCCCGTTTTGGTCCCGCGACGCACCTGACAACTCGAAGCAACAACAAAGAAAACTACTCTTGCCACGCATCATTCAGGGTTAAGAAAAGCAATGTCAACGAAGGCCGACAGCAATTTCTGAATATTCAATCTATGGTTGCCGATATTGATTCTGTTATATCTTTGGTTATTCAGGTTCGGATGAGGTCGCATACGCCTTTTGCGCAAGCGATGAAGACATCTCGACCATTCGGGACTCTTTGGCGCATTCGGGAATTTGGAGATGTTTTGCGCTCTTTCTACCTTGCAGCATCGGGTCGATGAGTTATATCTCCGGCAGGTCGAAACGATGAACTCCATGCGTTCTGAAGGAGGCTGCGTCCTATGAATTTCTTCATTATTAACAATGCTTTAGCTCCTGACTCCTTGAAGCGGATCGCCGAGCAGTATTATTCCCCAGCAGCGAGCGACGCCAAGGATACAGCCCAAACCGGGCCTAAGGCGATGGCCCGGTGCCAGCTTGAATTGTGGGCATTAACAACGCGGCGCACGCGTGCGGCGCTTGCCTTCCCAGCGCAACTCGCCGCCTGCAGGACGCCGGACTCTTTCATGAACGCTTATATCGACTTCTGGCGAACAGCATTCACCGAGTGTGCCGACACAACTCGTCGCGTGGGCGAGCTATTGGCTCCGCGCGCCGTGGCAGATAATCCGGTGATCGAGAGCCAGGTGCCAACCGGTCCCAAGATGGTTTCCTCGCGTCCCAGCAAGAGAAGTCTCAACGGCGTGCGTTCGACCCAAACCGACGAACTTCGGCGCGCTTCGTAGTCCGGGTATCACATAGCAGCTGGGCGGCCGTCGCCGGGAATCGGGCGCCTGACGCATAATGCCGGCCGACACCTTGTTTGTGTTGCGAACGGTAGCGATATGAACCGGGAGGCTTTTCTGCGGATTTTCAACTCCTCGGAAAAAGCCAATCCAATCCTCATGTGGCGACGTTTCAACCGGGATATCGTTGTTTCGTCGGCGGGCGTTCGGTGAATTTTCTTGGGGGTCAACTTGAAAGCAATCTTCGTTAGTTGGCGCCTGCCGCTTTTCGCGCTCGTCTTCGGGGTGGGCGTCTACGCCGCTGTCAATGGACTGTCCCCTGCCGGCTTGGGGCGGGATCTGCCTGCCGTAGAGACCGGGAGTTCTGCCGTGCCGGCCAATATGCCAGGCCGAATTTCGCCGCTTGCAACGATCGAAGCCGTGATCGGTAAGAAATATCCGAAACTGGCGCACATCTCGCCGGCCGAGTACGGAAATCTGCGCGGGCGGCGCGGGCACGACAAGGTGCTCTTGCTCGATGTCCGCGAGCCGAGCGAATTTGCCGTCAGCCATCTTGCCGGCGCCCGCCGCGTCGATCCGGATGCTTCGCTGGAAAGCATTCTCGCGACGACGGGAATGGTCGCTGGAAAATCAATCATCTTTTATTGTTCGGTTGGCGCACGCAGCTCAGAACTGGGCCATCGGGTGCAGGAGCGGCTGATCGGGCTCGGCGCGAATTCGGTAGCGAACCTGAGCGGCGGCATCTTCAGGTGGCACAATGACGAGCGCCTGCTTGTAAATGGCCGCGGATCAACGAACCTGGTGCACGGCTACAGCGCATATTGGGGCCAGCTAATCCGACGCAAGGAACTGATCGCAGTCGACCCACCGGCCGCAAAGGCGGGGGAGCGTGCGGCGAAGGGAACTGCCAAACCAGCGTCCTGACCGCCTAGCTCGCCGCATGGGACGTTTGAGCGCGGTCGATGCGCGCGTTTTGACAATCCTGAGCGCGCCAACTGCCGAAGTCGAGCTGCCGCTACGCGTCAGAGCTTGGCCAAAGCTTCTCCAAATCCGGCAAGCGAAATCGGAATGCCGATGCCGGCTTCCTCTGTCTGGAAGATGATGAAAACGGCAGATTTTCCGGTTCTGAGTTTTTCAACCAGGGTCGGATCGACCGTAACCTGTGCGTAGCAGGCAAACGAGTGGCATCGCAGGAAAGGTGCGTTGCCGACATCCTGGCCGTCGATCTTGAGGCCGAGTCCGGGAGGTAAGAGGACGCCAAGCGGCGCGAAGACGCGCAAAACCTGATTTCCGTCAGAGAATTTCTGGAAATAGACGGTCAGACCGACGTTGTTGCGGTCTTCTGCGGTGACGCTCTGAACGATCGCGCAGACCTCGTTGCTTGCGCCGGGTGGCGGCGGCTTACAGACGATCTGCCAGTCGCCGTGCTGGGAGCGCACCTTGCCGTCGCGAGTCTGTGCAGCAAGACCGGCCGGCGCCAGAGTGTAAAATACCAGCACGGCGGCCGCTGAAAAAACTGCGACCGCGCGCATAACTCCTCGAATTCCCACGTTGATCCCAGTCGTGCCCGACACCATGCCGTTCCTCCCCGCGCTGCAGCCAGTGATGCAATGTCCGCACCCGGCCGGTTCAACCGTTTGCCGGAGCGCGGCAGCGCGGCAATTGCAAACGCATCGAGTTCGGTGAGGAAAACGGCTAAAGAAGGACTGCCGCTGACATATTTCAACAGCGGGCTAATTGATCCTCGTCACGATCGCATTCGATCGCGCGCATATGACGCATGAAAGTTGACTTGTGCTGCAAGCCTTGGTTTTGATCAATGCACGTGCGCGCCATCTCGCTTCATGCCATGTAAAAAAGTCACGAGCCGGGTCTGCTCTTTCAGGACTCGCCGGGTGGGATGTGCAATAGACGACGATATCGTCGTGGTGATGAAATCGACGTGACGAAACAAAGGGGGCCTGGTTCATCCAGGCGAATTAGGGAGCGAAGAATGGGGAAGCGACTGCTTGAGGCTCTGCCGTGGGCCGGTCTCGCGGGCCTCGCTGCATTGGCGCTATTCGCAATGTCAGCCAGCGCCGAAGTTCTTGGACAATCTGTCGATGGACAGCTTGGAATGCAGCCCGCGGTAACGCAGGTCGCGCAAGAGATCCACCACTTCTACGATCTGGTGAATTACATCATCATCGCGGTCACTCTGTTCGTTCTCGGGTTGCTGGTCTATGTCATGTTCGCGTTCCGCGAGAGCCGCAATCCGACCCCGTCGCGTACGACACACAACACCACAATCGAGGTCCTCTGGACCGTCCTGCCGATCATCATCCTGGTCATCATCGCGGTTCCATCCTTCAAGCTGCTCAACCTGCAGTACTCGTATCCGAAGGCCGACCTCACGATTAAAGCGACCGGTCATCAGTGGTACTGGTCGCACGAGTATCCCGACCAGGGCGGATTCGCCTTCGACAGCTACATGCTCGACGACGACAGCCGCAAGGAGCTGATCGAGAAGGGCTTAAAGGCACCCCGGAACCTGGCGGTCGACAACGAAGTCGTGGTGCCGGTGAACAAGGTCGTGCATGTCCTCGTGACGGCTGCAGACGTTCTGCACAACTGGACAGTACCGGCGTTCGGATCAAAGACCGATGCCGTTCCGGGCCGTCTCACGGCGACCTGGTTCAAGGCCGAACGCGAAGGCGTCTTCTACGGGCAGTGCTCCGAACTTTGCGGCGTCAATCACGCTTTCATGCCGATTGCCGTGCGCGTGGTCAGCCAGCAAACTTTCGATGCCTGGGTCGAGGCCCGCAAGGCGGACGACGAGGACAAAGCAATCGAGATTCTGCGCCAGGCGGAGCTCGAAGCAAACAACCGCAAGGTCGCCACGGCTGCGCAGTGACGGCGGCGGCCATGCCGCGGCGTGGCCAACGATAACTCATCCATAAAATCGCGGAAGCTGTGCCGGCTTCCGCTGCCGCATTCAAAGCCTCAAGGGGAACGACGAAAATGGCAACGGCTCAAGCTGGATACGATGCAAACGGCGCACCGACGAGCTTCGTCAAGCGCTGGTTGTATTCGACCAACCACAAAGACATCGGAACCATGTATCTGATCTTCGCCATGATGGCGGGGGTCGTCGGGGGCGCGCTTTCGGTCGCCATGCGCATGGAACTTGCGCAACCGGGTCTGCAGTATTTCGCGGACAATCCGCACCTGTTCAACGTGTTCGTGACATCGCACGGCATCATCATGATCTTCTTCATGGTCATGCCGGCCATGATCGGCGGCTTCGGAAACTGGTTCGTGCCGCTGATGATCGGTGCTCCCGACATGGCGTTCCCGCGCATGAACAACATTTCGTTCTGGCTGCTTCCGGTCGCGTTCATCCTTCTCATCTGCTCGCTGTTCGTAGAAGGCGATAGTGGCGGTTCCGGAGTAGGTGGGGGCTGGACACTTTATCCGCCGCTGGCGACGACCGGTTCACCTGGACCGGCGATGGACTTCGCGATCCTGTCGATGCACATTGCAGGCGCTTCCTCGATCCTCGGCGCCATCAACTTCATCACGACGATCTTCAACATGCGTGCTCCCGGCATGACGATCCACAAGATGCCGCTGTTCGTGTGGTCGATCCTCGTTACGACGTTCCTGCTGCTGCTGTCGCTTCCAGTGTTCGCCGGCGCCATCACCATGATGCTGACAGACCGCAACTTCGGGACGACGTTCTTCACGGCTTCCGGCGGTGGCGATCCGATCCTTTACCAGCATCTTTTCTGGTTCTTCGCGCACCCTGAAGTCTACATCCTCATCCTGCCGGGCTTCGGCATGATCAGCCAGGTCGTTTCGACCTTCTCGAAGAAGCCGGTGTTCGGTTATCTCGGGATGGCCTACGCGATGGTCGCCATCGGCGTCGTCGGCTTCGTCGTGTGGGCGCACCACATGTACACGTCCGGCATCAGCGTCGAAACGCAGGCCTACTTCGTGTTCGCGACGATGGTTATCGCGGTTCCGACCGGGGTGAAGGTGTTCTCCTGGATCGCGACGATGTGGGGCGGGTCGATCTCGTTCCGCCTGCCCATGATCTGGGCGCTGGGCTTCATCTTCCTGTTCACGATTGGTGGCGTCACCGGCGTCATGCTTGCCAACGCCGGCGTCGACCGGGCGCTGCACGACACCTACTATGTGGTCGCACACTTCCACTACGTGCTGTCGCTTGGCGCCGTGTTCTCGATCTTTGCGGGTTGGTATTACTGGTTCCCGAAAATCTCGGGCAAGATGTACTCCGAGTTCTGGGGCAAGCTGCACTTCTGGCTGACCTTCATCGGCGCCAACATCCTGTTCTTCCCGCAGCACTTCCTCGGGGCCGCCGGCATGCCGCGTCGCTACGTGGACTATCCGGACGGCTTTGCTTTCTGGAACCAGATCTCCTCGATCGGGTCCTACATCACGGCGCTCGGTACGATCTGTTTCTTCATCGGCGTGTTTGTCGCCCTGTCGCGCCGCGAGCGGGTCGGCAACAACCCGTGGGGCGAAGGTGCCACCACGTTGGAGTGGACGCTGACGTCGCCTCCGCCCTACCACTGCTACGAGACGTTGCCGAAGATCAAGGCAACCGAACACCATTAAGCCGGTCGAGCCGCTGGCTGCCACGCGCAGCAGGCGGCGAGACCGCTCCGATTTTTCCGGAGCACGTTATTGAAGGGCGGGCAGATGTCCGCCCGTCGTCTATCGGAAGTGAATGACTGGACGAACGAAAATTCTGGTGCTTGCCCTCCCCGCAGCGTTGCAGAGACGCGCGGAGAGCCGGTAAAAGTACCTGAATCACGAACCTCAAAAAGAGCGGGTCGGTTGAAGCGATGGCACTCGAGACGCAGGTTGAAGGCACGGAAATCGGAGCGGGTCCGGGGGTTGGCGATTTCGTAGCGCTGATGAAGCCGCGGGTCATGTCCCTTGTCGTCTTTACCGCGCTGGTCGGAATGATGGCGGCACCCGGCGGCCTTCATCCTGTCCTGGGCTTCATCGCTCTTCTCTGCATTACCGTCGGTGCGGGTGCTTCGGGCGCGCTGAACATGTGGTATGACGCAGATATCGACCGGCATATGGCACGCACGGCGGCCCGGCCGATCCCACGCGGCCTCGTCAGCGCCGGCGAAGCTTTGACATTCGGCACGGTGCTGTCGGTAACTTCGGTGCTAACGCTCGGCGTCCTCATCAATTGGACCGCCGGCGCATTGCTCGCGCTGACTATCGCCTTCTACATCTTCGTCTATACGATGTGGCTGAAGCGGCGGACTCCGCAGAACATTGTCATCGGCGGGGCGGCCGGCGCGTTTCCTCCGATGATCGGGTGGGCCGCGGTGACGGGCGGCGTGTCGATCGAGGGTATCGTGCTGTTTCTCATCATCTTCATGTGGACGCCCCCGCACTTCTGGGCGCTGGCGCTCTATAGATGCCGCGACTACGAGCGCGTCGGCGTGCCGATGCTGCCGGTCGTTGCCGGGCCGGATGAAACCCGGCGCCAGATCGTCATCTACTCGTTGCTGCTCGTGCCGGTTGCGATTTCGCCGTACTTCATCGGCCTCGGCGGACTCGCCTATCTCGTGACCTCAAGCGTACTGGGGGCGATATTCCTGTGGCTGGCGGTCAGGGTCTACCGGACGCGTGAGGGGCGGGAGGCCGACAGGGTCGCCAAGCAGCTCTTCGCCTTCTCGATCTTTTACCTGTTCGCCTTGTTCGCGGTGCTGCTCGGCGAAAACCTTGCCGAGCGGTTGATCGCGTGGGGCGTGTTTGGCGGATTGACAGCATAAGATATTCTGGCGCCGGCACGCCCCCCTGACAAGCGGCCCTTGAAAGGTGATGGCAGCAGAGGCCAGGAATAGCGAGACGGACACGGAATGACGGCTAAGAAAGATAACAAGATGACGGCAGCGCAGACCGAGGCGGAGCGTGTCAAGCGGCAGAGGCTGAGGTCGATTGCGATCGCGGTCGGGCTCGCCGTGCTGGTTGTCCTGTTCTACGCCGCCACAATCGTGCATCTTGGCGGTAACGCACTGAACCGGCCGCTTTGATCGCAGAAATTGGCAAACCAAAAGGACGTTCGTTCGACCATGACCTCCACGCCTGCGACAACAAGGCCGGATATCAGCCGCAAACATCGCGCGGTGGGGTTGGCGTGCGCGGCGGTCGCCGCCGGTATGGTAGGAATGTCGTACGCAGCGGTGCCGCTCTACCGAATGTTCTGCCAGGTGACAGGCTTCGGCGGCACAACGCAGGTCGCCTTGGCTCCCTCGACTACGATACTCGACCAGGCAATCGTCATGCGGTTCGATGCCAACGTGTCGGACGCACTGGCTTGGAAGTTCGAGCCGGTCGAGCGCAAGTTCGATATGAAAATCGGCGAGAACCGGTTGGCAAATTACCGAGCGACGAACATCTCGGACAAGACCCTGACGGGGACCGCGACGTTCAATGTTTCGCCGGAGGCCGCAGGTATCTACTTCAATAAGATCGAGTGCTTCTGCTTCACCGAGCAAACGTTGAAGCCCGGGGAAAGCGTCGATATGCCGGTGAGCTTCTTTGTCGATCCGGCTTTCGCGGAAGATCCGAACACCGCAAAAATCACGCAGCTAACCTTGTCCTATACGTTCTATCCCGTCGCTGGCGCGAAGGCCTCGGCGCGGGCCAGCGCTGAAGGAATGGTGAAAGGCGGGGGATGAATGTGGTTCGATAAGTAGAGGCGGGCTGCAGGTCTGTAGCCGCGCTGCCGACAATGGAAATTGACACCCCGGCGGGCTAAAGACGTCAACCGGAACGAGACCAACGCTGAGGGAACTACGGGAGAACGCACATGGCGGACAGCCACGCAAAACATCACGATTACCATCTTGTCGATCCAAGCCCATGGCCCCTGGTGGCTTCAATAGCCGCGCTCGGCACGGCGATCGGAGCGATCGGCTGGATGCGATCGGCCAAGGGTACGCCGCTCGATCTGTTCGGTCTTGAGATTGCGGGACCGTGGATGTTCCTGATCTTTTTTGCGGTGCTCGCATTCACTGCCGCGATGTGGTGGGCGGACATCGTCGGGGAAGCCCACAAGGGCGATCATACGCCGGTCGTGCAGCTGCACCTGCGCTACGGCATGATCATGTTCATCGCTTCCGAAGTGATGTTCTTTGTCGCCTGGTTCTGGGCCTATTTCGACGCCGCGCTGTTTCCTGCCGGTGTCTTCCAGCCGGAGAACGTGACGCAGACGATCGGCATGGTTCAGCGCAACGAGATTACCGGCGGGCACTGGCCGCCGCAGACTGCCGAGGCTTTCAGGCACACTTTCGACCCCTGGGGGCTGCCGCTCGTCAACACGCTGATCCTGCTTCTGTCCGGTGTGACGGTGACATGGGCGCATCACGCGCTGTTGGAAAACAAGCGCAGCCAGCTGATCTGGGGTCTTACCTGCACGGTGGTGCTAGGTGTGCTGTTCACCGCCTGCCAGGTATATGAATACGGTCACGCTGCGTTCGACTTCTCGGGACATATCTATGGTGCCACGTTCTTCATGGCGACCGGCTTCCATGGTGCGCACGTGGTCATTGGCACCATCTTCCTGTTCGTCTGCCTGATCCGGGCAATGCGCGGAGACTTCACGCCCAAACAGCACTTCGGGTTCGAGGCGGCTGCGTGGTACTGGCACTTCGTCGACGTCGTCTGGCTGTTCCTGTTCGTTTCGATCTACGTCTGGGGTGCCGGGGCAGGCGCTGGCGGCGGTCACTGAGACCGGTCCGGCCCAGGGCAGCAAACACGTTTCGAGCGAGGGCGGCGATTGGCCGCCCTCGACTTTTTCGGGCTTCCGGTTCTTTTTTGGATATTCAGGAAATTGAATTTGAGGTTGAGCTGATGACCGAGACCGGAAACGAGAGCGCGCAGATTCCGCCGGGCGGGGTTTCGCCCGTCTATGCCGGGGTCATGGCGAAGTGTCCGCGTTGCGGCAAGGGATCGCTGCTGCACACGTTCCTCAATTTGCGCGAACGCTGCTCGGTATGCGGGCTCAACTACAGGTTCGTCGATACGGGGGACGGGCCGGCGATCTTCGCGATTTTCATTCTCGGGGTCTTGGTGCTCGGCGGTGCCTTGTGGGTCGAATTTAAGGTCGAGCCGCCGCTTTGGGTGCATGCCGTACTGTGGGGAATAGTGACGCCCATCCTGGCGGTCGGCCTGCTGCGTTTCCTCAAGTCGTTCCTGATCGCACTGCAATACTACCACCGGGCCGAGGAAGGCCGCCTTTCCAAAGATTGAGCCATTTGGCGAGGAGTTTGACATGATCGGGCAGGTGCGGCGCGCAGGGCTTGTTCTGCCGGGGGTCATGAGCCTACTGGGTCTGGGGATCCTGATCGGCCTCGGGTCGTGGCAGATCGTACGCAAGGCCGAAAAAGAAGAACTGATCGCCAAAATCGAAGCAAAGCGCACAGGAGAACCGCTCGACCTGGAGAGCGTACTGCGCCGCGGACCGGCGAGCGAGGCCGACTATCAGCGGGTGCGTGTTTCCGGCACCTTCGTTCCCGGCAAAGAGCGGTTCTATTATGCACCGCAGCCACGGCTCGGACCAGGCTACGATATCTATCAGCCGCTGAAGTACACCGCAAACAAGGTCGTCTGGGTCAACAGGGGCTATATTCCGGAGCGCGAACGGGGAAATCCGCAATCATGGCGGGTGCCCGAAGGTGAAGTCAGCGTGATCGGTACCGCGCGACTGCCGGCGATGCCGGGAAACTTCACGCCCGAGAACGACATCAAGGGCAACGTCTGGTACTGGCGCGATCTCACCGGAATGCACAACTCGGCGTTCGCCGGGGCGGAGGGCATAGGCACCGCGCCGCTGTTCGTCGTGGCCGAGCCTGAGAAGGCACTGAGCGAGGTTGACAAGGCGCAGGCGACAGGCGGACCTTGGCCGAAGCGGGGCGTTTCAGATCTGGTAATTGTCAATCGGCACCTCGAATACGCGCTGACGTGGTTTGGGCTGGCGGCGACACTGGTTGGCGTCTTTGCCGCTTTTGCGTTGACCCGGCTGCGCAAATTTCGGTAGGCGTCACGAAATCCGCGGAGGTCGGATGGCGCACCGTTCAAAACTCGCGTCTTGTCGTTGATGGCGGGGAAGACTAGTGTTCCGGTTCTGACATTTGCTTGCCCGTGCTGCTTAGGTAGCAAATGTCAGAACCATGAGGAACACTAGCAACACTATGATTCTAGTGTAGCTTTTGCACCTGACGTTTGGTTTCGAGTCCAGCCGCAAGCGGGTACCAAACGTACACTAGGTTGGGGGAGTTTGCGTCTCAGCTGCCGCAGCGGGTAAACGTGCCGCCTGCGGTGATAAACGTGCCGGCCCTGCCCGTGCAGTCTGCCGCCCAAACACGCATCGGGCGCAAGTGTCATCCGCGCAGCGGTGAGGCCTCACCGACAAGCATCAAGAGAATTGCCGTTGTATTATGTTTCGACACGGGGTGAAGCTCCGACACTGAATTTTGAAGAGGTGCTGCTCGCCGGGCTGGCACGCGATGGGGGCCTTTATCTTCCCGAGCGGTGGCCGACGTTCGAAGCGGATACGATCGCGTCCCTGGCGGGTCGACCGTTCGACGAAGTCGCGGTCGAGGTGATCCACCCGTTCGTCGGCACGAGTGTCGGGCGGGAAGCTCTGTTTGACATGGCTCGGGCCGCCTATGCGAGTTTCGGCCATGCCGCCGTGACGCCGCTGGTGCAGATCGACAGCAACCGCTTCATTCTCGAACTCTTCCACGGGCCGACGCTGGCGTTCAAGGACGTCGCAATGCAGCTTCTGGCGCGTTTGATGGATCATGTCCTGCAAAAGCGAGGTAGCAAGGCGACGATCGTCGGGGCGACCTCCGGGGACACAGGCGGCGCTGCGATCGAAGCCTTCCGCGGGGCCTCCAACGTCGATGTCTTCATCCTCTTTCCCGAGGGGCGGGTGTCGGATGTGCAGCGGCGCATGATGACGACGCCGAAGGAGGACAACGTGCACGCCATCGCCGTGCGCGGAACCTTCGACGACTGCCAGGCGCAGGTGAAGGCGATGTTCAACAACCACGCGTTCCGCGACCGGGTGCAATTGTCTGGCGTCAATTCGATCAACTGGGCGCGGATCGTGGCGCAGATAACGTATTACTTCGTCGCCGCAACGGCACTGGGGGCACCGGGCAGGCGCATCTCATTCGCGGTGCCGACGGGCAACTTCGGCGATATTTTCGCGGGCTATGCGGCCAAGCGCATGGGGCTCCCAATCGAGCGGCTGGTCATTGCATCCAATGAAAATGACATCCTGCCGCGGACGCTTGAGACGAGAGCCTATGAAATGCGCGGCGTTACCGCCACGACATCGCCGTCAATGGACATCCAGATTTCCTCGAACTTCGAGCGCTACCTTTTTGAGGCTTCCGGCCGCGATGCCGGGGCGGTCCGGCGGCAGATGGAGAGCCTGAAGCAAGCGAAGCGCTTCGAACTCGATGCCAAGGTGGCGGCCGCCATGGGCCGGGATTTCCTGGCGTCCGCGGCCAGCGAAGCCGAGGTGGCGGCGTGCATCCGCAAAGTCCTTGCCGGGTCCGGCTATCTCGTCGATCCACATACGGCCTGCGGCGTGCACGCCTGCGAGCGCGCCTTGCACGGAGAGGACAGAAGCATACCGCAGGTGGTGCTCGCGACCGCGCATCCGGCGAAGTTCCCGGACGCGATGGAAGCGGTCACGGGTGCGCGGCCCGGCTTGCCAGAGCGGCTGCATTCACTGATGAATGATCCGGAGCGGTTCAGGGTGCTCGACAACGACGCCGCCGTCATCGAAGCTTATGTGGAAGATAACGCCCGCGCGATCGGTGCCGGCCAGTAAAGGATCTCAATGACGACAAATGTCAGCACGCTCGCCAATGGCCTGAGGGTCGTCACACACGAAATGGGGCACCTCGAGACGGTGTCTCTGGGGGCCTGGATCGCGGTCGGCGCGCGTCATGATCCAGCGCCGCAAAACGGCATTGCGCACTTCCTTGAGCACATGGCCTTCAAAGGCACGGGAAAACGCTCCGCCCAGGACATCGCAGAGGAAATCGAAGGCGTCGGCGGCGATCTCAATGCGGCGACGAGCCTTGAGACGACGGCCTATTATGCGCGGGTGCTGAAGGGCGACGAGGATAAGGCGCTCGATATCCTAAGCGACATCCTGCAGAACTCCGAGTTCGATGAAACCGAGTTGCAGCGCGAGCGCGACGTCATCCTGCAGGAAATCGCGGCGAGCCGGGATTGTCCCGACGATGTCGTCTACGACCTGGCGCAGGACGCGGCCTATCCGAGCCAGCCGCTGGGCCGAACCATCCTTGGGACGCCGGAAACGGTCGAAGCCATCACCGCAGAAGGCTTGCGAGGCTATCTTGGCGCCCGCTATGTGGCGCCGCGGATGGTGGTGAGCGCGGCGGGGGCGGTCGATCATGGCCGGATCGTCGCTCTGGCGGGCGACCTGTTCGGCGGGCTTGGTAGGGGGGATGCGCCCGGCAACGGCGCGCGCGCCATCTACCAGGGCGGCGTGACGGGGTCGTCGCAGTCGTTCGAACAGTGTCATGTCATCGTCGGATTCGAAGGCCCTTCGCATTGCGAGCCGGACTACTTTACAGCCCAAGTGATGTCGGGCCTGCTGGGCGGCGGGATGTCGTCGCGGCTGTTCCAGGAAGCGAGAGAAAAGCGCGGGCTTTGCTATTCCATCTATTCTTCGGTTTACGGGCTGAGCGACACCGGTGTGATGACGATTCACGCGGCCACTGCACCAGAACTTGCTGCCGAACTCCTCGATGTGATCTCTACGGAAATCGTCCGGCTGGCGGATGCGGGGCCGAGCGAAAAGGAAGTCAGCCGGTCGAAGGCGCAGCTCAAGGCCGGGTTGATGATGGGTCTTGAAAGTTCGGCGGCGCGCGCCGAACAGATGGCGCGGCAACTCATCTGCCGTGGCCGCCTGATCGAGAAGGAAGAATTGGTCGCCAAGGTCGATGCGGTTAGTGCAGATGACGTCAGGGTACTCATTGCCTCGATGCTGGCGGGTGTGCCAACGGCGGCGGTTGTCGGGGCGGGAGCGCGCTCGCGCGAATATGCGCAGCAAGTCAGCGAGGGGCTGCGGTCGGCGGTCGTCGGCTAGTGGCCCGTCGCGCCTAAATCGCATTATAGCCGCAACCTCGTTCGATTTAGGCGCGACATGAGGGCCACTAGCAAGATCAATGACTTAGTGAGGCGTTTATCACGCGTTAATTGACACCGGCCTCGCCGCACCGCCGGTCAATTAAGGCACGACGCCTCACTAGCGCAAGATTTGACGGAATCGTCGACGACGATTTCAGGTGAAGTTGCACTAGAATCCTAATGGTAGAGCATTTGTATCCGACTATCCGAGGCACCGCGAAGCGCAATCGCGTATGGTCGAAGGATGCTCTAGCTCTTGGATCGAGGAGGCGTTGCCGGTGGCTTTCCTGCGTCCGTCGACGGCAAATGAAGGTTTGGGAACGCTGCGCGGAGAGCGGCTGCATTTGCGGCCGCTTACGCTTGATGACTATAACGACTGGTCCGAGCTCAGATCGGCCAGCCGTGCGCATCTGGAGCCCTGGGAGCCCGAATGGCGCCAGGACGAATTGTGGCGCAGCTCATTTCGGCGGCGCGTGCGCCATTACCAGAAGGAAGCGCGCGAGGATCTCGGCTATGCGTTTGGCGTCTTCGAGAGCCGCGGGGAGCTGCTGATCGGCGGATTGACGCTGGGAAACGTGCGCCGCGGCGTGATGCAGACCGCCACTTTGGGCTATTGGCTTGGCGCCGCTCACGTCGGCCAGGGCTTCATGAGCGAGGCGGTCCGGGTGATTATCCCCCATGCATTCGGCCAGTTGCACCTGCATCGACTTGAGGCTGCCTCGATGCCGACTAATACAGCTTCGATAAGAGTCCTGGAGCGCACCGGTTTTGTGCGGGAAGGTCTGGCGCGACGCTACCTCATGATAAGCGGGTCGTGGCAGGATCACATACGATTCGCTCTTTTGGCCGATGAGGCCGACATGGGGGCAGACTGACGATGATTCGCACGGACAGGGCGCTTGGACGGGCCTGTTTCGATCGACACTTCCTAAAGTCGTGTTGGGCTGGGTTTCGCCAACACTTCCTAAAGTCGTGTTGGGCCATGCCGGTACCGGCGTGGCTGCAAGCGCGCGCTGCGATTCTGTTCGCCGTGATTGCACTCGGTTCGTTGATAAGGCTGAGCCCCGCGATGGCGCTCGAGCCGATCGTCGTAGACCCCCGCACCGACCGGATTGAAATCACCAATCGCGGCGAGATCTATGATAATCGCGGCGACAGCCTGCAGGTCGAGACGGCGGCCGGTCTCGACGGCGTCGTCGGGCGCATGGACGTCAAGGCGGTGACGCCCGGGACCACCCCCAACTGGATCGTATTCGCTCTTACAAACCGCACGGACCGGCACATCGAGCACTGGCTGACAGCCGATCGCTACAATAGCGTCGGCTCAGGCGGGGTTTGGCCCGATCTGGACGCAAGCCGGATCGCTGCCGTGACGCCGTCGATCGGTTTCGTGCCCGAACAGGTGCAGAGCGACCGTGCCGACGTATTCCGCATTACACTTGAACCTGGGCAGACAATTACATTCGTCGCCGAACTTTCCTCCGAGAGGTTTTCGCGGATCTTCCTGTGGAAGCCGCTGGCTTATGAGTTGAAGGTGCGCGAGCGTCAGCTGTTCAACGGGACGCTGCTCGGTCTTACCGGCTTGATGGCGATCTTCCTGACGGCCATCTTCGCGGCCAACCACAAGGCGATCTTCCCCACCGCCGCGCTCGTTGCGTGGTGCGTGCTCGTCTACCTGTGTGTCGACTTCGGTTTCTTTCACAGGCTGTTCAACCTGCGGCCGGAGGATAACGCGGTCTATCGCGCGGCAGGCGAAGCCTCGATCGCTGCCAGCCTCGTCATTTTCCTCTATACCTTCCTGCGGTTGCGGCTGGGGCATGGCCTGGTGCGCATGCTGTTCGGCGTGTGGATACTTGCGCAACTTGCGCTGATCGCCGTTGCCGTCATCGATCCGCGCCTGTCGGCGACGTTTGCGCGGCTTTCCTTCCTGCTTATTGGCGGAGCCGGTGCGGCGATCATCCTTATCCTCGCGGTCCGCGGCCAGGACCGGGCTATGTCGCTCATTCCGACATGGCTGTTGTTCACCGTCTGGGTTTTTGCGACCGCCGTCACACTTACCGGACGGATGTCGGGGGACATCGTGGTGGCCGGGCTTGCGGCGGGCCTGGTGCTGATCGTCGTTCTGATCGGGTTTACGGTGACGCAGTTCGCGTTCCGCTCCATGGAGCCGGCATACGGGTCGGCGCCGGACGAGCAGCAGCTAAGGGCGCTGGCCGTCGATGGCGTGGGGGCCGCGACCTGGGAATGGAGCGCGCGGCGTGATGAGATCAAGGTCAGTCCGATACTCGAAGCGCAGCTGGGTCTCAATCACGGCGAACTCTCAACCAAGGTGGAGGAGTTCCTGCAGCACGTGCATCCCGGAGACCGCGACCGGTTCAGGCTGGTGCTGTGGTCGATCCAGGAACGCTCCGGCGGGCGCATGCGCATCGAGTTCCGCCTGCGCCATTCCGACAACGGCTTCCGCTGGTACGAACTCGAAGCGGCGAGCGTCGAAAGCGCGGACCGTCGAAACGTGCGCTGCGTCGGTCTCTTGCGCGACATCACGGATCCGAAGCGGACGCACGAACGGCTTGTCCACGATGCCGTCAGCTGCCGCATCACGAACCTTCCCAACAAGGAGATATTTCTCGACCGGCTGGCCGTTGCCAGTCAGCGCGCCAAGCTCGAAGACCATGTCCGGCCGACGATCATCTTTATCGATCTCGACCGGTTCAGGACCATAAACGCGAACCTCGGATTGCAGGTCGCCGATAGTCTGCTGCTCACCATTGCGCGGCGCTTGAAGCGTCACCTGGAGGCGAACGACACGCTCGCGCGGATCGGCGGCGATCAATTCGCCATGTTGCTGCTGAATGCGCAGGACCCGCGCGAACTGGCGGCACTTGCCGAGCGCGTGCGCCGCTCGCTGCGCTCGCCGATCAACATCGCCGGGCAGGACGTGGTGATGACCGGCTCGCTTGGCATCGCTGTCTACGAGGGCGACGGCTCAGCCCCGGAAGAGCTCCTGAAGGGCGCGGAAATCGCGATGTACCGGGCCAAGCGCAAGGGCGCCGACCGGATCGAGATCTATCAGCCGGAAATGCGCAGCGAGGCAGCCGGGCTGCCGCTCGAAGAACAGGAACTGCACAAGGCCATCGAACAGGGCGCGCTGCGGGTCTACTTCCAGCCGATCGTTTATCTTCCGACCGAGGAACTTGCCGGGTTCGAGGCCGTGCTGCGCTGGGAACATCCGCGCTTCAAGACTGTCATGCACAGCTACATCGTCGAGACCGCCGAAAAGAGCGATCTCATCCGCAAGGTGGGACAGTTGCTGCTGACGCAGGCACTGGAAGCCGCCAAATCGTGGCAGACCCTGCTGCCTCGCGCGGAAGCTCCGTTGTTCGTCAGTGTAAATCTTTCCAACAGCCAGTTGTTCAAGCCGGAAGTGATCGAGGAGTGGCGGCAGATCATCAATCGCGACATCGTTCCGGCAAACTGCATCCGGCTCGAAGTGACGGAAGCGCTGGCGATGGAGAATCCCGAGCGCGCAATCGAGATGATGCGCATCCTCTCCAGCGGCGGTGCGGAAATCGTCCTCGACGAGTTCGGCGCGGGCTTCTCGTCTGTCGTCTATCTGCAGCGCTTTCCCATCGATACGATCAAGATCGACAAGGCCATCGTGCAAGCTGGTACGGCGGGAGAGGGCGAAGGAGGGGCGGTTGTCCGCTCGGTGGCATCGCTGGCGCACGAACTTGGAAAGAAAGTGCTGGCGGAAGGCGTCGAGATTGAAGAGGACGTCGTGTTTCTGCGCGCCATTGGCTGCGAATACGGCCAGGGACTTTATTACGGCGAGCCGATGCCAGGGTCCGAGATCGCCGATCTTGTCCGCCTTATCGCCAAATCCGAGCGGAAACTTGAAGCTCCGGGCCTGTTCCGCACGAGGCCGAAGAAATCTAAGAAGGGCAGGCGGGTCGAGCAGCCAGTTGCAACAAACGAAGACAGCGTGCATCCGGCCGCTGAGCAGGCGGCGGGTCACGCTGGGAGGCACCGCAGCAACGGCCGCGTGCAGCCGGTGGAAGCTCCTTCGGCTGCCCGTGAGGGAGCGGTGCCGCCATCGCCTCCGGCGATTCCGGAGGGCGCCGGCCGGCACCTGCGTCCGGGTTCAGAAGATGCTTTCAGGGATGCCCGCCGCGCCATCGCCAACCTGCCGAATATAACCGTCCGACCGATCGAACGGACGCAGCGTCCGCCGCCGAAACGAGATACCGCGACGCGGCCTGAGCAGATGCCGCAGGTAAATGCGCCGCCTGTGGCTGTGCCGCAGCACTTGCCCCAACAGGCCCAGCCGGCGAACATGTCGAATGGTCAGGCGAACCGGAGAGTGCCGGCCAAGCCGCTACCGCCATCGCCACCGCCACCGCCAACAATGCGTCCACAACCCCAGCAGCAACAGCCGGTTGCGGCGAAGTCCGCAGTGTCTGGACCGCCGCCGCTTTCGCCAATTCCACCGCCGACTCCACCGTCATTGGCAGGCAGCGAAGACCGCGAACCGACCGTTCGTCTTTCAACCTCGGCGCCTGCATCCGGCAAACCAGCCAACAGGCAATCCGCGTCGACGCAACCACGGGCAGACGCTCCACCCCCGGCGCCGCATGCAAGTGGCAACCGGCCGCCGTCCGATCTGGGATCGGGCAACAATGGATTGCGGCCTGCGTCGGCTGCTGCCCCTCCGCCGACGCCAACGCCAGCCCCAGCAGCGATACCCGAAGCTGCTCCCTTCCCCTTCCCCGAGGCGAGGCCGCCGTCGGTTCCGGCCGGCGCACCGTCGGGTCAATCACGCAGCAGGGTTTCCGAACCGACCCATATCGCAAAGCCGGGCCTGCCGTTCCCGCCGGGGGCGCGGCAGGATGCACTCATGCCCGCGAATGGCGGTCTGCCGCCGCCAGCGGGTGTAGGCGGCAACGGCAGCAATGGGGGGAACGGCGCATCCGGTGGCGATCCTTATGGCCACCTGCCGCCCGGCATCGCCGCAAGCCTCGCGCGGCTGGCAGGCAAGACAGCTGCGCGTCCGGGCGGTGCTGCGGCATCGCGGCGGGCTGCGCGTACGGGTGAAGAAGGTGCACCGCCGGCAAAGAAGCGCGAAGGCTGAGGCGCCCGCGATCAGGGCGCGTTCGCTATGCTTGTAATCGCCTTCGGCAGCACGCCACTAGCCCGCCTTTCTCACAGGGGGTGCGGCCGTCACGAAGGTCAAATGGCTGACAGCCTGTGTCGAACCACTTGCCCGATGAACCACATCGAACAGCGTGATTCTCCTTGCCTGTCAGCCATTTGACCCCGCCTTTCAGGTCGTCCGGGGCGGGCCATCGGCTTCATATTGGAAGCTTGCCTCCGGCATGACGGGCCGCTCAACCGTATGACCCGATACGCTTTTCGCGCCCCTTCTTGCCGAATGACTCCGCCCCGGACGATGACGGCGCGCATCCCTGTGAGAAAGGCGGGCTAGTGTTCCAGTTTTGCTGAACATGCTCTAACACCGAACCGCTCTAATACTGCGGCCTTCGCAGAAGGCAGGCCTCTTGAACGGTCCTTCGGACGGTAGCTCAGGCGTGGCCGGCGTCGGCAACAAGGTGGGAGGGGTCAATTCCCATCATGGCGAGCGCCAGAGCGTACTTGTCTGAGGCGGTTTTGCCGTCGGCAAAAACGATGTCAGCGGTTGCGGGGCAGTTGAGCCAGCCGTTCGCCTGGATTTCACTTTCGAGCTGACCTGGTGACCAGCCGGCATAACCGAGCGCCAGAATGGCCTGGTCGGGGCCGTGGCCAGAGGCGATTGCCTTGAGAATTTCCAACGTCGCGGTCAGGCAAATCTCATTCTGGATCTTGAGGGTCGTATCCTTGACGAAATAGTCGGCAGTGTGAAGGACAAAGCCGCGCCCGGTTTCGACCGGTCCGCCGACGTAAATGGGAACATCTGGAAGGTTGTCGAAGTCTTCGTCATCTTCGGCGTCGTCGGGATAGATCTCCAGCCGGTCGAGCAAATCTGGAAAAGATAAGTTCTTTGCCGTCTGATTGATAATGAGGCCCATGGCACCGTCTTCGGAGTGCGCACACATATAGATCACCGAGCGAGCAAAGCGCGGGTCCGACATGCTCGGCATGGCGATCAAAAGCTGCCCGTTCAATGAAGAGCCATCGGCGCCCAGTTTCAATCTCTTGCTCATGTGACTCAGACTAGTGTTCCGGCTCCGACACTTGGTTCCCATCGCAGCTCGCTTTCGACCAAGTGTCGGAGCCATAAGGAACACTAGCAACTCCATGGTTCTAGTGTTGCGTCACTGACGCTTGGCAGACCACCTTGCAGCAACTGGGAACCAAGCGTCAGTGACGCAACACTAGCGTTTTGGTGCGGGTGTTGTGAAGATGGTTCTGTCGGGGCACGGCCCCGGATCGGCGTCCGGTGCAGCACCGGCGGTACCGGATGGCGGGCGCTCACGACGCTTCATCGACACGTGATTTGCGATGCATGCAAAACCGTTTAGACCAAGGACTAGTGTTCCGGTTCTGACATTTGCTACCCTGTCCGGCTAGGTTCCGAGCAAATGAACACTAGCAACTCTTTGTTTCTAGTGTCGCTTTTTCACCTGACGTTTGGTTGAGAAGCCAGCCGCAGGTGGGTACCAAACGTACGGTGCGCTACACTCGTGTGGTTGTGTTCTGCATTCACGAACGCTTGACGACCTTCGCCCGGAATCAAGCGATAGATCAGAACACTAGTTTGAAATCGGGCGAAATTACAGGACGAGCAGGTTTGAGAAGCGAGAAATTCCGTTCGATCGTCTGCAAAATGCGGGCGGCCGGTATGACGATGGCCATTTCTGCCGCGCTTGCCGGTGTGCCGGCGGTGCCCGCGACGGCGCAGGCTGCCGCGGGAGATTTGGCGAGCGACTGGGTCGAGGGGCACGCATCGCGGGTGCGGATGCTTGCGGGCCGGGATAGCCAAGCCGTTTCGGGTCTGCCTGAAGCGATCATCGCCGGTGTCGAGATCGACTTGCAGCCGGCGTGGAAGACCTACTGGCGTTTTCCCGGTGAAGCCGGCGGCGTGCCGCCCGAATTCGACTGGTCCAGATCGAAGAACGTCGCCGATGCGAAGGTTGTCTTTCCGGCGCCGAAGAGGCTGACGGACGCCACCGGGGATACGATCGGCTACAAGGATAACGTCGTCTTACCGGTGATCGTGACGCCAGCGGACGCGAGCAAGCCGGTCGAATTGGCGCTCGATTTCACGTTCGGCGTCTGCCGCGATATCTGTATTCCTGCCGAAGCGAGTCTTTTGCTCGACGTCCCGCAACTTGGTGCCCAAGCCTTGCCTGAAGGAATCAAAAAGGCGCTGGATCACGCGCCGCGCAAACGTGCACAGAAACAGCCGGGAGATCCGGAACTTACCGGCCACGAAATCGTTCTGACCGGGAAGGCCCCGCACGTGGTGCTCGACGTCGATTTCGGTGCGAAGCCGGAGAAGGGCGATGTCTTTGCTGAAGCTCCCGGTGGCCTCTTTCTGCCGATGCCGCGTAGGGTTGCAGGGGCAGGGACCGCAGGCGGGTCCAGCCGCTTCGAGATCGACTTGTCGCAGACGCTCGATCTGGATGACCTCAAGGGCAAAACGATCAGGCTGACGCTGGTAGGTGCGGAGGGCCAGTCGGAGCGTGAACTTGTTTTGAAATGAGCGCGAACCGGCCTCGCAGGCAAATCATCGGACCTGTTGAAGCAAAACTGCTGGCGCGGCGTTCAACGCAGTGGCAAGTTGCAAGCCAAGCTGCAGGCCAGCGTGCGAACACGTTTCACATTCAAGCGATAGAACAACCCAACCAAGGAGCAAACGATGACCATCAGCGTCGGTGACCGGCTGCCCGAAGCAACATTCTTCGTCATGGGGCCGGAAGGTCCGCAGGCGAAGACCACCGCCGAAGTCTTCTCGGGCCGCAAGATTGCACTCTTCGCAGTGCCCGGCGCCTACACTCCGACATGCCATCAAAAGCACATGCCGGGGTTTCTTCAGCGACTCGATGAAATCAAGGGCAAAGGCGTCGATGCCGTGTGCTGCACGGCTGTCAACGATGCGTTCGTGATGGACCAGTGGGGCAAGGACACCGGCGCCGACGGCAAGGTGGAAATGCTGGCCGACGGTGACGCCGAATTCGCCAAGGCGGCGGGCCTCGACATCGACCTTACCGGCCGCGGCCTTGGGGTGCGCTCTAAGCGCTATTCGATGCTGGTCGACGATGGCGTCGTCAAGGTGCTCAACATCGATGATGCTCCGCCCGTGCATGACAAGTCGAGTGCGGAAACGCTGTGCTCGATGATCGCCGACACGATCTGATCAAAGCGTTGCGGCGGCCGGTCCGATGGGCCGGCCTCGCGGTGTCGGATTGAGCGCCATCGGCTTCAAGATGACGTTCGGCGTTGCCGTCGAGCGCCATCACACCCGCAGGACGGAGCGGATTTGTTCTTCGTACTGCTCGACGGCCTTGAGCGCGCGTGCGGTCATGACCGGGTCGGCGCCGTGTTCCTGCGTAAAACCTTCGATACCTTTACGGGCGTTTTCGATGATCTGGGTGGCGGCACCTTGCGGATTCATCTCCCGCATACAGATCTTCTGCAGAAGCTGGGTGAGAATGACGCCGGTTGCGAGCGATAGGCCAGAGAGTTCGGCAATCTCGCGCTTGAGATCGGCGATCGTTTCATCGGTGTCCTTTGGATCCGCCATGGTCTGATCTCCTTGTTGCAGGGTTTGATCTCCTCGCTAATGCCATGGGCCAGCGAGTGCAAGTCCGTGTCGCCGCGACTCGTTCTCCAGCGTGGTTCAAGGCTGGATGGTATGGTGTTCAGCACAAAGCCGTCATGCGCTTTGAGATGGCACACCTGCTGCAACGCTCCCGGCTAATCCCTCAGGTTTCAGCGGCGGCCCACCTCCATGTCCCGATTCAAGACAATCCATTCCCCAAAAGCAATGCAGTTGCTGGAAGCGACCCAAGTGCGCCCGCCGGAACACGTCAGCGAGCGCATTGCGTGGTTCGATTATGCCAAAGGCATCTGCATTATCATGGTCGTGATGATGCATTCGACGCTTGGTGTCGGGGAAGCCTTTGCTGAGCGCGGACTTGCACCGGAGGGCTTCATGCATTGGCTGGTTGCCTATGCGAAGCCCTTCCGGATGCCGGACTTCTTTCTCCTGTCGGGGCTTTTCCTGTCGCTGGCAATCGGGCGCGCGTGGCTGCATTACCTCGATACGAAACTTGTCCATTTTGCTTACTTCTACGTCCTATGGCTGGCAATCCAGATGCCGCTCAGGCTGGCAGTCGACGGCGGGCTGAGCGCGGGAAATTTTGCCAGTCAGTTCCTCGATGCGCTGGTGAACCCCTATGCGCCGCTGTGGTTCATTTATGTCCTGCCGCTGATGTTTATCGTGACGAAGCTCCTGCACCGGGTCCCGGCACCTGTGCTCTTGGGCGGCGCGGCGCTGATGCAGATCGTTCCGCTGCACACCGGCTGGAGCGCAATCGACCAATATGCAGCGCACTATTACGTGTTCTTCCTTGCCGGCTACCTCCTGGCGCCGCATGTCTTCGCAATCGCCCGGTGGGCGGGGGAGAACGTTGCGATTTCGTTGTGGGCATTCTTCGCGTGGGCGGTGGCGAACGGGATTGCCGTGTTTACGCCTGGGCTCGGGCCGGAATACAGCTCGATGGCGCACATGCCGCTCGTCTCGCTGTTGCTCGGGATCGCCGGGGCCGTTGCCATCGTCACGGCGGCGAGCCTCATGGCGAAGTTCGATGTCGCTCACGGCATCCGCTACTGCGGCAAGCACTCGATCGTTCTCTACATCTCGTTCATGATCCCGATGGCATTGACGCGCGTCATTCTCGTCAAGACGGGCCTCATCACAGATACCGGCGTTGCTTCGCTGATCGTGTGGCTGACGGCGGTCATCAGCCCGCTGGTCGTCTATGAGGTTTTGCGGCGAACACCGTTTCGCTATCTCTATCAGCGGCCGTCGTGGGCGCGGTTGCCTGATCAGCGCCGAGCCGCGACAGGGCTGGCGCAACGAGTTCGGCGTATCAATGGGTTGCCGGCTGCTTAGGATTTCGGTGCAAGTGTCGGGGCAAACTGGCGCAAGTCAGACCTTGAAGGGGGCCATACCCTCGCGGGCGAGTTCGTCGGCGCGCTCGTTTTCGGGGTGGCCGGCATGGCCCCTGACCCAGTGCCACTCGACGACATGGCGGGTGCGCAGTTCATCGAGGCGCTGCCAGAGTTCGGCATTCTTGACGGGCTTGCGGTCGGCGGTGCGCCAGCCGTTCTTCTTCCAGCCGTGGATCCATTGCCGAATGCCGTTCTGCACGTAGGTGGAATCCGTGTGCAGGTCGACCTTGCTTTTGCGCTTGAGGGCGGCAAGCGCCTCTATGGCCGCGGTCAACTCCATCTTGTTGTTGGTTGTCAGTGCCTCGCCGCCGCTCAGTTCCTTGCGGTGGCTTCCCGACATCAAAATCGCGCCCCAGCCTCCGGGGCCCGGGTTTCCAGAACAAGCGCCGTCGGTATAGACCGTGACATGGGGAATGCCGGGGGGCACATCTGGGGGCATGTCTGGCGGAGGGGCGGTGCTGGTGGTGGGCATGCGGTCTCGGTTCAATCCTTGAAGAATCGCTGCTGCGTCAGGAGTTCGAATGCCAGCGTGCGGCTAGTTCCGGTTGCGACATTTGCTCCCCTCGCGGCGCGGTTCAGAGCAAATGTCGGAACCTTAAGGAACACTAGCAACTCTATGATTCTAGTTTATCTTTTGCACCTGACGTTTGGTTTCAAGTTCAGCCGCAATCGGGTGCCAACGTCAGGTGCGCTACACTAAGGCGTGTCATAGCCGTATTCGGCGATTGAGGAAACGCGCTGGTGAAATCGCAGCCGGCGCAAGTAGGCCAGCGGATCGTGCGGCTTGACGATGGCGCTAGGCGGCGTGTTGAGCCAGTCGAAGCAGCGGGTGAGTAGAAAACGCAGCGCGGCACCGCGTGCAAATACCGGCAGGGCGGCGCATTCGGCTTGCGTCAGCGGCCGCACTTCGCTGTAAGCCTTCAGCAGCGCGCGCGCCTTGGTGGCATTGAAAGAGTAATTCTCCTCGAAGCACCAGGCGTTGAGACATATGGCGATGTCGTAGCTGAGGACGTCATTACAGGCGAAATAGAAGTCGATGACGCCGGAGAGCTTGTCGCCAATGAAGAAGACGTTGTCTGGAAACAGGTCGGCGTGAATGACGCCTTCGGGCAGTCCTTGCGGCCAGTTGGCAGACAGCCAGTCGATCTCGCCAGCGATTTCGTTACGCAGGCCGGCAGCGATGGTGTCGGCCTCGGTGGCGAAGCTGGCAAAAAGCGGCGGCCATCCGGCGGGTCCGAGGGCATTCTGGCGGGTCAGCTCAAAGTCGCGGCCTGCGAGATGAAGGCGGGCCAGTGCGCGGCCTAGTTCGGCGCAATGGGTCGGCTGCGGACGCTTGATGCAAAAGCCTTCGAGAAAAGTGATGAGAGCAGCAGTACGCCCGCTCAATTGATTGAGGTTGTTGCCCTCCTTGTCGCGCACGGGAAGCGGACATGATACGCCGCGCTCGCAGAGATGTTCCATCAGGCCGAGGAAGAACGGCAGGTCGGCGGTCTCGACGCGCTTCTCATAGAGCGTCAGGATGAAACTACCCGTCGTCGTGTGCAGCATGTAGTTGGTGTTTTCGACGCCTTCCGCGATGCCCTTGAACGACATCAGTTCGCCGATCTCATAGAGTTCCAAAAACACTTCGAGGTCTTCGTTGCTGACTTCGGTGTAGACGGCCATGGCGGGCTACTTACTCTTCAGTGGGGCGGGTTGCGTCACGTAGGTTTGGAGGCCGGCGGATTTGAAGGCAGCAAGTGTCGGAGGCGGGCAGCTTTGCAGGCCGCAGGCACACCCGATCATGCAGGGGCAGCATCGCTGCGCAAGGCGCGGGGAATGTTAAAGGCCACGTTTTCTTCCGCCGTCGTAACGTGTTCGATATCGGTGGCGTAACGTTTACCGAGTGCTTCCAGGATCTCGTCGACGAGGACTTCAGGGGCGGAGGCACCCGCCGTGATGCCGACGGTGCCGTTGTCCGGGGGGACCAAGTGCCAGGGAATATCGGCGGCGCGCCGGACCAGATGGCCGGAGGGACAGCCGCCGCGTTCAGCGACCTCGACGAGGCGAAGGGAATTCGACGAGTTCGGTGCGCCGACGACGAGGACCAGATCGCAGCGGGGCGCGATATCCTTGACCGCCGCCTGACGGTTGGTCGTTGCATAGCAGATGTCCTGCTTGTGCGGGCCGACAATATCGGCAAAGCGGTCTTTAAGGGCCTCGACAATCGCGGCCGTGTCGTCGACCGACAAAGTCGTCTGGGTGGTGAAGGCAAGCTTGCCGGCATCGCGCGGCACGAAGGCGGCGACGTCCTCGACGGTCTCGACCAAGTGGACGGCGCCGGCGGGTAGTTGGCCCATGGTGCCGACAACTTCGGGATGGCCGTCGTGGCCTATGAGAAGCACCTCGCGACCGGCCTCATGATGGCGGACGGCCTCGAAGTGGACCTTGAAAACCAGCGGACAGGTGGCGTCCAGGACAAACATATTGCGGGATTTCGCTGCTGCGGGAACTGACTTGGCAACCCCGTGTGCCGAAAAGATCACAGGCTGGTCCGTATCGGGTATTTCATCCAGCTCGTCCACAAAAACGGCACCTTTGGCGCGCAGAGAATCAACGACATATCGGTTGTGCACGATCTCATGTCGGACGTAGACCGGGCTGCCGAACTTCTCAAGCGCCAGCTCGACGATCTTGATGGCGCGATCGACGCCAGCGCAGAAGCCGCGTGGCGCGGCGAGCAGGATCTTGAGAGAGGGCCGGGGGGCTGCATGAGGCATCTTAACTGTACCTGCGTTTACCGACATGTGGTTATGCCTCGTTATTCGGGAATACAGGGCGGTTTTGCCATTTCTGGCGCTTTGCTGGCCGCACTCGGGGGTGCTAAAGGTTGAATCGGGTTAAGACAACTCAATACGGTGCCGGATATGGTCCGGGAACGTGCAAGTCGCTGAGGCGGCTTGTAAACTATGAGGACTTCAGCCGCATCATGCAATGCACCGAGCCCAACGTCTTGGCCTCACAGCAGGCAGGTTCTCCGTTTCGGCGCCGTGGCGCCGCTGCAGGGTTTGCGGTCGTTTTAACTCTCAGTCTTTGCGGCTGCGGCATGCCATCGCTGACCTCCGGATTCGGATCATCCATACTCGGAGGCGGAGCGAGTTCCGCAAAGGTCGATTCGATCACGGAAGAGCAGCTGCTTTCGGCGGCCAAGGCCGACGTCAATGGCGGTGCGGGCTCTCTTTCGACCGGGGCTATCGCGCATGGATGTCCCGAATTCATACCAGAGGTGCGCGAAGGCAGCGTCACCATCTATGAGGACGGTCGTGTTGGCGACGGACTGGCCATCAAGCATCGTGGCGAAATTACCAAGACCGCGCGCGAATGCATCGTGGAGCCGGGCCGCGTCACCGTGAAGTACGGCTTCTCCGGACGGGTGCTGCTTGGGCCACGCGGTCAGTCGGGCTCTACAACGTTCCCCATCAACGTCTTTGTTACCGACGCCAAGCGCGAGCGGGTTGCCGCCGACGTGATGGAAGTCGCCGTCGACCTCAGCGTCGACAATCCCATAAGCTACTTCTCGGCCGTGCGGACCATCACGTTCGATGTGGCGCAGGGTGCGCGCCCAGGCGAATACAAGATGCATGTCGCCTTCGACCGCAAGGTGCCGGGCGCGGGCTAGCACACGCTACTGCCAGGCAGCGCGCCAGGCACCGTATGTCGCCGCTGTATCATTCCCCATTCTGAACTTGTGCAAGATGGACGGGTAGAAAACAAAAGGCGGGGCCTCGCGGCTCCCGCCTTTTTGCTTGTCTCTCAAATCCGGTGTGCCCGGATATGGTTCAGTTCAGACGACGGCCGAGCGACTTGATGCCGGTGTCGATCAGATTCCGGCCGGCGCCGCCCTTGACCTTCGAAGCAACGATTTTTTCAGCGGCGGCGATGGCTGCATCGACAGCTGAAGACTTGACCTCGCTGATGGCCTGCGCTTCGGCGCGGGCAATCTTCTCTTCTGCGAGTTTCTTGCGGCGCTCGACGGTCTCGGCAAGCTTGGCTTCGGTATCTTTTTCGAGAGCTTCGGCGTCCCTGCGGGCCTGATCGATGATGCTCTTGGCTTCTTCCTCGGCCTCGCGTGCCTTCTTTTGATACTCGGTCAGCAACGCCTGGGCCTCTTCGCGCAGGCGGCGGGCTTCATCGAGTTCGGTGCGGATGCGTTCGGCGCGGTCATCGAGGCCTTTGGACATCAATCGCGGAACGCCCATGTAGTAGAGCAGCCCGCAGAAGATGAGGAACGAGAGCATCACCCAATATTCCGGGTTGTTGATGATTTCCTGCATGGTTCAGATCCTCAGCTTGTGCGGCTCGACAGCGCGGAGCGGATGTCGGAAGCGGAAACGTCGGCGTCGATCAGCTGCTTGACTACCGCACCGGCAACGTCGGTGGCGATCTCGTCGACGCTGGCGAGCGCCTTGGTCCGGGTTTGCTGGATGCTTTTTTCGGCCGCCGCGATGTTGGCGGCATTGTCAGCGTCGGCAGCGGCCTGACGCTCGGCCACTTTCGCATCAAGTTTCTCGCGGGTTTCGCGGGCAATCGAACCGGCGTTGGCGCGGGCATCGGCGAATGCCTTCTCGTAGTTTGCGATCGCCTTGTCAGTGTCCGATTTCAGGCGCTCGGCAGTGTCGAGATCGCGCTGGATGCGCTCGCGGCGCTCGTCAATGACCTCGCCGATGCGAGGCAGGAGGAGGCGGGACATCAGAACGTAGAGAATCGTGAAGGTGAGCGCCAGCCAGACGAGCTGCGGGGCGAACGTTTCGGAATTGAATGGTGGAAACGTGCTGGCGCCATGCGCTTCGCCGTGTGGGGCCGTCGAGGTCTGGACGTCGTGAACGACGCCAGCGCCGGAGGTGTTGGATTTTTCTGCCATGGCTCGGAATCGGGCTCGCTGGTATCGTTAGTCGCTGATCGCAAAATCGGGGATCGATTAAAGAGGCGAGGCGGGCTTGCTGGAGCACGCCGCCTCGCTGTCGTCGTCGTTCGGTTGTTACGCCCGTATCAGACGGCGAACAAAAGCAGCAGCGCGATGAGAAGCGCGAAGATGCCGAGGGCTTCGGTCAGTGCGAAGCCAAGGAGCAGGGTGCCGCGCTGGCCGTCAGCGGCCGACGGGTTACGCAGCGCGCCGGCGAGAAAGTGGCCGAACAGCGTGCCGAGGCCGATGCCGGCTGCGCCGGTTCCGATCGCGGCGAGACCTGCGCCGATATATTTTGCTGCTGCTGGATCCATGACGTTCTCCTTCGTTGAGTTCGATTGGTTTGAGTTGTCCGATTTCGTTGTTTCGGCGGTGTAGGCACTAAGGCCTGGTGACTTAGTGCGAACCGTGCACCGCGTCCGACAGGTAAATGCACGTCAGAACGGCGAACACGTAGGCCTGCAGCACGGCAACCAGAACTTCGAGTGCGGTCAGCGCAACCGTCAGCGCCAACGGCAGAGGCGCCAGGATTGCCCATGCGCCTGCGCCAAGCAGCACGCCGATGAAACCTGCAAAGATCTTGAGGGCGATGTGGCCGGCGAGCATGTTTGCGAAGAGACGGACCGAGAGGCTGATCGGGCGAGAAATGAACGAGATGATCTCGATCGGGATCAGCAGCGGGTAAAGTGCGAGCGGCACCCCTGAGGGGACGAAAATCTTGAAGAAGCCCAGCCCGTGCTTGTAGAGCCCGTAGAAGATGACGATAGATATCACCATGATCGCCAGCGCGCCGGTGATGGCGATGTGGCTCGTAACCGTGAAGGTGATGCCCGGTATCGGGATCATGCCGAGCAGGTTGAGAACGAGCACGAAAATGAACAGCGAGAAGACGAGCGGGAAGAACTGCATTCCCTGGTTGCCGACGTTCTCGCGGACGGTGTTTGCAACGAACTCGTAGAGCAGTTCGGAGATCGACTGCATGCGGGTGGGCACCAGCGAACGGCCGCCGGTCGAAAAGTAGAGAAACCCGAAGATCAAACTCAGCGCCACAATCATGTAGGCGCCTGAGTTCGTCAGCGAGGCGTCAACTCCGAATATATTGATCGGCAGCAGTTCCTTTATTTCGAACTGCTCGATCGGACTGTGCCCATGACCTTCTGCTGCCACGGTGGCCCCCTATTTGACGTCGTCTTCATCGTCCGGAACGGCAGGTCCCTTCGAGGGATCGCTCGGTCCGGTCTTCATTTTCATGCCACTGCGCACCACGTTGAGCATCCCTGCGGCCGAACCGAGCAGGAAGAACACTATGAACATCAGCGGCCAGGTTTTGACGCCAAAGACCGTCGGCATCAGGTAGGTGTCGAACCACCATCCAAGAGCGGTTCCCACGACAATCCCACCGATCAACTCTGTCGACAGGCGCAACGCGCGACCTACCAGCGCATTGCTGTCACCGTCTTTCGAGCCCTGCCCACGTTTTGAAGCGCCCGATTGAGGACGGGCGGCATCGAGCTTGCGGCCGATTTCAGCGGATCGCCGCTTGAATTCGGCGCGGTCCTCTGGACTTAGATGGCCTTCGGTTCCGTCGGAGCCCTTTTCTGCAGGTGACATCGGATGAAGCCTCAAAAAGCAGAATCAGGCGGAAAATCGGCAGGGTGCGTGACGGGGCGGACCATAAGGTCGGTGTTGTGGGGTGTCAAGAAACCGGGACTGCGACAAAGGTTTGGCAAAGCAGCGGAAAACGGGGCCTTTCAACGCCTGCGACCATATTGCCTCTCCGTCTCTCCACAGGCGGTTCGAGTCGCGTCCAAGTCTCGATCAGGGACCGGTTGAAATACATTGTTCATTATCGTTTAAGCCGATGGTGACGAGCGGCCTGTAAAAAGTTGCGAACTATTCAATCCGAGTTTGCGCGCGCGGGGTCCGGCGTGCCGCAGGGGGAGCTCCTGACATGATCGATCAGAACACGTTCATTCTCATTGCTGTCGGGGCTGCCTTCTCGGTGGTTGGGCTCCTCGCCTGGCTTGTCGATGCCGGCTTGAGCGACAAGTCCAAGGTCTTCGTGAAATACGGTCTTTTCGGCCTCTTCGCTTGCGTTATCGGGCTGTTCTTCATGATCGACGACGACAGCGAATTCCAGTACGGCGGCTGGACAGCATCCGAAGCACCCAAGAAGTCATCTTTGGGAGGGGCCGGGATGGGTGGCAGTGGCGGGGCCGGTGGGCAGGCAGCCAAAAAAGGTGGCGCCGGCGGCGGCGGCGGTGAACTCGCGATGCAAGAAGGGTCGGGCTCGGACGATACCGACGTCGTCATGGATGATACCGAAGTTTCCGACAACGAGAACGAGGATGAGGGTGGGGTCAAGCAGGACTGCCCGACCTGTCCGGAAATCGTGCCGATCAAAAAGGGCAAGGCTCTGATCGGTTCCCCCAATGGCGGGTCGGACAAAGGCGGGCAGAGCGCCGCAGCAAGCGAAGTCGCGATCACGCGCGATTTCGGCATCGGCAGATACGAAGTGACATTCGAGCAGTATAATGCATTTATGACAGAGACTGGCTACAAACCCGCGAACACGTGCAAGGCGGGACAGGTCGCCGTCAGCTTGGAAAAGCCGGGCTTCAAGCAGGCGCCGTCAAATCCCGCCGTATGCGTCAGCTTCAAGGATGCGCTCGCCTATGTCGAATGGCTGACGATGAAAACGAGCATCCCCTATCGTCTGCCGACCGAGATCGAGTGGGAATATGCCGCGCGCGCCGGACTGACGGGGGCCTACTTCATGCCTGGGCCGGTGACCGGCGATCTGGCCAATTTCGCGACTAAAGACGGGCGCCGGGTGAACGGTACGGCACCTGTCGGCAGCTATCCCGCCAACGGCAACGACATGCATGACGTCCACGGCAACGCCTGGGAAATGACCGCCGACTGCTGGTCCAACGGCTATCTGGGCAGTTCGGGACAGAGTCTTGCAGGGGGCGTCGATTGCACGCGCCGCGTCGCAAAAGGCGGTGCGTGGTACAGCGGGCCGGCGCATCTCGACTTTGCGACCCGCGTCGGGGTCAGCGAAGACTTCGCCAACAACGGACTCGGTTTTCGCGTGGTTCGCGAGAATGTCGCGCCGATGGCGCGCAAGAAATCGCGGTTGTCGAACGGCTATGCCGACGGCCTGCCGGAAAACTTCAAAGAAAAATCTTCGCCCCAAAAGATTTCCTACGATCCCGTCGCCAAGCGCCCGACGAAATAGTTGGAAAGCTGGTCAAGCGTCCTTCCACTTCAGCGCATGCGCGATGACTTTGCGCATGAGGCTTGGGACGGCTTCGGCATCGAGTTTGCGCCGCGGAATCCAGCGGCAGCGATCAGGGTCGGCCCATAGGTTCGGGCTGGCATCAATTGGAACGACCGCGAGATAGACGCAGAGCTCCAGGCGGAAATGCGTGAAGGTGTGAACGACGCTGCCTGGCACCGGCCACCACTCGGCGTCAAGCGGTGCTGTGCGTTGTGCCGTGCCCGGTGTCAGCCTCGCAGGTTTCCAGTCGGTGGAGGGGACTTCCAGCATGCCGCCGAGGAGCCCGGCGTCCGGTCGGCGGCGCAACAGCACCTCGCCATCTTCGCGCAACGCAACGAAGGCGTGGCCGTAGCGGTTCGGACGTTCGGCCTTCGGGGCCTTGCGCGGCAGTTCGGCGGCTATGCCCCGAGCGCTGGCGTGGCAATCGGGCTGCAGCGGGCAGGTCAGGCAGGACGGGCGCTTCGGCGTGCAAACCGTTGCTCCAAGATCCATCAGCGCCTGGGCGAAATCGCCGGGGCGGTCACTTGGTACCAGCGTTTCGGCGTATCGCTTTATTTCCGGCTTGGCCGCTGGCAGAGGTAGCTGCAACGCGAACAGGCGGGAGACAACGCGCTCTATGTTGCCATCGACGGGTGCCGTTCTTGCTCCAAACGCGATCGCTGCAATTGCGGCGGCGGTGTAAGGGCCGATCCCGGGAAGCTTCAAAAGTTCCTTTTCCGTGCGTGGAAAGCGGCCGCTATGATCGCTGGCAACCGTCAAGGCGCATTTATGCAGATTTCGGGCGCGGGTGTAGTAGCCAAGGCCGGCCCAGGCAGCCAGGACCTCGTCGAGGTTGGCGCCAGCGAGTTTTTTTACGGTAGGCCAGCGGCGCAGGAAGTCGTGGAAGTACGGCGTCACCGCCTTCACCGTAGTCTGCTGCAGCATGATTTCGCTGAGCCAGATGGGGTAGGCGTCGGGCTTTGCACCCTCGGCGGTGCGCCAGGGTAGATCACGGCGTTCGCAGTCGTACCATTGCAGCAGGCGCTCGACGGTGGCTGGCCCGGCGGGCCGGAGCGGGAGTTGTTTTTGTGCAACGGTGCTCATGGTGCCCTCATGCCGGCCTCGTGGCGCCGGCGCGCGAATCAGCTCAGCAAATGTTAACCATACGGGCTCCGCTGTGGAAACGATTACGCAGCACGTTCGATTCGCTCTGTTGATCCAGGTACTCTCGATGTCGCGCTCGCTATCATCTCCGACACGGTCCAGCGTGTCTGCGCTACGCGCTTCGCTGCGGCCGAATGCTCCCCGCCAAGCCATCCTGCGCCGGCATCTGGCGGTCGGGGCGAAAAAGATAAACGTCGGCAAGTCGGTAGGAAGCTTCGTGCCGAAGCTGGCGCAAAAGGCCTTCGAGAAATACGGATTTTCGACGGTGGCGCTTCTGACAGACTGGGCGGTGATCGCGGGCACCGATCTTGCCGGGTTCACGAGACCCGAAAAACTGAAGTGGCCGCGTACGGTTTCCGCATCCGGCGATGTCGAAGCGGGCTGCGAAGGGCGGCCCGGGGCGACGCTGATTTTGCGGGTGGAACCGGCTCGCGCCCTCGACGTCGAATACGGTGCTGGGCGGATCGTGGAGCGAATCAACAGCTATTTCGGGTACCGGGCGGTTTCCGACATGAAGATTTTGCAGATGCCGCTCGACGCCGGGGCACGGTCAGCGAGGCGGCGGCAAGGCGTGGCCGGATCCGCAAGCGGTGGTGATGGACCGTCGACGGCTGAACGGTCCGTGATCGGCGTAGACCTTGTGGCGGGCGTGACGGACGAGAAATTGCGGGAGTCATTGCAACGCCTGCAGGCCGGCATTCTTCGTCCACAGCAGAGCTGAAGACGCCCCTATTCCGGAGCCGGTCCGCAGACAGCTTCACAGCGACATTTCGTAATGTTCAGTTGCCATTCAGGGCGGAATTGACTTAATCGAACCAATGATCTCGCTGATCTGACCGGTTCAGGGCAGCGAACCCGCGCGCAATCTGCCATCAGGAGCCGCTCTTGCCGATGTCCAAACAGCCGAAATTCCAAACATCCCTCACCCGCCGTCATGTTCTCGCTGCAACGGCAGGGGCGGCTGGAGCCGCAGGACTGGGGCTCGGCTTCGCCGCGCAGCCGGCGGTGGCCGTCGAGCAGGCGAAGCTGATGGCCGATACCGGATTGCCGGAACTCACCGTCGGTCCGGCGGATGCCAAGGTGACGGTCGTCGAGTACGCTTCGATGACCTGTCCGCACTGCGCACGGTTCCACAACGACGTCTATCCTCAGATCAAAGAGAAGTACATCGACAGCGGCAAGGTGCGATTCATCTTCCGCGAGTTTCCGCTCGACAATCTGGCTGCCGCCGCATCAATGCTGGCGCGGTGCTCGGGTGAGGGCAAGACGCTGCCGTTGATCTCGGTCCTGTTCTCGAAAATCGAGGATTGGGCCTTCGTGCGCGACAAGCCCGTGCCGGCGCTGTTCGAAATAGCCAAGCAGGCAGGCTTCACGAAGGAATCGTTCGAGACGTGCCTGAAGGATCAGTCGCTGCTCGACAAAATTCTTGCTCAGCGCAAAAAAGCCTCCGACGAGTTCGGCGTCACGTCAACGCCGACATTCTTCATCAATGGCGAGAAACTCGATGGTGGGCCGACGCTCGAAGCGTTTTCGAAGGCGATTGACCCGCTGCTGACCGAAGGTTGAGCTAGAGCATCTAGCTGGCGAAAAGAGGACTGCCCTTGATGACACGTGCCGGCCGGTTGGCGCGGATCAGCGCTGCGATTGCCGCGGCGGTGTCGCTGGCTGCCTGCTCGGGCGATCAGCTATTGACCACCAACACGCTGACCGCCGACATCTCAGCAGCCCCGGGTGGCGCCTACGGTGCGGGGGGCGAGCCCAAGGCCCCGCCGTTCAATCCCTTCCACGATGGCACTCCGACGGACTACGGGCGCCGTGAAGTCATGGCCAACCCGGCGCTTGCCGACGTGCTCAAGACCGGGCCGCTACCGGAGATGTCTATTGGAAGTGCGGATGCCCCGGTGACGGTTGTCAAGTATGCTTCGCTGACTTGCCCGTACTGCCGCCGCTTTCAAGCGACGGTTTTTCCGGCTTTCAAACGTGATTATATCGATACCGGCAAGGTCCGATACATCGTCCGCGAATTCCCGATCGGGCGGTCGTCGGGGAACGCCACGATTGCGCTGCGCTGTGCGCCTGCTTCGCAATATTTCACGCTCTACGGCAAGTTCCTCGACCGGCAGGCGAGCTGGGTGAGCCAGGAGGTCCGGATCGACAAGATCCACGCAGTGGCTGCCGAAAGCGGGTTATCCCGTGCAGAATTTGACGCCTGCCTGAAGAATCAGGACTTAATCGCGGGTCTGAAGTGGGTGAAGGATCGCGGCCGCACGCTTGGGGTTATCGGAACGCCAAACTTCTATATCCAGAACAAGCTGGTGAAGAAGGTTCTCGACTACGGTGACCTCAAGGCGCTCGTCGATGCGGAGCTTGCCGCCGGGACCTCCATGGCGGTCGCGAATTGATCAGTTCGCTTTGCTCCCAACACCCGGCAAGCCGGTGTTGAGCGTGATGTTTGGTCAACACCCGGCAAGCCGGTGTTGAGCGTTCGTGAAACGATCCCTGGGCCAGCGTCATAATCAGGCCGGAGACGCCAACATGCATCTGAGCCGTCTGCGGCTTGTCGGATTCAAGTCCTTCGTCGAACCCACCGAGCTGGTGATCTCGCGCGGGCTGACAGGTGTCGTCGGTCCCAATGGCTGCGGCAAGTCCAACCTTCTCGAAGCGCTGCGCTGGGTGATGGGCGAGAGCTCATACAAGTCGATGCGGGCATCGGCAATGGACGATGTGATATTTGCCGGGACCTCGACGCGACCAGCTCGGAACACCGCGGAGGTCACCCTATTCATCGATAACGCAGAGCGGCTGGCGCCGGCCGAGTTCAACGACGTCGAGCAGATCGAGATCAGCCGGCGCATTGAGCGAGAAGCAGGGTCGGCCTACCGCATCAACGGGCGGGAAGCGCGTGCGCGGGACGTCAAGATCCTGTTCGAAGATGCAGCAACGGGGGCGCGCTCGCCGGCGCTCGTGCGGCAGGGGCAGATCGCCGAAATCATCAACGCCAAGCCGGAAGCGCGGAGGCGAATCCTGGAAGATGCCGCCGGCGTCGCCGGGCTGCACTCGCGCCGGCACGAGGCGGAGCTTCGCCTCAAGGCGGCGGAGGCCAACCTGGCGCGGCTCGACGATGTCGTCGGCGGCCTCAACGCCCAGATCGAAGCGTTGAAACGGCAGGCGCGTCAGGCCCGGCGTTACCGCGAGATTTCGGGCCAGATCACCAAAGTCGAGGCGCTGGCGCTGCATCTGGCGTGGCTCTGTGCGCAGGTGGCGGTGGAACGGGAAGAGGCGCTGCTGGCGGCAGTGCTGGAGCGGCTTGGCTCGGCGGTGACTGCGGAAGCTCAGGCATTGCGCAGCGAAGAACAGATTGGCGAAGGGCTGCCGCCGCTGCGCGCATCGGTGGCGGAAAAGGCGGCGGCTGCGGCGCGCGTGCGCCATGAGGTGGAAGCCTTCGAGCGGGAAGCCGAGCGCCAGGCGCAAAGGGCCGAGGAACTGAGCGCGCGGGTTGCGAGCTACCAGCGCGACATCGAACGCGAAGAGCAGATGTGCGAGGAGGCAGCGGAAACGCTCTCGCGTCTCGATGGAGAAATCACCGGCCTGCTAGAAGAAGAATCCGGATTCGAAAAAGCAGGGATAAGCGCGCGAGAAGAATTTCAGAAAGCCGAGACGGCACTCGCAACTCGGGAGGCGGAGCTATCAAACGCCACCGGGAGCCTCGCCAACGAGACGGCGCGGCGGGCGGGGCTGGTTTTCAACCTTGAAGAACGCAGGGCGTCGACCCGGCGACTGGAAACACAGCTCGACCAGCTCGAGGAACAGGCGCGCGGCATCTCCGCTAGCGCAGAACTGTCATTGCAAAAGGCCGGGTACGAAGCCAGGTGCGGCGAACTCGAGCAGCGCCTGGGTACGCTGGAAGCTTCAAGCGCCGGTGTCGAAGAAGACGTTCGCGCACGCACCGGGGCACTGGAAATCGCACGTGAAGTTGCCCAGCAGATCAAGCTGAAAAGCAACGCGCTCAGTACCGAACGGGAGACGCTCTTGCGGCTTCTCGGGCCGGCGCAGTCGGATGCTTTTCCAGCGCTGATAGATGCGATCAAGGTGAAGCCGGGATATGAAACCGCGCTTGGCGCCGCGCTGGGCGACGATCTCGATGCCCCGGCAGACGAGGCCGCGGCGCTGCACTGGCGCCTCGTTACGGGACGCGGCGATGATCCGTCATTGCCGGAGGGCGTCGAGCTGTTGTCGAAATTCGCCAAGGCGCCGGCCGAACTGGCGCGGCGGTTGCGCCAGATCGGCGTCGTCACGCGCGCCGATGGACGTCGGTTGCAGGACGTGCTGGCTCCCGGCCAACGTCTCGTCAGCCGGGAGGGCGATCTGTGGCGCTGGGACGGGTTCGTGGCGGCATCCGAAGGCATGTCGGCGGCTGCCATGCGGCTCGAACAGCGCAACCGGCTGCTGGCGCTGGAACAGGAAGTAGCAGAGATCGCCGACGTCATCGAGGCACGTAGCGGTGAACTCGACGCCGCGGCCAAGGCTCTTGCCGCCGCGCAAGAAAATGAGCGAAAGCTGCGCTCGCAATGGCGGGACACGCAGAGCGAACTTGGGGCGATACGGTCCAAGCTCGAGGGCGTGCAACGGCGCATCGCCGAGACGGAGACAAAGCTTGCGGCCATCGCCGGCGCGCAGCAGCGGCTCGTCGCCGAGCGCGGCGAACAGCTTCGCCAGATCAACGACGCCGAGGCGGCGCTAGCGGCATTTCCTGAGTCGCGGCTTCAGGAGTTGGAGGTTGTGCGGGACGACGCTCTGGCGGCAGCGCAGCAATTGCGTTCTGAAGTTGCCGAAAAACGCGCAACACTGAACGCGCTGCACGCCAAGCGGCAGGACCGGCAGCGGCGCATCGAGGCGCTGCGCGAAGACGTAAAGCGCTGGCAGGAGCGGGCGGCGGCGGCCGAGCGGCAACTCGCGGCGTTGCGGGAGCGGATCGCCGCTGCACGCGGGCAGCTCGACGAACTGGCCGATTTGCCTGAGAAGGTTGCCGCCCAACGCGAGAAACTGCTCGATGCCGTCAGCGAAGCCGAAGCCCAGCACCGCTCGGCTGCAGATGCCTTGCAGGAAGCAGAGACGGCGGCCAAGCAGGCGCTCGAAGCTTTGCGGGCGGTGCAGGCCGCAGTGTCGGCTGCACGCGAGGAGCGGGCCGGGATAGAAGCGCGGCTATCGGCGCAACGACAGCGGCGCGATGACGATACGCGGCGCATCCGCGAAATTTTCGATACCGATCCGATGTCGTGCCTGAGAATTGCCGAAGTGCCGGAGGGGGCGGACCTGCCGGCATTCGACGATGTCGAGCGGCGGTTGCTGCGGCTTCGGGCAGACCGCGAGCGGCTCGGCGGCGTCAATCTTCAGGCCGACGACGATCTGCAGCGGATCGCGGCGCAGGTCAGCGAACTTGAGACCGAACGTGGCGACGTGCAGCAGGCAATCGACAAGCTGCGCCAGGCCATCGGCCAGCTCAACCGCGAAGGCCGGCGGCGCATCAACGAAGCCTTCGAGAGCGTGAACCTTCACTTCGAACGGCTGTTCCAGACGCTGTTCAACGGCGGCGAAGCGCGCCTCGAAATGGTGCAGTCGCAGGAAGACCCGCTGGAAGGCGGGCTTGAGATCATCGCCAAACCGCCGGGCAAGAAGCCGGCGACGCTGTCGCTATTGTCGGGCGGCGAGCAGACGTTGACGGCGCTGGCTTTGATCTTCGCGGTGTTCCTTACGAACCCGTCGCCGATCTGCGTGCTCGACGAAGTCGATGCGCCGCTTGACGATGCCAACATCGACCGCTTCTGCACGCTGATGGAGAATATGGCCGACGATACGGCGACCCGCTTCCTCGTCATCACTCACCACCCGATGACCATGACGCGCATGCACCGCCTGTTCGGTGTCACCATGGCCGAGAAGGGCATTTCGCAGCTTGTGTCGGTGGACCTCGAGACGGCGCAGGGATTCCGCGAGGCTGGTTAGGGTGGGCCGCGGATTTGATGCACTGCCCTCTTCCGGGACGTCTTTCCCGCGAAGGCGGGGATGACGCTGGTGGGTGGCGGTGCTGGGGTGCAGTCAATTTTAAACGTAAGTCAAAATTTGCCTCTTCACTCCCTGTCAGATCTCATCGCGGACCTGGGCGTAGGCGATGACGGAGAAGAGGACAGTGCCGCCGGTGACGTTGCCAAGCAGCGTCGGCACGAAGAATGAGAAGGTGGCGGAGGCAAGGTCAAGGCGGCCTTCGAAGACGAGGAACAAAGCCTCGACCGATCCGGCGATGACGTGCGTGAAATCGCCTAGCGCGATCAGGTAGGTCATCAGCGTGATAACGATGAACTCGCTGCCTTCGGACGAGGGCAGCATCCAAACCAGCGCCGCGATCAACCAGCCGGCCATGATGCCCGACAGGAACATCTCGTGCGGCGGTTTCTGCATCATGTGTTCGGATAGATGGATTACGGCTGCGTGCACGTCGGCACCGAGGACGCCGCTCGTCGAAATGAACGCGGCGAACAGCGCGCAACCGATGACGTTCGCCGTCAGCACGATCAGCCACAGCCGCAGCAATACGAACCACCACACTGCCTTGCCGCGCTGCATGGCGGGCAGGACGGCGGTGAGCGTGTTCTCGGTGAAGAGTTGCTGGCGACCGAGAATGACGATCAGGAAGCCGACCGAATAGCCGAGGTTATCGACCAGCGGCTTCCAGGGTGCATCGGGCAGGCGGGCGGCTAGGATCGCCTCGGCGACCACGGAAAAGCCGATCGACAGGCCGGCGGCGATACCCGACCAGAAGAGTGCATGGAAGGTGCGGATGAGTTCCTTATCGCCTTCGCGGCGGATGATGTCGAAGACGGAGGCAGCGCGCAGGCGCTTGTGCTTGATGACGACGGGAATTGGTTCTCTGCCGGCCTCATCTTCCTCGACTTCATTGTCGAGATCGACTTTTTCAGCTTCCTGACCGAGGAGTTCCTCGGCATCTTCCTTTTTATCATTCATCGAGCGCCTCCCCCAAAGAATAACCGCCGTATCTGCCGCCAGCTGCAACGGAGCGTAATCGGCCTGCCGCGGTAAGGGCAACTCGCGAGGACGACGGAGGTTCCCGGGTTGCGCGCCGGCGATCTAGCCCGCGATTTTGGAAAAATCCGCAACGTTCAAGGTGGCGGTGCGGATTTCAGCGAGGAGGCGCAGGCGGTTTTCGCGGAGCGCCTTGTCTTCGGCGTTGACGGTGACACAATCGAAGAACGTGTCGACGGGTTCGCGAAGTTCGGCGAGTGCGCGCATGGCGCCTTCGAAGTTCTCAACGTTGATGGCGGCATGGGTGTCGAACTTGACCTTGGCGATAGCTGCGGCCAGCGCGCGTTCGGCCGGTTCGACCAGCGGGCCATCGGGTTCGCCATTGTAGGTGGTCTTGTCCTTCTTTTCCTCGATTGCGAGGATGTTGGTGGCGCGCCTGACGCCTGCCAGCAGGTTGGCGCCGTCGTCGGTTTCGAGGAAGTCGGAGAGGGCTTCGACGCGCTTGACGATGAGGGCGATGTCGTCCTGGCCGGGCAGCGCGAATACGGCGTCTATGAGGTCGTGGCGCTTGCCGCTCTCTCGCAGGTGGACCTTGAGGCGGTCGGCGAAGAAGGCAAGGAGGTCGTTGGAGACGAGCTCAACATCAAATGGCACAGGCATGAGAGCATTGTTGTTGCTCCCTGCGCCGAGACCTAGTGGTATGCCATATTTGACAGCGCCAGCAGCGATTTTTATCTTCTTGCGCAGCGACAACCGCAGATCGTTCTCCAGCAGAATCCGGATAACGCCGAGAGCGGCGCGGCGGAGCTGGTAGGGGTCGCCGGAGCCGGTCGGTTTTTCGTCGATGGCCCAGAAGCCGACGAGGGTGTCGAGCTTGTCGGCAAGGGCAACGGCAATCGCGACCTGGTCGCCCTCGTCTTCCAGAGGCACAGTGTCGGTCGAACCCTTGGGCTTGTAGTGCAGCTCGATGGCGCGCGCAATCTCCGCTTTCGTGCCGCCCTTCAGCGCGTAATACTTGCCCATGAGGCCCTGCAACTCGGGGAACTCGCCGACCATCTGCGAAACGAGATCGGCCTTGCAGAGCTGGGCGGCGCGGCGGGCGTCCTCGGGGTTGGCATCGACGGCGCCGGCGATCTGGAAGGCAAGTTCGGCTATGCGCTCGACGCGATCCTTCTGGCTGCCGAGCTTGGCGTGGAAGGTGATGCCGTCGAGATCGCTTTCCATTTCATCGAGCGTGCGCTTCAAATCCTGGTCCCAGAAGAACTTCGCATCCGACAGGCGCGCGCGGATGACCTTCTCGTTGCCGGCGGTGATCTGCTTGCCGTCATCGGCGGCGATCAGGTTCGAAACGAGAATGAAGCTGTTGGCCAGCGACTTCGTCGCCGGATTGCGCAGCGAGAAGCACTTCTGGTGGGCCCTCATCGACGTGATGAGGCACTCGGGCGGGACTTCGAGAAACTGCCTGTCGAAGGTGCCCATGAGGGCGACCGGCCATTCGGTGAGGCCGGCGTTCTCATTGACCAAGGCTTCGTCCTCGACGAGTTCGAGGCTGGCGGACTTGGCGAGTTCGCGGGCGTCCTCGGCTATCGCGGCGGCGCGCTCGGAAGCCGGCAGCAACACCTTAGCGGCCAGGAGCTTGCGGCCGTAGTCCTCGAAATCCTTGACCGCGAACGTTTTCCTGCCGTGGAAACGGTGGCCGGTTGTCGTGTTGCCGGACCTGATGCCCGCGATCTCGAAGGGGACGACTTCGCCGTCGAACATGCACAGCACCGATTGTAGTGGACGCACCCACTGGAAATCGCCAGAACCCCAGCGCATCGACTTCGGCCAGGGGAAGTTCGCGGCGACGTTGGGCACGACTTCGGCGATGATCTGGGGTGCGGCTCGGCCGGGCTTGTTGATGCGGGCGACATAGAAGTCGCCCTTCTTTGGATCGGAAACGACTTCGGCTTCTTCGATTGTCTGCAAGCCGGCGCCGCGCAGGAAGCCCTCGATAGCCTTTTCGGGTGAGCCGACGCGGGGGCCTTTGCGCTCGTCCGAGATCGCCGGAGACATGGCGGGCACATCTTCAATGACGACGGTGAGGCGGCGCGGCGTCACGAACGCGAGGCCCTGGCCGATTTCCAGTCCGCCAGCCTTCAAACCCTCGCTGACGAGGCGCAGCAGATCTTGTGCCGCGCGCGCCTGCATGCGGGCCGGGATTTCTTCGGACAGGAGTTCAATGAGAAGCTGGGGCATGGGCGGGCTTTTTGGGTCTCCGTAATTGGGAGCCCTGTTCTAGCCCGCTCCGCCCACTTCGCGCCAGTCCTTGACGTCGGTTATTGGGCCGGGACGGTCCTTACCGGTCCGCCGGAGCCGGAGTCCGTTGACGCTGGTTCGGTGGCGGCGGGTGCGGACATGCCTTCGGGCTCGATGCCGGTCGGATAGATCTTGTTGACCTCGGTGAGGACCGTGTTGCCGATTTCGACCGTGGCGCCGGTGGTGTGGAGGTAGCCTAGACCGACGCCGGTCAGGACGACAAGGAACCACCACACCGGGCGTTTCAGGAACAGTGCAGCGATCAGCAGCAGCGGGACGACGGCAATCGCAATTCCAATCCAGTGGTTCACAGGCGACCTCCTTTACAGCGGTTTACGGATCGCGGTCCCTGGCGGGAACCGCATGTCGGGTTGCTCGGGCGCCACGCGAGAATGGCTTTGGGACCCGGGTGCCCGATCTTTAATCAGGCATTTCCGACATCGGTTTGGCACAGCTGGGGCGCATTCACACGCGCGCAAACAAGCCGTGGGTGCTGTAAATTCCGATAGATAAATTCGAACCTATTGATTTAACCGGCAAATCAACGTTCTGCGGCATTCTGACCGAGTAGAAGAAGTCCGGTTCGCAGCCGGCGGCTGCGGGTCAATTCGGTCGGCGGGGGCGGTGAGCTAAAACGCGAAACCTAAAATGACGAGCAGGATTGCCATCAGGATGAGGACGACGAGGGCCAACCCGGCGGCGGCGTTGCCGATATAGCTGAGCCCGGCGACGATGGCGAACGTGGCGAGTGCGCCAAACAGCTTCGGGTTTGCAGCCTTTGGCCAGAAGCGGGAAACAGTAAAGCCCAGGATGATGGCGCCAATCATGATCAGCGCCGCTTCGCCGAGAAAGCGTGGGTCGAGTAGATTATCCATGTCCGGGCGCTCGCGTGGTGTGTTTTTCTCTTTAACGACGAATGTTAGAGATGTCTCAGCGCCGGTGGGACTGGGGGTAGCCTTCGCTGGAGAGCGGTGATGTGTGGCCACCGCCTTCGGTTTTTAGCCAGGCCGCGCAGCAGGCCTTCGAGAGATCGCGCACGCGCAAAATGTAGCTCTGGCGCTCGGTCACCGAAATAACGCCGCGGGCATCGAGCAGGTTGAAAACGTGGCTGGCCTTTATCGCCTGATCGTAGGCCGGCAGCGCGAGGAGGTGCTTATCTCCGCCCGTACCTTTATCGAGCAAAGTCTTGCATTCGGCTTCGGCGTCCTTGAAGTGCTGGAGGAGAACGTCGGTATTGGCGTGCTCGAAGTTGAAGCGGGAATATTCCTGTTCGGCCTGCAGGAATACATCGCCATAGGTGATCTTCTCGTCGCCGGTAGCGCCGTTGTAGTTGAGGTCGAAGACGCGGTCGACGCCCTGCACATACATGGCGAGGCGCTCCAGTCCGTAGGTGATCTCGCCCGACACGGGGCGGCAATCGAATCCGCCGACCTGCTGGAAGTAGGTGAACTGCGTCACCTCCATGCCGTTGCACCAGACTTCCCAGCCAAGTCCCCAGGCTCCGAGAGTCGGGCTTTCCCAGTCGTCCTCGACGAAGCGGATGTCGTTGAGCGTGGCGTCGATGCCGATGGCTTCGAGGCTGCCGAGATAGTGGTCCAGGATGTCGGGTGGCGACGGCTTCATGATGACCTGGAATTGATAGTAATGTTGCAGCCGGTTCGGGTTCTCGCCGTAGCGCCCGTCCTTGGGTCGGCGCGAGGGCTGCACGTAGGCAGCTTTCCAGGCTTTGGGACCGAGCGAGCGCAATGTGGTCGCCGGATGGAATGTGCCGGCACCGACTTCCATGTCGTAGGGTTGGAGAACGACGCAGCCGCGAGCGGCCCAGTACTGCTGCAACGTCAGGATCATATCCTGAAAGGATGGGGTGGGGCGTAAGGTTGGTGTTGGTTGCCCAACACTCGGCTGGCCGGTGTCTCCTTGATTTCCAACACTCGGCAAGCCGGTGTTTGAGGGTTGCCCAACACTCGGCGAGCCGGTGTGGGAGCCCGATCCTGCAGCGTTTGACGACGATGTTTTGGATTTTCGGGCAGAATTCGGCATTTGCGCTCGCTCAAGGTTATATTGATCGTTGGCGGCACTATACGCATGCGTCCGCGTCTGTCACGCGGCGGCTTCGACGAGACGGATCGCCATTATTTTGCAGCCGTCATGCCGAGGCCAAAGTTGGGGCAGACGCTGACTATTTTGAGCAGCACAACAGTTAATGGAGTCGACAATGGCCATCATGAAAGTTCTCGAGCTTATGACCCACTCCGACACGGGATGGGAGGACGCCGCGCAGAAGGCCGTCAGCAAGGCCGCCGAGTCGGTCGAAAACATCAAGTCGGTGTGGGTGCAGGATTTTTCCGCAAAGGTCGGCAAAGACGGGAAAATCGAGTCCTACCGCGTCACCTGCAAAGTCACGTTCGAGGTGAAGGACTGAGCCGCCGCCGCAAGCGTTTATTTCCCCCGCCTCTCATTGGTGGCGGGGGCGGTAGGCGCCGGCGGCTTCGTCCCATTCGAGCGCGCCAAGATCGCGGGGCTCGTTACTCGCGGCTTCGGTCTTGGCCCCTGGAGGCGGCTTCTTGAGAGCGCGGTGGGCCATGCGGTAGCCGGCTATGAGGCCGGCGCCGACAACGGCGAGCATAAGGATGTGGGGGGGCATGTGCGATCGCCTCATCGTCGAATTAAAGTCCATACCTCGACCATAGTGCACGGGCCTCCGCGGTCGACAAGATATCGTCGGAGAGGCTTGTGCCGGCTGCATGGCAGCCGAACTCCAAGCCAGGCCTCCGAAGCATAGAGAGAAGACCGCCGCGCGACAGCGGTACGACCTTCAGGCGCACCTTCGGGCCATGCAGTTCCTGCATCTTGGTGCGAACATCGGTGATGCCGTCGATGAGCCCGAGTTCGGCGGCTTTCGGGGCGGCCCAGAAGGCGCCGGAGAAGATGTCGGCATCCGGTGCGGTCAGCCTGCCGCCTCGCCGGTCCTTGACGACCCCGATGAAGGCATCGTGGATATCGCCGAGGATCTCCCTGAGGCGGGCGACGTCCTCGGGATTCTCCGGCCTGAAGGGATCGAGCTGGCTCTTTGCCTTGCCCGAAGTATAAATGCGGCGGTCGATGCCGAGCTTGTCGATGGCCTCGACAAACCCGAATCCGCCCGAGATGACGCCGATCGAGCCGACGATCGAACAGGCGTCCGCATAGATTTCATCGCCCGCGACGGCCAGATAGTAACCGCCGGAGGCGGCGACATCGTCGCAGAACACATAGATCTTCTTTTTGTGCTCGTCGGCCAGTTGCCGGAGGCGCTTGAAGATCAGGCTCGACTGGACAGGGGAGCCGCCGGGAGAGTTGATGATGACGGCGATAGTCGGCAGCTTTGAAAGCTTGAAGGCCCGGGCCATGGCGTCGGCGCTTGCCGCCAGGGAAAGGCCCTGTTTCAAGGGCGTCGCCATTCCAATAGTGCCGGTGAAGCGGAGGACGGGAACGACGGGCCCACTCGAAAATGGCCACATGGATCAGGACCTCTCAAGGCTGGTGACGATAGAATTTGGGAGCGCAAGCTGCAGCGCTGGAGCCCAGGGTATTAGTACAGCGCGCTCCTTATTGCAGGAGCGCGCGGCCTTGACCAGCATTGTGAATGCCGGTCGCTTGTTGGAGAGCACGGAGTCAGAACGGCAGGCGGAGGCCGGCGCCATCGCGCAGCACAGCGGCAATGCGCGGTGTGAAGTCGTGGCCTTCGGCGTGAATTTCAATCCCCGGCAGGATACGCGTGCGTACGCGCTGGCCCTTGCGAGCCGCGACGATGACGCGGTTGGCTGCTTCGCCGTGGCGCGGATGCAGCGGCTGGATGATGAGTCCTCCGAAGCGACCTTTGAACCCTGTCATGATGTCATCAAGGCCCTCGGTCGTGTGGATCACGATGGCAAGGCCGCCCGGCGCACACATGCGAGCAAGAAACCTGCACCATTGATCGAGCGTCTCTTGCGGTCGCAGGGCATGTGAGCTGCGCTTCAGGGGAAATTCGCTCATGGTGCCGTCGCGGGCGGCGATGAACGGCGGATTGGCAACGACAACGGCATAGCTTTCCGGTGCGAGTTGGCAGGACAGGGGGCCATTGCCATGGACCGTGAGGTCCGTCAGATGCACGCAGGCGCGGTCCCCCAGTTCGTTGCGCGCGATGTTTTCCCGCGCCAAATCAACGAGCTGGGGTTCGCGCTCGATGAGGGTGACGCGCAATTCGCAGAGGCGCCGGGCCGCGCACAAGCCGACAGTTCCAATGCCGGCGCCGGCATCGAGGAGCGTATTTCCCGAGGCCCCCCTCAGGTCTTCGGGTACGGCGGCTGCCAAAAGTACCGCATCGATGCCTGCCCGATAGCCGCGCCGCGGCTGCAGCAGCCGAATGCGGCCGCCCAGGAAGGCATCGTCCGAAACGTCCGCGGAGGTTGCCCCCTCGGCGCTTGCTTTAGCTGGATTTTTCATCGATCAACCACTGACCGAGGTCTGCTTGTCGCAGAATCCGCCGGGCCGAGGCCTCATCGTCGTCGGCGACCATCATCCGCCGGGGGAGCATGCCAAGGGAGCCTTCAAGTACGCTCATGTTGGCGTCGAGGACGATGGCTGCGATTCCGGCCTCGCCAAGCAGGTTTTCGACAAAGTTCAAGAGCACGGGATCGTTGGTGCGCATCAGCTCTCGCATATGGCCATGCCTCGTCTTAAGTTTCGAGTGCGGATGCGGCAAAAGGTCATTAATCTCATGTCCGTCCGACTACTATAACGACATTACACAATATCAGATCCGAGGAACCAGCATTGGGCGTCGTAGTCTCACTCGAAGAAGCGCGCGATCCCGGGAAGGGGCTGCAGCCGCTGCTCGATCTCGTCAGCGCGGACATGCAGGGCATCAACCGGCTGATCCTCGACAAGGCTGTTTCGGATGTGGAGCTTATCCCAGAGCTGGCGCATCACCTCATCGATTCGGGCGGCAAGCGATTGCGGCCGATGTTGACGTTAGCGGCAGCCAAATTGACGGGCTTTCAGGGCGATGAACATATCCGCGTTGCGGCGGCTGTCGAGTTCATGCACACGGCGACCCTGCTGCATGACGATGTCGTCGATGAAAGCGATTTCCGGCGCGGCAGGAAATCGGCGCGGATGATCTGGGGCAACCAGGCGAGCGTGCTGGTCGGCGATTTCCTGCTCGGGCAAGCGTTCCGGATGTTGGTCGATGTCGGCTCGCTGCAGGTGTTGCGGATCTTGTCCAACGCCGCAGCCGTCATAGCCGAGGGTGAAGTCATGCAACTGTCGGCGGCGAAAAACCTTGCCACGACGGAAGACGAGTATCTTGCCATCGTCAATGCCAAGACTGCGGCACTGTTCCTGGGGGCGGCCGAATCGGGTGGGGCGCTGGCGAAGCGGCCGGCGGACGAACTATCGGCGCTACGCTGCTATGGCAAGAACCTCGGCATCGCGTTTCAGCTGATCGATGACGCTCTTGATTACTCCGGCGATTCGAAAAATCTCGGCAAGGCGGTCGGCGACGATTTTCGCGAAGGCAAGGTGACGCTGCCGGTGATCCTGGCTTTCCGCCGCGGCAATGAAGACGAGCGGGCGTTCTGGCAGCGGACTATCGGCGCCGGCGAGATCAACGACGGCGATCTCGAACATGCGGTGGCGTTGATCTCGAAGCACAACGCCATCTCGGCGACCAACGAGCGCGCGCGCTCGTATGGGACGGTGGCTCGCGACGCCATGGAGATCTTCAAGGACGGCAAGGAAAAACGCGCGATGCAGGACGTGATCGCGTTCTGCATTTCACGGGCGCATTGAGGCCGTCTTCGCAGCCCGATCTCGCTCTAAAGCCGCGTGGGCTTGATCCACCAGCCGGGGTGACGGGAGGCAAGAGAGGCTGCTGCATCATCGCAGTCCTCGAAGACTCCGAAGCATGTCGGACCGGCGCCGGACATGGCCGCGAACCGGCAGCCTTCGGTGTCCCTCAGCGCATCCAGCACTCTAGCGATGACCGGGAAGGCCTTTCGGGCGGCGGGCTCAAGATCATTGCCGACTTGCGACATCATCTCGACGAGAGCGCGGTTGTTGGCTGGGACGGTCGGTGGGGTCCGGGGGATGCTGGCGGGCAGCGGCGCGGCTTCCAGAAGGCGGAAGACCTGTGCGGTTTTGTCGGCTGGGACGACATCGAGCGAATTGACGAGCACCGCTGCGAGCGATGGGAGCTGCGGCAAAGGCTCGAGAATTTCTCCCAGTCCCGTGACACGGCAGGCTACGTGGGAGAAGCAGACGGGAACGTCGGCGCCGAGACTGGCGGCTATCGCCAGCCAATCGACACTGCCGGAGTGGTCCGGATTGGCGACCGCCACGGCGCGGAGCAAGGCTCCTGCATTCGCCGAGCCGCCGCCGATGCCTGCAGCGATTGGAAGGCGCTTCTCGATATGTATGGCGCCCAGGCGCAAGCGGGGTTCGATTTCGGCGAGGCGTCGAAGCGTCATGGCAGCGATGTTGTCGCCGACGATACTGTCTGAGAATGGGCCGTTGACGGTGACGCCGACGGGGCTGCCGGGATCTAGAGTGACAGTGTCGTAAGCGTTTTCGGCGAAGGCGATGAGGCTGTCGATCTCGTGGTAGCCGTCTGGTCTGCGGCCGAGAATGCGCAGCGTCAGGTTGACCTTGGCGCGGGCGGGTTCACGGATCATGTCTGATACGGATCATTTCTGGCGCGGGTCATCGGACACGGGTCATGCCTAGCAAGCGTCATGCCGGGCAAGCGCCGGGGGCCGCAAAGCCAACGGCTACTGGCGACGCTGCGGCAGCGGGACGCCGTTGCGATCTTCGTCAGGCGCACTGGTCGAGGCTACCGGGGCCGTCGCGCCGGTCACGGACGGTGCGGCAAGCGCCTGACGCTTCACGGGCAGGCCTTCGGCCAGCTTCTTCTCGATCGGTCCGACAAGCTCGGCCTCAGGCTTGAGGCTCAAGGCCTGATCCCACTGGAAGCGGGCTTCGCGAATGCGCCCGACCTGCCAATAAGCATCGCCGAGGTGATCGTTGAGGACAGGATCCTCGGGGCGCAATTCGACTGCTTTCTCAAGAAATCGGACAGCTTCCTGATAGTCTCCGGTGCGGTAATGGGCCCAGCCGAGGCTGTCGACGATGTAGCCGTCATCGGGCTTCAGCGAGACGGCCTTCTCGATCAGCTTCATGCCTTCCCGCAGATTGAGGTTCTGATCGATCCAGGAATAGCCGAGATAGTTCAGAGTCAGGGCCTGGTTGGGGTCCAGTTTCAGCGCCTGCTGCAAGTCGGCTTCGGCCTTGGGCCACTGCTTGATGCGCTCATAGCAGGTGCCGCGGGAATAGAAGTAGACCCAGTCCTTCTCTTGGGGCTTGCCGATCAAATCTATGACTTTCGAATAATAGCCGATGGCTTCATCGTAGCGCTTCCGTCCGCGCATGATGTTGCCGAGCGCATCATAGGGCTTGATGCTGTCGGTGTATTCGGCTGCGACTTTCTCAAGCAGCAGTCTGGCGTCGTCGACGCGTTCGAGTTCGTTGAGGTTGAATGCCTTGCGGATGTCGACGGCAAGCTGAAGGGCCGAGCCGTTGGGGATGCGGTCGTAGGTTTCGATGGCCTTCTCGAAGCGCTTCATCGTTTCGTACGCGCTCGCCAGAGCGGCGAGGGCAAACGGATGGCGCGGCTCAAGATAGAGCGCCATCTGCAGATAGAGGATGCCGATCGATACGCCGCCTTCACCGGTGAGGGCTTCGCCGAGGCCGTAGAAGACTTCAGCAAGACCTTCCTGTGGCGTCGTGATCAGCGGGTTGATTGTCTCGCCGCGGGTCAGGTCATCCATGAGGTCCACGGCCAGCGGGTGGTCTTCGCCTGTCGACTGGCGCATATGGGTGCGAAGAATTCCCTTGGCGCGACGATAGTCGCCGGAAGCTGCGACACTGCGGGCATAGGCTAGTGCGGTTCGCAGCGTCTTATTGTCCTGTTGGAAGACGCTATCGAATGCGCGCTGGGCGTCCGACCTGCGTCCCGCCTGATCGGCAATCAGTGCGCGATGGTATCGCAGGTAGAAGCGTGCCCAGTCGGCCTGCTTGCGCAGCGTCAGGGAGGATAGCGCTTCGATGGTGCGCCCGCGGGCCTGCTCGACCCAGGCGCGGGTTATCACGCTTGTCAATTCGCCAATGGGGCCGCTACCGGCGGCCTTGAAGTTCTCGATGGATTTTTCGAATTCACCGGACTTGAAGTCCTGGAGGCCAAGCAGGAGGCGCGCCATGCGGTGGCGCGGTTGGCGCTTCACTACATCTTCGGCCAGCGCGATGGCGCGGTCCCAGTTGGCTTCAGAGGCTTCCATCAGGAAGGCGCGTTCCAATAGAATGCCGCTGTCGGGATCCTGAGCCAGTGCGTTGCGATAGAAGTTGGCGGCTTGGCCTGTGTCGTTGTTGGAGCGCGCGAAGCGTCCTGCAAGGTAACTTCCGGGAAGCGAGTGGGTGGCCGTCGCCAGATCGCCGCTTGACCAAGCGACAGCGGTGACCGGAGCCAGCAGCGTACCGATGACGGCCAGCGCACACAGCAGGACAAAGTTCGAGACACGCAGGGTGCGTGTGGATATCATACCGGCAATCCCTCAGGTTGCAGAACCGTTTCGCACGCCCGAACAGGCGCCGTCATGGCAGATTAGCAATAAAATCCCGCTCTTGGCGATCTGTTATGTTGATGAAACGGCCAGACGATGGCGAACGCCCCGCGACATCGCCGCGATCGCCCGTCAGACCGAGCTGAACGACGCTCATCCGACTTTCTCAGATGATGTCAGAGGCTCGATTTATCTTCTATTAAATCAATATTTTATCCGTCGCGGGACGAGGTCCGGCATTGTCGTTCGTCACACGAAGTTGAAAACCTTCTGCTAGTGAGGCGACGCGCCTTTGTTGATCGATGGTGCGGCGAGGTTTGAGTCAACTAAGGCGTGATAAACGCCTCACTAAGTCATTGATGTTGCTAGTGGCCCGTCGCGCCTAAATCGAACGAGGTTGCGGCTATGATGCGATTTAGGCACGACGGGCCACTAGTTCGCCACAGCTCCGGATTCGGCAAATCCTCCACAACCGGCCGAGGGGCCGAATCACATTCCGGTGTAGTTGGGGCCACCGCTGCCTTCCGGGCAAATCCAGGTGATGTTCTGGCTGGGATCCTTGATATCGCAGGTTTTGCAGTGAACGCAGTTTTGTGCGTTGATCTGGAACCGGGGTGTGCCGTTTTCATCGCTGACCACCTCGTAGACCCCCGCGGGGCAATATCGCTGGGCCGGTTCGGCATAGAGCGGCAGGTTAACTTCGATCGGGATCGTCGGGTCCAAGAGGACGAGGTGGACGGGCTGATCCTCCTCGTGATTGGTCGCCGAAAAGGAAACATTCGTGAGCTTGTCGAAGGTCAACTTGCCGTCGGGCCTGGGATAATCGATCGGGGAATGAAGGTCCGTCCGGTGGGTGGCCTCGGCGTCGTTCTTGCGATGCCTGAGAGTGAAGCCGAAGCCGACGCCGGGCCAGATCGTATTGGCCCACATGTCGATGCCCGCCATCATTATGCCGGCCACGGTGCCGAAGTTCGACCATAACGGCTTTGCATTGCGGACTTTCTTCAAGTCCTTGCCAACCGCGCCTTCTCGGATGCGTTTTTCGTAGCCGCTCAGCTCGTCGTTGGCATGGCCGGCCGCGAGCGACGCAAAGACCGTCTCGGCAGCCTCGATGCCGGAGTGAACGGCGTTATGGGAACCCTTGATGCGGGGCAGGTTGACGAAGCCGGCGGCGCAGCCAACGAGGCAGCCGCCTGGAAAGACGAGTTTCGGGATCGATTGCCAGCCGCCTTCCGTGATTGCGCGGGCGCCATAGCCGATGCGCCGCCCGCCTTCGAGTACCCCGGCGATCAGCGGGTGAGTCTTGAAGCGCTGGAACTCGTCGTAGGGGCTCAGAAAAGGGTTGCCGTAGTTGAGGTGAACGACGAAGCCGACCGACACAAGATTTTCGCCGTAGTGGTAGAGAAAGGAGCCGCCACCGGTCGAATTATCGAGCGGCCAGCCGAAGGAGTGCTGGACGAGGCCGGGCTTGTGCTTCTCGGGAGAAATCTCCCACAATTCTTTCAGGCCGATGCCGAACTTCTGCGGATCCCTGCCGGCCAGATCGAAATGCTCGATCAGCCGTTTCGACAGCGACCCGCGGGCGCCCTCGGCAAACAGCGTGTACTTGCCGCGAAGCTCGATGCCGCGGGTGAAGCCCTCCTTGGGCTTGCCATCGGCGCCGACCCCCATGTCGCCGGTCGCAACGCCCACAACCGCGCCGGTCTCATTGAAAAGGACTTCGGAGGCAGCAAAGCCGGGGTAAATCTCAACGCCGAGGTTTTCGGCCTTTTCGCCCAGCCACCGTGTCAGATCGCCGAGGCTGCCGACATAGTTGCCGTGGTTGTTCATCAGCGGCGGCATCGGGAAATTCGGAAGCGTGATCTTCCCCTTGCGGCGCAGGTAGTAGAACCGGTCCTGGGTGACCCTGGTCTTGAGCGGGCAGTCGTCGGCTTCGCGCCATTCGGGCAGCAACCGGTCGAGACCCGAAGGGTCGATAACGGCGCCCGAAAGGATATGGGCGCCGACTTCGGAACCCTTCTCGACGACGACGACGCTGAGGTCATCGCCTGTTTCGGCAGCGAGCTGGCGCAGGCGGATGGCGGCGGCAAGGCCCGCGGGTCCGGCTCCGACTATGACGACGTCAAAGTCCATCGCTTCACGCTCGGGAAGGCCGTCGGTGGTGTCCGCCATTCGTATTGTCTCCTTGAAGTCCCGCTCGTGTAGCTATTTGCACCCAACATTTGGCTTCAAGAGTAGCCGCACGCGGGAACCAAACATCAGGTGCGCTACACTAGAAACATAGAGTTGCTAGTGTTCCTCATGGTTCTGAGATTTGTTCAGGAGTTCGCTGCACAGGGCGGCAAATGTCAGAACCGGAACACTTGAGTGGTGTCGATTAGGTCCAGCGTGGCGACGGCGTCAACCTGTCAAACAGTTGCAGTGATGAGGCTGTCCAGATGGCGGGTGGACGCCTGGCGCTTTGAAACCACCGCGAGCGCGAGTAGTGTCGAGTCCATGACAATCGAGAGCAACCGCGAAGATCTCGTTGAACTGCTGGCCTGGTATGGTGAGCTGGGAGTCGACTGCGCGCTTGCAGACGACGCCGTCGACTGGTTGCAACGTGGCGATTGCGCGCCTGGAGCGGCGGTTCGCCAGGCCTTGCGCCCGGTGCCAAAGGGCGCCTCAGCCGGTATCAGCCCGCGGAACATGCACGGGGCTGCTGCGCGCCTGCCGTCGGCGGCCCAACGCGGCGCTGGGGACTCGGGACAGCCATCCGCGGCTGCGCGGCCATCCCCGGAACGGACGGTGCCTCCTGGCGCACCGGTGAAGTCGAGGCATGAGGCTGGCGATGCCGGCGGCGGACAGGCTCGAAGTCAGCCGAGCGCTCAGGGGGCGGCGGCGGCGCGCAAAATTGCCGCTGCGGCCAAGTCGCTCGACGACCTGCGCAAGGCTGTTGCGGAGTTCGAAGGGTGCGCTCTGCGCGCAACCGCCAAGAACACCTGCTTTTATCGCGGCGCGCCCGCGGCCCGCTTGATGATTATCGGCGAGGCCCCCGGGCGTGACGAGGATCTGGCAGGCGTGCCGTTCGTCGGACGCGCAGGCCAGCTTCTCGATCGTATGCTGGCCGCGATCGGCCTCTCGGAAAATGATGTCCATATCACCAACGTCGTCTACTGGCGGCCGCCGGGCAACCGAACGCCGACACTGCAGGAGACGGAAAGTTGCCGGCCCTTCCTGGAGCGGCAGGTGCAACTGGTTGCGCCAGACTTCATCCTGCTGGTCGGCGGGGCGGCCGCAAAAAGCATTATGGAAACGCCAGACGGGATCATGCGGCTGCGTGGCAAATGGAAAGAGGTGATGCTGGGCGGACGACTGGTACGCGCCCTGCCGACGCTGCATCCCGCTTACCTCCTACGCACGCCGGCGGCAAAACGCCAGGCGTGGCGGGATCTCTTGAGCCTGCAAAAGGCTCTTTCGCAGGTTGCTCCCAAATAGCCCGAATGGTTTTTCTCAAAGTATCTGAAAACTTGCATCGCTTTAAGTTGCAATTGAAATAGTCTGATTAATTCGACGCAAATACGCGTCGTGTATTATCTTAAATTCAATAGTGTTTTCTGCCGGCCGGTCCTCGATCGGCCCGATGCGTGAAGGGGGAAGTCCGGCGTGTCTGAAGGCTTAGTCTATATGAGACCGCTCCGCTTGGCCGGAGTCAGCGTCGAATCTGTCGGGACAGACGAGGTGCTGCACGCATGGTCGCGGCTGAACGAGTGGATCATACGCAAATCGCTCGGGCGTGAAGTGGAGATCGGCTATGGGCTGGTCGGTGTTGGCGAATCCGGTTTTGCGTATACGGCGTGTATCGAACTTCCCGATTGCGTGACAAAGCCGGAAGCCGACGAGTTGTCGCGCGCCAGCCTTCAGGGAGGCGCCTATATTCGCAGTCGTTTCAAAGGCCCAGTCAGCGAGGTCGGCGGGAAGCTCGAAGATATGCGGGAGCGACTCAATCACGCTGAGCATACGCGTCTGGATGTCGAACGCCCGCTGGTCAGCGTATTCCTGGACGTGAGGATGGTGAAGCCCGGCTGCGACGTGCGCAGCAATCTCCTCGTACCCGTCTGCGGCAACGAATCGTCGAAATCCCCGCGCAAGGCGGCCTGAACAGCTTTCGTGTCGCGCTGAGAGGGGCTAGATTACGGCTGGCTCGCCCTTGAGCCGGTCTTAAGAGCCCTAGCCCGATGCCAAAAATAGACAACTCACGTCCCTTCATCGCCGTGCGCATCGCGATCCTGACGATGTCAGACACGCGGATCCGCGCGGAAGACAAATCCGGCGACCTGCTGGCGAAGCTTGCTGTTGAGGCGGGCCACGAAATCGCGGCGCGCAATCTGGTAGCGGACGACGCCGAAGCGATCCGCGCCCAGCTGCGCGACTGGATCGCCGACACATCGATCGACGTGGTGATCACCACGGGCGGTACCGGGTTCACCGGCCGGGACGTGACGCCAGAAGCAGTGCGGCCGCTGTTCGAGAAGGAGATCGAAGGATTTTCGGTCCTGTTCCACCACCTCTCCTATGACAAGGTCGGGACTTCGACAATCCAGTCGCGAGCCTGTGCCGGCGTGGCAGCGGGGACCTACATCTTCTGCGTGCCGGGATCGCCAGGCGCCTGCCGGGATGCCTGGGACGGTATCCTCAAGTGGCAGCTCGATAACCGGCACAGGCCGTGCAATTTCGTCGAGATCATGCCGCGCCTGGAAGAGCACAGGCGGAGCGGCTGAAGGGCATTACGAAGCGCGTGGCAGGCCGAGAGCCCGCAGGGTGTGAAAACGACCACCATAGCGTGCCGGCACGCACGTTCACCAGCCGGCTTTGGCGCGTTCGATTTCAAGCAATTCGCGGGTGTTGTTGGCAGCCTCGAATGCGGCCTGCGCGAGAGAACCGATAAAGACAAGAACGATACCGGAAACGATGGCAGCCAGGCCGACCAGTGCGCCGAGCGGCAGGGGGCCGTATGCAGGCGCCAGCTGCGTGCCGGCGACGCCAGCGATCGTAGCGCCAGCGAAGCCGATGCCGCCGATAATTGCCAGCCAGCCGAACAGGACAAGGGAAGCGGCGAGGAACCGGCCTATCCGGTATCCGGGCACGAATTCCATTTCATCTTCGCTTTCCTCTTCACGGCCGCATCACCCGCGGCAGTGGCGCTCCGGCTTCGGACGGCTCCTCGCCGACGCTTACCGGGTTCCAGTGAGCTTGCGGCGGAGGTGAGGATCTTCTCGGAGGAGGCGCGCCTGCTGGTGCCGGCTGCGGGGGCGGAGCTGAACCGGGCGTGCTCGTCGCGGCGCGTGCGGCCGGTGCGGACAGCGACGGCTCGGTGCGTTGCTGGGTTCCTTGATGGGGCATCGGGGCAGGCGACGGCTTCACCGGTCTTGCGGAGGTGTCGAGCGATAGCCGGGATGACGGACCCGTGCGCGGCACCTCGTCGTATGGCTGGGGATTACCGGTGCGCTCCATTGGTGCGGCAGGGGCCGGCTGCGGCATGCCGACGGGGGATATTTTGTCGCGCATCTGGGAAACGCGGTCCATGCCAATGCTGGCTTCGGAGGCTTCGCGGGTGCCGGGCAGGCTCTCGATCAGGTAGCTATAGAATTGGGCCGCATAGTCCAGGTTGCCTTCGAATTCGGCGCGCCGGCCCATGTCGAGGATCTCTGCAGGCGTATATGGGTGTCTCCCGCTCATGCCGCCCGCCCCATCATCAAAACAGGCCGAACGGCATCGCTGACTATCGTCGCAAAAATCACAAGCACCACCAAAACGCCCGCCATGCCATATCGTCCGGAGCGACTTTATCAGGTCCGTCCGGTTTTGTCCGTAACGCGCAGATAAGAAGCGCTATCGCAAATTGGAATGGAAATCGCCGGGGGAAGGACAATTCGTCCCGACCAGCCAGCGACCGAGCGCAGATCGTCGGCTTCGTCGACGTCGTCGAGTACGTCGATCGTTGCGACCCGCAACCGGTTCGTGTTGCGTAGGGTATCTGCCAGCGTTTCGGCGTGCGACCAGCGGACATTATCGAAGATGCGCGGTTTTGCAGGCATACGCTTGAAGCCGACGAGCCAGTAGCCGCCATCGGGGGCCGGTCCGATGACAATATCGGCGCGGCCGAGTTCGCGGAACGCCCGGGCGATGAGGGACGGCGTGATTCCTGGAATGTCGGAGCCGACGATTACGACAGGACCTGGAGGCAATTCGTCGACCACCCGTTGCATGCGCTGGCCGAGGTCGCCAAGGCCTTGTCCACGGCGGCTGAGGCGGGCCGGCCAAACCGGGTGGGCAAGCGCCCGCTCGGGTGCGATGGCAAGGCGCGTTGTCCAGCGGGCGTCCCTGCTGACGCGGTGCGAAATTGCGGCGGTGGCAGAGCGGTAAAATCGTAGCGCGGCGGCAGTGCCGATGACTCTGGCCAGCCGCGTCTTCACCCGTCCGGCTTCGGGTGCCTTCACCATCAAAACCAGTTGCCGCCGCCAAGTCGACAGTATTTTTCGACCCGGGCCCGTCAGACCAGCGGCACGAACGCGTAGCCGGCGCCGTCCTTCTCGATGCGTCCGGCGCCGGGCATGCCGAAGTGGTAGCCGGTGACGATGACGTTGTCGGTGACGGCGCGGTCGAAGATGTGGCGGCGCGATGCTTCGGCTTCGTCTGGGGCCATGTCGAAGGCGGCATGCCAGCCGGGGTTACGGACGAAGAGTGCTGGGATGTTGGAGGTGTCGGCCATAACGAGGAGCTGGTCTTTGCCGCTGCCTACGGCGAAAACGGTGTGGCCGGGCGTATGACCGTGAGCTGGCACGGCAACGATACCTGGCGTGACTTCCTTCGCACCCTCGAAGCGCGTGAGGTTCGACCATTTGGGGAACGTCGCCTGGATTCGCTTGGCCAGACCCTGGCGGTTCTCGGGAAGCCGGGAGATTACGCCGGGATCTGTCCAGTAGGCGAATTCGCTATCCGGTACGATAATTTCGGCGTTGGGGTAGATCTCGGCGTTCGTCTCCTTGGCCATCAGGCCGAAGATGTGGTCGGGATGGAAGTGGGTGATGAGGATGGTGTCGATGTCTTCAGCGGAGATGCCGGCAGCCTTCATGCCGGCGGCCAGCCGTCCAGCGGTCGGGGCGAGCTGGGCGCCGGTTCCTGCGTCGAACATGATGGTGCGTCCGCCGGTTTTTACGAAGGTCACCGTGAAGGGGATGCGGACGGTATCGGGCGATTGACCGGCGGCCTGGAGGGCGGCCTTCGTTTCCTCGATCGTGGCATTCTTGATGAAGCCGGGATCATGGGGTTTGTCCCAGTGGCCGTCGTAGACAGTAATAATGTCGGTGTCTCCGAGGGCGAATTCATAAAAGCCTTGATCCTGCAGCGATGCCGCGCGTGCCGAAGGAACGATTGCAAGCGGCTTTGCCAAGCCAAATGCGGCGGCCGAAGCGCCCGCTGTTATAAGGAAGGTCCGGCGGTCGGTGTGTGCCATGTTTGGATCCTCGAGGCTGCCAACGCAGGTAAGCAGATATTCAGTGCGAAAGAGTTCCCCGGTGCCCTTATAAACGATCCAGAGCCTGATCTAAGCATTTTCGTGGCAGGAAATCACAACGGCTTGATGTTAGGTGCTTGCGCCTCGTCCGGTTTTTCGTCGCCGACAGCGTGCGTGTCCGGGAGGGCCGGCCGCGAGTGGTAAAACGCGGCGATGCGTTCAACGGGGACGCCGCTGGCGTACATCAACAGGCACATCTGGTTACATGCGGTGCGTTTGAAATAGCCGTCCGTGCGGTAACGCACGGGGCTGGTAAATGCGCGAGATTTGAGGATCGACAGGCGTCTGCGGCCAAGCCGGCGGACGATGTCGACGTCCTCCATCAGCGGGAGCGGTCTAAAGCCGATTTCCTGGTGCAGCAGGCGGGAAATAAGCAGGCCTTGATCGCCATAAGGAAGTTTCGCGATGGAACTGCGCAGGTGAACGAAGGCTTCAAGGAGACGGGGCATGGTCCCGGTGTCGTCCAGACGGAAGCGGAACGCTGCCGCTCCCGGTTGCCTTCGCCCCGCATCAACCTGCGCCATGAAGTCAGAGGCCTCCGACTCCCAGCCGGCTTCCAGCACCGTATCGGCGTGCAGGATCAACAGCCATTCAAATCGGCTTTTCGCGATCCCTGCCATTATCTGCTGCCCGCGTCCGGGCTTACTGACGATGAAATCGGCGCCGGCGTCGTCGGCGATCAATGCCGTGCGGTCCGTCGAACCCCCGTCGGCAATTACGACTTGGCGCACGACTCCTTCAAGGGCCGCCGGGACGAGGGCAGCCAGACACGGACCAAGGGTCGGTTCTGCGTTGAGGGTCGGAATGACGACTGAGATCATGGGGGACAGTGTTTGGCACTTGCCGATCGAGCCGACAAGGGCTCAGCAGCGTCACGCTATCGAGAAGGCTAGGGAACATTTTTGTTCTTTATTTGTTCCAAGCAGGATGTTACCGTTCTCCGTGCTTCCAGCAGCGTGGTGCTAACATGCCAGAAGATTCATTCGATGGGTGGGGTGAGGATCCCGGTCGGGCACGCGTGCTGGTTGAAGACAGCCGGCGGCGCGGTCGGGGAGCGCGCTCGAACGCAAGCGGCCGCTTCGAAGCCCAGCAGCGCGCAGAAACGGATGATGGGTGGGGGACCGGCGAAGACCTTCCTGCTTTCAAGACGACGGTGCGGACGGATGCGGCGCGCACGGTGATCGCCCGCAACGAAAGTCCCGACATTTCTTTCGACCGCTCGATCAATCCATACCGCGGCTGCGAACACGGTTGCACGTATTGCTATGCACGCCCGACGCACTGTTATCTTGGTCATTCCGCCGGGCTCGATTTCGAAACGCAGCTCTATGCCAAGCCGAATGCTGCCGAACTGCTTGTGGCGGAGCTGGCCAAGCCCGGCTACCGGCCGGCAACCATCGCGCTGGGATCGAACACCGATCCCTATCAACCGATCGAGCGCCGGCTCGGGATCACGCGGCAGATCCTCGAGGTGCTTGCCGAAGCGCGCCATCCGGTCGGGATCGTGACGAAGTCGGCGTCGATCGTGCGTGACATCGATATTCTGTCGGGTATGGCTAAAAACGGCCTCGTCAAGGTCGCGCTGTCGGTGACGACGCTCGACCGGGGACTGGCGCGCTCCATGGAGCCGCGCGCTTCGACGCCGGCGAAGCGGCTTGAGGCGCTGCGCCAGCTCCATGATGCCGGCGTTCCGACGGCGGTGATGGTGGCGCCGGTGATCCCGGCGTTGAACGATCACGAGATCGAGGCGATTCTGGAGGCCGCCAGCGGGGCTGGCGTTTGCGAAGCCGGCTACGTGATGTTGCGGCTGCCGCTTGAGATCAAGGATCTGTTCCGGGAGTGGCTGGCAACCGACTATCCCGACCGCGCGAAGCGGATCATCGGGCTGATCCAGTCGATGCATGGCGGGCGCGACTACACGGCCGAATTCGGCTTGCGCCAGCGGGGTCGCGGTCCTTATGCCGATCAGGTCGCCAGGCGCTTCCAGCTGGCGTTGAAGCGGTTCTCTCTCAACGTTCGCCGGCGCGAGCTTCGCACCAATCTGTTTCGTGCGCCGACACCAGCTGGCGGACAATTCGCGCTGTTCTAGCGTGCTGTCGAAGCAGTGGCGAAATAGCCATTCCAGGCGGTGTCTGCTTCCCCCAGCCGATTTGCGCTTCTCCACGGGGCCGACTCACGCGAAACTCGTCTCCCATGAGGGGACGAATCGATTCGCCATACCTGCCGACGCTCGAACTGGAGCAGGCGGAGCTTTCGCTGAAGCGCGGCTCCATTGCCGGCATCGACGAGGCCGGGCGCGGGCCGTGGGCCGGGCCGGTGGTGGCGGCGGCCGTCATCCTCGATATGAAGAACCTGCCTGTCGGCGTCGCAGATTCGAAGGCGCTCGATACTGAAGCACGCGAATTTGCCTACGCAAGCATCCGCAAGGCGAGCCGGATCGGGATCGGTATCGCCGATGTCGGACGTATTGACCGCGACAACATTCTCAACGCCACGATGTGGGCGATGGCAGCCGCGCTGCGGGCGCTCGACGTAAAGCCGCGGCTGGCGCTCGTCGACGGCAACCGGCTGCCACCGGTTTCCTGCGAGGCGCGCGCCATTGTCGGAGGCGACGCCAAGTGCTTGTCGATCGCGGCGGCTTCGATCATCGCCAAGGTCACGCGCGACCGGTTGATGGTGGAACTTGCCGAAGTCTATCCCGGTTACGGCTTCGAGCGACACAAGGGCTACGGCACGCCGCAGCACCGCGAAGCGCTTTCGCGACTTGGGCCGACCGACATTCACCGGCGCTCTTTCCGGCCCGTGCAGCTGGCACTTGGACTGGTGGAGGAAGACGCTCCTTAGCGGTGCCTCCAGATGCCCACCGCTTCGCGGCATCCGGCACCGTATGATTCTCCGCAGCAGTTGTTAGCCAAAACTTCCTTTGGCGTGGTGTCCTCCGAACTGCCACGCTCTCAAAGATACGACAGGATCACCACGGCGCCGAGGGTGACGGTGGTCCAGAAAGCCATCGTGCCGGTCGGCCATGTGCGCCCGAACAGACCTTTAGGGCCATGGTGCTGATAAAGTGCCTTGCGAACACCCGTTGCCCCTCTGACCACGGCATCGGCGAACCACTCCCAGGTGTAGACGCCAAACCTGTCGAGAAAGCTGGCGAGTGCGTGCCCTGGACGGCGCCATAGCCAGTCGACGTCGAGCGTGATCGTCATGGTGCGTTTCAACAGGCCAAGCATCAAGAAGAACGCCAGGCCGGAGAACAGCAGGAGCTGCAGCTGATAGACGACGTGAGCGCCGGTGTAGGGCACGAAGTCGACCGGATAAGGGAGCATGTCATAGAGCGGTTTTGGATAGAGGCCGAGGCCGATGCAGAAGAATGCCATCAAGGCCATCGACGCCAGCATATTCCACGGCGGTTCGGGTGGGCGCAGTCCGGAATCCTTTTGGAAGAAGACGAACCACGGGAACTTGATGCCTGCGTGAAGGAAGACGCCTGCGGACGCCGCAGCCAGCGCGAACCAGACGATGACGAGATGCTCGGAGCCTGCCGCATCCGAGATCATCGATTTGGAGATGAAGCCTGATGTGGCGGGGAATGAAGAAATCGCCAACGCGCCGACAATGCCGAACGCGCACGTGAGCGGCATGGTGCGGAACAGGCCGCCGAGATCGGTGCATTTTCGCTTGCCGGTCATGTAGAGCACCGAGCCCGCCGACATCAGCAACAGCGCCTTGTAGATGATGTGGGTGAAAGCGTGCGCCGCGGCGCCGTTAAGCGCCATCTCAGTGCCGATCCCTATGCCGGTCACCATAAAGCCGACCTGGTTCACGATCGAGTAGGCAAGGATGCGGCGCATGTCGTTTTCGAGGATCGCGAAGATGATCCCGTAGAACACCATGAACAGTCCGATGGGGATCAGGATCTCGGTGCCGGGGAACCCGCGCAATAGAACATAGACAGCCGTCTTGGTGGTGAACGCGGAAAGAAAGACCATGCCCGACCACGAGGCTTCGGGGTAGGCGTCTGCGAGCCATGCCGAAAGCGGAGGAGCGCCGACGTTGACGAGGAAGCCGGCGAATATCAGCATTCGCGGGATGGTCGACAGGTCCATCGCCGTGAATGCGACGCTGCCGGTCGCGGCAATTTCGCCCGCGACGCCAGCCATCAGCAACACGCCGCCAAGCATATGGATCGCGGCGTAGCGTAGCCCGGCACCTTGCCCACGGCGTCCGGAGCTGAGGATCACCAGCGTCGATCCGATCGCCATGATTTCCCAGTAGATGAACATGGTGATCAGGTCGCCGGCCATGGCGACGCCGATGGCGCTCCCCGCATAGACGAAGGCAGCCGAAAGTTCGAGGGTGCTTTTCTGGTTGAGCGCGAACAGGCCTCCGGCAAAGGCCATGATGGCGAATACGCTCGCAAAGACCCGCGCAAGTGCGTCGATCTTCACGAGCACAAGCGTCTGGCCGAGAAAACTGCCGTTGAGGTGGATGCCGTCCGGCAAGGTGAGGACGATCCAAAGCGCGGCAAGCGGACTGGCCAGGAGCACCAGCCAGCGCAGGCGCACAAGCGCGAAGAGCGGCAGGGTCAGGCCCGCGCAGATGAGGATTAGTGCGGGTGGGATGATGAGGCTAGTTGTCATAGTACGTGTCCGGCCTCTTCAAAAGTAAACCCAGGGCCTTGGCGCCCAACACCAGTACGACGCAGGAGGCGAAGCCGTACCAGGCGCCGAAGCCGAATGTGCCGTCGACGCCGAAGTGCGGATGGTGCTCGACGAAGAAATCCCCAAGGACCGTGGCGGCGAGGATGGCGATGAAGACGATCCACAATCTGCGGATCGTCTCCGGGCGAACCAGCCAGTGGTCGGAGGCAGTTTGCGCAGCCGGTTTTGATTGCTTCGGCTGCGCGCCGGATGTGCCTTGGTCAGTCATGTCAGCCTCCCGCGACCATCAATTTTGCCAGGTCGAGCACTACGTCAGGGAATAGGAAAAGAAGGACGCTCATTGATGCGGTGATCGTCAATGCGAGAACGATCGGGAAGGGGGCTTCGCCGTGGTCGTCGTCGTGCGTATCCTTGGCATTTTTCGCGCCAGCCGCGTGCATGGAAACGGGCACGGCCTCCAAGAAGAACGCGCGCACCAGAATGGGTAGGAAATAGCTGGCATTGAGAACCGTCGAGAGGACGATCACGGCGACCGGAAACCATTGTTCTGTGGTGACAGCCCCTTGCAGCATGAACCACTTGCCGAGGAAGCCTGCCGTCGGCGGCAGGCCGATCATGGCGAGGGCGCCGATGGCGAATGCCGTCATCGTCCACGGCATCTTCCAGCCGATTCCATTGAGCTGACTGATCTCGGTCTTGTGGGCGGCCGTGTAGATCGAGCCCGCGGCGAAGAAGAGCGTGATCTTGGACACCGCGTGGGCTGCGATATGCATGGCAGCGCCGATGGCCGAGATGGGGGTCAGGATCGCTGCCGCCAGCACGACGTAGGAAAGCTGGGATACGGTAGAGAACGCCAGTCGCTTCTTCAGATTGTCCTGACGCAGGGCAATGATGGAAGCCATGATGACGGTGAAGCCGGCGACGTAGACGAGCCAATCGCCAGCTCCGGTTTTAGACAGCGTATCGATTCCGAAAATGTAGACGACGACCTTGAGAATGGAGAAGACGCCGGCCTTCACGACGGCGACAGCGTGCAGCAGGGCGCTGACCGGCGTCGGGGCGACCATGGCTGCGGGCAGCCAGAAATGAACCGGCATGACGGCAGCCTTGCCGATGCCGAATACGAACAAGAACAGCAGGCCGCCGATAAGCAGCGGCGATAGCGGGATGGCCTTGCTAATTGCGTCCGTTGCGCCGAGTGTCTGAAGAGGTTCCAGCCCCTGGGCAACGATGATGCCGCCGGGCGTGAAGTCGAGCGTGCCGGCAGCGGCCCAAGTCAACAGGATCGCCGGCAGGAACAGCACCATCGAAGTGCCGATCAGCAGCACCAGATAGACGCGGCCGGCCTTCATCGCTTCCGGAGTCGCCTTGTGCGTGACGAGCGGGTAGGTCGAAAGCGTCAGCAATTCGTAGGCAACGAACATCGTGAAGAGATTGGCTGAGAAGGCCAGCGACATGGTCGCGGCGATAGCGACGGCGAAGCAGACATAGAATTGCGTCTGGCGGGGTTCGTCGTTGCCGCGCATGTAGCCGATCGAGTAGATCGAGTTGACGACCCACAGTGTCGAAGCGATCAAGCCAAACAACATGCCGAGTGGTTCAACCTTGAAGGCAAGATCGAGGCCGGGGGCGACGTCCCAGACCTTCAGTTCTGGCTGTGCGCCCGCGATGATCCTCGGGTAGAGCGACCAGGCGACCATGGCGAGAGACGTGGCAGCAATCAGCGTGACCGCTTCGCGCAGGTTCGGGCTGCGATGAAACAGCGGAATGAGGAGTGCCGCGGTCGCCGGGATGAGCAAGGCTGCGATGATCAGATCGCCCGACGACATGTCCTGGGAGAAGTCTGTCAGACCCATCAGCATCAGCGGATCCCCCCGAGCAGGACTTCAGCGGCCTTGGCGGAAACGTCGACAGTCGCCTGCGTGTCAAAGCCCAGATAGACCGTCGCACCCGCGAGCAGCCAGAGAGGTATCAGCATCGAGAGGGGGGCTTCCTTGGCCGTCTTAGCGCTTTCGGAGGGCGCGCGGAACCAGACCACCTCGGTGATGCGGCCGATGTAGATCACGGAGATCAGTGAACTCGCAACAATCATGAAGACGATGGAGTAGTGGCCGGCGTCGATGGCGCCGATGCCCAGATACCATTTCGAGATGAAGCCGGCGGTGCCGGGCGTGCCCATCAGGCCAATGCCGGCGACGGCGAAGGCGCCCATGGTGAGGGGCATCTTGCGGCCGATGCCGGCCATGTCGTCGTACATCACCGAGCCGATGCGGTAGAAGACGGCGCCGAGAGCCAGGAAAAGCGCGGTCTTCATGACGGCGTGATTGGCGATGTGGGCCAGCGATCCGGTCAGGCTGGCCTCGTTCGCAAGCGCGATGCCGAGCATGATGTAGCCGACCTGGGCGATCGACGAGTAGGCTAGCATGCGTTTGGCGTTCTCCTCGAAGACGGCGCTGAAGGAAGCGAGAAACATTGCCGCTATCGACAGGATGATGAGAACCAGCGGAATCGGCAGGCTGTCGATCGCCAGCGCGATGCCGAAGACCGAGAAGATGACCCGGATGAACAGATAGATCGCCGCCTTGGTCGCGGTGCCGGCCAGGAAGGCCGTCGCAACAGAGGGTGCATAGGCGTAGGCGTTGGGCAGCCAGACGTGCATGGGAAACAAGGCGAGCTTCAAGGAGACGCCGACGAAGATGAAGCCAAGGGCGGTGAGAACTGCATTGCGGTAGCCTGGATCCGCGATGGCCGGCCCGAGCCGGGTGGCAATGTCGTCGAAATTCAATGTTCCCGTTACGACATAGAGCAGGCCGACGCCGATGATGTAGAGTGTGGCGCCAATCGTTCCCATGATGAGATACTGGTAGGCGGAGAGCAGCGCGCGGCGATGCCGGCCGAGGGCGATCAGCACGTAAGTTGCAAGCGATGATATTTCCAGGAAGACGAACGCGTTAAAGGCGTCGCCCGTGATGACGATGCCAAGCAGGCCTGTGAGGCACAGGAGGTACATCGCGTAGTACCACGACTGGGCCGGTTCCTGGATTTCGGCGGCAATCGAACGGCGGGCGAACGGCATGATGACAGCGCCGATCATCGAGATGACGCACAAGACGTAGGCGGCGAGCTGGTCGACCTTGTAGACGATGCCGATGGGGGCAGGCCAGTTGCCGATCTCGTAGATGATCGGCTGGCCGGTCTGCAGGACTTTTGCCAGAAGGCTGATGGCGATCAGCGGCAGCACGAAGGTGACCGCAAGGGTGAGCGCCCACGCAAGGATGCCGCGGCGCAGGAAGGTCACCAGAAGCGCGCCGAAAAGCGGAACGACGACCAGCAATATCGGCAGATGCGGCTCAGCCGTGCCCCAGCTTAAAGAGCTCATTCTGCTTCCGGATCCTTCGCAAAAATCTCGTCCTCTTCAATGGTGCCGTAGGCTTCCTTGATGCGCACGACGAGTGCCAGCCCGAGCGCAAAGGTGGCAACACCGACGACGATCGCCGTCAGCATGAGGACGTGGGGGAGGGGGTTTGAATAAGTCGAGTATTGCTTGTCGTAGATGGGCGCAGTTGCGTTGAGGATCTTTGCCGGCGTGAGGTAGAGCAGGTAGACCGACGTCTGGAAGAGCGACAGGCCGATCAGTTTCTTGATGAGATTGCCGCGGGCGATGACGATGAACAGCCCGGAGATCATCAGGAAGATGGTGATGAAGAAGTTGTAGTGATTGGCAAAGTTTTCCAGTGTCTCGATCATGTGCGGCCCCTCTCCACGAATGCGTAGAACATGGCGATCATGGTGCCGCAGACAGTGACGAGAACTCCGATTTCGACGATCAGAATTCCCCATTCGTGAGCGTGCAGGAATTCGTGGGCGAAGCCGGTGTAGTCGAGGAAGTTGTAGCCCAGCAACATGCTGACGACACCTGTGCCGGCGAAAATGAGCACACCGCCGGGAACCATCATCTCAACGACGCGCGGCGGGGCAACATGCTTTGCAGCGCGCACGCCGAAAATGATCGCAAAAAGGATGACCATTCCGGCCGAGATGACACCGGCCTGGAAGCCGCCGCCGGGTCCGTAGTCGCCATGGAACTGAACGTAGAGTGCGAACAGCAGTATGAAGGGAAGGATCAGCTTGGCGCCGACCCGCAGGATCAAATCGAGCCTCATGCCTCGCCCCCGTCAATATCCAGTTCGTTGTCTTCGTCGTCGCGCCGCGAGTTTCCAGACGTGCGCCAGCCCCCCTGGAGAAGGAGGAGTACGCCTATGCCCGCCGTGAAGACGACCGTCGTCTCGCCCAACGTATCGAATCCGCGGAAATCGGCGAGGACGGCGGTGACCATGTTGGGGGGCATCTCGTGCTTCTTGGAATACTCGATGTAGGTCGGCGCGACGTGTTTATGGATCGGGGCGTCTGCGATGCCGAAGTCCGGCAGACCAATGGTGCCCCAGACCAGGGCGGCACCCACGACAAGACTGACGAACAAGGGAATCGCGACGCTGCGAGGCCGCGGGTATTCCACCGAACCCGTCAGGTAAAGCGTTGTCAGCAGGACGACCGTCGAAATGCCGGCGCCGACGGAAGCTTCCGTCATGGCGACGTCGACGGCATCGAGGGCCAGCATCACGGAGGCCATCAAGAAGCTGTAGATGCTGGCGAGGATGACGACGCCGAACATATTGCGCTGGCGGATGATCGCGAGCGTGATGGCTGCAAGAAGCGTCAGCAGAATCATCATCACGAAGGTTTCGGCATTGGCTGTCACGGCGGCCATTGCCGGATCCTTGGGAACCGTGGCGGCTGCTCCGGCGGCTTGCTCGGCTGTTTGTGCGCGTTCGGCTGCGGCGAGGATCATGGTGAAGGTTCCTCCTTGCTGCCTGCCAATCCGGTCGGCCCCGAATCGAGGTTACGGCTGCGGCGGTCTTCGGCAAGGACCGGCTTGACGTCGGCGTGGAGGGCGGCTTGCGCGAGGGCGTGGCTGGCGACGGGGCCGAAAAAGAAAAGCAGCGCGAGGACAAACACCAGCTTCAGGGCGACCAGCGTCAGGCCGGCCTGAACGATGAGCCCGAGGACGAGGAGCGTTGCGCCAAGCGTTTCGATGACGCTGGCAGCGTGCATGCGCGTGTAGACGTCGGGCATGCGAAGCAGGCCGAGCGCTCCGGTCACGAGAAAGAAACAGCCCGGCACGATCAAGCACCAGGAGATGGCATCGGCGATCATTTCCATCGCGATTTCTCCTGATCTTCGGCGATGTCATGGGCGAGATCGCCGTGCCGGAAGAACTTCAGAACCGCGAAGGTTCCGATCAGGTTCAGAAGTCCGTAGGTGAGGCCGATGTCGAGAAACTCAGGACGGTCGGTCAAAAAGCCATAGGAGGCGAGGAGCAGGATCGCCAGCGTGCCGATGGTGTTGCTGGCCAGCACGCGATCGAAAACGGTCGGGCCGCGAATTGCGCGGATCACCGCCAACATCAAAGCGGCCAAAACGGCTCCGGTGGCGACGTAGAACATCAGGCCTTCCTCTCGCTCGTGGGTGTGGCGGTTCCCTCAAATTGGCAGATCCGCCGATCCATGCCACCGGCTTCGAGATCGTCGGCGCCGGCCTTGACCAACGCATGCACGTCAAAGACGTCGCCGGTGACGCCCGTCGTGATGGTGCCGGGCGTAAGGGTGATGGAATTGGCGTAGGTCGCCATGCCGGCCGCGGTCTTCTGGCTGGCACGGACCCTTGTAAATGTGGGAGAAATCGGCAGTCGCGGATCAAGAATGATCAGGCTGACCGACCAGGCGGATTTGGCAATTTCAATAAACAACCAAAGCCAATAGGCGGGCGCGGCGGCAAACAGTTCGATCGGCTGTCCTTCTTTGTCGACGATGCTCATGCGTTGAGCCACAAGCACGGTGATGAGCACGCAGAGGATGCCGATGGATAGCAGGAAGGGTGTGTAGTGGCCGGACAATGCGAGCCAGAACGCCGCAAGGGCAATCGCAAGGACGAGTGTTCTCATCTTATCGGTCTCTTGCCCCGTACCGAGATCGTTTCCCCGCGTGGCATAGCAGCCACGTCTCTCTGGTATACCAGAGAGATCCGATAATCCAGCCCTGTTGGCTGAAGGAGGGGCAGCGAAATCGAGAAGTATCCCTAGTGTCGTGTACCGCAAATACCGTCATCTTTGCCGCGACCTCGTCACGGTATTTGCGGTGCTGAACGACACTAGAAAACCTACGCTTCTAGTGTGTCTCAGCCTCGCAAATGTCTTGTACAGCCTGCCGCGAATGGTGAAGACATTTGCGAGACGCCACACTAGCGCTCGGATTGAGCATCCTTGCGCCAGTGCGATGTAAAGCTCATTGGGTGCGCAGGCGCAACCGGCGGCTGCCGGGATTCGGTTCGGCTGGCACATGTTGGCCGCAATTTTTTGACAGTTTACAATCCTGTGTTCGGACTCCGACGTTCGGCGACCTTCGCACGGAATCCACCGAATCAAACGTCAGATACAGAACACCAGTTGACGAAGGAGCATTCATCGCCGGTTCAGGCGGCGAGGCCCAACTTCCTCCGTCTGGTGCCAGAGCTGTCTTTGCGATGGTCGCCAAAGCGGGCAGAAAGCGGGCGAAGGTGCTTTTCAGCTGCAGGTCGAACAGGGTAAGTTCACTCCGGTCAGGCCGAAATTCGCAACAGCAAGAACCGGTTGCCTGAAAGAATGCCTATTGAGCGCTTCGGGAGCCATCGAGGAGAGTGCTGAGATGAAAACGCTAATGAGATTCCTAGGACTTGCATCGCTCGTCGCAGCGCTGCCGCTGCTCGTTCAGTCCGCCTCGGCTGCCGAGTTCCGGCAGCCTGGAGAGCAGGTTTCCGCCTTGAACGGACACATGAGCCCGGCGCCGAAGGGGCTGTTTGCCAAGGCGCCTGAGCCTGAGAAAATCGTCGTTGCCGGCCGTCGCGGCAGATGGATCGGGCCAGCGATCATCGGCGGCGTCGTCGCAGGCGCGCTGTTGTCGGGTGCCGCGCGTGCACACGAGGATCGCTATTACTATTCGCGGCGCCGCTACGGAAGCCGCTGCGATCGTTATCTGTGGCACTGCGATAACGGCGAACGCTGGGCCTGCTACAAGTTCGACCGCTACTGCGATTAGGACCGCGTACTGGCCGCCCCAAAGCGGCCAGCTGGTCTGACGAAAAATGAACGGCGCTTCGCGATACTGCGGGGCGCCGTTTTTGGTTGCTCGGCGCGGTGCGCGCTTTGCGCCACGTTCGTCATTTGTTCGACTCATTTTTGCGGCTTATTATATTTGTCAAACCCACCACTCGCGAATCGGTGTAGGGAGGGCTAAGTTTTGAATGATCTAGCTCCTGTCAGCACCAAGCAACTGCACAGGCTGCGACCTGTGCAACTGTGCGGTGAGACCATGATCCGTATATCTCTCGCCTATCCATATGAACTCGGATTGACCTTTGCACGCCTTCGCGAGTCCTTGCGTGAGGGGATAAAGCTCAATGCGGTCCGATACGGACTTTTAGAGGCAGAAGAGCAGCTCGGGGGACTGTTTCATCCTACTGGCATCTACGTGGATGCATTAAGGGGCGCAACGCACGATGCAAACGTTCTTTTCGAGGCGATTAAGAAGCTAACCACCGATCCCGACCACAATCGAGACCTGGATTTCTTTGACGTCTATAGCATCAGCAGTGCCTTGGATAAATTCGAAGCCGTATTAACAGCCGAACTCCGCGCTGCGGACGCTTACTTCGTGAACAAAAAGGGTGGGTACGATACGATTGACTTAATAGTTCGAGCCGAGGTGCTTTTTCCATCCGGCCTCATGGATAAAGTACCTAATGCGGTTCACGATATCCAAGAAGCCGGACGCTGCATCGCATTTGAGCTTGGCACAGCAGCCGGGTTCCACACCATGAGGGCTCTTGAAACAATTGTGAAGAGCTATTGGAAGGCGATCTCTGGCAATTCGAAGCCTCCCGGCAGCAAGACAATTGGCGCTTTCATCCGCCAAATGGAAGAAAACAACATTGGGAACAAGAAAGTCGTGAGTGCTCTGAAGCAGATAAAGGATCTGCATAGAAATCCGCTGACTCACACCCAGGTGACTCTTGAGATGCAAGAGGCAATTGATCTTCTTGGTATCGTGCGTAGCGCAGTTTCCGCTATGCTAGCAGAAATACCTTCTGAACGAACCGATGAGATTGAAGACGCCGAGGAAGTCTAGTCTGTTTGCTTGGCCTTGCTATTTGCGCCAGACGGGATCGTCATGTGATCGATTGCGCGCTCCAATGGCTTGTCCTTCTCATCTATTCCAAGCTCTTTCGCCTTCTCGCGGAAGAGCTTGAACTGCTCTTCTGGTGTCAGTTCGTTTTCAGGTTTCTTCTTGGGCATTTTGGTCCTCTGCGCTGGCTGACGCGAAGTGTAGCTTAATAACTCCCTTCTCGGACAGCCTCATCAACTGATTTATAATCAGAGTTCTGGCGACTTCAGCCCGACTGCTGCCGTACACGCTACCGACCAACTCATCGAGGCTCTTGATTGCTTCTTCCTGCAATCGGACGGGCACGGTTTTCTTTGCTTCGCTCATGAGGAGACTCTAATCAGATTCTTGTTAGATTCTCCGAATCAGCATAGCATTGTGTCAACAGAAAAAGGCCCGCTGTGGTCAGCGGGCCTCCTGTTCTTGTGGCGGTGGCAGCGGCACCGGGTTAAAGACTACGGTGCAGGCACGTTACTTACCGTTCTTGCAAGGCTTGGGCGTTGACCGTTTGTGTGTGGAAACGTTAACGGTCTTCGGCCCAGGCTTCTTCCCGTCCCGGACTTGCCGGGGCTTGGTTTTGCAAGCCATGAGACACCTCCTTTCTGCACATCCTCCGGGCTCATACCTCCTTTCAAACAAGGCGGCGATGTACGGATGAACTTGGGCAAGGGGTGCCGCTGACGGATGGCAGGGTACGGCGATTCGTGGATCGTCAATAGCGGCTCTTGTTATCCACTTCGCTTCTTACTACTAACTGACGCGATCAGGCGTCCTGTAGGTCAGTCTACGGCCCTGGACGCCCTTCACGATGCGGGTAGCGCGTTCTTCGTCATCAACGCCTAGTTTCACGCGGTTGTTGTAGCGGAAGTCAAACTCGGCAAGGTAGCGGTGCAGGTGTTTTTCGCGGCAGTGTTGGTAGGTGCCGCGCATGCCGCGCTTGAAGAGTGAGAAGTAGCCTTCGACGGTATTGGTGTGGATCGGTTGGCGGCCGTCCTCGTAGCGCACGTATTCGTCAGCTGAGTGATCCACCATGTCGTGGCTGACGAAGGTGCCGTCATCATTCATTTGCCAATACCACGGGCCTCTGTCCGTCATCATCGCGGTTTCATGGGCGACGTTTTTCTTGATGATCGGAACGAGTTCGTTCGCGGTGCTGCCGGTGACGTGATAGCTGCGCACGCCGCCGTCGCGCTCGACCAGCGACATGACGACGTTCTTGTGAACCGATCCCTTGAAGGTGTTCTTCTTCTTGCGGCTCGGTCCCTTTGGGTGAGTGTCGGCGCGGCCGAAAATGGTTTCATCGGCCTCAACGGTTTTGCCTTCACCGCCCATCGGAGGGGCCAGCGAACCGTGACGCATGGCTTCGCGAATCCGGTGGCCCATGAACCACGCGGTCTTGAGGGTGACGCCTAGAGTACGGTGAAGCTGGTTGGCGCTGATACCCTTCTTCGATCCGGCAATGAGGTAGATCGCCTGGAGCCACAGGTGCAGCGGCACATGGCTTTTCTCAAAGATGGTGCCGACAGTGACGCGGAACTGCTTGCGGCAGGAGTAGCACTTGTAGAGCCCGAGGCGGGTTGCCTTGCCCTTCATCTTGGAAACGCGATTCATCTCGAAGCAATGCGGGCACTGCGGACCGTGCGGCCATATCTTGGACTCGATCCATTCGTAAGCCTTGGCTTCGTTCTGCAAATGTTCGTTGCTGATGAGGCTCATGATGCACCGCTAGTTGAAATGCGTCTGTGATTCCAATGTAGTGCTTCATGGTGGGTTTGACAAGTATAATATCGCCCATTTTTGGTGCCCAACATTGGGCAGGCCCATGTTGGGGCGGTGCCCATTCGCGAGGTGCTTCGGACAATCGGAGGCCCCGGCTCGGGGTGGGTATCGGGCCGGCGCCGGGGTCGGCGTTAAGGATGTCTTAACCATCCGGATTCGAGAGTGAAAAACGCGTGTGTGTCCGGGTGGTAGTTCTGTATTCTGACCGGTAGTAACGTTGTTGAGTGTGCGGGAAAGTATCTGGTTCATGAGTGAGCGTCGTGGCGTCAAGCAGTCGAAGCGGCCGGCCAACAAGAATTTGTTGCCGCTCGATAAAATCCTTCTTGGAGATTGTATTAGCGAGCTGAAAAAGCTCCCCGGCGCCAGCGTCGACCTGGTCTTCGCCGATCCGCCCTACAACCTGCAGATCGACCGCGAACTGCTGCGGCCCAACAACACGCGCGTCGACGGTGTCGACGATGCCTGGGACAAATTCGAGAACTTCGGCGCCTACGACCGCTTCTGCCTTGAGTGGCTGGGAGAATGCCGCCGCATCCTCAAGCCCGACGGCGCCTTGTGGGTGATCGGCTCCTACCACAACATCTTCCGGCTCGGCGCGACGCTGCAGGACCTCGGCTACTGGATTCTCAATGATGTCGTGTGGCGCAAGACAAACCCGATGCCGAACTTCCGCGGCCGCCGCTTCACCAATGCGCACGAGACGCTGATCTGGGCGGGGCGCGAACAATCCTCGCGCTATACCTTCAACTACGAATCGATGAAGGCGCTCAACGACGACCTGCAGATGCGCTCCGACTGGCTGTTCCCAATCTGCTCGGGTCCGGAACGCTTGAAGGATGACGGCGGTCGCAAGGCGCACCCGACGCAAAAGCCCGAGGCGCTGCTGCACCGCATCCTTCTCGCCTCAAGCAATACCGGTGACGTGGTGCTCGATCCGTTTTTCGGTACCGGCACGACGGGAGCGGTGGCCAAGCTGCTCGGCCGGCGGTTCATCGGTATCGAACGCGATTCGGATTATGCGAAGGCGGCGAATGAACGCATCGCCAAAGTCAAACCGCTCGAGCCGTCGGCCATTGAAACGCAACCCTCCAAACGCGACGAGCCGCGGGTGCCGTTTGGAACCATTATCGAGCTTGGCTTCCTGAAACCGGGTTCGGCGCTGTTCGATCCGCATCGGCGCATCCGTGCGGAGGTCAAGGCGGACGGAACGCTTCGCTACCAGACGCGGCAGGGGTCGATCCACCGGCTCGGCGCGCAGGTCCAGGGCAAGCAAGCGTGCAATGGCTGGACGTTCTGGCATTACGAGCGCAACGGCAAATTGCAGCCGATCGACGTCTTGCGCGACAAAGCCAAGCTGAAGCTCGGCCTGGTGGAGGCGCCGGCGATGTGGGCGGCCGAATAGCGCGCCTGAGCCTGCGCACCGGTCGCCGTAAAGCGGCTTTGATTGCGGGCTGTCGTGCCACTCTGCTAAGGTTTTCGTCGCGGGGCGGATCGGGGCGGGCGTGCACACCGATCCAGAGCACTTTTGTGCGACCAGTGAATCGCGAAGGCGATTCCGTCAGGTCGGATGATGTTCTAGTGTGATCGGCGAGGAGGGAGCGCGTGCAGAAAGCAGTCGGGCAAGAACGTTTCGCCGACGAAGTCGCCGTATTCCGTGCGGCGCTCGACCGGCCGATCAGTAGCGCCCAGGTTCTGGCGACCAAACTCGAGCGCATCTACAACGCCTTCGAGCAGCAGGACTTTTTCCGCTTCGACGTGTTCCAGGAGCGCGACAAGGCGCCCGCAACGATGCAGGCGCTGTTCGATCTGCAGATGGAGCTGCGCGAGAAGGTGCGCCAGTGGCATGCCGCCGGTCTAATGTCGCGACCCGCTCAGAAGGCTGCTCGGGATTGCCTTAGGGCGGCGCGCTACGCGATCGACATCCTCGGCGAACTCTGGGTCGGATATGAGCGGCTGCCGTCCGGCGAGCGTACGAAGCGCGCTTTCACCGGGGTCAACTACAACACCCTGACGAACAAGGCGTTCGCCGTAGAAGCCGACGGCACGATGGCCTTCCAGTCGGGCGATATCATCATGACGCGGGGCAAGCTGCACAACAGCGCGGCGATCGCCCGCATCGGCGACATCGATTCCCAGTTCAGCCACGTGGCCATGGTCTATATCGATCCGCGCGGACGGCATTTCGCGGTGGAAAGCCTGATTGAACGAGGGGCCATCGTCGAGCCGCTGAGTCAGTGGCTCGGACACGAACTGGGCCGCGCCGTTCTGTTCCGCCATCGTGATGCGGTTCTCGCACAGCGGGCGGCGACCCTCATCCATGACCGCGTGCGCCATGCCAACGGTCCCGACGGCAAACGCATCCTATACGACTTCACCATGTCGCTCGATGCGAAAACCCACAACCTCTACTGCTCGAAACTCATCCGACGCGCTTTCAAGGAAGCCAGCGAGGGGGCCGTCGAGCTGCCGACGTTCAAGACGCGACTCGACATGAAAAACAGGGATTTCATGGACAGGATCGGCGTCCGCACCATCGACACGTTTGCGCCGGGTGACCTCGAAATCGATCCGGATTTCGACATTGTCGCGGAGTGGCGCGATTACCGTGTGACGTCCGACCTGCGCCTCAAGGACATCGTCATGGACAAGCTGTTCGAGTGGATGGAGAAGTACGACTATAAATTCGACGAAACGCTAAGGGTGCGGCTGATCTCGTTGTTCGGGCGGCTGGCGAGCTATTTTTCCGACAACATCAAGCAGATGATCGAGAGCGTTATTCCAATCGTGCCCGTCAACATGAAACGCACCGCCATAGCCGCGATCGCGATGCTGCACGAGACGGCGGAGCCGATTTTCCAGAACTTGCGCTCGCTCGAGGACGAGCGGACCGAGCGGTCCGGGCTGCCCCTGCATCCACGCGAAGTGCGTCAGGTTCTGGAGCGTATGCGGGAAACGAGCGGCGCCAGGATCGGCTATCTGTTGCGGCCTATCGGCTAACGAAGCGCATAACTGCCAGGACAAGTAGCGGCGGCAGCAACGCCAGTGCCGCGTGACGGCCCGCGTGCATCAAGACGGCCTGGTCGAAGGCAGCGCGGGTCGCCGGATCGGTGTGGGAGATGTCGAGGGGGAGGTGCGGCCAGGAGGTCCACGCCATCCATCCGATGGCCGCGATCCAGGCGGCGGACACGACAAGCCAGGTCATGAACGGCATGCGGGCCATGTGCATTCCCAAGTATGAGTGAACCGGCTGTGTGTTAGCACACCCGTCCGCCCGGCAGTCGTGTTTTTCTGTCTCCGCGCGCCGTTTCGGTCGTGAAATCGGGAAAAGCGATTTTCACCAGCCGCGGCGGCCGAATTTCATGCTGGGAATGGCTGCGGCCTGGATGCCGCGCCGTGCAATAGCCGGAGCCGGCAAAGTTTCGGGGGCAGGCTCCTCGCTCTTTGCTTGTTTGGAAGCCCGGTCGATTGCACGCTTCTTTTCGGCCGCCTTTCTCATCGCCTGCCGGACACCCGCCGGGGTCTTTTCGTCGGGCGCGGAGATGTCGCCGTGCAGCATGGAGTTCTTGCGGCGGTTGGTGCGCAGCACTGCGAGGCGTCGCCCCAGCACGAAGCGGCCGATCACGGCCACGATCGACAGCGCGATCGCTGCAAAAAAGATGTAGGCGAGAAAACCTGCCGGGCGTTGCGGGGGCTCTGGAAGCCGGTCTAGCCCGGCGGCGGCCATGGTCATTCCGAGGCTCACAGCGTCAAGGGTTTCGTGGGCGCCGCCCGCAACGTAGCCGACCCAGACGCCGGAGCCGTCGGGGCGGAAATGGTAGCCGAGATCCACGTGGGATTGCGAGCCGCGCTGGAACATCGCCGTGTCGGGGAGATCGACGACGCGCACGACGACATCTTTACTGTGCCAGAATTCCAGTTGTTCGTTGGCCGATGCAACGCCACTCCACCAGGAAAGGCCTGGCAGGATCAAGAGGCTGACGATGGCTAAACCGGCAATGCGGCGCACGGCGCAGACTCCAAAGGAGGACATGGTGGACGTTGCATTAGGCATATTGCAGCAAGTCGAACTAAATCCGCCCTAATGAGCGTGCTGAAAACGGCGTTAAGTTCTGGGCCATTGTGAGGCGAATGACCTCGCCGGCGGGGTGCCGGCGAGGTCGAAGCCGCGCGGGTGGCGGGGGGGCGCAGGGGAGGGCGCGGCTTAAGGCTTCGGGCGGCTGCCCAGGGTTACAAAATCCTCGATTTCTCAGCGCTAAAAGTTGCGCTAATTCAGAACCTTCGGCCAGTTCGCATCAGCCTTGGAGATGTTAGCGGGAATGTTACTTGACCATGTCTCCTGTACGTCGCGGTTGTAATTCAGGTAGAGCTTGCCATCGACGATCTTCCAGGCGTGAGGATCACCCTTGGCGGTGTAACCCTGGCTGACAGCCCAGGCGCAATAACCGCCATACTGGGGAGCAAATTTTTCCGGGTCGGCCAAGAAGGCGGCGCGGTTTTCCTTCGTCGAAAAGCGCCAGACGACACCATCCCTCTCGGCCGTGATCTCTGTGTTTCCCTTGAGGGCCTTGCCCATCGCGTAGTAGGCGACCGGATCGTATCCGCCAACGGCGACGCCCTTGACGATGCCAGTGAAAACCCTGGATTTCGCGGCCTGTACCTGATGGGCTACCAACAGCGAGCCACCTAGAAAGGCTGCAGCCAACAGGGCAAATATGAGAAATGAGCGATTGTGCGTGTGCATGTCGTGACCTTCAGAACCGGGCGCAGTTTTGATGCCGCTGAGTTTTGCGGAAAACGCGTTCACCTGCACTCCACTTGCTGGTGAACGCGTCGTGATCGACAGGCGCTGACTACAGAACGGAGATGCGTTCCTTGGGCTGCGACAAGCTATTCGTATACGGCACACTTCTGTCCCGGGTGACCGGCCGGCTTGGCGCAGGTGAACGACGGCGGCTGGAGAGGGAGGCGGTCAGCTTGGGAGAAGCGCACGTGAAGGGGTTTCTCCGCGACCTTGGCGACTACCCCGGATTGGTCGTGCCGGGCGAGACCCGCGACATCGTTTACGGTGAAGTTTTAGAACTTCGCAATCCGGTTGAGACATTGGCCTGGCTTGATGTCTACGAAGGCGTGGGATCCGTCAAGGCAAGCCCTGCCGACGAGTACCGGCGTCAGATTTTATACGTCAATCTCGCCTCTGGCGGAAATTGTGAGGCATGGTCGTACGTACTTCGACAGAGCATTGACGGATCGCCGAGGGTGGCCGGCGGCCGGTGGCGCGACAGGCGCGCATGACGAACTCCTTGAGGATGCGAAGAGACTTTTTATCTGCAAGTGATCCTCCGCCGCGGCGGCTTCGTTCAACTTCGAGTACGGAAAATCTAGTGTTCCGGTCCTGACCTTTGCTTCCCATGGCGGCCAAGTTCCGAGCAAATGTCAGAACCATAATGAACACTAGCTCCACTAGAGCAGCATCCGGCTGACGGAATCGCCGATCGTCATTCCTGGATCGGGATGAAGTTGCTGCAGAATCATAATGGTCGGGCCGCTTTATCCGACTTGGAATCGCGAAGCGCGGTCGCGCATCGTCGGATACTGCTTCAGGCAGATGCTTTCGCAGGCCGCGCGGTGCCGTTGGGTGCTGCGGGAGCAAACCGGGATAATCAATATGCGAAGACGCCCCAAGACGCTGCATGTCGAGATGATGCTCAACGATGTTGGAACCCGGAGTGAAAGGCTAGCGGCCGGTAAACGAGGCCGATCCGCCCGGATGCCGGCCAAACTCACGAACGGTACGTTCGTTGCGGGCGATGCCTCGGCGCTCGATGCCTTCTCGCGACTGTTGTCGAAGCGTAACGTGGAGCTTTTGAGGCTGATCAAGGAGGCGGAGCCGCAGTCTGTCGCCGAGCTTGCACGGCTGTCCGGCCGCCCGAAGGCCAGCCTGATGCTGACGCTACGGCGGTTCAACTCCTATGGGATTGTCGAATTCGTTGAGACCGACGGCCGGCGCAGGGTGCCGCGGGTCATCTGCGACAGAGTGAGGCTCGATATCCCGATCGCTTGAACATTGCCTGATAAGGCTAACCGGCGATGACTGGCCTCAGTGTTTCGACCAGCAGGCGCTCCTGAACAGTCCTGTCCTCGATCGCAATGTGGGCTGCGAACCAATCCTGGACCATCTTGCAGACCTGTTCAGGCGGGGCCTTGGCCAGGGCCTGTGGATTAGAGAACAGTCCCAGGTCGGCCTTCGACCAGCCGATCTTTGTCAGTTCGCCCGCAAGCACATCATAATCCGGCTTGCCAGCCTTGGTACGCTGAACCGGGGTCTTGCGGCCGTCTGCGACGGCGCGGAAGACAGCCGCAATCTGTCCTTCGATCGCATCACCATATCCGGGCTTGGGGAACAGCGCGATGACTGCCGGGCTTGTTTCACCCTTGCTGATGAAGGTGTAGCAGGCCTCCGTCGAATGGCCGGCGAGGCTTTTCAGGTTGGCCAGGAAGGCGGTTGCGACGCTTTGCAGATTGTCGGTACTGGAAGCGAGTGCCTGACCGGCGTGTTCGCGGCGAAGCGCCACAAGTTTGCCGATCAGGTGCTTCGACAAGTCAGTTTCACTGGCGGAATTCGAGAGTTTGGATATCTCGATAACCCGCTCCTGATACCACTCGGGGAATTCGCCCTTGATGACGCGCCACAGCTGCGATTTCTGCAGATTATCATCGATGGTCGCAAGCGGAACCTGGTCGTCGGTCGCGGCTGCCGGTTGCGAGTTCGGTTCAGATGGCTGGGCGGGAGGAACCGTAACGGTGATGCCCTCAATGCGCGGCCCTTCCGGGGCTGCTGGCGGCGTAGCAGCCGCAGGTGCCGGAGCGGGAGAAGCAACGGGTTTTTCCAGCGACGCGGTCTTGGTGCCGGCTTCGGCTTTGATGACCGGCGGGGCGTTGTTGGCCGTGGCCGTCGTTCCGGCCTGTTCGTTCATGTATTTGAAGATGCTATCCTGGTTCTGGAAGGCCACGACACCTCCGCCGATTGCAGCGGCGAAGACGGCGGCAGCCCCAATCATCATGCTGAGGCGGCCGCCGCGGCGGGGCGCGTCCTCGTCATCCAGATCCTCGTCCTCGTAACCTTCGAGGGGAGCGGGCTGGCTATGGGTCTTGCGCGATTCGGGGCCAGAAGCCGTCCGGGTGGTGCGGAAGGAGGGCAGCACATCTTCGGGTGAAGGCAATTCGCCGGCGCCAGCCTTCGGCGTGGCGCTGGCGGAACCTTCGGCAGGCTGTTGCGATAACAACGCGGCGGAGAGCGTCGGTTGCGCCTTGGGATCGCTCGCAGCAGGGTTTGCGCTTTTGGCCTGCGGCGCTGAACTCTTAGCCTGCGGCGTTGAACCCCTTGCCTGCGGCGCTGAGGGTGGCTGCGGGGGTGGCGGTGGCATTGGCGGTGCAGGTGCCGGCTGAGGCGGAAATAATATGGAAGCCGGCTGCCACTCGGGAAGGTCCTGGTTCCAGACCAGGTCGCCCGACTTCAAGTGCCCGCTCTCCACGAACAGCCGCATTTCCACGTCCGAGAGCGGTCCGTGTTGCTGACCTTCGCGGGCGATGTACCAGACTAGTTCAGAGTTCTTATCGCTCATCAGAGTTCTTGTCGCTCAACGGCTCTCGTCGGTGGTCTGGATCGGCGAATTTGCGGCCTCCGGGTTTACCATGACGTCTCGTCTTGATGTCACACGGAACGACGCGGCCCGTCAACGGCGCCCAAAGCCTTGTGAAACGCTATCGTCGACGACGTGACAATAGTCGCAGATGGATGGCCCGTTCCCTACCAAAAGCCTTTTCACACGCTAAAGCGGGCCATTACAAGGCGGTGTTTTCGCCGTTTGAGCAGCGGGAGTTGGCGGAAATGGGGAAAGCGGCGACGGTCAGCGTCCGTACAGGGAGGAGCAGAAAAGCTCGGCAGATTCGGCCAAGGCGCCATTTTGCGGGCTTGTGGGCGTGCGGGGGCATCGCTATAACGCGCTGGTCTGACATGAAGAAATTGGCCGGGGGATCTATGGCAGTCGAACGCACGTTTTCAATCATCAAGCCCGATGCGACCAAACGCAATCTGACGGGCGCGATCAATTCCGTCATTGAGAAGGCAGGGCTTCGCATCGTTGCGCAAAAGCGGGTCCTGTGGACAAAAGCCCAAGCCCAGAAGTTTTATGAGGAACACGCGGCCCGCCCGTTCTATGGCGAACTTGTTGACTTCATGACCTCGGGGCCGATCGTGCTGCAAGTTCTCGAAGGCGAGAATGCGATTGCCAAGTACCGTGAAGTGATGGGCGCGACCGATCCAGCCGAAGCCGCCGAAGGCACCATCCGCAAACTGTTCGCCCTGTCCAAGGGTGAAAATTCCTCGCACGGCTCTGACAGTGCTGCCTCGGCAGAGCGTGAAATCGCGCTCAACTTCCGCCTCGACGAGATCGTCGGGTGAACTCGACCATGTGACTGACGCCGGCTGGCCAACGGGTTTGCCGGCGTCGCCTAAAAACCATCTTTATCGAACAATCGGAATCGCGAAGTGGCCATAGCTTATGGTCGGGTGACACTTGAAGACGTTGACAGCAGAACGTCGAAGGTTCGTTCCAAGTTCGCTTGAGGACCGCGAGGTCCGGAACAAATCGGCAGGCCATGTCCCAGGTTCGGCTCTTCACAGCCACCAGCCTTGATGGTTTCGTCGCAGACAGCGACGGGGACTCGGCGTGGCTTGAACCCTATCGACAGAGCATGTTTACCGAATCCGGGTTTCTGGAGGGCATCGGTGCCGTCATTCTTGGCCGGCGCACATTCCAGATGATGCAGGCCTTCGGCGAATGGCCTTACGTCGATAAGTACGCATTCATCCTGACATCCCAGGAACCCTCCTGGTTGCCGCTGAATTCGTTTTACGTGACGAGCGGAATTGTGCCTGCCGTGCAGGCTGCCCGCGAGCGCACATCAAAAGACATCTGGGTCGTCGGCGGTGCCGTCACTATGGAATCGGCCCTCGATGCGGATCTCGTCGACATCGTGGAGATCTGCGTCACCCCCAGGCTGATCGGTTCGGGGTTGTCGATGTTCAACTCGCTGAAGCGGCGACAAAAGCTGGAATTCGAAGGCATCCAGGCGTTTTCCGACGGCCTCGTCAAGCTGCGCTACGAAGTCGTCCGGTAGAAGGTTGCCACAAGAAATGGGGCGCCTGATTCACGGGGCCCTTGCGCATTGATCGTGTGGTTTTTGCGAAACAGCGCAGCCCTGTTCAATCCAGCTCGTGGATCTTGAAGTGAAGGCCGCCACGTGGCGTCAACGTCACCGTCGGATTGATTTCGGCAGGTCTCGGTCCGATGTACTCGGGTCGGAAGCGCCGCAGCAACAGGGACAGGGCAAGGGTGTTTTCGACCTGGCTCATGGCGCCGCCGATGCAGGAGCGCTTGCCGGCGCCGAAGGGGATGTAGGAATACTTTACGCGCTTCTTCGCCGCGTCCCCCATCCAGCGTTCAGGGCGGAATTCCTCAGGTGCGTCCCAGAACTTCGGGTTGTGGTGGGCGCCATATCCGAACAGAACGATGCGGTCGCCGGCCTTGATTTCCTTGCCGTCGATTTCGTCGGTGCCGGAGGCGGTGCGGATCAAGCTCCAGATCGGTGGATAGATGCGCATCGTTTCCTGGATCACTGCGCGCGTATAAACCAGGGCCGAATAATCGGCCGCGTTGGGTTCGCGGTCGCCATAGACCTCTTCGCCTTCGCGGCGGATGCGGTCGGCGGCGTCGGGCAGAAGCGAGACCAGATAGAGCGCCCAGGCGAGTGTCAGAGCTGTCGTCTCGGTGCCCGCCCACAGGTACTGCTTCAATTCGTCGATGGCCTGCTGCTCATCAAATTCGGGGACATCAGGATCGGCGACGGCTGCTTCAATCATTTTGAGGAGCGTTTTTTCGCGTTCCTCGCGCGGATCGGAGGCGATGACGGCCGGCGGCACCGCCCACCAGGCTTCAACGGCCTTGGTGTTGGCGGCTTCGCCGTCGCTCATGTCGAAACCGGCGAGTTTTTTCTCGCGAATCGACTTGTGGTTCATCACGTCGGTGTAGGTCTTGACGTACTTGAAGACCACGTGCGGGTTGAACGGCATGTCGCGGTCGAACAGCGCCTTGCAAATCATGTCGGCGGCGAGCGTCCAGGTCTGCTCGACCATCTCGACCGACTCGCCCGACTTGGCGAGGGCTTCCCAGGTTGCCATCTTCGTTTTGATGGCGGCGTTGAAATAAGGAATGTATTCGGCGAATACGTCGGGATGGAACGCCGGCTGCTGGGGCATGCGAATCTTTTGCCACAGTGCGCCGTCGTTGGTGATCATCGACTTGCCGAAAATCGGTTTCAGACCGTCGAAATACTTGATGTAGTTGTCGGCCTTCGACACCAGTACATGCTTGAAGTACTCAGGCTCACTGATGAGAACCACACGCTGGCTGGCCATCGAAACGGGAATAACCGGGCCATAGCGCTCGGTCATCTGCATCAGGATGCGCATCGGGTTCGATGGATCCTTGAGAAGCGGCGACAACTTGAACCAGATGCTTTCCTCGCCAAACTGGTTCGATTGGCTGGCCATCGTTTTCGTTTCAGTTTCGGCTATGGTCATTGCTCAATGATCTCCGGGGCGAATTGCTCTCGCGTTCGGCTGCCGAGGCGTTGTCAGGGCCTGTGCCTGCTATCCGGGGGTGCGCGCGATGCCGATTCGCAGAGGTTATAAGATATCCCGCTCGCGTCGCTGCAGCCTTCCCGCGGTGCGTTAATCGTGAGGACGATGTTTGCCCATGGTGACTTGCGATAATGAAGCTTTTGCTACCAGTTGGATGTGACTATTGGAACACATCCACCCATAGAAAGCCGCAACTAACACTCAGGTTTGCCCGTGTCTATGGACCGAAGGTTTTTCGCTACAATTTGGCACGATAAATCAAAGGCTAGTGACGATAAACTGAGTTTGCGGTTAAGCTTCAGGGGAGAAAAGCGTCCCCGGGTTCGCAGAACCGGCCTTCAACCGCGCAATCTCCTGATCGATGTCATAAGCGCCCGCGGCAAATAGCGACAGGATTTTCGGATATAGGCGGTGCTCTGCGTCGAGAACCCGGTGGCCCAGGGTCTCAGGTGTGTCGTCGTCGAGGACGCGGACGGCGGCCTGGCCGAGAATCGGGCCGCAATCCATCTCTGGGCGGACGATGTGGACCGTGCAACCCGCGATCCTGACGCCTGCCGCCAGGGCGCGGGCGTGAGTGTCGAGGCCCTTGAAGCTCGGCAGGAGGGCGGGGTGAATGTTGATCATGCGGTTGTGCCAGCGCGCGACCAATCCTGGTGTCATCAGGCGCATGAAGCCGGCGCAAGCTACGAATTGGGCTCCGCAAGCTTCTATCGCGTTATGAAGGGCCTCATCAAATTTGGCGCGAGACGGGAATGCGGTGTGGTCGAAAGCGACGGTCGCGATGCCCTGTCGGCGGGCCCAGGAGAGACCTGGCGCATCCGGACGGTTCGAGATGACGCTGGCGATCTCAGCGGGATAATCGGGTGACCGGCTGGCTTCAACCAGCGACATCATGTTCGAGCCGCGCCCCGAGATGAGGATGGCAACGGGCTTTCTAGCTGGTGTGCTGTTGGTTGTGGTCATGGCCTGAGCGCTGGCTTCATGGGTGAAGCGCCAGCGCGCCAGAATACGAAATCCCCTCGCTGCCAGCTCTGCGCGAGATGATTTCGCCGATAATGCGCGGCGCCTCGCCGGATTTCTCCAGCGAGGCGATGATGTCGCGGCAACGATCCGCGGCGGCGACGATAATCATGCCAATGCCGCAGTTGAACGTCCGCAGCATCTCGTCTTCGGGCAGATTTCCGGTCGCGGCAAGCCAGCCGAAGACGGGCGAAGGCGTCCAGGCCGTGAGGTCGATGCAGGCTTCCATGTTTTCGGGAAGTACACGGGGAATGTTCTCCGTCAGGCCACCGCCGGTGATATGGGCGAGGGCCTTGATGGCGCCGCGGGAGGGACCATTGGCGCGCAGTGCCGCCAGGATCGGCTTGACGTATAGCCGGGTGGGGCTGAGTAGCGAACCAGCAACCGTCGCGCCAGGTTGCCAAGGCGCGGGCGCCGTCCAGGACAGGCCGCTTTTCGCGACCAGCCGGCGAACAAGCGAATAACCGTTCGAATGAACACCCGACGAATGCAGGCCGATGATCACGTCTCCAGTCGAAAGGGTCGGGAGCGGCAACAGGCAGTCGCGCTCCACGGCGCCGACAGCGAAGCCGGCGAGGTCATAATCGGCGCCCTGATACATGCCCGGCATCTCGGCGGTTTCACCGCCGATGAGCGCGCAGCCGGACTGGCGGCAGGCGTCGGCAATGCCGGCGATGACGACGCGGGCGGTTTCCACTTCGAGGTGGCCGGTCGCCATGTAGTCGAGGAAGAACAGCGGTTCGGCGCCCTGGACAATAAGGTCGTTGACGCACATGGCGACGAGATCAATGCCGATGGTGGCATGGCTGCCGGTTTCGATCGCGATCTTCAGTTTGGTGCCGACGCCGTCGGTGGCGGCTACCAGCAAGGGGTCGCGGAAGCCAGCCTCCTTCAAGTCGAACAGGCCGCCGAATCCGCCGATGGCAGCGTCCGCACCAGGGCGTCCGGTGGCACGCGTGAGCGGCTTCAAGGCCGCGACAAGCGCATTGCCGGCGTCGATATCAACGCCAGCATCGCGGTAGGTGACCGGGCGGTCAGAATCGTCGCTCATCGTAGGCTTCGTACCCTCGAAAGTGGTTTAATCCGTTCTCAACTCGAATAAGCCGCCAACACTGCTTGTTTCCCAACACTGTGCAGGCTTGCGGGCGTCTTTATTTCCGACACTGCGCAGGCTTGTGTGCTTCTTATTTCCAACACTGCGCAGGCTTGTGTCTTTTCCTTTTCCCAACACTGCGCAGGCTTGTGTTGGGTGCGCAAGCCGATGTCCGTTCTCGTTTCCATGCGGGGCAAGCCCGTGTAGGTACGAGGGTTCAACACTGGGCAAGCCCGTGTTGAAGTGGCCCGCGATCTGTTATAGCAAACGCCCGCCCGGACTGCCCGAAATCCTTGGAACGGTCAAGGCAGAGGCGGCGGGCAACCGGGGAGACCGAGCGCCATGATGTGTCGACATATTCGCTTTCTGGGCGCGCTGACGGTGATAGCGGCTGCGGCAGGCACGTTAGCGATCGTGGCTGGAGACGCGGCCGCGCAGGCGGCGGACGGTGACGGGAAAATCTACAGAATCGCAAACTTCCCAATCGAAGCAAAGGCCGACAACGCGGTCGCCGCAAAGAAGATTGCCATTGCTGATGGTCAGTCGGCGGCGCTGCGCTCGCTGCTCAAACGCATTGTGCCGGTGAGCGCCTATGCCCGTTTGCGCCAGATGGCGGAAGTCGATGCAGCGCAATACGTCGAGGGGATATCGGTGCGGGGCGAGCAGAACTCGGCGACTGAGTATTTCGCTTCGCTCGACTTCAAGTTCTCAGCCGATGGCGTGCGCGATCTTCTGCGTCAAAACGGCGTACCGTTTATTGACAACCAAGCGCCGCAGGCGACTCTCGTTCCGGTCGTGATCGGTGCGGACGGAACGCTACAGAGTTCGGCAGGTTCATGGAACAAAATCTGGACTTCGCTCGATGTTGCAAACGCTTTGACCCCGCTCAGCATCTCGGATCTGCGTCCAACGCTGCACCAGGACGTGCTGGCGGGACTGGCTGTGGGCGACGACGCGCGCGGGATGCGCATCCTTTCGGCCGAGTACGGCGGCAGTCTGGTCGTGGTCGCGGTTGCCGAAGTCGACTCTGCGCAGCAGCGGCTGAAGGTCTCGGTCATGGGGCGGGATGCGACCGGGCCGATCAACTGGTCGCGCGCCTATCGCATCTACGATGGCGATTCTGCGTACGCCATGGAGCTTGGAGCGGTGGTGACGCTGGGAGTTCTGGAGGGGCGCTGGAAGGCCGCGCAGGCGCGTCGATCCGGAGGCATTGCGGCGATGACGCAGCCCGGCAGCGGCGTCAGGGTCGAAGTACTGTTCGATGGTGCGCGCAACTGGTATCGCATGCAAAGCGAGATTTCCAGCCTGAACGGCGTCAGGGACTTCCGCGTCAATGCGGTCTCGGCCCGCAGCGCGGACGTCTCAATGACCTATCCGGGCGGCGGGGCGGGCCTTGCCAACGCGCTTGCGCGTCAGGGGTATCAAATGACCGATTCGGGTGGCCATTGGGTGTTGCGTCAGCGATTTTAGTATAGCGCACCCGACGTTTTGTCCCGGCTTGCGGCTGGACTCGAAACCAAACGTGTCCGGTGCAAAAGCTACACGATGGGCGGGGTAAATGGCTGCCATGCTGCGTCGAAAATCTTACCCGCCGTGTCGCAGACGCGCTTTCAGCACAATGAACCCCATCGATCTGCGTTTTTCTCCTGGCCTTTCAGCCATTTGACCTCCGTAAAGCCCCCCTGTGAGAAAGGCGGGGCTAGCCATCGGCAAGACACCGCCTGCCATTTTGCTGAAGATGCTCTTTGTCGAAGGCGCCAAACGGTTTAGCGTTGCGCATCAAGGCGGTGTAGATCATTGTCCGCGTTGATACATATTCAATTCGGCATGGTGGGCGCGGTTCGGCCGGTGAACATACCAAATATCATCACGGTTGCGCGGACGCTGCTGGTGCCGATTGTCTTCTGGCTCGTCATTGCAGGACATGACATCGCAGCATTCACCCTGTTCGTGATTGCAGGTATTTCCGATGCGCTCGACGGGTATCTGGCGCGCCGCCTAGACCTGCGCACCGAACTTGGAGCCCATCTCGATCCGCTGGCCGACAAGCTGCTGATCGTGTCGATTTTCATCGCGCTCGGAATGCGGGGCGATGTTCCGTCCTGGCTGGTCATCACGGTGGTCGCTCGCGACATCCTGATCCTGATCGGAATCATGCTGGCATCGATGCTTGGCAAGCCGGTGACGATTGCGCCTCTGCAGATTTCCAAGATGACAACAGTGGCACAGATCTCCCTGGCCGCGCTTGTGCTCGCCAACGCCGCTTTTTCGCTCGGTCTTGCATCCGGCCTGATCGTGGTCGTATGGGGCACGGCCGTGTTGACGGTTGCTTCGCTGATTGCCTATCTGCGTATCTGGATCTCTCACATGTCGGGCGAGTGACGGTGCGCGAGTAAATCGCGCGGACCAGCTGTTTTTCTGTAATCAAGGGGGAGAAGATGCAGGTTGAACGGCAGGCATTCTTCTGGCTGCTAGTGGCGGTCGTATTCTTCTTCCTGGTTGCGCAGTTGAAAGAGATCCTGTTGCCGTTCGTAGTCGGCATGGGTTTCGCCTACGGACTCAATCCGGCCGCCGACCGCCTTGAATCGTGGGGGCTGTCGAGGCTTGCCGCCTCGATCCTGCTGGTCGGCTGCCTCGTCGTCTTCTTTGCACTGTCGATGGTCTTCCTGGCGCCTGTCGTCATCGAGCAGGTTCGCCAGTTCGCCGAGGTACTGCCGGGTGAAATACAGCGGCTGCGTGAACTCCTGGAGTCCTGGGCGCGGGACAATCTGGGCCAGTCGCTGCCGCAGGCCGATCGGTCGATCGCCAAGGCGTTCGACTGGGTCTCAGGCAACAGCGACGCAGTTGCGACCTGGCTTGCCGCTTCACTGTGGAGCCAAGGCCGGGCGCTTTTCGCGGTGGTATCGCTGTTGCTCATTTCGCCGCTCGTCGCGTTCTACCTGCTGGTCGACTGGAAGCGGATGCTGGCGGAGGTCGACAAGGCGCTGCCGCGCGAACACGCCGGGGCCCTGCGCGACATGGGCACCGACATTAACGCAGCCGTCGGCGCCTTCGTTCGCGGACAGGGCACGGTGTGCCTGGTGCTTGGCATCTTCTACGCGCTGGGCCTGTGGTTGGTCGGATTGAATTACGGAGTGCTGATCGGTTTTGCCACCGGTATCATGGCCTTCGTGCCATTTCTGGGATGGATTGTCGGTACGATCACGGCGACGACCCTGGCGCTGATCCAGTTCTGGCCGCAGAGTGTGCCGGTCCTGCTGGTGATTGTGGTGTTTCTGGCCGGACAGGCCCTCGATGCCGGTTTTCTAAGTCCGAAGATCGTAGGGCCAAAAATCGGTTTGCATCCGGTCTGGCTGATTTTCGCCTTGTTCGCGTTCAGCTATCTGTTCGGACTGGTGGGAACGCTGGTGGCAGTGCCAATGGCGGCGGCTGTCGGCGTCATCGTGCGCTATTCGCTTCGGGCCTACCGCAGCAGTTCCGTCTATACCGGAAAAGATCCGGCGGCCGAGACAAAGGCCGATTCCTGAGCGTCGCAAGGCTTCATGACCGATACGAAACCGCAACAACTCGTCCTCGACCTGCCGCACCGGTCGGCGCTCGATCTTGAGGATTTTCTCGTCAGCCGATCCAACGAGGCGGCGATTGACCTAATCGACGGCGCGGTTGCCTGGCCGAACGGCGCTGCCTTGGTCTTTGGACCCGAGGGGGCCGGCAAGAGCCACCTTGCCAACGTGTGGCGGGCCAAGACACGGGCCGAACGGCTCGTCGCTGCGGACGCGAACGAGGCGGCGGTACAGGCGGCGGTGGCCGGCGGAAAGGTCATTGTCGAGGATCTCGATGGCGGTATCAGCGATGAAGCGGCACTGTTCCATCTCCTCAATATCGCGCGGCAGGGACGGGCGCTGGTTCTATTCACCTCGAAACGGGCGCCAGGGGAGCTGGAAATCGCGCTTCCGGATCTGCGCTCGCGGGTCAAAGCCATGCCGATGGCAGTTATCGAGCCGCCCGACGAAGCGCTGCTGCGCGCGGTGCTCGTCAAGCTTTTCGCCGACCGGCAACTCGTGGTGGAGCCGGACGTGATCGGTTATCTTGTCGTTCGCATGGAGCGCTCGATGGCGGCCGCCAACGCCATTGTCGCGGAAACGGACCGGCTGGGACTGGCCATGCGCCGGCGGGTGTCGAAGCAACTCGTGCAGACGGCCCTGGCGGCTATCGAGGGGCGGGCAGGCCACAGCGGCGAGTGAAAAGGCCCCTGTTTCCGGTATAATTGTTCCCATTCGGATCAATTATTTACACGGCTGCAATGATTCTGCGTCACAGCTTGTGGTGAATGATTCGATAACCTGCGCACAACCGGCGGCGCGTTGAATTACAAGGACCGGAATTCATGACGTCTGCCACGCCCAAGCCAGGCAAAAGGACGGCAAAGCCAAAGGCCGCAAAGCGACCTACAACAAAGGCTGCGGCCGCCCAGGCGCCGGCAACCAAGAAATCGCGCCGCACTCACGAAAAGCCGGCGGTTACTGCAATTTCATCGGATCCGGTGCTGTCGGCGGTCCCCGAGGGTGGCGATCGCTATTACAACCGCGAACTGTCGTGGCTGCAATTCAATGCGCGCGTGCTGGAAGAAGCCAGCAACCCCAACCATCCCTTATTAGAACGCCTGCGGTTCCTGTCTATTTCGGCCTCGAACCTCGATGAATTCTACATGGTGCGCGTGGCCGGCATCCAGGGGCAGATCATCAACGGTGTGACGACGCTGTCCCAGGACGGCTTGACGCCTGCCCAGCAGCTGGAACGGATCAACGCATTCGCCGCAGAACTCGTGGATCGGAAAGAAGCCTGCTGGGTCGGATTGCGCAAAGAGCTTTCTGCGACGGGTATCGTGATCGTTGAGCCCGACGACGTTACCGCGAACGAGCGGGTTTGGATCGAAGATAAATTCTACAAGCACATTTTCCCGATCCTGACGCCGATCGCTGTCGACCCCTCGCATCCATTCCCGTTCATCCTGAACAAGGGGCTGACGATTGCTGCCCTGATGCAGCACGAGGAAACGGAGCGGCGGCAGAATGGACTCGTTCCGATTTCCAACCAGCTCGACCGTTTCATCCGCCTACAGCCTACGGGCGAGACTGACGGGCAAATCAGATTCATGCCGATCGAGGATATCGTCGGCATGTATATCGGCGTGCTGTTCCCGCGTTTCCAGATTGAAGCGAAGGGCGCCTTCCGGGTTCTACGCGACAGCGATATCGAACTGGAAGAAGAAGCCGAAGACCTTGTGCAGACGTTCGAAAACCTTTTGAAGCGGCGGCGGCGTGGCCATGTCATCCGCCTTGAACTCGATCAGCGCATGGCGCCGGCGCTTCGCCGCTTCGTCACCAGAGAACTCGAAGTCGGCGAGCCGGCTGTGTTCGTGAAGAACGGACTCCTCGGGTTCTCGGACACATCACAGCTGATCGGACCGGAGCGGCCGGATCTTTTGTTCAAGCCTTTCAACATCCGCTATCCCGAAAGAGTTCGCGAATACGAAGGCAATATCTTCGCAACGATCAAGGCCAAGGACTTCATCGTCCACCACCCCTACGAATCCTTCGATGTGGTCGTGCAGTACCTGCGCCAGGCGGTCAGCGATCCGAACGTGATGGCGATCAAGTGGACGCTTTACCGGACGTCGAAGGACTCGCCAATCGTCGAGGCGCTGAAGGACGCGGTCGAAGCCGGCAAGTCGGTGACGGCGGTGGTGGAGCTCAAGGCGCGGTTCGATGAAGCGGCCAATATCCGGTGGGCGCGCGACCTCGAAAATGCGGGCGTTCATGTCGTCTATGGATTCATCGCACTCAAGACGCACGCAAAGCTCGGCATCATCGTGCGGCGCGAGGGCGACGATCTCGTCACTTATTCGCATATCGGCACCGGAAACTATCATCCGCAGACTGCCCGGGTCTATACCGACCTGTCTCTGTTCACCGACGACTCGGCGATTGCGCGCGACGTGACGCGCATCCTGAACTTCGTCACGGGGTACGGCGAACCCGGCAAGCTTGAGCAGATGGCCGCCAGCCCGCATGGGATCCGCGAGCGCATCCTCGATCACCTGCGCGAGGAAATGGAGCATGCCCGCGCGGGGCGGCCGGCGGCGGTGTGGATGAAGATGAATGCGATTGTCGATCCGCAGATCATCGAGAAGCTCTATGAAGCCAGCCAGGCCGGGGTCGAGATCGATCTCGTGGTTCGCGGTATCTGTTGTCTCAGGCCGGGCGTTGCGGGAATGTCGGAGCGTATCCGAGTGAAGAGCATTATCGGGCGGTTCCTTGAACACGCGCGGATCTATTGCTTCGGACGCGGAGAAGGGCTGCCGTCGCCGAATGCCGCTGTCTACATTTCTTCGGCGGACATGATGCAGCGCAATCTCGACCGCCGTGTCGAGGCCATGACGCCGGTTCTCAATCCGACGACGCATGAGCAGGTGTTGAACCAGATCATGGTGAGCAATCTCAAGGACAACCAGCAGAGCTGGCAGATACTCGCCGATGGAAGCTCCAGGCGGATCGTGCCCGCAGAAGGCGAGGAGCCGTTCAATGCGCATGAATATTTCATGACCAACCCCAGCCTTTCGGGCCGGGGCGAGGCGGCTGAAACAGACTCACCGCCGGCTGTGGTCATGAAGCGAAAGAGCTGAAATTGATTACGCACGCTGCAACGGCGAGAAGGGCGCAAGGAAGCTTACTGCAACCTTCAAGCCGTCCTGGTAGACGATGCGGCAGGCAACCTCGCAGTGGTCGTGGATGAGCGTCAGGCGTACCCTTTCCGGTAGGTGGATGTTGGATGCCGACAGGTCGGTGGGAAGCCGCAGAAGTGCGCCGGAAGCGGAGATGTTTGCCACCGAGCAGGGCATGCTGCCGTGCAAGTTTTCGGCGGTGATGGCCGCTGGCAGGCGCACGACCTTGCGCGGTGCACGCGCGATGGTCGTTGCGACACTCGCAGAATAAAGCGGCTTGGGCATGGTCTGGCGGCGGCCAAAGGCTGTTGGGACTGTACGTTGCGGGGTCATGGTGACCACTCCTTTAGGGTAGTTCGGCGGGTTTGCTGAGAGATTGGCGGCCGTCATCCGACAGCCGCAGGAAGGCTGGCGGTTATTGCAGTAGCTGCGGGCCGCTCTTGATTTTCGGCATCAGTTGGGGAAGGCCGGCTTCTTCACAGCTTGAGCGAACGTTGAGACGGCCGTTGCCTTCGAGATAGAAATGGTCGGCGATCATGGCGAAGCAGGATGACTCTTCGTTCATGCCGCCGTTGCCGCTGATGTTAACGCGCCACTGGGGTGCGTAGACGATACCTTCCATCTTGATGCGGCCACCGCCCTGGATGATCGTCTCGTAGATGTTGGAGTTGGACCAGTCGGTCTTGCGGTCGACGATCGCGAACCCTGCGAGTTGTCCGGTTTCGGGGGCGCGAAGATCGATATTGCCACCGCCGCGGACAACTAGCCTGGTGTCATAGCCGCTAAAAAATAACGTCGTGTCACGTGCGGTAAGGCTGGATTGGCCTTGGACTTCAAGGTAGCCATTGCGAAAGACGTAAGTGCCGGGCTGCAGGGTCACGTACGCATTTGGCTTCAATACCGTATTGCCGCAATAGATGCCGGGGCTAAGCGTGTGAACTCCCGATTTTAATTCGAGGTCGGTGAATGTGCATTCGCCAGACGGCGGGTTGTAGGTCAGGAATTTTTCGCGGAAGGGGTCTTCCAGCCGATCGCACTCGCCGTAAGGACGCGGAGAGAAATGGTCGGCGCCGACGATGCCGCCGTGGGTGCAGAAGCCCTGTGCCGTTCCCAGTGCGGAACCGGAGGCGTTGATGGAGGTGGGGCTGCTAGAATTGACCCAGGCCCAGCAGTTTTCCGAGGAAGATTTGTTGATCCCCTGGAGGTGCAATCCGTCGGTCGCCGTTTCGCTCAGGGCCAGAAGGCAGGCGACGCCGCCGTTGTCGACCTGCGCGCGGGCACGGGCCAGCGCCTTCAGGCTGAATTCGCCGTGGCCGAACAGCTTCATGACGGCGGTGGGGTGATTGTAGGTGGCGCTGACCGAGACCTCGGCGTTGTTGCCCTCGATTTCGGATTCGACTCCGCTGAGCCCGCTGTGGGCGAGGTTATCTGTGAAGAAATCGGTTGCAGCCTTGATGCGGTTCGAGCTCGAGGTCGCCGGGAGGCGAGCGCCGGCGATTGCGGCCTTGTCGACGAGAGTCTGCAGCTTCTGGTGGGCTGTGATCGCTTGGCCATAGTCGATGGCCATCCCGACGGTTGCAAACATCGGCAGGATCAGCAGGCCAAACAGCATCCCGACGTTGCCCTTGTTTTCTTGGTTGAATGCAAACAAAAGCTTTATTGCGCGGTCCATGATTATTACCTCCGGTTTACGGTGGCTTAACAATTGCGACAATCCCTAGCAAAGTCTTAAATTATTTTGGTCGGTTTTTATGGAATTCATCAGAAATTGTCCACGCTCTGCATTAAGACTAATTCGGGGTTAACCGAGCTGTTCATGAATGAATTGCAGAGGGCTGTGCCGATATCAGGCGTTTAGATGAAAACCTTTGTGCAATCGGCGCGTTTGCAGCCGCTGGGACGCCGGTTACAAGCGATTTTCAGCGTGCTGTGCTGGTGCCGAATAGTCTGGTTCAGCACCTTTTCGCTTCTGCCTTTGATTAAGATATTGTTTAAACATGACGCACAATTCGTTTCTCATAGAGATATTACGGCAGTCTTTTATCCTTTCCCGCGTTAGCCGGGCGTGAGATTTCCCCGATAGCGAACGACAAGTCCGATGGCGGGCATGCAAATTTCGATATAAAAGGCGAATTGACCGCCCTCGGCGAATTCGTAGGAGTTGCCGTACGGGGCAAGCGCCATCGGCACAGGCCAGCCGTACAGCGTCCAGGAAGATAAAGTCGCCCCTCGCGTTTTTGGAAGCGAAGTTCCAGCTCGAAGGCCAGCGGGCCAAAGGTGCCGGTTCGAGGCGCGTGGTGAAGGCCGTGCCGGCAAAATTCCGGATCCAGGTTTCGCCCATCTCGCAATGTCAAGCGCTCTGCGCGCAATGGTCATGCAAGCGACGCGTTCCGAGCAGACTTCCTGTGGGTATGCTGGCCAAGAGCGCGGTTTTACGGTCTGTAGTGTATCCGTCGCGAAGGATGGGGGATCGTTAGTTTCTGGTTGCTCGGCGAGCCCTAATATTTTGTTATTACACGAATAATTGTATTCTCATTGAGATCGGAAGTGTTGTTTCCCGGTCTCACTTGTCACCAACTTAGTGGCCTTTTGAACGGGTGACTTGACTCGAAAGTTGCCGGTGGACAATGTGTGGATAACGTCATGTTATGGATAAGTGACTTGACGTAATTGAGGCCAAAGAATTTCGAACGCACCTGCCCTGATGGGCAGGACAGCAGACAAACTGATCTTTTCGAAGGTCAGTTCGGAGATGAGCAGACCCGAGGCCACTAGGGTTCTGCGAATTCAGAATGCGGACGCATCGAGTTTCGGCTCGAGCAATCGAAGCCACCATAGCGGGGTGGGAACGCCGTATTTTGGAGTGGTGCCACAACACTCCTGAAATACCGGTAGCCGACGCGTCAGCGCGCTCGGGGGGACCGGTTAACGCTTCGGTCGATCTTTGCGGATCGGCTGATTACGGGATCGCTTTGCCTCAGGTCTATGGCCGGGGGCGCGATCCGGATTGAGGGGCTGTGCGCGTAAGCGATGTGGCATCGCTTGCAGTGCACTTGAGGAGGTACGGACGCTGCCCCGCGGGTCCGCACCTTCCCCTCCCTAAACCATTGCCACGCGAAGAGGGGGGAGCACCGCCGGCCTAAAGGCTTTCGGTCAATCCCAACAACAAAATCGGAATAACCGGCTGAGCATCCGCTCTGCCGGATCGGGGAATTTTTGTCCTGAGTTGGCGAGTATTTTATGCGTAGGAAACGGCGTATTTCGCAAGCGAACAGCAACCGAAGCGGCGATCGAGCAGGTCGTCGCGATTGGGCGCTGGGTATCCTCGTCACGCTCCTGCTCCTGGCGGGTCCCTTCCTGGCCTTCGATGCCGCGCAGGCTCAACCTGCACCTGGATGTCGTGTCGCAGGCAACAACATTTTCTGCGATTCGTGCGCTGCGGCCCAGAACGCGCCGCTCGTTGACCGGCAAGTCACGCTCAGCGACACCGTAAACGCGAACGGGCAAACCAACGGTTCCAACAATTCGTTCTGCCGGATCGACGGGCTCGCCCCCGGCGAAGATCTGACGCTCACCGTCGCAGATTCCGGCAGCATCAATCTCCTCAGTTTCGACGCGAATTTTACGCGCGTCGGCGCGATGCCCGGCAGCCTCACGCCCAATCCACTGTTGAATCAGTCCGTTCCAGCGAATGGGTCGATCACTCGCTCGTTCAGTCATAGCGAAGCTATGCCTGTCAACACTTCCGTCAACGTTAATATCGCTGATACGCAGCCGAATGGACAGCCAAACGCGGCAGTTTCCGGCACGGTGACATGCGGCTGCGCGCCCGCCAGGGGAACCTTGACGATCAACAAGGTCGCGATCGGGGGTGACGACACCTTCCCGATAACGGCAACGCTCGGGGCGAACGCTCCCCTCGATTTTTCCATTACGACCGCTGGCGGCACCGGCCAGAACAGTCAGCCCGTTTTAACGGGCACCTACACCGTTGCCGAAACACCGCCGGCCGGGTGGGTCCTTGACAGCATCGTTTGCGGTGACCAGACGACCGATCAAGCCGTCGTGTCCAAGAACACCACAACGGTTTGCACCGTCACCAACCGCAAGCTGGCATCCGTCACAATCAAGAAGCGGACACTGAACGGGACGGGAGCGTTCGATTTCGCCGCCACCACGGTTCCGGGCGGGCAAGGCGCGATAGCAGGTTTCACTGAGACGACGAACGCGGTGAACACACCAAGCGCAGGTATGACCCTGACGAACCTCGTCCCCGGCGACTACACCTTCACCGAAACGCCACCGGTACCCGGTTGGACGCTGACAGGTCTATCGTGCACCGGCACCGGGGTCAGCAACCCGTCGACAAACGGTCTTGCGGGCAGCTTCACGCTGGCCGACGGCGCTGTCGCCGAGTGCATCTATGAAAACACGCTTGCGAGATCGAGCCTGACGATTGTCAAGGACGTACCCGGCGTCGGCAACAACACGCCCTTCTCGTTCTCCAACAACGGTCCGCAGGCACCCGCCGCCTTCCAGCTCGCCGACGGCCAAAGCCAGGTCTTCACGACAACGGGGACCTACATCATCTCCGAAACGCAGGCGCCAGGCTTCAATCTGACGAACATTTCCTGCACAGGTACGGGTGCGAACGGACAGGGTGACGTCATCGACGTCGCGGGCGGATCGACGACGGTGGACCTCGATCCGGGCGAACACATCACGTGTACATTCCGCAACGTGCCGGATGAAAAAACCGGACGGCTCATCGTGCGCAAGGTCACGGTCGGAGGCGACGACAAGTTCAACTTCAGCGTCACCGGCCAGCCGGGGTTCAACCTGGGCAATGGCGATCAGCGCATATTCGCGAACCTCGCTGAGGGCAACTATACGGTCGGCGAGAGCAACCTGCCGGACGGCTGGAAGTTGCAGAACGTCAGCTGCACGGGCGGCGGCAACAAGGCAGGCAACGGCATTACCGTCAGTCTGTCGGCCAATCAGACGATCACCTGCACGTTCACCAACTTCAAGAAGCGTGATGACCGCATGCGTGAAGTCACCCGGCTGTTCATCCACCGTCGCGTTGACAACCTGCTGACGCATGGTCCAGACCGCGCGCGCCTGTTGCGCAGGCTTCAGCCGCAGGATCCGCCGGCATGCGGCCTCAAGGACGATTGCTCGCAGCCACCACCTTTGAAGCTGGGTGCTGCCCCGACAGGCACCGGTGCGGCGCCTCGCATCGGCGGCGTCGGAACGCCCGAACTGCCGGCCTTCGGCAACCAGGCGTTCGGCAATCCAGCGTATGGCCAGTCCAACTCCAGCGTACTGTTCGCCAATGAAGAGGACGATCAGCCATGGAACCCGCGCGGTGGAACCTCGAGCCCGCTGCTGTCCTCCATCATGGGCCAGCTTTCCAGTGCTGCCGGCGGATCGAGCAGCTTCAAGTTCGGTACCAGCCTTAGCGAGCTTAGAGAATCGGGCAAGGCAGCACAGCTCCAGGAAGAGCAGAAGAAGCTGCAGGAAGCCGGTCTCGACTATAATGGCCAGATGTACCACATGCCGAAGAATGCCTTGCATCAGCGGCTTGATATCTGGGTCGAGGGCCAGTTCAGCGGCTACAACGACTCCACCGGCGGCCTCCACCGCGACGGTAATTTCAGGGTCCTCTACGTCGGTGCAGATTACGCCATCGCACCTGGAGTCCTGGTTGGCGCCCTCGTTCAGGTCGACGATACCCGTGAGAACATCGACGATCCGACGCTGCTCGGCGAAGTCGAAGGTACCGGCTGGATGGCCGGCCCCTATATCGGGATCAAATTGACCGACACACTCTACTTCGACGCTCGCGCGGCGTGGGGTACGTCGGATAACGACATCTGGCTACAGGATGCGGCGGCAGGCTGGCGCAGCGGTTCGTTCGAAACCGATCGCTGGCTGGCGAACGCGAACCTGACCGGCAACTACCAGTTCGGCAATTGGAGACTGTCGCCCCAGGTCGGCGTGGCCTACGGCCAGGAGTCTTATGACACCTACTTCAACAGCCTCGGCCAGATCGTCGATGGCGGTGAAGCAAGGATCGGACGTGTGACCGGCGGCGCGGAAGTCGGCTACCAGTTCCGCCACTCCGACGGGTCTGTCCTTGAGCCGCACATCGGTATCAAGGGGATCTGGAACTTCCAGACCGACGATCTGTTCGTCAACGGAGTGCTCGTGGACACCGACGAGAGCCGCGCGCAGATCGAGGGTGGACTGTTGTACCGCACGCCAAGCGGCATGGCGGTAAGGGGCGCACTCGCCTACGACGGCATTGGAGCAGACGATTTCGAATCCTACACTGGCCAGCTTTGGGTCAATATTCCCCTGAACTAGGGGATAGGGCAGAGCCGCTCCTCCCCCGCAGGACGCGTGGCTCTGCCCGGCCGATCGAAGTCGTCGGCTACGAGAGTATCCGGTCTGTCCATCAGCTTCTTTTCGGCGGAGACGCTTAACAGCCACAGTTAGAACGACTACAGGCTTCGGACTGTCCGCCGGTGCCGCCCGCCGCAGCGCGAACGCTTTCGGCTACGACAGCGTCCAGACGGTTGCAACCAGCCGAGCGAGCACATCATCTGGGGCCGGGATCGTAGCTGCGCTTCTGCTTCCAGGTGGAGAAGAAGTAGGCGAGTTCGTCGTCTACTTGTTCCGGCATGACGATGCGGACGGTAACGATCTGATCGCCGGTCTCGCCCGTCTTGGCGTTGCGCACGCCCTTGCCCTTGAGGCGGAACATGCGGCCCGAACTTGTTCCCTTGGGCAGCGTCAGCTGAACGCGGGTGGAAATCGTGGATACTTCGATTTTGCCGCCGAGGACGGCCTCATCGACAGTGATGGGGACGTCACTGTAGATATCGAGCCCTTCGCGGCGGAAACGGGGGTGAGGGCGAACCTTGATTTCGACCAGGGCGTCGCCGTGTTCTCCGCCGAGGAGGCCGGGACCGCCCTTGCCGCGAAGGCGCAGGATCTGGCTGTCGGCGACGCCTTCTGGAACGTTGAGATCGAGGATGCCGCCCTCGGGCATGGTGACGCGCTTCTTGACGCCGGTGATGGCTTCGTCGAAATCGACTTCAAGCGTATAGCGAACGTCTTGGCCACGGCGGTTAAGGCCACCGGGGCCGCGCTTGTCGGCGCCTTGGCCGGCGCCCTGGCCGCGATAGCCCGGATGGCCACGGTTAGCTGCGAACATCTCTTCGAAGATGCCCGAAAAACCCTCGAACCCGTGCGGACCGGCGTGGCCGTTGCCGCCATTGGCAGTGGCCTGTCGATAGCCGCGCCGGGGCTCGCCGGCTGCGTCGATTTCGCCGTTGTCGAACTGGCGCCGCTTGGGTGGATCGCCAAGGATATCGTAGGCGGCCGAAACCCGCTTGAAGCGGTCGGCGGCGGTGGGATTGTCGGGGTGCAGGTCCGGGTGGAGTTCCTTTGCAAGCTTGCGGAAAGCCCGCCGGATCTCGTCATCGCCGGCATCGCGCGAGACGCCTAAGGTCGCGTAAGGGTCGGCGGCGGTCACGGATGTGTCCCCTGAATGGTGCATCGCATCTCAATTGTCCGAATCTGACACTTGGTCCCCACGTGTCAGCCCGGAACCATAGGCTTCGTTCGATTGTGTATGCAGATTGACCAACACTCGACGACCTTTGCTCCGGATCAGTCCGATCCAGAACGCCGGCACGGATACGTCAGTGCAAGCCGTGCACCCGCATCGCCCCCCGATTGCACTTATTGCGAGGAGATTGTGGCAAGCCTGCGCACCACGCAACGTCAAAATCTCAAACGCTGCGAATTGGCCAGCGATCGTGCCGCTTCGCGGGCGCTCGGCGGGGATGCGCCAGCCTCGCGAGCGAACGCAGTTATCAGCGGATTCGAACTTCCGGAGTGCAGCCGACAAGGTGGGCCAGCGTCTCAAATCTGCGGCGCAACCGGGCTCCATCAAGATCCGATATTGCAGCAGGTATGCTCCATACAAGCACCCCGTTTTCGTAAGCGAGGGACGTCTGGTTGATCTTTCCGGCCATGCCAACAGACAACATGTGGGCGGAGCGGACAGCGGCTCCAATGATCTTTGCCCGTCTCAGAGCGCGTTTGCTGGCGGCTTTTTTGAGGCGGCTGGAGAGATTTTCACCTTCTTCTTCGCCGCGGCCGGCGTGGCGGAAATAGATCGACAGGGCCAGGAAGGTGCGGCCCGGATGGTCGATGCCGCTCAGGGCGGAATGGGCGACCGCGTCGAGGCTGTGTTCTCCGCGGTAGTCAGGGTGGGCACGCCAGCCGATATCCGAAATAAGGCAGGCGGCGTGGCGCAGGCGGCGCTCCTCGTCGGTTTCGGCGAGTTCGTTTCTGAACAGTCCGTCGGTCCAATGGCAGAGTTCCTCGCCATGGTAAGGCGAGCGGGAATAGAGTTCGGCCAGCCTGCGACAGTAGCTGAGCAGCGGGTCCTTGGCGCGCTCGTCCTCATCAAGTAGCGAATAGAAGATACCTTCGCGCACGCCAAACACGGAGAACTGGACCGACTTCGGCTTCATTTTCGCTAACAGGCGCTCCATCAGCAGCGCGCCGAACGGCACTACTTCGCGGCGCTGCTTGGAAATCGCGGAACTGCCGGGCAGGGCAGCAAAACGTTTCGACTTGCGAATTTTCTCCGTGTAGGTGAGCGCCTCGGCGGCGTCCAGATCGTATTCGTGCATGACGTTCAAAGGATAGTCGGAGCCTGCCATGTGCATCTTGGCGACGGCCCGCCAGGTGCCGCCAACAGCGTAGAACGTGCGGCCAGCGGCATCCTTGAGCCACGGCACGCCGGCAAGTGTGGCGTCTATCAGTTCCTCCGCCTTTTCGATCCTGCCGCCGGACATGTCGATCAAGCGCAGGCCACCGAGAGGCAACGTGACGGCGTTGCGCACGTCGCCGGACTGGATGTCGACGAGTTCGACGCTGCCGCCACCCATGTCGGCGACGATACCGTCGGCGTCGGGAACGCCCATCAGGACACCCTGCGCGGCGATCCTGGCTTCTTCCTGACCGGTCAGGACCTGAATGTCGACGCGGCAGACCTTTTCAGCGATCTCGATAAACTTCGAACCATCCTCGGCGTCCCGGACGGCTGCGGTCGCAATAACCTTCAAGGCGCCGACATTGAGGGCATCGGCAATGGCGCGGAAGCGCTTCAGCGCCCGCAGTGCACAGTCTATTGCGCCCTTGCCGAGGCGCCCGGTGCTGGCGACGCGGCGGCCAAGCCCGCACAGTTCCTTTTCGTTGAAAAATGGGGTGGGTGCCCTGACTGCGCCTTCGTAGATCACGAGGCGGACCGAGTTGGAGCCAATGTCGATTACCCCGACGGGCGGGCCGGTTGTGATTTCGACACGCTCAGCGGAGTTGAAGCGCCTGGTAAAGAGCATGTCCTGCCTCTCCCCTTGGCCTTCTCCGGTGGTAACCGCGAAGAGGGCTTGCGATGTCGTCATGGCGCAGCTTCAGCAGCAAAGCAGAGACTGTGCCTGACGGCTTTTCGACATTGCGTAGCGCGATTCATCGTCGATGAGTGAGGCTGTAGGGCAGCAGTCCGCCAAAAGTCACTCCCCAATTGGGCGGAGAAGGCGAGAATCAAAGGGTTCTGCGACGTTAGGCGTCAGCCGTCTCGGTTGGGGAAAACCGCCGGGGGATGAATTTGGGCTCACGTGCCGGCGCCAATTGAAGCGGCTTGAGGCATGTTCGAGCCGAATCGGGGCAGCTCGCCTTCGGCAAGACACCGCGTACCCTTCGCGGGGGCAGACTTTTTTTGCTGAACATGCTCTGGATCAGCGAAGGATCTTGTCCCAGAAGAGCTTGGGGATGTCGGGGCCGCCGACGGCTCTGAGTTCAACGGTCAGGGTCGGCGAGGTGACGTTGATCTCGGATAGCCGGCCGTCGATCAGGTCGAGGCCGGCAAAGAAGATGTCCCACTCCTGGAGCTTCACGCCGACTTCGCGGCAGACCTGCTCCTCGCGCTGGTTAAGGGAAGATAGGACCGGGCGACCGCCGGAGTGAATGTTGGCGACGAAGTTGCCTTCGGCGGGGATGCGGCCGAGTACGCCGGCGACCTCGCCTTCCAGCATCATGACGCGCTTGTCGGTCTCCTTGACGTTGGGCAGGAACTCCTGGGCGACGATCGGTTCGGCGGAGTGTGAGAGCAGTTCGTCGAGGTGGCGGGGCAGGTCGGGGTCGTCCAAGTTGGTCCTGACGATCATCTCGCCGCCAAATAGCGACAGCGGCTTGAGGACGATCTCGCCATGGCGACGGGCGAAGTCGGTGATGAGCTCGCGGTCATGCGCGATGAGCGTGGCCGCCATCAGATGGGGGAAGTGCAGTGCGCTCAATTTTTCGGGAGTGTTGCGGATGGCGCGGGGATTGTTGAGGACGCGCGTCGTCGCTGGAAGCAATTCGAGCAAGTAGGTGTTGGAGAAGTAGGCCATGTCGAAGGGCGGGTCCTGGCGGACGAGAACGATCGGGAAATCTCCGAGCGGGTGGCGTTCGGGCTCGCCGAGCGTGAAAGGTTGCTCCGCGTTTGCAGGGTTGACGCGGGCAGGGCGCATTCTGGCTGTGATCGCACCGCCCTCGATCGCCAGTGACTGTGGTTGAAATTCGTAGCATTCAAGGCCGCGCGATTGCGCTTCCACCATCAGTGCGAACGTGGTGTCGCCCTTGATGTTGATTTTCTCGGGCGGGTCCATCTGGACGGCAATTCGGTTCATTGGCGGTCTTTCGGCTGGTGGCGCGAGGTGGACGGGGGTTCGGCGCTAACCTAAAAGCGGCCAGGCTCTCGATCAAACGTGGGAACACTAGTCATTGACGCCGCCGATGGGTAGGGGGCATCGCGATCGTGCCGTGCCCCTGCTTGTGCAGATCCGAGTGGGCATCAACCTATGCGGCGGCGGTGGCGTCTGGTTGGGCGGTCACTGCCGGCAGGGCTGCGAGGGTTGCTTCGAGTGCAGTTTCAAGATCTTGCATGAGTGGGGAGGCGCGGTCGAGCGAACTGTCGCGGGCGCCTGATTCGACCACTTCGCAGATCTCGGCAATGCGCACCGCGCCGATATTGCGCGACAGAGACTTCAGCGCGTGCGCTGCGGTGGCGATCGCTTCGTCGGTCGCCTCCGGCCATGAGTCGCGAAGGGATCGCAGCGCTTCTGGTGCATGGTCCCTATAGAGGGCAATGACCTTCGCGGCGAGATCCATGTCGCCGGACGGCATCTCGCGGATCTGGTCGAGGACTTCGGGGTCGAGAAGCGGGAAGCGCATCTGTGCACGAGCAGCGACCGCAACGGCTGCCAGCGCGCCTCCTGCAGCCGGTTGGACGGCGCCGGCGTCGGCAATGCCCGATCCGGTTCGATTTCCGTTCTCGCTTGTCGCACTCGGGGTGCCGATGCCGGGCGGGATGGCTGCGGCAGCGTCTACAGCGGCAGCCGCTTCGTGGTCCGGCAACCAGGTGCGCAGCGTTTTCTCGAGCATGGCAATGGTGAAGGGCTTGGTGACGCAATCGTTCATGCCGGCGTCGCGCCAGAGGTTTGCCTGACTGCCGATGACATGGGCGGTCAACGCGATGATCGGCGTGGCGGAACGATTTTTCGCAGCTTCCCAGGCCCGGATGCGCCGGGTTGCTTCGAAGCCGTCCATCTGCGGCATGGAGCCGTCCATGAATACGACGTTGAACGTCTGCGACGTGAAGGTTTCGATCGCTTCGGCTCCATTCTCGACATTGACAACCTCGACACCGAGGCGTCCCAGGGCTTCGCCGAGGACTTCGCGGTTGATGGCGCTGTCGTCTGCTGCGAGGACGCGCACGCCTTCAAACGACGCGATTGCGGGGTTGCGGGATGGCTCGCTGTCGTGCGAGCGAAGCAGTCCTAAGTTGCCCGTGCGCAGTGCTGCAAACAGCTCGGAGATTTCGTCAGTAGCAAGCGGCCAGGAAATCGCGGTGTCCGCGTGTGACGAGCCCAAGCCGGTCTGGCTGCACGACTGGCCAAACCCGGCCAACTGCACGAGCTTCAATTCTCCATTTGCCGAACGCAGTTTTTTCAGCAGATCGCAGCAACGGGAGATGACGATGGCCGGCGCGGCCGGGGCGGCTTGGGCCGCCAGGCAGTCGATCTCGGTCGTGTTGCTTTGGTCACACAAAATCGGATCGTAGCCGTAGTACCGGGCGTAGTCGACGAGGGCATTTCGAGTCGGGCTCGGTGGCATGGCGATGTGCAGGGCCAGCCGCGCTTGGTCATCGTGGCCGGCGAGCGATGCCAGATCGGGCGCCTCTTCGAGAACTTCGAAGCCGGCGCGAAGGGCGAATGTCGAACCGGCGCCGAATGTGCTTGATACTTCGATGCTGCCATCCATGGCATGGCTCAAGCGCTGGCAGATCGCCAGGCCGATGCCGGTGCCGCCGAACATGCGGGTCGTCGACTGGTCGGCCTGGGCGAAGGCTTCGAAAATCGTTGCGACCTTGTCCTCGGGGATGCCGATGCCCGTGTCCGTCACCTCGAAGCGGAGCGCTATGGCGGAGACCGGCTCGCCGGCTCCTGCTGTCGCTGCAACGTCAGAGGCCAGGCAGACGCGTACGCCGACGCCGCCCGATTCGGTGAATTTCAGGGCGTTGTTGACGAGGTTCGAGAGGATTTGGTTGAGGCGGACAGGGTCGGCGGCGATGACGCTCGGCACATCGTCCGCGACGAAGCCAGCAAGGTCAAGTCCCTTGGAGGATGCGCGTTCGGCAAACAATCGGGTGACCTCGTCGACGAGCCTGCGCGGTTCGACGGGGACCGCCTCGAGTTCCATGCGGCCGGCCTCGATCTTGGAGAAGTCGAGGATGTCGTTGATGATCGAGAGCAGCGATTTCCCGGAAGACACGATAACATCGGCGTAGCGCTGAATGCGGGTGGGCATTCCCGCGGCCGTGAGCAGTTCGGCCATGACGAGCATGCCGTTCATGGGCGTGCGGATCTCATGGCTCATGGTGGCGAGAAAGTCCGACTTCGCAGCATTTGCTTCCTGTGCTGCGATGGTTGCTGCTCGCAGATCACGGGTGCGTTCGTCAACAGTCTGCTCCAAGGTCTCGCGTTGTCTGGCAAGTGCTGCATCACGCGTGCGAATCTCGTTGAGCATGTCGTTGAACGCGTCGACCAGATCTCCGGTCTCATCGTTGGATTTGCGGTCCACCCTTGTTGTGAAATCGTGATCCTTGCGGATATCGCGCATCGCGGTCGTCAGGTCGAGGATGGGACCGGTGAGGGATTTTTCAAGCCGCAGGGCGACAAGCAGGCCGGTGATGGCGGCAAAGAGGCTCCAGACAACGGCGAGGCCGAGGCTGTCGCCCAGAACGCTACGCAGTTCGGAGACGTCGGCGATCAGAAACAGGCGCCCGACCACTACGCCGCCTTGGATGACCGGCACATTGACGGGATAAGTCTGCATTGTCAGCAACGTCAACAGGCCCGGCTCGTCGTCGGCCTCCGCGATATTGGCATCGCTCTGCAGCATTACCCCGTTACCGAATGAGGCGATGAGATCGCCTTGCATGTCGAGCACGCGGGCGAACTTCACCTTCGGCATGCGTCCGATGGCGCGCAGGATGTTCTGCACGTCGTGATGCGCGCCTTCCGACTGCGAAGGGGCAACGGCGATGGCCAGCGTCGAGGCGACGCTGTGGAGTTCGTCCTTCAGGCCGTGGAAGCGGCGGTCGGCCGCCTGCCAGCCGGTGACGAGGGCTGTCAACAACATTGCGCTGACAACACCTGCAAGTACGATCAATGCCAGTTTGGTCTTAATCGAACTGAGTTTCGGCGGCGATATACGCAATGGGGGGCGCTCTTTGTGGCAGATGTTTCCAGGTCGCAATTTTGGAGCCCGATTTCCGTTGAAACTGCCTGAATTCCGTAAACAAGCGATTTATTTATGTTTTATTAATTACAATTCTAAATCTGATCTTCAGATTGACCAATGAGAGTGAAGGCAAGACATCATGATCGGATGCGCTGGCTGTCCGGCGCTATTGTTTTGGATCGCAGGTATAAGTCGATATGGCCCAACAAAAAACCATGGATCGCACGCAAGTCGTCGTCGCGGATGACGATCCAATAATTCGCCAGCTTTTCAAAAGCAAGTTGACGCAGATGGGCTGCGATGTGCAATCGGCCGAAGACGGCGGGGCGGCCTGGAAGCTTTTGCGCAACAACAAGCATGTCGATCTGGCCATTGTCGATCTCGACATGCCCAACGTCGACGGCTTCTCCTTGATTCAATGCGCGCGCGGGCATCCGCGCACGAAGCACCTACCCATTATCGTGGTGACATCGCGGACAGACGCAAAGGCAATCCAGGATGCGTTCAGTGTTGGGGCAACTTCGTTCCTGACGAAGCCGCTGCATTGGTCAACCTTCAACAGTCACATCGAGTATTTGATGCGGCTGACCCACGCGGCGCATCAGGCGCGGAATCAGGTGCAACGCGCGGAGGCCGCGGTCCGCATCAAGGACGTCGTGCTGCGGCGGACACTCGAAGCGGGTGCGCGGGGAACCGAGCAGATCCAGGAGATCCTGCATCGATTGGCGAGCACTATCAGAAGTGGAACCGATGTTGAGAGTGCGTTCGGCATCATCGACGAGTTGGAGAAGGAAACGCTGCTGATCCAGAATTCGCTTGTCCAGGGTCAATCTATGTCGAAAGCACTGTGCAGCCGCGTCAACGTCGACGACGTGCGGGTGCCGCTGATGAACCTCCTCGCGAATGCCCAGATTCGCGTGCAGCAGCGTTCGCGCCAGCACAACGTGCCGGTCAGCATCGTCAGGGTGCCTGAAGATGCCTACATCGCATGCGATCCCGATGGATTGTCGCTTGCCGTGTCCCACCTTCTCGACAACGCCGTGCGCTTTTCTCCCCAAGGCGGTACGGTAACGCTTGAAGCCGACGTGCATCCCGACGGCATGCTCACTATCGTCATCAACGACGATGGCCCCGGGATGGAGCCCGATTTTTATGCGGCCCGCCTGCTTCCGACATTCGACGCGGAATTCGAAGAGCAGAATTGCTCCGAAGGTGTCGGCTTGCCGCTCGTCAAGGCGATTGCCGAGGCGCACGGCGGCGTTCTCGAAATCCGGTCGATGCCCGAGCAGGGAACGTCAGCAATGCTGGTCGTTCCCGCGGACCGTGTCCGGCTGGAGCATGACTTCGCGGCTTGATCGATGACGATTTTCAAATGTTTCGAAATAGGACTTGGAAAACGCTTTTCTAAGTGTTCCTGGTGATTTTGGTCCAATTTTATTGAAATCGTGCGATCGTTCGTGGGCGGTGAATTGCGTCGTGAAGTTCCTTTCATTGCGGCAGGGTCTATCGGAGTTGGGCAAGCGCAAGCAGATCGAATGAAGATGATGCCTACCAGGTATGGGTGTTTCAGAAGCGCGGCAGACGGCACGATTTTCGTGAAGTTCGCTCTGCTGTTGCCGGTCCTGCTCGGCGTCAGCCTGAGTGCAATGGATTATGCCTGGACGGTGACGCACAAATCGGTGCTGCAGGAGGCCGCGGATGCGGCAGCACTCGCCGGCGCCAAGGAACTCAGCCTGTCGGATTCGAAGAAGGAGAATGTGGCGGCTGTGGTCGAGGCGATGGTCAATCGCTATATCGATGCGAACAAGGACACGCTTGCCAGCAAGAATCCGGCGGCACCGGTCGTCAAGGCGTCGATTACCGACAGTCCGCTCCAAGTCGTGGTGACGATCACGCATAAGGTCGATGCGTTCGTGGGGGGCGCACTCGGACTCGAATTTCAGGACATCAAGATCCGCAGCGTGGCGCGCGTTGTCGGTCAGCCGAATATCTGCGTGCTGGCACTTGAGAACAGCGCAAACGGCGCGATTTCGCTGGAACAGGATGCGCGTGTGACGGGGCGGAATTGTGCGGTCTATTCGAACTCGGTCCACAGTCGTGGACTGATTTCCAAAAATAGCGCCAGCCTGACAGCAAGCTTTATTTGCACTCGCGGCGGCAAGGACGGTGGTCCGGGGAACTTCAGCCCAATGCCGATGGTCGATTGCCCCAGTTTTGAAGATCCGTTGAGTGATCGCGACGAGCCAGTAGCGGCTGGTGGTTGTATGGCGACCGACCTTGTTGTCGATGGCGGTATGCGGACACTGAATCCCGGTACGTATTGTGGCGGCATTCATATCACCAACTATGCCGCCGTAGAGTTCATGCCTGGCGTCTACGTCTTCAAAAACGGGCCCTTGCTCGTCGATGCCGGCGCGACTATCAATGGCCGTGGCGTTGGCCTGTATTTCGATAGCGATGTGAAATCCGTTCTGAACATCGCCAACGACAGTTCTTTTAGCCTCGAAGCTCCAACGACCGGAGAGATGGCTGGAATGCTGGTTTTCGTTTCGCGTCAGCAGTCGAAGGATACGGTGCACCGGCTGTTCAGCAACAACGCGCCGCTGCTGCTTGGAACGATTTACATTCCCACAGGTGAACTGCGGGTCGATGCCAGCGCTCCGATTGCACAGAATTCTGCCTATACGGCGATTGTGGCCCGCGCCATTCGCCTTTACGGCGGGCCGCACCTGATCCTCAATACCAACTACGACAAAACCGGTGTGCCGGTGCCGAAGGGGATCCGCGGCGCAGGCCAGCCGGTGTCGCTGGTGGAGTAAGCCGGCCGGAGACATTGCAGCCAGCCCTGGCTACTCTGCGGGGCTGGCTTCCGGGTCCACGTTCTCTGTCGTCGGCTTCGGTCGAGGTTTAGCCAAACTCGCCAGCCCGCGGCACATCACGTAGAACACCGGCGTGAAGATCAGTCCGAACAGCGTCACGCCGATCATGCCGGAGAAAACGGCGGTTCCGAGCGATTGCCGCATCTCGGCGCCGGCACCCGTCGCTACGACGAGCGGCAGCACCCCAAGGATGAACGCCAACGACGTCATGACGATTGGGCGAAGGCGCGTGCGAGCCGCCTCGACGGCGGCCTCAAAGCGGGTCTTGCCTTCGAGTTCTTCGGCCTGCTTGGCGAATTCGACGATCAGAATGGCGTTCTTCGCAGCAAGGCCAACGAGGACGATCAGGCCGATCTCAACGAGAATGTTGCGGTCCAGGCCGCGAAAGTTCGCGCCGATCATGGCAGCGAGAATGCACAACGGCACGATGAGTATGACGGCCAGCGGCAACAGCCAGCTTTCGTAGAGCGCGGCCAGCAGCAGGAAGACGAAGAGTACGGCGAGACTGAATGCAAGGATCGCCGTCGAGCCCGCCAATTTCTCCTGGAGTGCGATTTCCGTCCATTCGAAGCCGAAGCCGGAAGGCAGAGACTTGTCGGCGATCGCTTCCAAGGCTGCGATGCCCTGGCCCGAGGAGAAGCCGCGCTGCAACCCAACCTGGACCTCGGCTGCGGGATAGAGATTATAACGGGGGACGCGGTAGGCTCCCGTCGTGTTCTGGAAGCTGGCCACCGAACCAATCGGGACCATGTCGCCGTCGACGTTACGGGTGCGCAAGTTGGCGACATCGCGCACGGTCGTGCGGTAGGGGTTGTCGGCCTGTGCGGTGACGCGATAGGTGCGGCCGAGAATGTTGAAGTCGTTGACGAATGCGGAGCCCATGTAGATCGACAACGTATCGAAGACGCGCGCGATCGGAACGCCGAGCTGTTCAGCCTTGGTTCGGTCGATATCGGCGTAGACCTGCGGGGTACGCGTGTTGAACAGCGTGAAGGCCTGGGTGAAGCCCGGTGTCTGGCTGGCGGCTCCGGCAACGGCCCAGGTAGCGCCTTCCAGTGCCGGCAAGCCCCGGCCTGAGCGATCCTGCACGTAGCCTTTCAATCCGCCGCCTGTTCCAATGCCGCGAACCGAAGGCGGCTCGATGACAAAGACAAAGGCGTCGCGCTGCTTCGTCATCTGTTGGCGCAGGTCGGCGAGGATCTGATCCTTTGTCAGTCCGGCGTCCTCCCGCTCCTTGAAAGGTTGGAGGGTCACAAAAATGACGCCGGCGTTGGGAGCGTTGGTGAAGGTCGCGCCATCGAAGCCAACGAAGGCGACGGCATTCTGGACACCTGGACGCTGCAAGAAGACGTCGGTCGCCTTGCGGATGACTTCGTCGGTGCGTGTGAGGGTGGAGCCTGGCGGAAGCTGGAAAGCCGCAATCAGGTAGGCGCGGTCGAGTTGCGGGATAAGACCGGTCGGAGTGTCGATCAGGCGCTGGTAGGTCGGCACAAGCAGCAGGCCATAGGCAGCAAGAACCAGGATGCCGACGCGGATAAGGCGCGCGGTGATCGCACCATAGGCATTCGTAATTCCCTCGAAGAACCAGTTGAAGGCCATGAAGAACCAGCGCACAGGAGAGCTGAGCCAATAGACGACGCCGCGCTTGCGATCCTCCGGCCTGACGTGCGGCTTCAATAGCAGCGCGGCCATCGCAGGTGACAGCGTCAGCGATACGAAGAGCGAGATCATTGTGGCGCCGGCAATCGAGATCGCGAACTGGCTGTAGAATTTGCCTTGAAGCCCGCTGATGAAAGCGGTCGGCAGGAACACCGCGACCAGCACAAGGGACGTGGCGAGCAGCGCACCGCCGACTTCGTCCATCGTCTTGTAGGCGGCTTCGCGCGGAGACATTCCCTTGGCCAGGTACCGTTCGACGTTCTCGACGACGACAATGGCATCATCGACGACGATGCCGATGGCAAGAACGAAGCCCAGCAGGGACAACGTGTTGAAGGACATGCCCGCGGCGGCCATGATCGTGAAGCTGCCGATCAGCGACACCGGGATAGCGACGATAGGTATGATAGCTGCCCGCCAGGTCTGCAGGAACAATATCACCACGATGACGACCAGGATGAGGGCTTCGAAGATCGTGTGGATGACAGCGTCGACAGAGTATTGGATGAATTCGGTCGGGTTATAGACGACCGAGTAGCTCAAACCTGGGGGAAAGTCCTCGGAGAGCCGCTTCATCTCCTTGAGGAGCAGGTCGGCGGTTTGCAGCGCGTTCGAGCCGGGCCGCTGGAAGGCGACAACGGCTGTCGCGGTCTTGTTATCGAGGTAGGCGTTGACGGTGTAATCCTGCGAGCCGAGTTCGACGCGGGCGATATCGCGGACGCGCAGCACCGATCCGTTCGGTTCGGCGCGCACGACGATCTCCTCAAACTGCTCGACGGAGGATAACCGGCCTAGGGTCTGGACGGACAACGTGAAGGCACCGTCGGAGGTCGCCGGTGGCTGATTGATGGCGCCGGCGGCGACCTGGAGGTTTGCAGCGCGCAGGGCTGCGACGACTTCGGATGCGGTGAGGCCGCGCGCAGTGAGGACGTCGGGGTCGAGCCAGACGCGCATCGAATAATCACGCGCGCCGAAAATCCTGATGGCGCCGACGCCGTCGATGCGGGTCAGGACGTCTTTGACGTAGAGCGTGGCGTAGTTGGAAACGTACTGCTGGCTGCGGCTGCCATCGGGCGAGGTCATATGCACGACCAGCATCAGGTCGGGCGAAGCCTTTCGCACCGAAATCCCGAGCCGGCGGACATCTTCGGGCAGGCGAGGTTCGACGACGGAGACCCGGTTCTGGACGAGCACCTGCGCCTGATCGATGTCGGTGCCCGGGCGGAATACGACGTTGATGGACAACAAGCCATCTCCGGTCGATTGGGAGGCGATGTAGAGCATGCCGTCGACGCCGTTGACCTCCTGCTCGATGGGCGAGGCAACCGTTTCGGCAATCACCTTGGCGGATGCCCCTGGATAGGTCGCGGTGATGTTGACTGTCGGCGGGGCGATCTCGGGATACTCGGCGACCGGCAACGTCGTCTGCGCTATGGCCCCGACAATCATGATGATGAGCGACAGCACGGTTGCGAAGATGGGGCGGTCGATGAAGTAGTGGGAGAAGCGCATGGTCGCCCTCGTGGGTGATTTCGTTCGTTATCGGGCTGAGTTGCCAGCAGCCGGCGGCGGGGCGGCTAATTCGATTGGGCCGAGACGATCTCGCCGGCTTCGGGTGCCACTTTTGCGCCAGGCCGCACGGCGGGATTGGCGATGCCGTTGATAACGACCAGGTCATCGGGGGTCAGGCCCGACTTGATGACGCGCAGTCCTCCGGGCTGCAGCTGACCGAGTTCGACCGACTTTGCGGCGACGACATCGCCCTCGCCGACGGTGAAGACGATCTTGCGCGCCTGATCGGAGACGATTGCCTTGTCGGGCACGAGTAGCGCGTCGAACTCGCCGCCGAAGAGCTGCATGCGGCCGAACAGGCCCGGCGTCAGGAACCGGTCCGGGTTTTCGATAACGGCGCGGCCCCGGATCGTTCCCGAACGCGCATCGAGGCGGTTGTCGACAAAATCCATCTTGCCCGTCCAATTCCACTCGTCTTCATCGGCGAGCTTGATGCGAACGGGATTGCCTTCATCGCGAGACGAGGGCCGGGAGCCATTTCTGGCGAGGCGGATGTAACGCAGGTAGTCGGCCTCCGAACCATCGAACATGAAGTAAATGGGATGGAGGGTGACGATGGTGGTGAGAAGGGTCGATGCTCCCGCCCCACCCGTAACGAGTGCGCCAACATCGACGCGGCGGTCGGAGAGACGCCCAGATATCGGAGCTACGACGGTCGCCCATTCGAGATCAAGCAGGGCTGCCCGCAAGGTCGCTTCGGCTGCTGACAATTGTGCGCGGGCGACCGCAAGATTAGCTTCGCGTGTCTCGAAATCGCGCCGGGTCAGCGTGCGGGAATCGACGAGGGGCCGAGCGCGTTCGACTTCGGATAACTGAAGTTCGACTTCTGCCTTGCGCTGCTCGATCGTGGCTTCGGCGCTCTCGACCTCGATCTCGAAGGGGCGCTGGTCGATCGAAAATAGAGGGTCCCCGGCTTTGACGGTCTGGCCGTCCTTGAAATGGATCTTTTCGATGAAACCCGAGACGCGCGGACGGACCTCGACGCTTTCGACGGGTTCGAAGCGTCCGGAAAATTCGTCCCACTGTGTGACCTTCTTTGCAAGCGGCTTGGCGACGCTGACAGGCGGTGGCGGGGCTTGTGCGGACGCGGGCCGCTGATAGGCCGTAAATACCAACAGAACCGCGATCATGCTCGCAGACAAAAGAGCCCGAAGACGTATCTCAGACATACCTTAGTTACCTGTCAATTTGGGGGGGCTTCACCAACCGGAGAAATCGAGATGTCCACGTGGGTGAGTGGGCCGGATGCGCAATGCATTGCGGCACGGGACCCTGACATAATCAAGATTATGTCACGGCTGCGCGCAGGGGTCGACTACCACAAACGGATGGTAGTGTCTCAGTTTAGACACTACCAAACGGAGGGGTGTTGTGTAGGAGGTGCCCTCTGCGAACGCTTGCCGGTTGATTGGGCGTGGTGGTTAATCCTGATGCGGATCGTTGACCGTCAAGAGCTTCAACCCATGTTCATGCCGACCGCCTGATCGTGCCGTCCATTTGGTCTGCGGTCGGTTCACGACTGGAAAAAATCGCGCCGATTCCGAGGAGAATGGGGCCTGAAAGCCGATTCGGGATGTCGGCTGTGCGCAGGCCGGCAAGAGTCGTGTGGAGCCGCCGGCTGTTGGCTCTCGACACCGCAGCCGCGACGACGACGGGGGTATGCGGCGGCAGGCCTTCCATGATGAGGCGTTCTGCAATTTCGGCAGAGGTGCGCCCGGCCATATAGAAGATAAGCGTTGTCTCCGGGTCGGCGAGACCTTTCCAGTCAATGTCGTCTGGCAATTTTCCGTTGCGCGCATGGCCGGTGACAAAGCGCACCGAGTGGGCGCGGTCGCGGTGTGTGAGGGAGACGCCGAGTTCGGAAGCCATGGCAATGCCGGAGGATATGCCCGGTACGACGGCCACGGCGATGCCCTCCTTTTCGAGGCGGTCGATTTCTTCGCCGGCGCGGCCGAAGATCATCGGATCGCCGGACTTGAGGCGGACGACGTGCTTGCCCTGCTTGGCAAGCTTGATCATGACGGTGTTGATATCGGTCTGCTGGCAGCTTTCGCGGCCGCCGCGCTTGCCGACCAGCATGCGCTTTGCTTCGCGGCGGGCGAGTTCAAGGATTTCGTCCGAGACGAGATCGTCGAATAAAATGACGTCGGCGGATTGCAGCGCGCGCACGGCCTTCAAGGTGAGGAGTTCGGGATCGCCCGGTCCCGCGCCAACCAGCGTAACTTTGCCGGTCGCTGCGTCGGTCCCATTAGCGATGTCGTCGATGAGGGCAGTCGCCGAGGAACGATCGGCCGCGTCCGGGGCCTTGCCGAATGCCCTGTCGGAGAAGCGCTCCCAGAAGGCTCGGCGCTGTGGACCGGGGCTGAGCCGAGCACTCACGGCTGCGCGGATGTCCTTGGCGAGTTCACCCCAGACGGCAAGTGCTGGCGGAAGCAGGGTTTCGATACGCCGGCGAATGGCCTGTCCGAGGATAGGCGCGGCGCCGTCGGTTGAGATGGAGACGACCACCGGAGAGCGGTTGACGATGGAACCGAATTGGAACTGGCAGTAAGCGGGCTTGTCGATGACGTTGACTGGGACGCCAGCAGCAACGGCGGCGCAGTAGAAGGCCTGCGCCTGCGCTTCGGTTTCAGCATCGGCAAGGGCAATGCCTGCTCCGCCGAAAATATCGATGGCCCAAGGTCGTGGGTGGTGGGTGATTGTCCCCGATGCCGCGCCGCGCTCGATCAGCGCCGCCATTTCGATCTCAAGTTCAGTTGCGTAGATTTCGACGTGGGCGCCGGTGGCGGCAATCAATTCGGCCTTCCAGGCCGCTGCCGCCGTTCCGCCTGCGAGCACGGCGCGCTTGCCGGCAAGATTGAAGAACACCGGCAGCTTGGCCAAGGCACCCATGCGTGGGGGCAATTTCTCAGCCGGCTTTCGGGACGCTGTGGGCATCGATAATCCTTGCGATTTCAGAACGGCACGAGCCGCAGTTCGTTCCAGCCTTGACGCACGCGCCAATCGCTTCCACGCTAACACATCCTTGCCTGGCAATGGCAGTCGCGATTTCGTTGGCGCCAACTTCGAAGCATGCGCAGACGATGGGGCCCTTGTCGGGCACGTTTCCGCCGGGGCGTCCGGCAAGGAGACGCAGGCGATCACCGGGATTGATGCGTTGTCCGAGTTGGCCTGCGGCCCAGGTGCGTGAAACCACGACAGGCTGTCGCGAAACGAAGAGGGCTGATTCGAGGCGGCCGTCACGCAGGCGAGCGTAGCGATAGTGGCCGGTGCGGGCATCGCGATAGGTCAGTACCTCGTCATTCTCGTTATTTCCCGGTGCAAACAACTCGTTCGCAAAAGCGTCCCAGTCGAGGGGGCTTGCCGAACCGGCCAGTTCGACGCGGTGTCCTGCCTTTGCGGGCGCCTTAGCGAAATAGGCGAGGCCATCTCGAAGAGCCGCAGGCTCGCTCGAAATCGCGAAGCCATACCAGGCGGCATCGTAGGGGCGGACGGCAACGGGGGTGAATTTCGATTCCGGTTGGCCCGACACAAGATCGGTTCGAGACGCAATGAGGACATCGATGCGGGCCTCACTGGCGTATTGTGCGGTCCAGTGGATGGGCGCGAAGACGTTGCCGCGGCGCTGGGCGGGCGTGATCGTGACGCGAAGGACGGCGCGGCCATGCGGGCTTCTGACTTCACAGAGCGAAGCTGACCCAAGGCCTGCAGCTGCGGCATCGTCGGGGTGGATTTCGAGAAACGGCTCGGCGATGTGCGACATCAGCCGCGGAGTCTTGGCTGTGCGGGTCATCGTGTGCCACTGGTCGCGGATGCGGCCTGTGTTCATCACGAAGGGGTACTTGGGCGAGATCCTCGAAGCGGGAGATTGGTAGCGGGTCTCAACGAAGCGGGCGCGGCGGTCTGCGGTGAAGAAACCGCCTTCGGCAAAAAAGCGGCTCTCGGTGCGGCTGGTGTTTTTCGGTTGCGGCCATTGAAACGGTTGAAGGCTGTCGTAGGCCTCCTCGCTGATATCCTCGAATGCGGAGATGTCAAGGTCGCGGGTGGCGCTGTTTTCAGTGCCGGTCAACGCGGCGTACTCCGCAAAGATCTCATGCGGGCCAGCGTAGCCGAACGCATCCGCGTAGCCGAGGCGCCTTGCGACTTCGCAGATCTGCCACCAGTCCGGCCTGGCTTGGCCGGGCAAGCCGACGAAAGCGCGCTGGCGGGAGATGCGGCGCTCGGAATTGGTGACTGTCCCATCCTTTTCGCCCCAGGCGGCAGCCGGCAGCAGGACGTTGGCGAGTGCAGTGGTATCGGTGTGGCGGGTCACGTCGGAGACCGCGACGAAGGGGCAGGATGCGATCGCATCGCGCACGCGGTCGGCTTCCGGAAGGCTGTCGACGGGGTTGGTGGCCATGATCCACAACGCCTTGATACGACCGTCCGCCACGGCGTCGAACAGGTCGACGGCCTTATGGCCGGGGGCATCGGCAATGCGCGGCGAATTCCAGAACGTCTGGACGATGCGGCGGTGGTCGGGGTTGGCAAGCTCCGTGTGGGCGGCGAGCATGTTGGCAAGCCCGCCGACCTCGCGCCCGCCCATGGCGTTGGGCTGGCCGGTGACCGAGAACGGACCCATGCCGGGCTTGCCGATGCGGCCGGTCGCAAGGTGGCAGTTGATGATGGCGTTAACCTTGTCGGTTCCCGAAGTCGACTGGTTGACGCCCTGGCTGTAGATGGTGAGCGTCCGTTCGGTTGCCGCGAAGAGTTCGAGGAACGCGCTGATGACGGATTTGTCGAGGCCGCATATTTCGGCGACACGATCGAGGGACAGCGCGTTGCAAGACTTGATCGCAGCGCCAAAGCCGGTGGTGTGCCGGTCGATGTAGCGGGGGCTGATCCGCCCGGTTGCCGTGAGGTGGGAGAGCAATCCATTGAAGAGCGCGACGTCGGACCCGGGGGCGATGGCCAGATGCAAATCGGCGATCTCGCAGGTGGCGGTGCGTCTCGGGTCGATGACGACGATCTTTGTGCCGCGCTCTTTTCTGGCGGCGACGAGGCGCTGGTAGAGCACGGGGTGGCACCAGGCGAGGTTGGAGCCAACGAGGACGACAAGGTCGGCGAGTTCCAGGTCCTGGTAGGCGCCGGGAACCGTGTCGGAGCCGAAAGCACGCTTGTGGCCGGCCACCGATGAAGCCATGCACAGGCGCGAATTGGTGTCGATGTTGGCGGTGCCGATGTAACCCTTCATCAGCTTGTTGGCGACGTAGTAGTCCTCGGTAAGGATCTGGCCCGACACATATAGGGCGACGCTGTCCGGGCCGTAGGTGGCGATCGTTTCGCGGAAGGTGCCAGCGACCTTGTCGAGGGCGCTCTCCCAGCTGACCGGCTCGCCCGCAATCAGCGGCGACAGCAGGCGGTCGTGAAGTGACATGGTCTCGCCGAGCGCCGACCCCTTCGAGCAGAGCCGGCCGAAATTGGCTGGATGATCGGGGTCGCCTTTCACGTCGGCCGTGCCGTCGGCATTCGCACGGGCGAGAACGCCGCAGCCGACGCCGCAATAGGGACAGGTTGTGGCCGTCCACCGGTTGCCCACCATCACGCGGCATCTTTCGACGCTGCGAGCCGGGAGGCTTCAAGCAGGATGCGTCCGCCTTCGCTGCGCACGGGGAAGGTCGTGACCTCACCTTTGTCCGCGCCCTGCGCGAGTCCTGTGTCGAGGCTGATGACCCAGTTGTGCAACGGGCATGTGACGGAGGCGCCGTGGACGATGCCCTGGCTCAGCGGACCGCCTTTGTGCGGGCATTTGTCGTCGAGCGCGAACACCTCGTCGGTGGCGGTGCGGAACAGGGCGAGGCAGCCGATCTGTGTTTTCACCAGCCGAGCGCCCTGGCGAGGAATGTCGTCGAGCGCGCCGATGTCGATCCAGACGTTGTCCATCATGGTCATTGCGCTGCCTCCATGCGGCTGAGATCGGCCATAGGTGCGAACTCGTGGGCGTCCTTGCCGCCGGTCGCGCGTTCGGCCCAGGGATCGGATTGGGAAAACTTCTGCGAATAGACGAAGGCCTCGAACAGTGCCTTGCGCCGCCCCGCGTCCTCGACAACCGTGGCCCTTATAGAGTCCATGCCGACGCGCTGGAGCCATTTGTAGATGCGTTCGAGGTAGTGGCCCTGCTCGCGGTAGAGCTGGACGAGGGCGGCGATCGTTTCGATCGCATCATCCTCTGTCTTCACGTGGCAGAGGGTCTCGGAGCCCTTGATGTCGAGTCCGGCGGCGCCGGCGAAATGGATTTCGTAGCCGGAGTCGACGCAGATCACGCCGACGTCCTTGCAGGTCGCCTCGGCGCAATTGCGCGGGCAGCCGGAGACGGCCATCTTGACCTTGGCGGGCGTCCACGAACCCCACATGAATTTCTCGATGCGCACGCCGAGACCGGTCGAATCCTGGGTGCCGAAGCGGCACCAGTCGGTGCCGACGCATGTCTTCACCGTGCGCAGCGACTTGCCGTAGGCGTGGCCCGATACCATGCCGGCCGCGTTAAGGTCCGCCCACACGGCCGGCAGATCCTCCTTCTTAACGCCGAGCAGGTCGATGCGCTGGCCGCCGGTGCATTTGACCGTCGGGATGGCGAACTTGTCGGCGACATCGGCGATGGCGCGCAGTTCATCGGCGCTGGTGATGCCGCCCCACATGCGCGGCACGACGGAGTAGGTGCCGTCCTTCTGGATGTTGGCGTGGACGCGCTCGTTGATGTAGCGGGACTGGCTGTCGTCGACATATTCGGCGGGCCAGGTCGAGAGCAGGTAGTAATTGAGCGCCGGGCGGCACTTGGCGCAGCCGCCTGAACTCCTCCATTCGAGTTCCTGCATTAGGTCGGGGATGGTCTTGATGGTCTTGGCGACGATGAGGCGGCGCACGTCGGCATGGCCAAGGTCGGTGCATCCGCACATCGGCTTGACGGCGGCGGGATCGTAGGCGTCGCCGAGACTGATGGCGAGGAGCTGCTCGACAAGGCCCGTGCACGTGCCGCACGAGGCGGACGCCTTGGTATGCGCGCGCACGTCATCGACGGACGTCAGACCCTTGTCGACGATCGCCGAGACGATCCGGCCCTTGCAGACGCCGTTGCAGCCGCAGATTTCCGCTTCATCCGGCAAGGCTGCAACGGCCGCCATAGGGTCCAGTTGAGCACCTCCGGCATAGGCTGGCCCGAAGATCAGGCTATCGCGCATTTCGGCGATGTCGGCTGCATCCTTGATCAGCTGAAAGAACCAGCTGGAATCGGAGGTGTCGCCGAACAAGACGGCGCCGATGATCCTGTCGTCCTTCAGAACGAGCCTGCGGTAGACGCCACGGGTGGCGTCACGAAGCACGATCTCCTCGCGGTCGTCGCCATCGGCGAAATCGCCGGCGGAAAACAAATCGACACCGGTGACTTTCAGCCTTGTGGCGAGCGCCTTGTCGACGAAGCCTTTGTCTGGTTTGCCCGCAAGTTCCTGGGCGATGATAGTAGCCTGCTCGTAGAGGGGCGCGACGAGACCGTAGACGTTGCCCTCGAACTCGACGCACTCCCCGACAGCATAGATGTCAGGGTCGGAAGTCAGCATGCGGTCGGTGACGTGGATGCCGCGGCCCGTTTTCAGACCGGCGTCGCTGGCGAGAGTCGTATTGGGCCGGATGCCAACGGCCATGACGACGATGTCGGCCTTGATTTCGGTGCCGTCTTCTAGAGAGACGGCGCGAACACGCGGCGGGCCGAGGCTCGGGTGGGTGGATTTGATTTCTTTGGTGCTGGCCTTGGTGACGACCTTGATGCCGCGGCATTCGAGTTCCCGCTTCAGGAGCTGGCCAGCGGCGGCGTCGAGCTGTCGCTCCATCAGGGTCGGCATCAGATGAACGACGGTCACGTCCATGCCACGCGACTTCAGTCCGGCGGCCGCTTCAAGGCCGAGAAGACCGCCGCCGATGACAACAGCGTGGCCGCCCTGTTCGGCGGCAATCAGCATGGCGTCGACATCGTCGAGGTCGCGGTAGGTGAGAACGCCGGCAAGGTCCTTTCCCGGAACAGGGATGATGAACGGCACCGAGCCTGTGGCGATCAGGAGTTTGTCGTAAGCGGCGCGAGTGCCGTCCTCGGCAGTGACGGTCCTAGCTGTGCGGTCGATTGAGGTAACCTTCTTCCCCTTGTGCAGGGTGAGGCCGTTTTCCTCGTACCAGGCATCGCCGTGGATGACGATTTCTTCGTACTTCTTTTCGCCCGAAAGAACGGGTGACAAGAGGATGCGGTCGTAGTTGGTGCGCGGCTCGGCGTTGAAGATCGTTACTTCAAAGGCGTCGGGAGCGAGTTCGAACAATCGCTCAAGGGCGCGGCCCGGTGCCATGCCGTTGCCGACGACGACAAGTTTCTGCGTCATGATCCGCCTCCGTTTCAGGCCGCCTGGTTTTTTGAAGCTGCTTTGCGCTTGGACTTGATGGCTTCGAGTACCTGCCGGTCGGGGTGGGCGCCGCCCTCGTAGGCGTCGAGGAAGTCGAGGAGTTCCTGGCGGTAGGCGTAGTAATCCGGGTGTTCGAGGAGGGCCCTGCGCGTGCGTGGGCGCGGCAGGTCGACCTCCATGATGTTGCCGATGCGGGCGTTCGGTCCGTTGGTCATCATCACGCAGCGGTCGGCGAGAAGGATCGCCTCGTCGACATCGTGGGTGACGCAGATGGCCGTGACCTTGGTGCGGCTCCAGACTTCCATCAAAAGCTCCTGCAGCTCCCAACGGGTCAGGCTGTCGAGCATGCCGAAGGGTTCATCGAGGAGGAGCAGCTTGGGAGACAGTGCGAAGGCGCGGGCGATGCCGACACGCTGCTTCATGCCGTTGGAAAGATCGCTGGCGAGTTTATCCATCGCGTCCGCTAGGCCGACGCGCTCGAGATAGTAGGACACGACGTCGTCACGCTCGGCGCGGCTGGCGTTGGGGTAAACGCGATCGACGCCTAGCATTACGTTGTCGCGGGCCGACAGCCACGGGAACAACGACGGCGCCTGAAAAACGACGGCGCGGTCGGGACCGGCGGTCGTCACTTCCTTGCCGTCGAGGACGACACCGCCGGAAGAGATGGCGTTCAATCCGGCGGTCATGGACAGGACGGTCGACTTGCCGCAGCCGGAGTGGCCGATGAGTGTGACGAACTCACCCTTGCGCATGATCATGTCGAAGCCGTCGACGACCTTCAGCGGTCCTTTCGGCGTGGGGTAGACTTTGTCGAGCTGGAAAAATTCGAGGTAGCGATGCTCACGCGGCGAATTGGCTGCTTGGGCGTAGGCCTTCGGCAGACTGGGCTTGCGACTGGCGCCGATGTCGATGGGGACGACGTTCGGCAGGACGGTCCTATCGGATGCCTCGGCGGCGCGTTCGGCGCCCATATCGATCAGGTAGCTGGTGACTTCCTGGCGCAGCTTCTGGAAAACCGGATCGGAACTCAGTGTCGTGTGGTTGCGCGGGCGCGCGATATCGACCTTGAATTCTTGTCCCAGGGTTGCGCCCGGACCGACGGTGAGGGGGATGATGCGGTCAGCGAGAAGAATTGCCTCGTCGACGTCGTTGGTGATCAAAACGACGGTCCGCTTGTCCTGCTCCCAGATCTTCTCGATTTCGTCCTGCAGCTTCGACCGCGTCAACGCATCGAGGGCAGATAGCGGTTCGTCGAGTAGGAGGATCTCCGGGCTCATGGCGAGTGCGCGGGCGACCGCGACGCGCTGGCGCATCCCGCCCGACAGCTCAGCTGGGCGGCGATCGGCTGCATGAGCGAGGCCGACCATGTCGATGTAGCGGGTGGTGCGCGCCCTACGCTTGGCTTTCGGTTCCTTGCTAAAGACCTGGTCGACAGCCAAAGCAATGTTGTCGAAGACGGTCAGCCATGGCAACAGGGAGTAGGACTGGAAGACGACGCCACGATCGGGGCCGGGTCCCTTGATCGGCTCGCCCTTGAGCAGCACGTCGCCCGCATCGGGAGATGCCAGCCCCGCGATCGTCGAGATCAGCGTCGTCTTGCCGGAGCCGGAGAACCCCAGGATTGCGACGAACTCCCCCTCTTCGACCGCAAGGTTGATATCTTTGAGGACCTCGGTTTGGGCGTTGCAGTCACCGTAGGATTTACAGACGCCCTTCAGTTCGAGAAAAGCCATTTCGTTGTCCCTCCTCGGATCAGCGCTTGTCGGAATAGGTGAAGGCGACCTGCAGGGCGTAGATCAGCCGGTCGAGAAGGAAGCCAATGAGGCCGATGGTCAGCACCGCGACCATGATCTTGGCGAGTGAACTCGACGAACCGTTCTGGAACTCGTCCCAGACGAACTTTCCAAGGCCAGGGTTCTGCGCCAGCATTTCGGCGGCGATCAGCACCATCCAGCCGACGCCCAGCGAAAGTCGCATGCCGGTGAAGATCAACGGCAGGGCGGAGGGCAGCACGAGTTTGGTGATGGTGCGCGACGTCGGAAGCTGGAGGACGCGACCGACGTTGAGGAGATCCTTGTCGATCGAAGCAACGCCGAGGGCGGTGTTGATGAGCGTCGGCCACAGCGAGCACAGGGTCACCGTGATGGCCGAGATCAGCATCGATTTCGGCATCCATTCGTAGGGCGTCGCGTACGTGGCGGAAACGATCATCGTGACGATCGGCAGCCAGGCAAGAGGGGAGACGGGCTTGAAGATCTGGATCAACGGGTTGAGAGCGCCGCTCACTGTCGGTGACAGCCCCGACATGATGCCGAGGGGAATCGCGATTGCGACGCCGACGAAGAAGCCGATGCCGACTGTCAGCAAGCTCGTCAGGATCTGGTCGAAAAACGTCGGTGCGCCCGTGTAGCTACGTGTCTTGACCTGGTCTTCCTTGCCGGCCGCAATCAACTTGGCGTTGCGCGTATCCTGGCGCTCGTAGAAGGCCGCCTGGCGAGCACGCTCGGCGATATGGTCGTCGTAGAGGTTGCCGGCTTGTTCGAGGACCTGGGCGGGGCCGGGGATGGCGCCGAGGGAGGTCTTGACCTGCGGTGCATAGTAGGCCCAAGCGGCGACGAACAAGGTGATGCCGATGAGCGGCACGACGAGCTTTTGCCAGAGTTCGCGCAGGTTTTCCCTGGGATTGTCGCCGAGGCAAAGCCTCACCAGTGGCACGATGAAGCCGAGGCCGAAGACCCCGAGCATTCCAGCCGAACTATTCAGTTTCTGGTAAAACTTTTCGAGGCGCTTCCTGCGTGCTTCTTCGTTTGTCGTCTCGATGTAGTCGGTTACGGCAGCCATGGTTCTCTCCGGTTCGTCTCGGCTGGTCGGTCGGGGAAACGGCGGCGGGCCCCCATTTCGCCTGATGTGCGCGCGTGTGCGCGGACCGATTGGAAATCAGTTGCTGACGATGGAAGTGCCTTCGACCTTTTCCTTGCCCTTGAGGCCAATCTTCAGGCTGTCGAGGTAGGCATTCGGCTTTTTGCCGTCGTAGGGGATCTGGTCGATGAAGTCGGAGGCGGGAACCGGCGGGCGGAAACCGTCAGTGCCGTAGGGGAAGTCGGTCTTCTCGACTTTGCCGTCCGCGATCAGCATCTCGGCGGCCTGCATGTAGATGTCCGGGCGGTAGACAGATTTGGCCGTCTCCAGATACCACTCGTCGGATTTGCCTTCGGCGATCTGGCCCCACCGGCGCATCTGGGTGAGGTACCAGATGGCATCCGAGTAGTAGGGGTAGGTCGCGAAGTAGCGGTAGAAGACGTTGAAGTCAGGCACTTCGCGCTTGTCGCCCGTCTCGTATTCGAAGGTGCCTGTCATCGAGTTGGCGATGACCTTTTCGTCGGCGCCGACATATTCTGGCCGCGAGAGAATCTTCACGGCTTCGAGGCGGTTGGCATTGTTGTTTTCGTCAAGCCACTTGGCGGCGCGGATCAGCGCTTTCGTCAGTGCCAGCGTGGTGTTCGGATATTTCTGGGCGAACTCCTTGGTGATGCCGAACACCTTCTCGGGGTTGTTCTTCCAGATCTCGTAGTCGGTGATGACGGGAACCCCGATCCCCTTGAATACGGCGGCCTGGTTCCAAGGTTCGCCAACGCAGTAGCCATGGATGGTGCCGGCTTCGAGGGTCGCTGGCATCTGCGGCGGCGGAGTTACCGAAAGGAGCGCCTTCGCCTGGATGGTGCCTGAGGTATCGGTTGGCGAATAATAGCCAGGGTGGATGCCACCTGAAGCCAGCCAGTAGCGCAGTTCGTAATTGTGGGTGGAGACGGGGAACACCATGCCCATCTTGAAAGCCTTGCCCTCGTCGGCGAACTTTTCTATGACCGGCTTCAGGGTCTCGGCCTTGATCGGATGTACGGGCTTGCCGTCAGGGCCTTTGGGAATGTGCGGCTTCATCAGTTCCCAGACCTCGTTCGAGACGGTGATGCCGTTGCCGTTGAGGTCCATCGAGAAGGGCGTGATGATGTGGGCCTTGGTGCCGAAGCCGATGGTTGCGGCAAGCGGCTGGCCGGCCAGCATGTGGGCGCCTTCGAGTTCGCCGGTGATGACGCGGTCGAGCAGCACCTTCCAGTTGGCCTGCGCTTCAAGCGTTACGAACAGGCCTTCGTCCTCGAAGTAGCCTTTCTCCTTGGCGACCGCGAGCGGAGCCATGTCGGTCAGCTTGATGAAGCCGAATTTGAGTTCGTCCTTTTCGACGGCGAGTAACTCGGCCTTCGCGCTGCTGACGGCGAGCGCGGCCAGAACCGCCATCGCGCCGGTCAAAGCGACGAGAAAGCGCCGCATCGGATCGGCATAACCGCTTAAGGTTCTGCTCTTCATTCGTTTCTCCTGCCGTTGTGTTCGCCGCATCGAGCGAACCGGACTGTTCGAGGCCAAAAACAAAAAACGCCGCGCGCAAATTGGAAGACGGAACCGTCTTCCTCCCTTGCGGCGGCGTTGCCGGAGCCCGCGAACGGGCGATGTGTTTTTGGGGACCTTCGTTGGCCTCACGAAGAGGTATCGCAGGAACCGTGCCAAACGTTCGCTAGTATTCCGGTTCTGACATTTGCTTCCCTGTGCGGCGAACTACGGAGCAAATGTCAGAACCATACGGAACACTAGCAACTCTATGATTCTAGTGTAGCTTTTGCACCTAGCGTTTGGTTTCGAGTCCAGCCGCAAGCGAGTACCAAACGTCAGGTGCGCTATACTTGTGCAGCATCTCGTGTGTTTTCAGGGCCATAGGCCGCGAAGCCGAATGGGCTGAAGGTGCTACTGATCGGCTCCAGGTGCTCAAAGATCAGCCGGTCGGCCTGCAAATTGTGCACTGCAACCGGTCAAGGTTCTGCTTGCGTTGATGCAGCGAGCGCCGTCACGATTCCCGCCCGGAGAAGCCGGCAATATAGGCCGACAGGCGGTCGGGATCGAAGACCTTGTTATCAAAAAAGGTATCCGGCCCAAGACGCAGATGACCGCTCGTCGAACCAACGGGCGTCGGGCCTTGCAAGGTGCCCTCGACCTTTGCGTTGGCGGAAGGAATTGCGATGCCGAGCGGCTTCAAGGCGGAGCGGTAGATATCGGGCCGGTAGGTCTTGCGGGCGACGAGTTCTGCCGCCTCGCCGGGAAGGGCCTGCCCCCACCGGACCATCTGGCTGTAGAACCAAAGTGCCTGACTGGTCCACGGGAAGGTTGCCGCATTGGAAGCGAAGCTGAGGAAGCCTTCGATGGGATGCAGCGTACCGTCGCCGGCTTTAAGGCGGCGGGCAAGACAGGGGCGGATCAGCTCGATGCTTTGTGCGACGTAGCAGTCTTGCGTAAGGAGACGAGCGAGTTCATCCTGGTTTTCCGACTGATCGCACCACTCGGCCGCGCGGTAGACCGCGCGCACAAGGGCCTCAACGCAGTCGGGGTTTTGCTCGGCCCAGGCAGCGCGGACGCCAAGGACCTTCTCGGGACTGTTGCGCCAGATATGTGCGTTGGTTGTCAAAATCACTCCCGCACCGTCGTTGGCGGCGACGGTTCCCCAGGGTTCGCCGGCGCAGAACCCATCGATGTGACCGCTGGCCAGTGCGGCCGGCATCAAAGACGGGGGAACGACGATAAGATCGACGTCGCGTCCGGGCATGATGCCGCGAGAGGCAAGCCAGTAGGCAAGTTCGTAATGGTGCGCGGAATGAGGATGGACGATGCCGAGCTGCAACTGCGGCAGGCGGTCGGCGCGGTTTTCGACGACATTCGCCAGCGCATCAATGGCGGCAGTGGCATCGAAATCGTTGGACTGCATATGCCGGGAAAGACTGCGCCATAGAGCCGTCGAAACGGCAATCGAATTGGCACCAGTACCAAGCGCCATCGGCACCACCATCGGCGTCGGCAAAGGGCCAAGACCGAGGTTTGCAGCCACCGGCATCGGCGCGAGGATGTGGGCTGCATCGAAATGGGAGACCGCAAGCTTGTCGCGGACGGTGGCCCAGGAGGTTTCCCGCGACAGCGTGAGCTTTACGCCCTCGGCTTCGGCGAAACCAAGTTCGCAAGCGGCAACGAGGGGAGCGCAATCGACCAGCGGTATGAACCCCGCCCGGACCTCGCACCGCGGATTGATCATTTGCCTTCCTCCCCGCCGAGCAGGCCGGCGGCGAGCACGAGGCTGTCGGCGATTTCGGCCATACGCCGGTTCTGATTCATGGCCGTCTTGCGCAGAAGCGCATAGGCATCGGGTTCGCTGAGGCCGCGGGTCTTGATCAGGATGGCCTTGGCTTTCTCGATGACCTTGCGGTCGGCGAGTTGCGTCTTGGCGTCTTCGAGTTCCCGCTTCAGGCGCTCGAAAGCCTTGAAGCGGATCATCGCCGTTTCAAGAATGGAGCGGACGCGTTCTTTTTTCAGTCCGTCAACGACGTAAGCCGATACGCCAGCCTCGATGGCCGCCTCAATCGAGGCCTGGTCGGAATGCTCGACAAACATCGCGATCGGGCGCTTGACGGCGCGCGACACCTCAAACATGTGCTCGAGCACATCGCGGTTGGGGTTTTCGAGGTCGATGAAGATGACGTCGGGGTCGATCTCGACGATGCGGCGGAGCAGTTGTGTGGTGTCGGGAAGCACGGTGACGCGCACGTCTCCGGGGCCGCTGAGGCCGTCCTCTATAATCGAGGCGCGGATGCGGTTTTCGTCGATGATCAAAATGTGCAGTGGCTGCTCGGACATGGCCGCATCTTGTGTGCGCCGCACAAAAATCACAAGCCGAGGACCGCGGATGAGGTGCATTTAACCAGCTGGCGCGATTTTGGTGCCCTTACACGCGTCCTGCGGTTTGGAACGCTTCGATGCAGCCGCGACACCATCGGGCGGTCGCGAGGCGGCGGGGGAGAGAAAAGGCGTCAGCGGTGCGCAATGGCCGCAGCCGGAGGGCGCGCGATCTTGACATTCGTCAATGATCACGCAGTCGATCGAGCTGAAAATCCCGCTTTCATCGAACGGCTCAGCCTGTGAGTCCAATGGACCTTGCGATTGCGAAATTCGCTGGGGACTTGAGTTCAATCCAGGCCAGCTTCGCAACCGGGACACGCGCGTGAAACCATCAGGGACCAGGATCTTATGGCTTATCGGCGGGTCGGGCCTGCTCGTCATCCTGCTGTTGAGCGCGGTAATCCCGAAATCCAGTGAGCAATCACTTGCCGTCCAATCGACTTTGCCGCCGATGGCTGGAGCCTACGAGGTGACGCTGCGGGAGATCGATGATTACAAGACGGTATATGCAAGCGTGCGCAGTCGCGACAGGGTCGAGGCCCGCGTGCGGATACAGGGAACTATTGCCGAGCTAACGGTGAAGGAAGGACAGTCAGTCAATGCCGGCGATGTGCTGGCCCTGATTGCCGACCAGAAGATAACGTTGAAGCTGCATGGGCTCGATGCACAGATCAAGGGCGCACGCTCGCGCTTGGCGGCGGCGCAGTCCGATGTGGAACGTGCAAAGGAACTGTTGAGTCGCGGCGTCGCACCACAGGCCCGCTACGATCAACTGAAGGCCGCCTACGATAGCGCTGTCAACGAACTTGCGTCCGCCGAGGCCGATCGCGCGGTCGTCGCCCGGCAACTGGAAGAGGGGCAGGTTCTAGCGCCGGCTGAGGGGCGCGTCCTGCGCGTGCCGGTGACCGTCGGGACGGTGATGATGCCGGGGGAAAGCGTGGCGACGATTGCCGCCAACGCCTACCTGCTGCGCATCGAACTGCCCGAGCGGCATGCCCGGTTCCTGAAGCTGGGCGATAAAATCAGGATTGGAGCGCGCGGGCTGTCGCAGGATCAAGAACCGATCGGCGAAGGTGAAATCGTCCGGGTCCTGCCCGAACTCGAAAACGGCAGGGTCATTGCCGATGCGCAGGCCGATGCTCTGGGCGATTACTTCGTGGGCGAGCGGGCACTGGTCTGGATCTCGGCTGGAAAACGCCAAACCATCGTTATTCCGAAAGCGTTGGTCTTCTCGCGCTACGGCATCGACTATGTCCGCCTGGCGCGCGAGGGGGAGACCCCGATGGACGTCGTCGTGCAACCGGGCGGCGCAGTGAGGCTGGACGACGGCACGGAAGGAATCGAGATTCTTTCCGGTCTCAATGCCGGCGACGTGCTGGTGCAGCCATGAACCTTGGTGTCTCCGGCTGGCTGACGCGGTTGTCCATCGCTTCGCCCCTAACCCCGCTATTTCTGCTGGCGGCGCTGGCCCTCGGCTTTCTTGCTCTGGCCGGGTTGCCGCGCGAAGAGGAGCCGCAGATCTCGGTTCCGTTGGTGGACATTTCAGTCCGTGCGGACGGCCTCAAGGCGCCTGATGCCGTCAAGCTCATCACCGAGCCGCTGGAGACCATCATCAAAGCGATCAACGGCGTCGAGCACGTTTATTCGAACACGGTGGACGACCGGGTTCTCGTTACCGCGCGTTTCCTGGTCGGAACGAGTTCGGACGACGCGGTTCTGCGCGTGCATGACAAGGTGCGCGCCAACCTCAATCGCATACCCACCGGAATTCCCGAACCGCTGATCGTCGGCCGCGGCATCGACGATGTCGCCATCGTCACGCTGACGCTCGCGCCCAAGCCGGGGGCGGAGCGCTTCCAGGACAATGCTCTCTACCACATCGCTGAAAACCTGCAGGTGGAGCTAGCGAAGCTCGAAGATGTCGGGCTTTCCTACATCGCCGGCGGGCGGCCCGACCAGATCCGTGTCGAGCCCGATCCGCAACGGCTGGCACTCTACGGCATCACGCTTGCGCAACTAATCGGCAAGGTCAGGGAGGCCAACCGTTCGTTTCTCGCCGGCCGCATCCGCGACCGCAACGTCGCCATTCCCGTCGTCGCCGGACAGACGCTCGACGGCATCCCCGATATCGGGCTGTTGCTGTTGACATCGCGCGATGGCCGGCCGGTCTATGTGCGCGACGTCGCCAACGTTACCGTCGGCGCCAAGCCGCTCGAAAGCCGCGCCTGGCATTACCGCAAACTGCCGTCGGGCGAACTCAATCGCGTGCCCGCCGTCACGCTGGCTTTTGCAAAGCGTTCGGGCGCCAACGCGGTGGAGATTGCGCGGCGCATCGAAGAGCGCCTCCATCAACTTGAATCCAAGCTCGTTCCATCCGACGTCGAGGTCGTGGTGACGCGCAACTACGGAGAGACAGCCAACGAAAAGGCCGACGAACTCCTCTTCCATCTGGCGCTCGCGACAGGCAGCATCGTCCTGCTGGTCGTGTTTTCGATCGGCTGGCGCGAGGGAATGGTAGTCGCCGTCGTCATACCGATCACGATCCTGCTGACGCTATTCGCGTCTTGGATGATGGGCTACACGATCAACCGCGTCAGCCTTTTTGCGCTCATTTTTTCAATCGGTATTCTTGTCGATGACGCCATCGTGGTGATCGAGAATATTTCCCGGCATTGGGCGATGGACGATGACCGGCCGCGGATGCAGGCTGCCATCGAGGCGGTCGCGGAGGTCGGCAATCCGACCATCATTGCGACGCTGACCGTCGTCGCGGCATTGCTGCCGATGTTGTTCGTGTCGGGACTGATGGGTCCCTATATGAGCCCGATCCCGGCGAACGCGTCGGCCGCGATGGTCTTGTCGTTCTTCATCGCGGTCATGGTGACGCCGTGGCTGATGATGAAGTTCGGCAGCGCTGCGGGACATGGCGGCACTGCGGAACATGGCGGCGCGGCTCAGCACGGCGAAGCTCATGAGGCGGACTGGATTGCTCGCAGCTATATCGCCATGGCGAGCCCGGTCATCGCCACCCGCCGCGCATCATGGATTTTCCTGGTTGTGGTGGCGGTGGCGACGCTCGCTTCGCTGCTGCTGGTCGTGTTCAAGATGGTGACGGTGAAGCTCCTGCCGTTCGACAACAAGTCGGAGATGCAGGTGGTGTTCGACCTGCCTCGCGGCACCTCGCTTGAGGCGACCGACCGCGCCCTGAGTGAAGCGGTGGATCGTCTTGCCGGGCTGGAGGAAGTGGCCTCGGTGCAGAGTTATGCAGGTACCGCGGCGCCCTTCAACTTCAACGGACTCGTGCGGCACTATTACCTTCGTTCCGAGCCCCAGCAGGGCGACCTGCAGATCAATCTGTTGGACAAGGGCGAGCGCACCCGGACCAGCCATGAAATCGCTTTGGAGATTCGGACGCGCCTGAAGGGACTGCCGTTGCCGGAGAATTCGTCGGTCAAGGTCGTCGAGGTGCCGCCCGGCCCTCCGGTTCTGGCAACGCTTCTGATGGAAGTCTATGGGCCCAATGCCGAGACACGGCGCGAGGTGGCCACGCGTGTGCGCGCTCTCTACAGACAAGTGCCCTTCATCGTCGACGACGACGACAGCTTCGGGGTACGCTCGCCGCGTCTGCGGGTTGCGATCGACCAGAACAATCTCGAGTTCCACCACGTCGAGGAACGCGATGTCTACGACACCATCGAGGCTTATCTGAGCGGTGTTCCGGTGGGGTACTCCCACAAGGGCGGCGGTCGCCACCCCGTCGAAATCGCCGTACAGCTGCCGAAGTCGAAGCTCGCCATCTCGGCTGCAACGCTCTCGACTCCGGTCGCAGCCAATGCGTTACCGGGCGGGCGCAGCATCGTCGAACTCGGCGATGTGGTTTCGGCAAAGGCCGAGCGAGCGTCCTTTCCGGTGTTTCGTCGCAACGGGCGCGATGCCGAAATGGTCACTGGAGAACTCGCGGGCGCATTCGAGGCGCCGATCTACGGCATGCTGGCGGTGCAGGAGCTCATCGAGAATGCCGATTGGGGGAGCTTCGGGCAGCCGGAAATCCGCTATCATGGTCAGCCGCTCGATCAAACCCGGCCCGTGCTGCTGTGGGATGGGGAATGGGAGGTTACCTACGTCACGTTCCGCGACATGGGGGCCGCATTCGCCGTTGCGATCCTGGCAATCTATATCCTCGTCGTCGGGCAGTTCGGCTCGTTCAAGCTGCCGCTCGTCATCCTGACGCCAATTCCCCTGACGCTGATCGGCATCATGATCGGGCATTGGCTGTTTGGCGCTGCCTTCACGGCGACCTCGATGATCGGCTTCATCGCGCTGGCCGGCATCATCGTGCGCAACTCCATCCTGCTTGTCGATTTCATCCGCCACAGCCGGGACGCGGAAAAGCCTCTCAGGCAGGTGCTGCTCGAAGCGGGCGCCATACGCTTCCGGCCGATCCTGCTGACGGCTCTGGCGGCGATGATCGGCGCGGTCGTCATCCTGTTCGACCCGATCTTCCAAGGGCTGGCGATTTCTTTGCTGTTCGGCCTGGCGTCGTCGACGCTGCTGACCGCTCTCGTCATTCCGGCAATCTACGTGGTGCTGCGCGATGACGGCCGTGCCTATCCGACGCCGGCATGATAGGGGCGACGCCAGCTCCGAGCGTAAGACCAGGTGAACAGTCCGCCTTCAGTCTGGCTATTTTGGGTTCAGTTGCACCATGGTTCAGCGCCAGAACCCCTCGTTCCCGACCAGCGACCGATCTTCGGCGGTGTCGCCGCCGACGACGCAGGTGCCGCGCTCGGGAGCGTCGCGGGTTTTGCATCATGCGTGCGACTGAAGCATTATGGTCCTTGTTCTGCTTTGTTCGGTGCAAGCGTAGGGATTTCAATGACCACCATGAACCTGGACTTTCACATGGCGCTATTTTGCGACTTCGAGAACGTCGCGCTTGGTGTGAGAGACGCCAAGATTCCGAAGTTCGATATGACGCTGGTGCTTGAGCGTTTATTGCTAAAGGGCAGCATCGTCGTCAAGAAGGCTTATTGTGATTGGGATCGATACAAAGAATTCAAGCAGGCCATGCACGACGCCGCCTTCGAACTCATCGAGATTCCCCACACGCGGCAGTCCGGCAAGAACTCCGCCGACATCCGGATGGTCGTCGACGCACTCGACCTTTGCTACACCAAAGAGCACATCAATACGTTTGTGATCATCAGTGGCGATTCGGACTTTTCGCCATTGGTGAGCAAACTGCGCGAGAACGCCAAGACGGTCATAGGAGTCGGCGTCAAGAACAGCACCTCGGATCTGCTGATGAACAACTGCGACGAGTACATCTTCTACGATGACCTTGCGCGCGCGGACGCATCGACCAAGTCGCGGGCCCGGCGTCCGACAAAGAAAAAAACGGCAGCCGAAGCGAAGCCTGCCAAGGCGGTGGTGGCGACGGACAAGGCTGAGGCTACAAAAGAAGCCGGCACGGAAGCAGACCGGCGTGACCAAGCTATCGAGTTCGTCCTGGAGACAACCGAAGGGCTCTTTGCCGAAGGCGTCGACCGGGTGTGGGGATCAATGGTCAAACAGACCCTAAAGCGGCGACGCCCTGGATTCAACGAGGCCTTTTACGGCTTCCGGTCTTTCAGCGACTTACTGGAGGAAGCAGAAGACCGCGGCTTCCTAGAGCTTGAGCCGGACGAGCGCTCCGGAGGCTATATCATCCGTGCCGTGCGACGCGACGAGTGATACCGAATGGGTCGGCGAGCGGTTGTCCGCTGCCGGGAGGTCATTTCGCTGGGCGCCATTCGAACGAGCAGCTCGAACCCGTGACTGTAGAGATGCACCCAAATCGGCCGCCGGCTAGTGTGATGATTCAGAAGTTCGCTAACACCTGCGGCTAGGTTCAGAGCGAACTTCTGAACCTGAATCACACTAGCAATTTTCTGATTCTAGTGCCCCTTTGTCTCCGAAGTTCGCTCGAGTGGTTGCCGCAGAGTGGAGGCGAACTTCGGAGACGGGACACTAGCACAAGTTAAAATGCCTCGATAAGGTCCCTGGGGCGCTCGGAAAGTCGGATCGGTCGAGCGGTTGTGGAGGTTCGTAGATGCGGCCCATAGCGGCTCACTCTTTAGGTTCTGTATTCCATGTGTGGCGCCTCGCAATTGCCGACCGACAATTCGGCTGGGTTCGCAGTCGGCAATTGCGAGACAAGCACCACACTAAGCTCATGTTTTTGCTAGTGTCCCTTTGTCTCCGAATTGCCGTTGAACGGGTGCCGCGAAGGTCCCGGCAATTCGGAAACGGGACACTAGTCCTGCTGGCGAGCTGCCTGATTGCCGCGTGCGATCAAGGTCCTCCGAAAAACCCGCCAGCCCCTCCGCCCGCTTCCGTCGTCGTTGCTCCGGTCTCTCTCGAAGATCTGAGTTCAGAGCGCTCCTTCACCGGACGCATCGAGGCGACCGACAAGGTGCAAATAAGGGCGCGTGTGCAGGGCTTCTTGAAGTCGAGGCTTTTCGAGGAAGGCGCGAAAGTCGAGGCGGGCGAGTTGCTCTACGAAATAGAGCCGGAACCGTTCGAACTGGCCGTACAGCAGGCCGAGGCAAACGTCGCCAGCGCTGCCGCGGCTGAAACGTTTGCCCAACAAACGTTTGAACGTACTGAAGAACTTGTCCGGCGCAATACTTCATCACGAGCCTCGCTTGATGAAGCTCAATCGGCGCTAGCACAAGCGCAGGCCACCTTGAAGGCGCGAAAAGCCGAGCTTCAGACCGCTCAGCTGAACCTCAGCTACACCAAAATAACCGCGCCGATCTCAGGCCGAGCCGGTCGTTCGGAATATTCCGTCGGCAATCTTGTCGGGCCGGAAAGTGATCCACTTGTCCTGCTGGTTTCTCAGGATCCCGTCTACGCCAATTTCCCAGTGCCGCAATGGCTACTCGTTCAAGTTCGAAAGGCAGGTCAAGGGCCGGAAAGCGTTTATGTGGAACTGCGGCTTGCCGACGGCAGTGAATATGAGCACACGGGCAGCGTTGTGTTCACCGATGTGCAGGCGACAACTGGCACGGATTCTGTTCTCGTGCGCGCCAAGTTTCCTAATCCCGAAGGCCTGCTCGTCGATCAGCAACTCGTCAATGTGCAAGTGATCAGAAAAAAGCCGGAGAAGAAGCTGGTCATTTCCCAGTCTGCACTTCTGCTTGATCAGCAGGGCGCGTACGCGCTGGTCGTCGACGACGCCAACAAGGTGCAAATCAAGCGCATAACGGTTGGTGTACAGCGCGGGCCGCTAATCGTCGTCGAAAGCGGCCTTGAAGCCGGCGATCGTGTTATCGTGAGTGGCCATCAAAAGGCACGGCCGGGTGCCGAGGTTGCGCCGCAAATGGCCGACAGCGCATCGGGAGGGCTCGCAAAAGCCGCCGGAGCGACGTCACCATGATATTCGACATCTTTATCCGGCGCCCGCGCCTTGCAATGGTTATTTCGCTGGTCATCACACTGGCGGGAGGCATTGCGATCTTCGTGATCCCAGTTGCGCAGTACCCAAGCATCGCGCCACCCACCGTCCGTGTCACCGCCAGCTATTTGGGCGCCGACGCGCGAACGGTCGAGGAGAGCGTTGCGCAGCCGCTAGAAAACGCCATCAATGGCGTCACCGGCATGCGCTACATGAAATCGTCGTCGGTCAACGATGGCTCCTACACCCTGAACGTCAGCTTCGATCTATCGGTGGACCCGGATATTGCGACGGTCAACGTGCAGAATCGCGCGAGTCTTGCAGAAGCGAAGCTGCCGCAGGAAGTGCGTACGACCGGGTTGACAATAGCCAAAGTGTCGACCGACTTGCTGCAAGTCTTCATGTTCCACTCCGAGAAGCCGGAACACGAACAGCTCTTCCTGTCCAATTTCGTCACCCTCAACGTGCTCGATGAGTTGAAGCGCGTTCCCGGCGTAGGTGATGCCTCCATCTTCGGCGCGCGCGACTATTCAATGCGCATATGGATCGACCCGCAAAAACTCGCAAACTACGATTTGGCGGTCAGCGATGTGATTGCGGCAGTGCGCTCGCAAAACGTCCAGGCCGCCGCCGGCCGCATCGGCGCGGCACCCTTGAGCGACGACCAGCGCCTGCAGTTGACGATCACCACCAAAGGCCGGCTCTCGTCTGCGGAAGAATTCGGCGAGATTGTGCTGCGTAGCGAGCCGAACGGGTCTTTCGTGCGCCTGCACGATGTCGCGCGCATAGAATTGCAGGCGGCAAATTTCGATAGTATTGCGCGCTACAGGGGAGGACCGGTCGCTCCGGTCGGCATCTACCTGTCTCCTGGCGCCAATGCCGTAGCGGTCGCGCAAGCCGTGTCGAAGCGTCTCGAACAACTTAAGCCTCGGTTCCCGGAAGGCGTCACCTATTCCTACATCTACAACACGGCAGCCTTTGTCGAGGCGATGATCGAGAAGGTGGTCGAAACGCTTCTCGAAGCCTTCGTCCTGGTTGCCATCGTCGTCTTCATCTTCCTGGGGCGCCTCAGGCCAACCATTATTCCATTACTCGCTGTTCCAGTCGCAGTGATCGGCACTTTCGCGGTGCTGCTCGCGTTCGGGTATTCGGCCAACACGATATCGCTGCTCGCGCTGGTGCTGGCAATCGGCATCGTCGTCGATGACGCAATCATCGTCGTGGAAAACGTTGAGCGCGTCATGGAGGAGGAACCGGGACTAAGCCCCGCGGAGGCGACCCGCAAAGCGATGAGCCAGATCGCGGGTCCCGTTATCGCGATCACTCTGGTGCTGCTTTCCGTATTCGTGCCGATTGCTTTCCTGCCCGGCTCGAGCGGCGTCCTCTTTCGACAATTCGCAATCACCATTTCGGCTGCCATGGTGATATCGGCAATCAATGCGCTGACGCTTTCCCCGGCGCTCTGCTCGGTCCTGCTTCGACCTGGCCATCCCAAAGGAGTCATGCGCTCCGTTACGAACTCCATTAACAGGGTCGGGGACGGCTATGCCTGGATCGTCAGCCGGCTGGTGCGTGTCGCTTGGCTGGGTATCGTTCTCTTGCTGGGATTGTTCGCGGCAAACTACTACCTGTTCGATCGGACACCGTCCGGATTTTTGCCGGAGGAGGACAAAGGCTATCTGATCACCATACTAAATCTCCCGTCGGGAGCATCGCTCAATCGCACAAGCGCTGCGGCAGCCGAAGCGGAAGCGATAATCAATCAGGACCCCGCCGTCGACGGTGTGGTTTCAATCGTCGGTCTCGACTTTCTCGGTGGCGGAACCTCGCCGAGTGCCGGCGTCATGTTCGTCCGTCTCAAGGACTATTCCGAGAGGACGACCAGGGATATGCACGCTTCAGCCGTGGCTCCGCGTCTCGCAAGTGCGCTTGCACCCCTACCCGACGGATTCTTCCTGGCTTTGAACCCGCCCGCAATCTCGGGAATCGGACAGGCCGGTGGGTTCGAGTATGTGCTCGAAGGCATCGAGGGACAGGAGCCGGCGGCTTTGGCGGCAACGATGCGGGGTCTCATCGTGGCAGCCAACCAGCGTCCCGAGCTTGCCCGGGTGTTCTCCACCTACGATGCATCGACTCCGCAAATCCGTCTCGACATCGATCGCGACAAGGTGCAGGTGCTTGGCATCGACCTCGCGGATCTGTTCAGCTCATTGCAGGCTACTCTTGGTGGATACTACGTGAACGACTTCAACCTTTTCGGGCGGACGTGGACCGTGCGCATACTCGCTGAAAAGGAATACCGATCCTCTATCGATTCGATTTATTCGATCCAGGTCAAGAGCCGAAGCGGTGAGATGGTGCCGTTGTCAGCGGTCGCACGCGCAACGCTCGATGTCGGCCCCCGCTCGATCGTGCGTTACAATAACTATCGGGCGGTATCGATCAACGGCAGCCCAGCTCCTGGCCGTGGCGACGGCGAGGCACTGGCAGCAATGGCGGATTTGTCGAAATCGACCCTGCCAGCCGGATTCGCATTCGAATGGACGGGGCAGGCGTTGGAGCAAACCCTGTCGGCGGGGCAGACACCGATCGTAATCGGCTTTGCGATCGTGTTCGCTTATCTCTTTCTGGTTGGGCTTTACGAGAGCTGGAACGTGCCTATCCCGGTATTGCTTTCCGTTGCCGTCGCCATTCTCGGCGCCATGCTTGCGCTGTTCGTGTCGCGGATGAGTTTCGTGCTCTACGCGCAGATCGGAATCGTCGTCCTCATCGCGCTAGCTGCAAAGAATTCGATCCTGATGACGGAATTCTCCCTTGCGCGACGCGCGGAAGGTCAAAGCATCATAGAGTCGGCCGTCAGCGGCGCCCATCAGCGCTTCCGGCCGGTCATGATGACGAGCCTCGCCTTCATTGCAGGTCTGGTGCCGCTCGTCCTCGCCAAAGGACCAGGTGCCGATAGCATGTTCGCAGTCGGGCTGCCTGTTCTCTCTGGCATGCTCGCAGCTTCCATTTTCGGCATCTTCCTCATTCCGATGCTGTACGTGGTTTTCCAGAACCTCCGGGAAATGCGGCTGTGGCCATCCCAGCGCAAGCGGTCTGGCGACGAAAAAATTGATAAGGCCGCGAACACGGGACCCTAGGCCGCTCACGTGGTCGTTCAAGATAATAGAAGCTAGACGCCACCTAAGCCTGGCGCGAAACCGAGATTTATTCCTCGGTATCATTCAGATCAGCGCAGCTCATTCGTGCGGCTCGATGCGGCATTTTCTCGTCTCAAGATTACAAGCGGCGAAAATGAGCGGAACAATGAACGCCTGCGGGCGGTTCCCCTCAGGAAATCCAGGCACGATGAGGGCTGCGATGAGACAGCACGAAAAGGCCCGCTACGAGTATCGAGTTTTTGCGACGAACCTTCAGGCGACCGCTGCCAGGTTGGCAACTGAGGCTCACATCTCCACAAGCGAAAGCAGCGATGAAACCTATATTGCCTCGCGGCTGAACATTGACAGCAACGTGAAGCTGCGCGGGTCGCAACTCGAAGTGAAAATTTTAAGGGGCCGCGAGATTCTCTTTGAATTGTGGGAGCCAACCCTACAGGCCGAGCTTCCGGTGGATGTTGAGATTTTTCTTGAGCAGGTGGCGCCTTGCCTTGGTGTCCAGATCGATTTGGTCTCCGGCGGCGTTTTGTCTGCGGGCGAGATTATGAGCATCGTCGAGAGAACTCCTAGCGTGGCATTGATACCGGTTCACAAGGAGCGGACGAAGTACATTCACGAAATGGGACTTTCCGAATTCGTCGATCTCTCGACGCCAGGATGGAGATTCCAGTCCGTTGCCGTTGAATCCGGCGATATAGAATCGGCTCGGCAGTTGTTGCAGCTGGCCGATATCGCCTCACTCACCAACGAGAGCTATCCCGCATTCCTGCAACGGCAAGCCTTTTCTTGAAATCCTCGAAAATTCGTCGGTTTGCTTTCGGCGAGAGCATTGTCTTACGAAACATCGAGGTTCACGGGCGCCCCTCTTCAGTTTGGATGAGCACGCGAATTGCTTCTTTGCACTTCTGCACAGAAGTCCTTTGTTCGATCAGTATCGATAAAGCGCCGCCACGGGACCGCGGAAGTCGTCGGGCAAAGTGCGCACTTCTCCGCCGCCCGCAAGAGTGCGCAACGCGGCAAGGTTGAGCAGGTCCTCGTTTTCCGGTCCGGAATCATGATCGATGCGGATTATCCGATAATTCGTATCGTATATGCCCCACACGACGTGATCGAGGGAGAGGAAGACCGCCTCGACGCGCCCGTCTTCGGCCGCCCGCAGAATGTCCTCCAGATTTTCCGAATAGGGTTTGGCGGTCCCGCCGTTCGCTGCTGCCTGCAATTGCGCACGAAGTCTTTCCCGGTCGGCCGTCAGAACGGGCGAGGCGATCTCCAGGGCGCGATCATGCAAGTCGGTATCGTCAAGAGACTGCGGATCCTGCGCAATGGCATCCTCGGTGGCGCCCACATAGTCGATGTGCGACTTCAACCTCCCCATCATCCTGGGAAGCGCTACAAGAACGAGCGGCGACGTGCTGGAGGAGAGATGCGCATCGACGGCCTTTGCGATTCGTTGCGTGTACTGGTCGAGAATAACGTCCTCGTAGTCCTCCGGGCTTTCTCCGAGTGCAGCGTACTTGGGAGCATCAGCTCCGCCGACTTGTGATCCGCGGTCACGCGCGTGATATCCCACGTTCGCCGACAATTTGGTCCGCTCGCGAACTTCCGCCGCACTGGTAGGCATGTCATCCAGCTGGATTTCCCGCAGGCCATCGGCTGTTCCGTTGAAAAAGCGGGCTTCGTCGAGGCTGACTTTGAGGACATGGAAGACGCCGTGGTCGCGAAGCGGGCGAATGAGCGGGCGAATGTGATAGCGCGGAGCGACAACGCTTAACTCCATGACGCTGGCCGGTAGCTTCACCCATTGCGTCGCGCCTTCTTCGATGAAGACCGCGAGTCCTTCATCCTGATACCTCCAGAATGGATGGTCCTTACCCCGCGCGGCGGCTTCGTGCGTCAGCGATGCGATCGCGTTATCGCGCCAGCCGACCTCCGAAAGCTGCTGGGCGACCTCGTTGAGTGCCTTCGACAGGCGGATGGGATCCTGTTCGCAGTCCGGAAAGGTTGGATGCGTCGGAAGATAGATACTGATGCGTGGAAAGCCTACAGAATCGGCCAGACGTCTCAAGATCGAAGCCATGAAAATGCTCTCCAGAATTGCTCGCCCACTTAATGCGATCAGAAGGATACGCGATTGCTAGGCAGGCGTTCTTCAGCAATGGCGATGCCGGCAGCAGCAGCAGCAGCAATCCCTCGGCGACTTAGAAATAGAACAAAACAGGAGGTGGCATGGTTCCCTTGAAACCACCAACCGCCGGGAACTCGACGGCTGGTGACCCACGAGAGGCGAGGAGAGATGTTTGGAAACGGCCCGACGACAAAAAGCCGCCACCTGCCATGTCTCCCATGATCTTTGCGGCTAAATTTCAGAGCGAGCCGGTGTCCGAAGCCTTGGTATCGGATGATGTCGTATCAGATCATGTCCCGGCTGACTCATTGCGCTGACCACCGGGTGGTGCGGACGGCGGGAATCGAACCCGCACGACTTTGCAGTCTCAGGATTTTAAGTCCTGTGTGTCTACCAGTTCCACCACGTCCGCGAACCGTTCAGATTTATGCAGAACTCAGGGGGGCGGTGCAATCACCACCTTGCGGTGGCGGTAGGGCGGCCGTGGAGAATTGCTGCGCGGAGAAGGATAAACAGGAGGATCGCATTGAGGATATGCCATCCGATGTGGGTGCCGATCCGGCCGAAATCGCCGAGGGCTGTTTGCGCGCACCAGGCCTTGTCGAAGGTCCTCAGTGTCAGGGAGACGGCAAAAACAACACCCCCGCCCAGGATCGAGCGCCAGGCCGGGTGGCGCTTCAGGGCAAGCACGACTCCGATGATCAATAGCGCCGCAAGCGCCGGCAAATAAGCGACCGATCCGGCGAGACACAGCGTCGGTCCGCAGCGTAACTGGCCGGCCTGCCAGAGGGCGGTTGAAAATGCGGCTAGGCCGAGGATCGTCAGGCCCCAGCCTAGACCGACGAAGCGCTTCAAGGCGTAGGCGATGTAGAGCAGCATGAAGATGCCGATCGGCGCGACATCGGCGATGGCGGACCAGCGGTTGGCGAGCGTGTGGAACAGAAAGCTGCCGGTGCCGATGACGAAGACGAGGACGATCAGGAACAGCTCGAACGCGCCGCGCCTTGAGGCGGGGGCGGTGAGCCAGATCACGAAGGCCATCAGCGCGGCAATGTGAAACGCGCCGTTCGACCAGGCATTCAGCGGCTCGGCCCAGAAGCTGCCGTCGCCAGCGCGCTCGCAGTAGGAGTAAATCTTGTCATGCCAGCGGCCAGGTGGGATTTGAGCATCGAGCCACGTTGCCAATTCCTGAAGCTGATCCATCGTTTTGCCCCACTCAGGCGTGGAATACGCCACCGCTTTCAATTATCCGGTCATCAAGCCGAAGCGCGAAGCCCATTCGTAGGCGACGAAGCCGAGCGAAACCACAAAGCCCGCGATGGGGACCCACATCGGCACGGTGAAGTACTTTTCGCCATCGGGCTGGCCTGATGCCTTCATGCGCCACAGCGCGAGATTGACCATGGCGAAGATTACCAGGGTCAGGCTTGACGTCAGGTCTGCGAGGGCGGGCGTCTCGGCGAAGAGGCACAAGGTCAAGATCAGTATCGCGACGAGGCCGGTTGCGAAGAGCGGGGTTCGGGTGGCAGCGGCCACGCGGCCGAGCGGTTCAGGGAGATGGCCCATGCGGGCGAGACCGTAGAGTACGCGCGACGACATCACGAGCTGTACGAGGACGCCGTTCAAAACGGCTGCGATCGCGACCAGCGTGACGGCGTGGCCGCTGGAGGATGCCGCGCCCGTCAACCTTGCAAACAGCAGCGTCAGGGGCGCGCTGCTCGCTGACAGCTCTGCGAGGGGAACGTGGGCGATGGCGACGAAGGCAACCGAGAAGTAGAGCAGCGCCGTGATGATCAGCGTCGCGGCAATAGCGAGCGGCATGGTGCGCACGGGGTCCTCGACCTCTTCGGCAACGTTGACCATGTCTTCGAAGCCGATGAAGGCGAAGAATGCTATGAGGATTGCGCCGGATATTCCGGCGAGTTGTCCAGGAGCGGGCGTATCGGTCAACCGCTCCAAGGCTGTGCCGAGCGGCGCGGAATCGATGAGGCCAAGTGAGATGATAACGACCAACAGCCCGACTTCGCAAATGCCGAGAATGGCCGCTGTCCAGGCCGACTGAGAGATGCCCCAGGCAGCGATGGCGGAAATTGCGATACCAGCGAGAAGCGCGATCAGCCATACCGGTGCCGTGACGAACTCCTGGACGTATCCGGCGCCGCCGCGAAGGAGTGCGGCCGATGATACGATACCGGCAGTTGCGACCATCAATCCGACGACGAGGGCCAGGGTGGGGACGCCAAGTCCGGCGCGCACATAGGCAGCTTCGCCGGCGCTGATAGGGAAACGGGCCGAGAGTTCGGCGTAGCTGGCCGCCGACAAGGCGACGAGAAGACTTGCTCCTAGAAAAGCAACTGGCGTGTAAGGGCCGGCCCGGGCGGCGACTTCGCCGATGAGAACATAGATGCCGGCGCCAACCGTGACGCTTAATCCGTAGAGGACAAGAAGCGGCAGGTTCATGCGCCGGGCGAGCCTGGGTTCGCCGGCGCCTGTGGCTTCTCGCACGGCGCCTGCCGCTTCGCTCACGGTGCTTGCCGCTTCGCTCATGGCCTGTGCGATCCCGTCGTCGTTACCTTCAGGCATCGCGCCCTCGCCTTAGCCGAACTCTCATGCCTTCCTGGCGGCATCTGCGATGATGCGCAGCGAGAGTTCGCGCAGCTGGGCAGGCGTCGCCTCAGCGGGCGATCCCATGAGAAGGTCCTGAGCCTGCTGGTTCATCGGGAACAGCGAGACTTCGCGCAGGTTCTGGGCGCCGACGAGCAGCATGATGATGCGGTCGATGCCGAGCGCCATGCCGCCGTGCGGGGGCGGGCCGTACTGGAAGGCGCGGTAAAGTCCGCCGAAGCGTTCCTTGACGACCTCTTCGCCAAGGCCGGCGTGGCCGAAGGCGGCGATCATCGAATCCGGCAGGTGGTTACGAATCGATCCGGAGGCGATTTCGGAGCCGTTGCAGACGAGGTCGTATTGCCATGCCTTGAGGGCCAGGAGTTCGTCGTCGGTCTTGGCGGCCTGGAGCGCTTCGAGACCGCCTTGCGGCATCGAGAATGGGTTGTGGGAGAACTCGATGCGCTTTTCGTCTTCGTTCCACTCGTACATCGGAAAGTCGACGATCCAGCACAGCGCGAAGCGATCTTCGTCCAGCAGTTTCAATTCGTGACCGACGCGGTCGCGGGCGGCGCCCGCGAACTTGTGGAAGTTGCGCGGATTGCCGGCGGCGAAGAAGACGGCGTCGCCGTCGTTCAGGCCGAGTTGTTCGCGGACAGCGGCAGTGCGGTCTTCGCCGATGTTCTTGGCGATCGGGCCGGAACCGCTACCTTCCTTGAAAAATATATAGCCGAGGCCGGGCTGGCCCTCGCCTTGCGCCCACGAGTTCATGCGGTCGCAGAAGGCGCGGGAGCCGCCGGTCGGAGCCGGGATCGCCCAGACGTGGACCTTGGGATCCTTCTCGATCATGCCGGCGAAAACCTTGAAGCCGGAACCGCGGAAGTGTTCGGTGACGTCCTGCATCTCAACGGGGTTGCGCAGGTCGGGCTTATCGGTGCCGTACTTACGAATAGCTTCATCGTAGGGGATGCGCGGGAAAGTCTCTGTAACGGGTTTGCCGTTAGAGAACTCCTTGAAGATGGCGCGGGTGATCGGCTCCATCGTCTGGAAGATGTCTTCCTGGGTGACGAAGCTCATCTCGACGTCGAGCTGATAGAACTCGCCCGGCAGGCGGTCGGCGCGCGGGTCCTCGTCGCGAAAGCAGGGGGCGATCTGAAAGTAGCGGTCGAAGCCGGAGACCATCAGCAACTGTTTATAGATCTGCGGCGCCTGCGGGAGGGCATAGAACTTGCCTTCGTGCAGGCGCGAGGGGACCAGGAAGTCGCGCGCGCCTTCCGGCGAAGACGCTGTGAGGATCGGGGTGGCAAATTCGGAAAAGCCGGCGTCTTCCATCGAACGGCGCATTTTGCGGATGACCGCCTGCCGCTTCATGATGTTCTTGTGCAGCGTCTCGCGGCGCAGATCGAGGAAGCGGTAGGTGAGGCGCATGTCCTCGGGGTAGTCAGGCTCCCCGAAGACGGGCACCGGCAACTCGGCGGCTTTCGAGAGGACTTCGATCTCGGTCGCATAAACCTCGATCGCGCCGGTCGGCAACTCTTCGTTGGCAGTACCCTGCGGGCGCGCACGGACCCTGCCGTCGACGCGGATGACCCACTCGGAACGGACCATCTCGGCGGCCTTGAAGGCCAGGCTGTCAGGGTCGGCAACGACCTGGGTGAGGCCGTAATGGTCGCGCAGGTCGATGAAGAGCACGCCGCCGTGGTCGCGCACGCGGTGGACCCAGCCGGACAACCGGATGTCGTTGCCTATGTCGTCGGCCCGCAGTGCTCCGCAGGTGTGCGAGCGATAGCGGTGCATCTCTGTGCGGGAACCGGTGCCCTTCGCCATAGCCATTGTCCGTCTTGCCTCAAGTGTTCTGGTTTCGTTTGGGGATCTAAATCAAGGCCGGAAAAGCGCATGCAGCCCGCGTTATGTCAAGACGACCGGGGCGTGCAGTTATCGATTGAGTTCAGCATTCGGCAAGCCGTTGTCGAGCAGGGGTTTAGTTGCTTTGCGGACACGCGACAAAGCGGGAACAATGGGTTATAGCGCTTGCCCCATGACATCCAGCACCATGACACCCATCGCAACGACTGCCGACCTCGAAGTTTTGTGCAAAGACCTCGCATCCGCCGAGTTTCTTACGGTGGACACCGAGTTCATGCGCGAGCAGACCTATTATCCCAACCTTTGCCTCATCCAGGTTGCCGGTCCCGAGCACGAGGCGACGATAGATCCGTTGAGTCCGCAACTCGACTTGAAACCGTTCTGGGAGCTGATGGCGGCACCCGATCAAGTGAAGGTGTTCCATGCGGCGCGACAGGACCTGGAAATCTTCCACATTCTCGGGGGCTTGATTCCGCGTCCTGTTTTCGACACCCAGGTCGCGGCCATGGTGTGCGGTTTCGGCGACCAGATCAGTTACGTCAACCTGGTGCGCTCTATCACGGGAGCCGAACTCGACAAATCCTCGCGTTTCACCGATTGGTCGAAACGGCCGCTGTCGGACAAGCAGCTCCAGTATGCCATCGGCGACGTCACGCACCTGCGCGATGTGTACCGGCGGCTGTCCGCGCAACTGGCTAAGACCGGGCGTGAAAGCTGGCTCAACGAGGAGATGGCGACCTTGACCGATCCGGCGACCTATCAGCAGGACCCGGAACTGGCCTGGCAGCGCTTGAAGCTGAAGGTGAAGAACCGGCGCGCGCTAGCTGTCCTGATGTCGCTTGCGGCGTGGCGCGAGCGGGCAGCGCAGAAGCAGAACGTGCCGCGCCAGCGCATCATGCGCGACGATGCGCTCTACGATATCGCCAACCAGTCGCCGCGCAGCACGGCCGATCTCGGCAACCTGCGTTCGCTGCCCGACGGATTCTCGCGGTCATCGCGGGCCAAGGACATCGTGACTGCTGTCGAGGAAGGGCTGGCCCGTGACGTGGCCAATGTGCCGGCACTGCGGCAGGGGCAACCGCTTACCGCGGAAGCAACCGCGACGCTCGAATTGCTCAAGGTGCTGTTGAAGGCGGCGGCTGCGCGCCATGGAGTCGCCCCGCGCATGATCGCGGACGCTTCCGACCTGGAAGAGCTGGCCCGCCATGCGGAAGCGGATACTCCGGCGCTGAAGGGATGGCGGCGCGAACTGTTCGGTGCCGATGCCCTCAGCCTCAAGCGCGGCGAACTAGCCCTGACGCTCAAAGATGGCGATGTCGTCGTGATGAAGGTCGAGTGAGGGTCTGGCTGGCACAACTTCGGCACGACACAGCGCCCTCCCCGTCTTTGCGGGCGCAGGCCCGGGGGCAGGTTTCACGATGGAACGTGCTCTAGCCGTCGGTCGATCGTGCCGAAATCGGTGAACGTTCCGCGATCAGCTGTTCGATTGCCTCGCGGTCGCCATCAAGATTGGGTGCGGCGGGGCGTTCGGAGGGATCCCGAAAGCCGGTGATCTTGATCGGGTTTCCGGCCATCCGGATATCGCCTGCGGCTTCGTCGTGGGCGGAGATGATCATGTTTCGCGCGGTAACGTGCGGGTCGGTGACGACTTGGGAGATGTCATTTATCGGGCCGCATGGCACACCGGCGTTGCCGATGATTTCAAGCCATTCGGATGCGGGCTTTCCCGCAAGCGCGTTTTCGACCTGCGCGCGCAGGCGCTCGCTGTTCTCGGTGCGCAGCGTATTCGACGCAAAATCGGGGTCGGTGGCCATGCCCGGTTCGCCGATCGCCTCCGAAAGCCTGGCGAAGAGAGTGTCGTTGCCGGCCGCGATGATGATGTAGCCGTCCGCCGTTGCAAAAGCCTCGAACGGCGTGATGGAAGGGTGGCGTGCTCCAAGCGGGCCGGGGACGTCGCCGCTCGCCAGATAACGACTGATAGCGTTTTCAAGAATCGCGACCTGGCAGTCGAGCATGCCGACGTCGACGAAGGCGCCCTTGCCGTGGTGTTCGCGGTCATGCAGAGCAGCGAGGATGCCGGACAGTCCGAAAAGGCCGGCGGTGATGTCGCCGATCGACGTGCCGACGCGAGTCGGGCCGCTTCCGGGATAGCCGGTGACGCTCATGATGCCGCCCATGCCCTGCACGACCATGTCGTAGGCGGGACGCTTCGTATAGGGGCCGGTGTGGCCGAAGCCGGAAACGGCGCAATAGATGAGCTGCGGGTTGAGCCGCTGCAGATTATCCCAGCCGTAGCCAAGTTTTTCCATGGTGCCGGGTCGAAAATTCTCGACGAGGATGTCGGCGCGGGCGACGAGGTCTTCGAAGACGCGGCAGTCGTCCTTCTTTTTCAGGTTGAGTGCGATCGATTCCTTGCCGCGATTAAGCGACATGAAGTAGGCCGACTTGCCGCCCATGAAAGGGGGGAAATGGCGGGCATCGTCGCCGGTGCCGGGCGTCTCGACCTTGACGACACGTGCGCCGAGATCAGCGAGCACCATCGTCGCATAGGGACCGGCCAGAACCCGGCTCAGATCGAGAACGAGCAGATCGTCGAGCGGGCCTTTTCGTTGCATTTCGTCACTCCGGTTCGATACGGCGTCGTGCTGCGGGCGTGGTCATCCTCATCCATTGTTCGGGTTCGCGGGCGGATCAGCCGCCGCAAACCATCGTCACTGAATAGCCTGCCCCATCATGTAAGTCGGCAGGAACGTCACGATTTCGGGGAAAATAGACAGGATAATGATCGCCAGCACCATGCACATGACGTAGGGGAACGACCCCTGCAGGATGGTGCCGAGCTTGATATCCGGTGCGATGCCGTTGATGACATACAGGTTGAGCCCAACAGGGGGTGTGATGAGGCCGATCTCCATGTTGATCGTCAGGATGACGGCGAACCAGTAAGGGTCGAAGCCAGCCTGGGTAATGATCGGCAACAGGATCGGCGCCGTCATTAGGATGACGGCGACGGGCGGCAGGAAGAAGCCGGCGATCAGCAGGAATACGTTGATGATCGCCATCAGCACCCAACGGTTGACGTCGAGGCCGCTGATCCACTCCGCGATCGACTGGGTGACAAATGTCGACGACAGCGTAAAGGCGAAGAGCTCGGCGGCGCCGATGATCATCATGATCATGATGGATTCGCGGATCGAACCGCGGAAGATCTGGACGAGCGGCCCAACCTTCCAGATGCGGTAGATCACGATCACCAGGACGATGCAGAACAGCGCTCCTGCGCCGGCCGCCTCCGATGGGGTCGCAACACCACCGTACAGCACCCAGAGAATTCCGACGATGATTGCAATGAAGGGCAGGACCCGCGGCAGGGCTTCGAGTTTTTCCTTCAGCGAGAATTTCTGGGCAACGTCGCTGAGACCGATGCCCTGCATGCGGCACGAGATGATCGTCCAGGCCATGAACAATGCGGTCAGAAGCAGGCCGGGGAGAATGCCGGCGATAAACAGACGACCGATCGAGGTTTCAGTGGCAATGCCGTAGACGATCATCGTCACCGACGGTGGGATCAGGATGCCGAGCGTGCCGCCCGCTGCGATGGAGCCGGTTGCGATGGTGTCGGGGTAGCCGCGTTTGCGCATCTCGGGGATGCCCATCTTGCCGATGGCCGCGCAGGTGGCGGGCGAGGAACCCGAAAGCGCCGAAAAGATCGCACAGGCCCCGATATTGGAGAGGACGAGGCCGCCGGGTACGCGATTGAGCCAACGGTCGAGGGCTTCATAGAGATCCTTGCCGGCCGGGCTGGAGGCGACGGCCGATCCCATCAGGATGAACATCGGGATCGCGACAAGGCCGAATGAGTTCAGGCCGCCGAAGAACGTCTCACCAAGAATGCCAAGGGATCGCGGCCCCTCGATGATAAAGAGGGTGCCGACAGAGACCGCGCCAAGTGCGAAGGCAATCGGCATGCCCGTCGAGAGCAGCAGCAACAAGGCGAACAGGATGACAAGTCCAATTTCCAGCGGTCCCATCAGAGTTCCTCACGCACGGTCGACAGTTCGGACGCGGAGAGCGAGTGGCCCTGCGTTAACTTGATGAGTTCGGCGACATATTGGATGCACAGCATGCCTATGCCGAGAGGAAGTGGCAGCAGTGGTATCCAAAGCGGCAGTGCCCAAACGGTATCCGTCGTCCAGCCGCCCTCCCAGGCCTCGTGGAGGTAGATCCAGCCCGAGTAGGCGAGGACGACGCAGAAAGCGAGGCTGATAATTCCGCCGATCATTTCCAGAACAAAGCGACCGGGGCCGCCGAGCATGGTCGGCAGCAGATCGACGCCGACATGGCCACGATGCAGGAGCACGTAGGGTGAGCCAATGAAGGTCGAGGCCATGATCGAATAGATCACGAACTCGGTTTGCCAGACGGTGGAGGCATTGAGCGCGTAGCGGATGAAGATCATCTGACAGACCACAAGCACCGCGGCGGCGAGCAGCAGCATCGCCATGGCCCCGAAGGCCTGAGAGATCTTGTCGACTGTGCGGAGAAACAAGTTCAACGGCACCTCCCGGCAATGGGTTGGCTGGGCGATACTTGTGGTGGCAGGACAACTCGCGGTGGCCGCTCCTTTGAGGGTCGCGGATTTGGCCGAGGAATTGTCTTGGCAAACCGCTCCGGGAAGTACCGAGCCCTTTACCGCCGATGCAGACGAATTTGTGGGCCGCCAGATCCGGCGGCCCACGCATTGAAGCGGCTACTCGACGGCGAGCGCCTTGTCGATCAGCTCCTGGCCGCCGGGGACTTTTTCGGCGAAGAGTTTGTAAGAGCTGTCCTTTGCCGTGGCGAGCCAGGCGTCATAGTCTTCGGAGCTCATTTCGGCGATTTCGACGCCTGACTTCTTGAAGACGTCGACGAGTTTGTCGTCGAGCTTCTTGGCTTCGCCGTTGAAATATTCTTCGGCTTTCTTGCCGGCTTCCGTCAGCGCCTTCTGCTGGGCTTCGCTGAGCTTGTCCCATGTCGATTTCGAAACGAGGATCGGCTCGTACATGAACCACAAGGCGTTGGCCCCGGGCTTGGTCAGGCACTTGACCTGTTCATAGAGGCGGTAGGAGACGAAGGAACCGGACGAGGTGTTGGCAGCGTCGAGAACGCCGGTCTGCATGCCGGTGTAGATTTCCGAAGACGGCATCGAAGAGATGGAGGCGCCGGCGGCCACGAGCATCTGTTCGAAAGCCGGACCGGCTGCGCGTGTCACCTGACCCTTGACCGATTCGGGATTGGTGATGCAGTTCTTCTTCGAGGCGAATGCGCCGGCAAGCCAGGCATCCGAGATCACGACGACGCCGGCGTCATTGATGATCTTCTTGATGTCGTCCATGAAGGGTGAATCGTTAAGGCGCTGTGCGCGTTCGTGGTTGCGCACGAGGCCGGGCATCAGGGTTGCCGAGAACTGCGGGTGGCGGCCGGAAGCGTAGTCGAGCGGGAAAGCCGAGATGTCGAGCTGGCCCTTGGTCAGCGCGCCCCACTGCTCCTTGGGCTTGAACAGCGATGCACCTGGATAAACCTGGACCTTGAGGCCGACGTTTGCGGCTTCAACTTCCTTCGCAATCATTTGCACCATTTCGTCGCGCGGGTCGCCTTTGCCGCCCGGCCACTGGTGCGATGCCTTGAGCGTGATGTCGGCGGCCTGAGAAACGACGGCGGTTGCGAAAAGCGCCGCGCTGGCGACGCCGAGAGCTGTCAGAGACTTCTTCATGAGGCTCCTCCCAGAGACCAAAAAAACAGTATGCACTTTCTTGCAGCGCATGGCCGTACGCTTAAAGATCTCATGTATACATAACAAGCGGAAAATTGCGCAATCGCGAGAAAAACCACGCTGTGGAATGGATCTGGCTTGAAAAATTCATTGAAATCAGCGGCTTGAAAATCTATTGATACGTGCAGAATATTACACTATGCATACCCGCATGAAATCTTCAACGCCATCAGCGCATAGAAATGGGCCCCAGCAGAGTGCTGCGGAGGGCGTCCGTCAGGCATTGGAAGATGAAATCGCCGGCGGCCGCTTTGCGCCGGGCGCGCGTCTGGAGGAGGTTGAACTGGCCGAGCGGTTCGGGGTCTCGCGGACGCCTGTGCGCGAGGCGCTGCGGATGCTGTCGGCCTCCGGGCTCATCGAACTCAAGCAGCGCAAGGGGGCTGTCGTCGCGGCGCTCAGCACCGACAGGCTGATCGAATTGTTCGAGGCGATGTCCGAACTGGAAGGCGTGTGCGGGCGGATGGCTGCGCGGCGCATATCGGATGTCGAACTGGCCGCCCTGCGAAACCAGCATGAGACCTGCGGGCTTGCGGCATGCGCCGCCGCCGATTCGAACGATGCAGATACCTACTATGAGGCAAACGCGGTCTTCCACGCACTGATCTGCAAAGCCAGCCACAACGGTTATCTTGCAACTGAAGTCAGCCAATTGCGCCGGCGCCTGCAGCCCTACCGGCGCTTGCAGCTTCGCATGAAAGGGCGAATTGCGGAATCACATGGCGAGCACCAGGCCATCGTCGAGGCAATCGCGGTTGGCGACGAAGACCGCGCAGCGGAGCTGCTGCGCGCGCACGTGTCCGTGCAGGGCCATCGTTTTGCGGACTGGTTGGCGAGCGTTAATGCAGTTTACGGCGCGGCGGCTGCGTGACCGCTGAATGTCGATGACCGCGAAGGGAATGGATTTCCCCATCCCCTCGCATTCTTTCGATCATCCCTTGACGTTGAGGACCTGGCGCAGGCGATGCACCACCTCGATCAGATCGCCCTGGGCGGCAATCACGGAAGAGATGTCCTTGTAGGCTGCCGGGCTCTCGTCGATGACGTCCTTGTCCTTGCGGCACTCGATGCCTTCGGTTGCCTCGCGGTGATCCTTCAGCGTGATCTTCTGCTTAGCTTGCGTGCGCGACATGGCGCGGCCGGCTCCGTGCGAACACGAGCAGAAGCTGTCGGCGTTGCCCTTGCCACGCACGATGAACGAGCCGGTGCCCATCGAGCCGGGGATGATGCCGAGATCGCCCGCCTGGGCGCGGACGGCGCCCTTGCGCGTCACCCAAATTTTCTCGCCGTAGTGCTCCTCCAGGGTTGCGTAATTGTGGTGGCAGTTGACCGCCATGTTGCCGATCTGGAACTTCGGCAGGTGCTTGCGCATGACGCGCAGGACCTGTTCCATCATCGCCTGCCGGTTCTCCCACGCGTAGTCCTGAGCCCAATTGAGGGCGAAGACGTAGTCGTCGAAGTTGTCGGTGCCTTCGCTCAGGTAAGCAAGGTTCTCGTCGGGCAGGTTGGAGATGTGATGCTCCATGTCCTTTTTGGCGAGCCGGATGAAGTACTGGCCGATCACGTTGCCGGGACCGCGCGACCCGGAGTGAAGCATGACCCACACGGCGTCGCTTTCATCGAGGCAGATCTCGATGAAGTGGTTGCCGGTGCCAAGCGAGCCGAGCTGATGCACGGGCGCCTTGTGAGAGATCCTGGGATGCCGCTCGACGATTATCCGGTAGCGGTCCTCTAGATCGCGCCAGCGGGTCGAAACGCTGTTGGGTACGATTTCCCAGCCGCCCTTGCGCGCCCGGCCCTTCGCCGACACGAAGCCATGCGGGACGGCGTGCTCGATGTCGGAGCGGATGGCGGCGAGGTTGTCGGGCAGCTGATTGGCGTTAAGCGTCGTTTTCCAGGCCATCATTCCACAGCCGATATCGACCCCGACGGCGGCCGGGATGATTGCCTTCTTGGTGGGGATCACGGAACCGACGGTGGCGCCGAGGCCCCAATGGCAGTCCGGCATCGCGGCGACGTGCTTGTGGATGATCGGAAGCTTAGCGACATTTCTCATCTGGTCGATCGCGGCGTCTTCGATAAGGACGTTTTTTGTCCACATCTTCAGCGGGAACCCGCCTTCGACCTCGATTTCATTGTAACCGCTCATAAGTATTCTCCAGATGCGTGCCGTACGGGCGCGCGGGAAAGAGTATCAGTACCGGCAACGCGAGTGTTGCCCGCGAATATCAGCGCAGCGGGCTTGCGGGTATAAGGGCAGGGATAATGGATGACGGGGACACAGGGAGCCAGCTGCGCGCTCAACAGTGAGTGATGGACACTCCCGGACGGCGGGGTAAGGGCGCTTATCGCCTGTTACGTTGAGCTTGCTTTTCCATAATGACCGGGACTTGGTGGGCTTGGAGCGGGCTTTCAAGTGGCCGCAATGAGCTTTCTTTGCGATCAATCCCGAACTAAGAATCCACTTGCGATTGTGCGCACGGCCGTAGCAGCCTTGGTCCCAATATCCCAGCGGTGCACAGAAAGCCCTCATGACGCGAGTATCCCCAAACGAAGTCTGGACGGGAGTGGCCGACTGCCGACGTTGCTCGATCCGCAGTTCGGTGTTGTTTTCCAGCCTCGATGAAGCAGTGTTCGATGCGATCCACAGGCCGATCGACCAGATCACATACGGGCCGGGTGCGCAGATCTACGCGGAGGTGGTGATGGTCTGCTGGCTTGTCTATCTGCATCCCGCCAAAAGCGACTCGAGATGGTGAACCCACTGGGGGCAAGGTTCCGTGGAGGGCAAGGTTTCGTGGCCGCCCTGCAAAAGACGTTCGGCTGTCGTGAAGTGAGGCGATCGCTGTTCGGATCGCCATCGAGGCGATAGCATTGGTAAATCGGCGCGCGAGCCCCGGGAGGAAAAGCGATGCGTGTCTTGATATTTGCGTTGTTGGTTTTCGCTTATGGGCTGCCCGTTCGAGGCGAGCCGGTTCTCGAATTCCTGGGGGCAAGCACGGTCGATCTCGGGAATCCCCACGATCTGAAATTGTCGCCGGACGGTAAATACCTTCTGGTCTCCGATGTCGGCAACAACCGCGTCGCCTTTCTCGATCCCGTAACGCTGCAACTCGCTGGAGAATTCGGAGCCGATCACCAGTCCGGCACGCATGACGTGGAATTCGATGCGGCCGGCCGGCTCTATGTCGCCGACACGCACAACAACCGCGTCACGATCTATGAGATGGATGGTTTGAAGGCGACGCTGACGGGCGAACTCAAAGGGCCGATCCGTGGACCGGAAGGCGTTCTGGCGCATCCCAACGGGCGGATATATGTTGCCGGAGCATGGTCGGGCAACGTCGTCGCGTTCGCTGACGGAAAGCCGGTCAAGGAGCTCAAGGGTCTGTCGGCACCGCACGATCTGGAGGTGCTTGGCAACGGCGATATCTGGCTGTCGGATTCGGGAAACAACCGGCTCTTGTTGTTGTCGCCAGATCTCGAAATCATACGCGAGCTCAAGGGGCCGCCCTACAACTTCGATGGCGTGCGCTACATGGATGTGCTGGCTGATGGCACGCTGATCCTGGGAGACAAGAACAATCATCAGATCAAGATTATCTCGGGAACCGGCAAGCTGCTCAAGGTGGTTGGTTCGGGCAAGGGCGGAAATGGTCCAGGCGAATTCAGAACGCCCGAAGGTGTCGAATTGGGTGGGGACGACGTGGTGTGGTTTTCCGATTCGGGCAACAACCGCGTGGTGCGTTACCGCCTGAGGATGAACTAGTGTGGTGCCCCGCAACTGCCGATGAACGGGTGCCGCAAAGGTGTCGGCAATTCGGAGACGGGACACTAATCACTGGGGACGGAGAACGTGCTGAAACCCGTCGACGTGAAGCTCGAACTGCTGAGTGCCGGCTATAAACGCGATCCTTGGCCGGTCCTGGAGCGCCTGCACGCGCGCGGCGAAGTCGTGCCGGCAAAGATTCCGATTTTCGGGGACGTGCTGCTCGTCGTTTCGCACGCCGGCGTCACGGAGTTTCTCAAGAACCACCGACGCTTTGTGCAGAACCCGGTCAACGCCGGCATCTCCTGGGTGAGCGGGCTGCAAAAGTGGATGCCGCGGACGATGCGCGCGGTTTCCAACAGCATGATAACGCAAGACGATCCCGAACACCGGCGTCTGCGCGGGCTGGTAGATCAGGCCTTTTCGCGGCGTGGAGTGGAGGGATTGCGCGGGCGGATCGGTGTCACTGCTGATCGCCTTCTTGATCGCATGGAGGCTTCTTCAGAGTTCGACCTCGTCGAACAATATTCGCGACGCCTGCCGTTGATGGTGATTGCCGAACTGCTCGGGCTTCCATCGGAGGATCATGACCAGCTGCACACTTGGGCGCAAGGGTTCGTCAAGGGTACATCGCTGACTTCACTGGCGATGACGGTACCGCGGCTGAGCCGCATGGGAGCCTATCTGAGGCGGCAGATCGCAACCGCGCGCGGCGCACCCCGGCCAGGCCTGCTGCGTGAACTTATCGCGGCGGAAACCGGTGGCTACCAGCTCAACGACGAAGAACTGCTGGCGATGGTTTTTCTGCTGTTCTTTGCGGGTCACGAGACGACGACACACCTCATAAGTGTCGGTACGCTGACGCTGCTAAAACACCGAACGGCACTGGAGCGCGCGAAGCGCGATCCCTCGGTCTGGCCGCGGATCGTCGAGGAACTGCTGCGGCATACCAGTGTCGTCGAGATGTCGAAGCCGCGGTATGCCGTCGAACAGGGTGCGTTGCGCGGCGTTGAGTTCAAACGCGGGCAAATGATGTTTGCGAGCCTTGCGGCCGCGAACTTCGATCCTGGAGTTTTCGCGGACCCCGACAGGTTCGACATCGACCGGAACCCCAATCCGCATCTGGCATTCGGCACTGGCGTACACTTCTGTCTTGGTCATCAGCTGGCGCGGTTGGAAGGCGGAATCGCGCTGGAGCGGCTGTTCTCGCGTTATCCGGATTTGTCGCTTGCCGTGCCGGAAGGGGAACTGTCGTGGAAAACGAACCTAGGGCTGCGCGGGCTCAACGCGATGCCGGTTTGGCTCTCCTGAGTTTCGGTCCGCTCGCGGTGGAGGGCGATTTCTCGCATCGCGCGAGCCTCGACCGATCAGCATCGCAACGAAGAGGTATCACTCGATATCGGTCCTGAACACTCATCTGCCATCGTGTCGTGCATCTTCAGTGGTTGCTTGGGCTGCTTACGGTCGGGGGTTTCATGTGACGCCTTCAGTGCCTATGCTGGACACATCGCATCGCGACGCCCCTGGCGCCGATTGAAGCGAAACCGAGCCAGCTGTTCATTGCGAGGCTCGCGGCCGCCACTCTGGAACCTTCCTCGACGTTGCAGCTTAACTCTTGAACAGGAGAACCCGCTTCACTCATGTGTGGAATCTGCGGAGAAGTTCATTTCGACAGCGGTTCGGCATCGCCTGCTTCGATTGCCGCGATGTGCGAAGTCATGCGGCCGCGTGGTCCCGATGCCGGCGGAGTGGTCGTGCGCGACCGCGTCGGATTCGGGCATCGCCGGTTGCGCATCATTGACCTTTCGGCACGTGGTGCACAGCCGATGGTGGATCCGGAACTCGGACTGTCGCTCGCGTTCAACGGCTGCATCTATAATTACAGGGAACTGCGCGAGGAGCTTTCGGCCAAGGGATACCGCTTCTTCTCCGACAGCGACACCGAGGTCATCCTCAAGGCCTATGCGGCATGGGGAATGGAGTGTGTCCAGCGGTTCAACGGAATGTTCGCGTTCGTTATCCACGAGCGCGATACGGGCCGAGTGGTGATGGCCCGCGACCGGCTCGGCATCAAGCCGCTCTACCTGGCCGAAACGGACGGTGGGAGGGTTTTGCGTTTTGCCTCCTCCCTGCCGGCGTTGCTTGCAACCGGTGGGATCGACCGCTCGATCGATCCCGTGGCTCTCCACCACTACATGACGTTTCACGCCGTCGTGCCGCCGCCTTACACGATGATCAAAGGGGTGCGCAAATTACCGCCTGCTACGGTAGCGGTTTTCGAACCGGACGGGACGCGACGCGATCAGCTATACTGGTCGCCGTCGTTCGAGCGGACAGCCGAAGATATCGCCACTTCTGCGCAAGAGTGGGAAGCGCGCGTGCACGATGCGCTGATGCTTGCGGTGAAGCGGCGCATGGTGGCCGACGTGCCGGTTGGCGTACTGTTGTCGGGCGGCGTCGATTCCAGCCTGATCGTTGGATTGCTGGCGGAAGCAGGCCAAAGCGGCCTGAAAACTTTTTCGGTAGGCTTTGAGGCCGTCGGCGGCGAGGAAGGCAACGAGTTTTTATATTCGGATCTGATTGCGAAGCACTTCGGCACCGAGCACTTCAAGATCCAGGTTCCAACCGCCGATATGATCGCGGCGCTGCCAGCGACGATAGCCGCCATGTCCGAACCTATGGTGAGCCACGACAACGTCGGCTTCTTCCTGTTGTCCCGCGAAGTCAGAAAACACGTTCGCGTGGTGCAGAGCGGGCAGGGAGCCGATGAGATCTTCGCCGGCTACCATTGGTACCCGCCGCTTGCCTCCGGCAACGCCGATGTGGAGGATTATGCGGAAGCATTCTTCGACCGCGATCACGCCGACTTCGCCAAGGCGGTCAGTCCAGATTTCGTCGGCGACGATTACAGCATGGCGTTCGTCAAGGCGCATTTCGCGCGCCCTGGGGCCAATTCGGCTGTCGACAGAGCGCTGAGGATCGACACGCAGATCATGCTGGCCGACGATCCCGTCAAGCGAGTCGACAACATGACGATGGCCTGGGGGCTCGAAGCGCGCGTGCCTTTCCTCGACCATGAACTGGTGGAACTCGCCGCCAAGATTCCGCATGAGCATAAACTCAAGCACGAAGGCAAGGGCGTCCTCAAGGATGTCGCGCGCAAAGTGATTCCAGCGGAAGTTATCGATCGGCCGAAGGGATATTTTCCGGTGCCGGCCCTCAAATACATCGAGGGGCCGGTATTCGACATGGTCAATGATGCATTGAACGCAAAGGCTGCCCGCGAACGCGGCGTGTTCCGTAATTCCTACATCGACATGCTGCTGGCCGATCCGCGTGACCACATCACGAAGCTGCGAGGCTCGAAACTCTGGCAAATCGCGCTCCTGGAATTGTGGCTTCAGGAAAACTCTCTTTGAATTCGCATCGCGAGCGCTCGCAACCGGAACCGGTATGCGCAAGCCCGAGAGGTTGAAATGGCTGAACGACCCAAGACGTCATCCTCCAAGTTCGAAGAGATGGCATCGCTCAAAAGTTGGGGCGCGCCGTTCGAGTGGTTCAAGGAACACGGGTGCGAAGACACCATCGTCGACTGCGGCTGGGGGCGATTGATCTTCGGTCAGACATTTCGCGATCCGGCAAGCCTTGCAAAGATTCTGCAACAGGAAACCGAGGGACGGCGCGATATTGCGATCTATGTTCGCGAGCCGCACATCGTCCTGGCAGCAGCTCCGCTGGCGCTGTTTCTCGATCCCTCGCATACCTTCCGGCGCAGTTTTGACACTCCACTGCCTGCCCTGGAAGATGACGGGCTCAAGATCCGGGAAGCGAACGCCAAAGATGAACCGGCAATCAATGCCGTCTACGCGGCGCGTGGAATGATCGTGATCGAGCCGGGCTTCATAGCTTCAGCGGCGAAGAGAGATGAGATGAGCATTCTCGTTGCAGAAGAGGTGGCCACCGGAGGCGTCGTCGGCGTCGTCATGGGAATCGACCATGTCGCGGCATTCCAGGATCCAGATAACGGCTCGAGTCTGTGGGCACTCGCCGTCGACACAAAAGCAAGTCGACCAGGGATCGGCCGGAAACTTTCGCTCGCCCTCGCCCACCATTTTCAAGCGCTTGGCAGATCATTCATGGATCTTTCGGTCATGCACGACAACGAAGATGCCATGGCGCTCTACCGGAACCTCGGATTCGAGCAGATTCCGGCGTACTGCGTGAAGAAGAAGAATGTCGTAAACGAGAGGCTGTTCGTCGGCCCAGAAAGCGATGACAAGCTCAATATCTACGCCCAAATCATCGTCAATGAGGCGCGGCGGCGCGGGATTACTGCGGATATCGAAGACGCGGAGGCCGGACTGTTCAGATTGACGTTCGGTGCCAGGACTGTTGCGTGCCGGGAATCGCTCAGCGAGCTCACCAGTGCGGTTGCAATGAGCCGCTGCGATGACAAGGCGCTGACCCACCGTTTGCTCAAGAAAGCCGGCTTGATGGTGCCGGCGCAGGAGAGCGTCAGCGATGAGGCGGAGGCGCTCGCCTTTCTGGAACGCTATCACCGGGTGGTCGTCAAGCCTGCCAAAGGAGAGCAGGGCCACGGTGTCTTCGTCGATCTGCAGAGTGCCAAGGGTGTGAAGGCCGCCCTCGCCGAGGTGCGCAAGATCAGCGACGGCATCTTGATCGAACAATTCGTGTCCGGCGATGACGTACGCGTCATAGTCATCAACGGCGAGGTCGTGGCGGCTGCAATCCGCAAACCGGCTTCCGTTGTCGGTGACGGCAAGCACACGGTGCGAGAGCTGCTCGAGAAGCAGAGCCGCAGACGGGAGGCGGCAACGCGCGGCGAAAGCAGAATTCCGATCGACGATGAAACCGAACGCTGCCTGCGGCATGCCGGGCATGGCTACGACACCATTCTTGAGGACGGTGAGTTTATTGAAGTGCGGAAAACTGCTAACCTGCACACCGGGGGAACGATTCACGACGTCACGGGGGACCTGCACGTTTCCCTGGCGGATGCTTCGCTGCGTGCGGCCGATGCGCTGGGTATGCCGGTCGTGGGCCTCGATCTTGTCGTTCCTGCGATCGACCAGCCGGCGTATTGGTTCATCGAAGCCAACGAGCGGCCGGGCCTTGCCAACCATGAGCCGGCGCCGACGGTCGAGCGATTCGTCGATTTTCTTTTTCCCAGCACCCGCTTGGGGGCAACTTGATGGAGATAATACCAGCATGAAAGATCTCGATATCGATATCGCTTACCTGAGGCGGGTCCTCAAAGAGCTTCTCGATATCGCCAGCCCAACCGGGATGACCGATCACGCCGTCGGTTACGTCTGCCATGAGCTTGAAGCCCTCGAAATTCCTTTCGAACTGACACGGCGCGGTGCTATTCGCGCTGACCTCAAGGGCCGGCGCACGACCCCTGACAGGGCGATTGTAACTCACGTCGATACGCTCGGCGCGATCATCAAAGGCTTCCACGCCGCTAATGGCTGGCCGAAGGTTTCCCCGGTCGGGAGTTGGTCGGCACGCTTCGCCGAAGGCGCGCGCTGCACGGTGTTCTCCGATGGCGACCTTCGAACGACTGGAACGCTTCTACCACTTATGGCTTCGGGCCACACCTACGGCGATGCGATCGACAAACAACCGGTTTCCTGGGACAATCTCGAGCTTCGCCTCGATGCACGCGTGAGCAATGAGCAGGACGTCATAGAACTGGGCATCAATATAGGCGACCTGATCGCCATAGATCCGCAGCCGTTTTTCGCGCCGAATGGTTTCATCTGCTCGCGCCATCTTGATGATAAGGCCGGCGTCGCCGCCGTGCTTGCGGCCGCAAAAGCAGTACTCGCGAGCGGTACCGAATTGCCGATGGACTGCCACCTGTTGTTCACGATCTCGGAAGAGGTCGGAATCGGCGCTTCGCACATCCTGACAGGAGACGTTGCCGAACTGCTTTCCGTCGACAACGGCACCATCGCTTCGGTGCAAAATACCTCCGACTTCGGCGTGACCATCGCCATGCAGGATTCAACGGGGCCTTTCGACTGGCATCTGACACGCAGCCTCATCGGCCTCTGCCAGCGTTTCAGCATCGATCACAGCCGCGATGTCTTCAACCACTACCGAAGCGATTCGGCGGCGGCGCTGGAAGCGGGCAACGACATCCGGACGGCGCTCGTCTGCTTCGGCCTCGATGCCTCGCACGGCTATGAACGCGCCCACATCGATTCGCTGCACTGCCTCGCGCGGTTGCTCGTTCTCTATATGCAGAGCCCGGCGTTGTTCGACCGCGATGCCAAGGCAATCGGTCCGATCGGCGATCTGCCGGCGGCGGAATAGCCCGAGGCGGCGGAACTTCACGCGATCCTGGAACCGCTCGCGGCGATTCCACCATGATCGGATGTTGCTCTAGTGAGGCGTCGCGCCTTAGTTGACCGATGGTGCGGCGAGGTTTGAGTCAACTAAGGCGCGATAAACGCCTCACTAAGTCATTGATGTTGCTAGTGGCCCTCATGTCGCGCCTAAATCGAACGAGGTTGCGGCTATGATGCGATTTAGGCGCGACGGGCCACTAGGCATTGATGGAGACGGGTTCCAGCGTGTTGATGGTTGCAAGCCAGTCGCCGAAGCGATCGCCCTGGATCGAGACGTGCTGGCGCATCGCCTCGGCGGCGGTATCGGCTTCGCCGGCGACGATGGCGTCCGTGATGCGGGTGTGTTCGGCAAAGGATGCTTGAATGCGGCCGCCGACGCGCAGCTGCAAGCGCCGGTAGGGCTGCAACCTGCGGCGAAGGCGCTTTGTGTCGTCGGTGAGAAAGCCGTTGTGGGCTCCCTGCGAAATGAGGGCGTGAAAGCGCGCGTTCTCTTCGTAGTAGGTGTCACTGTCTCCTGAAGCACCGGCGCGGCCGCAGATAATGTGCTGGCGCTTGAGAAGCGCGCGTTCGGCGTCGGTCATCCGGCGGGCGGCGAAACGCGCGCACGTTGCTTCCATCTCAGCCATGACCTCGAACATCTCCAGCAGGCGGTCGAGGCTGAGGGATGCCACGACGGCGCCGCGGCGTGGGCGTAATTCGACGAGGCCTGAAGCGGACAGAAGGCGAAGCGCTTCGCGAATTGGCGTGCGCGAAACGCCGAACCGGTCGGCGAGTGCGACCTCTTCAAGCCGGGTTCCTGGAGAAAGCAGGCCGGAAGCGATTTCCTCTTCCAGAATGGTGGCTGGCTGGGAGGCGTGATTGTCGGACATTTTGTGGCGCTTCCCTGTGTCCGGTTAGTCCGCGAGGTGGGCAAATTTCGAATGAACAGTTTCATCTTCAGTCAAAAATCTGCAAGAGGAAAGTTTTGTGCCCGGCTCAAAAATCGTCCGGGATCCGGACTGTTTGTGGGCGGACACTTCAAAAGTATGCACAAAAATGCCGCTCGAGTGCAAATGCGGCGCAATCCACGTGCACTCCGCGACTTGTGGGCACGCTGGAGACTCAGAATTGCGCCCGTCTCCCTTCTGCCGTTTTTGTTATTAGAACCTGTGGGCTTAGCCTTACGTTGGCGAAATTCAATCAGGAGACAATTTTGATATGAAGAGCATCAGAATATCGGCTGGCGCGATGGCAGTTCTCGCGTGCCTTGCGACGGCGCCCGCCATCGCCCAGGATGGCGAACCCAAAATCGGCGTCCTGCGCAAAGAGGCCAACGGCAAAGTTCTGGAAATGAAGCGCAGCCTGCAAAAGGAACTTCGTGCGGCGATCAAGGCGGGCGGGTTCGTCAAGGCGCTGGAGGTGTGCAAGACGGTTGCCCCGTCGATTGCAGCGAAGCTATCCGAACCGGAAGGCATGAGCGTGCGGCGCACGGCGCTGAAAACGCGCAATCCCGATAACGCGCCCGACGCCTACGAACGCAAGGTTCTCGAACAATTCGTCGCGGACGCGGCTGCGGGCAAGGATCTGAAGAAGATGCAGCACGCCGAGATCGTCGGAGCGGACGGCGCGAAGGAATTCCGTTTCATGCGCGCCATTCCGACCGGAAAGCTCTGCCTCAACTGCCATGGCGATAGCATCAAGGACGACGTGAAGGCGGAGATCGACAAGCTTTACCCGAAGGACGAAGCGACCGGTTTCAAGCAAGGCGAACTGCGCGGGGCGTTCTCGATCTCGAAGAAGCTGTGAACCCGTGGGCACGGCTGCGAACGCGCGGCGCAACTTTTTGACAAGGAGAAAGGCCGGGGGAACGCTCCCGGCCTTTGTTTCAGTCCAGCGCTGAGCGACCTGCACGATGCCGATGGCGAAACATGCGAAGATGTTTAGCGTTCGAACCGGTTTTTGTTTTGCGCCCCCAATCAGAAGTCGAACAAATCCCCCAGGAACGAGTCTTTCTTCTTTCGGTGAGGTGTCTGGCCGTATCCGCCGCTATCGACGCGCGGCTGTGGGTGGGCAGCTACCTGCGGCGACGGCGGTGGCGCACTCGCCGAACGCTCAACGATCTTGTCGAGTTCGCCGCGATCCAGCCAAACCCCGCGACATTTGGGGCAGTAATCTATCTCGACGCCGCTGCGCTCCGTCATCACAAGAGTCTCATTGTCCACAGGGCACTTCATCGAACGGCCACCTCCACGTTGGTCAAAAGATCAACCGTCGATATGGGTGTGAAAATCAATGAGGCAAGTCCCGGTGCTGCGTCGCTGCGGTCGAGTCGCACAAATCGTGCAGAGGGCTGGACACCCGCGACCGGTTTCAAGCAAGGCGAATTGCGCGGGGCGTTTTCGGTCTCGAAGAAGCTGTGAACCCGTTGGCAGGTCTGCGAACGCGCGGCGCAACTTTTTGACAAGAAGAAAGGCCGGGGGAACGCTCCCGGCCTTTCGTTTTGGTTCAGTGCAGCTGAGTTGGCGCCTGCATCACGAGGTCTGCGGGACGGCGCCGCCGAAGTTCTCCGGGCCGTTGCCATTGCCATTGCCATTGCCATTGCCGGCGGGAGGCGGTGCGGCGCGCGACTTGCGCTCCTTCATGAAGTCGTCGAACTCGGCGCGATCCTTGGCGAGGCGCAGGCGCTCGAGGAAGTCGCGGAATTCGCGCTCTTCGTTTTCAAGCCGCCGGATGGTCTCCTCGCGGTATTCGTCGAAGGCGGCATTGCCGCTTGAAGAAAAGGCGTGCCCGCGGCGCTCGGACCCGCAGCGTTCGCGCATCTGGCGGCCCCACCGGCCGAATTTATGTTTCGTTCCACAACCCATTCGTCCGCTCCATATCAGGTAGGCCAGGACCGCGAGGCCGACCGGCCAGAACACCACGAAGCCCGCGACCATCAGCGTGATCCAGGCGGGCAGGCCCCAATCGTCAAGCTTGGCGACAACGTCGGACATGGCTTTCCCTCTGTTCAAGTTGCCCTCCGGATTGGCTGACCGGAGGGAGTGGCCGGGGTGGCCGCTTTGGCCAACACTCTGGTTTGAGGCACAACACTGCGCAGGCGCGTGTCGAGGCTGCAAGCCTGTGTTGGGCTTCTTTGGCCAACACTGCGCAGGCGCGTGTTGGGATGTGAATGTAAAGAACATTTACATTGAGGATATTTGGCGACGAGCGGCGGGTTGTCAAGGGGGAGTGGGGGAGTAGTGGAGTGGGGAGTAGTGAATAGGGTATTGTAGGGTGTATTGAGCGAAGCGTAATTCCACCGTTGGCGGTCGCAACTGTTGCGTTCGTGGCGGCGCAAGGATGCCTTGCCCCCTACCTGCCCCTGCCCTTCCGGCGTGGGCCAACGGTCCGACTCCGCCCTCTCGTCAGATTACAGAAATAACATTGGATATGATCCGGCGCCGCGTTGACGGGGCAACTTTTCGGGCTCTAAAGTGCATTAAGCCCAAAGTATAAGGTTGGCGACTGCTGCTGGGAGCACGATCGCCGCAGGGCGATATTTGGAGGAATTGGTCCCCGCCAAATGTTTTGCGGGGTGGGAGGAGACAATGAAAAGCCTTTTCGTGGCAGTCGCCGCAGCGGCGGTGCTCGCCTACTTTTCCGGCAACGGCCGCGCGGACGTGGTTTCCGCCTGCATCCCGGCTAATGCACCTTCTGCGGTGGTGCTCTCCGTTCATTGTTGAACCTGCCGGTCGCTTCATCGCCAACGCAATTGACGGCCCGTCTCCCCGACCGTAGCTCAACTCGTTGACCTTACTGTTGGCCTGCGCCCAAACTCCCGGTGCAGGCAGAGGGCGAGTGCGAGCGAATGGCTAAAGAAGACCTTGCGAATTCCGGCAACCGGACCGGTGGCAAATGGCAGTTCTGGATCGACCGGGGGGGCACGTTCACCGACGTCGTCGGCGTCGATCCGCGAGGCGTGCTGCATGCGCGCAAGGTTTTGTCCGAAAACCCCGGCGCCTATGAGGATGCCGCGCTCGAAGGCATCCGCCGCCTGCTCGGCGTGGCCCCGGGCGAGCCGCTGCCGCCGGATCGCATCGCCAGCGTCAAGATGGGCACTACGGTCGCGACCAACGCGTTGCTTGAGCGCAAGGGCGAGCCGACGCTGCTGGTGACGACGGCGGGTCTCGAAGACCAACTGGAAATCGGTTACCAAGCCCGCCCCGATATCTTTGCCCGCCGCATCGTCAAGCCGTCGATGCTGTACAGCCGGGTCGCCGGCGTCGCGGAGCGTGTGCGGGCGGACGGGCACGTCGACAAGCCACTCGACGAAGCCGCACTGCGCCAAGCCCTGGAGCATGCACGCGCCGAGGGGATCGACGCCGTCGCAATCGTGTTCATGCACGCCTACGCATTTCCCGCGCACGAAAAGCGTGCCGCCGAGATCGCGCGCGAGACCGGGTTTCAGCAGGTATCGGCCAGTCATGAAGTGTCGCCGCTGATCAAGTTCGTCGCCAGGGGCGATACGACGGTGGCGGACGCCTATCTGTCACCGATCCTGCGCCGTTACGTGGACCGCGTGTCGGGTGCGCTTTCGGCAGGCGATAGTGGCGCAGGCGAGGGCGCGCCTCGGCTGATGTTCATGGCTTCGTCCGGCGGGCTGAAAGCGGCGGGGCTGTTCCACGGGCGCGATGCCATCCTGTCGGGGCCGGCGGGTGGCATCGTCGGCATGGCGGAAACGGCGAAGCGGGCCGGTTTCGGCAAGGTGATCGGCTTCGACATGGGCGGCACCTCGACGGACGTTGCTCATTTCGCCGGCGACTATGAGCGCGCATTCGAGACGGAAGTGGCCGGTGTTCGCATGCGTGCGCCGATGCTGCAGATCCACACGGTGGCAGCCGGCGGCGGGTCGGTGCTCAGCTACGACGGGCAGCGCTTCCGCGCCGGGCCGGAAAGTGCAGGGGCCAATCCGGGGCCGATGTGCTATCGGCGCGGCGGGCCGCTATGCGTCACCGATGCCAACGTCATGCTCGGCAAGCTCAGCGCGTCGATGTTTCCGGAAATCTTCGGTCCCGGCCAGGATGAACCGCTCAACGAAGAGGCCGTGCGGGTGGCGTTCGGGGAACTTGCCGACGAGATCGGCGACGGACGCAGCGCGGAGGATGTCGCAGACGGCTTCATCCGCATCGCGGTCGAGAACATGGCGAACGCGGTGAAGAAGATCTCGGTCGAGCGCGGGCATGACGTTACCGAATACGCGCTGAACTGCTTCGGGGCGGCGGGCGGTCAGCATGCCTGCCTCATTGCCGATAGCCTCGGCATCGAGACGGTGCTGTTACATCCGCTGTCGGGGCTGCTGTCGGCCTACGGTATGGGGCTTGCCAATTTGCGGGCAAGCCGCGAGCAATCGCTGGAAATCGCCTTCGACGAAGCGGCCATGGCGTCGCTTGAGTCGGCGGCGCGGCGGCTTGGAAGCGACGTGACGGAAGAGCTTCTCGAAGAGGGTGCGGCGAATGACGACATAGCCGTGCGCGCGTTTGCGCATCTGCGTTATGCGGGCACCGATACGGCGTTCCCGGTCGAGGTCTGCGAACCCGGTATCATGCGACGGGATTTCGAAGCCGAGCACAAGCGCCGCTTCGGGTTCCTGTCGCCCGAGAAACCGTTGGTGCTGGCGGCGGTCGAAGTCGAGGCGGTCACATCAGGGCATCGGGCTGGGGAAGCCGATTGCAGCGAAGAGACGACTGTTAGCGTCGAGCAGGCGACGGTCTCTCAAATCGCGAGTGGGGAGCGCGGACGTTTCTATTCGCAGGGCAAGTGGCACGAGGCGCAGACCTTCCGGCGGGAGGATCTTCGCAAAGGAGCCGCAGTCGATGGGCCGGCCCGCATCATCGAAGCCAATCAGACGGTGATCATAGAGCCAGGCTGGCGGGCGCAAGTGAGTGAGCGCAACGATCTCGTTTTGCACCGCGTCAGCGCGCGGCGGCGCGCGGTACACCAGTCGGCTGTCGATCCGGTGCTGCTCGAAGTGTTCAACAACCTCTTCATGGCGGTGGCCGAGCAGATGGGGGAAGCGCTCAAGCTGACGGCGCAGTCGGTCAACATCAAGGAGCGGCTCGACTTCTCGTGTGCGCTGTTCGATGCCAATGGCGGACTTGTCGCCAACGCTCCGCATGTTCCGGTGCATCTGGGTTCGATGGACGCGGCAATCGAAACGGTGATCCGGGAGACGCTTGGCCGGATCCGACCCGGCGATGTCTACGTGCTGAATGCGCCGTATAACGGGGGCACGCATCTGCCCGACGTGACGGTGGTGACGCCGGTGTTCGACAAGGCGGGAAAAGACATTCTCTTCTATGTCGCCAGCCGCGGACACCATGAGGATATCGGCGGTTTGTCGCCGGGTTCGATGACACCGCGGGCAACGCACATCGACCAGGAAGGCGTGCTGATCGATTGCTTCAGAATCGCCGAAGGCGGCCGTTTTCGCGAAGCGGAGTTCCGCGAAGTTCTCACCGGGGCCAGCTATCCGGCGCGTCAGCCCGACAAGAATATCGCCGACCTCAAGGCGCAGGTTGCCGCCAACGCGCGCGGCGCCGACGAGATCGCCAAGATGATCGCGCATTTCGGGCGCGATGTCGTCGCCGCCTACATGGGCCATGTGCAGGACAACGCGGAAGAATGCGTGCGGCGGCTGATCGCGCGGCTGGAGGATGGCGAAGCGATTGTAGCGACCGATACCGGTGCCGAAGTCCACGTACGAATAGCAATCGACCGGGAGACGCGGTCGGCGAAAATTAATTTCGCTGGAACGTCGGCGATGCGGGAGGATAATTTCAACGCGCCCGAACCGGTGACGCGGGCGGCCGTGCTCTACGTGTTCCGGGTTATGACGGGAGAAGCCATCCCACTCAACGCGGGCTGTCTGAGGCCGCTCGAGATCCTGGTGCCCGACGGGTCGTTCCTGAAGCCGCGCTATCCGGCTGCGGTGGTGGCCGGCAACGTCGAGACGAGCCAGGTCGTGACGAACGCGCTGTTCATGGCGCTGGGCGGTCTGGGGACGTCGCAGGGCACGATGAACAATCTGACCTTCGGGGACGCCACGCGGCAATATTACGAGACCATCTGTTCGGGGTCTCCGGCGGGGCCGGATTTCGATGGCGTCGCGGCCGTGCAGGTGCACATGACCAACACGCGGCTGACCGATCCGGAAGTTCTCGAACTGCGCTATCCGGTGGTGCTCGATGAGTTCTCGATCGAGCGCGGTTCAGGGGGACGCGGGCGGCATTCGGCAGGGGATGGGACGCGGCGCGCGATCCGATTTCTCGAGCCGATGCATATGGCGATCCTGTCGGGATACCGAAAGCTCGCACCGGCGGGGGTCGAGGGGGGTGAGCCTGGGTGTTGCGGCAGCAACACGATCGAGCGCGCGGACGGCGGACGCCAGCAACTTGCCGGATGCGATGAGAACGAGATTGGTCCGGGCGACCGGATCGTCATCAAGACCCCGACAGGGGGCGGGTTCGGGCGTTCCCGGCGGGGCGCTTGAGAATCGCCTTTTCGCGACTCGAAAATACCGTGGCTTCTTTCATATTGTCGCATCAACTCAGCAGGGTAGCGGGTATTCTTAACATTATCTGGAATAGACTTGCCGGCTATCTTGACGCTTGGTTTACCAAAGTCCGGGACAGTGAAGCGGTTCACGCGGGTTCCTCGCGGGTCACCTTGACGTTGCCCGCATAATCGCAATCAGCCGACCAATTGAGGCCGCCTCCTTGCTGCATCTGCGTCCGATCTTCACGGCCCTCGGCCTGCTTTTGTGCACCATTGCTTTCGCAATGCTGTTGCCGGCGCTCGTCGACTTTGCCGACGGTGATGCGGAATGGTTGGTCTTCTTTGCGTCCTCGATTGCGACCTTCTTCATCGGCGGGCTCCTGATCGTGTCCAATCAGGACGACGAGCCGACACAGCTCAGCGTCAAGGACGGTTTTCTTCTGACGACGGCGTGCTGGTTGGTCGTCGCAGCGTTCGCAGCGATCCCTTTCGTCGGGGTCGGCCTCAGCTACACGGATGCCTATTTCGAGGCCATGTCCGGGTTGACGACGACCGGGGCGACAGTTCTGACCAAACTCGACCAGTTGCCGCGCGGGATACTCTTGTGGCGGGCGATCCTGCAGGGGCTCGGCGGGCTCGGGATCATCGTGACCGCGATGATCATGCTGCCATTCCTGCGGGTCGGCGGTATGCAGCTGTTCCAGATGGAGCAGTCGGACCGCTCGGAGAAGATCTTGCCGCGCGCATTGGAGCTTACCACTGCGATCGCAGGTTTCTACGTTGCGATGATCATCGCCTGCATCCTGACCTATGGCGCGCTCGGAATGAGCGCGTTCGATGCGGTGTGCCACGGACTGACCACGGTCGCCACGGCCGGTTTTTCCACTCATGACGAAAGCTTCGGTTTCTTCAAATCGGCGCCGCTCGAATGGGCCTGCATCGTCTTCATGATTCTGGGAGCGCTGCCGTTTGTCGTCTACATCAAGGCGTGGCGCGGTAATCCCTCCGCCATCCTGCACGACAGCCAGGTGCGCGGACTGCTCGGTTTCTTGATCGGGGTCTGCCTCATCGTCACATTCTGGCTGATGACGGCGCGGGAAATGCACTTCACGGAAGCGCTGCGGCTGGCGACATTCAACGTCACCTCGATCGTCACAACGACAGGATATACAAGCACCGATTACACTGAATGGGGCACATTCGCGGTCGGGCTATTCTTCCTGTTGATGTTTGTGGGTGGCTGTGCCGGTTCGACGTCAGGCGGAATCAAGATCTACCGGCTGCAGGTGACGGGGCTCCTGATCCGCAGCCACTTCGTTCACCTGATGAGCCCCAACCGGGTCGTCACACTTGTGTATAACGGCAAGCGGCTGCCAACCGATGTGCCATTCTCCGTAGTGGCGTTCCTCGCCATCTACATGTCGACGGTCGGGTTGTTCACCGTGGTGCTCGCAGCGATGGGCCTCGATCTGGTGACGGCGCTATCGGCATCCGCGCAGGCGGTAGGCAACGTCGGCCCGGGCCTCGGCGATATCGTCGGGCCAACGGGGAACTACTCGGGGCTGCCGGCGCTGGCCAAATGGATCTTGTCGTTTGCAATGATGATGGGGCGGCTGGAACTGTTCACCGTTCTGGTGCTGCTGAGGATCGAGTTCTGGCGTAACTAGTTGTTTCGCTCACGGCTGATCCTTCCCCGGGTGAACCCCAGGGTCTGGCCTCCGCGAGGGCGGCGCTCGCGCCGAACCGCGGTCGCGTCTTGGACTTTGATTTTATCAAAGTCGAAAGTGTCATTGCCTGCCGCGACTTCAGTCGCCGGATTTCCAGCCATAGAGCCAATCATAGCCGGCAAGCAGCTTGGCTGGCGGTGCCATGCGAAGCGTCATGTTGCGAGCGGTCCGCATCGCACCGGACAAATGGTAGATTTCTCCGTTCCTTCGGGATGCGTTCTGAACGCGGGCGCTGCGGGGCCTGCGGGCCGTCTCGTAGGCGGCGAGGGCGGCGGCGGATGCAGCGTTGCCAAGAGTACCGTTCGAAGCCAGTTGTGCATTCGAGAGGCAGCGCGCCAAGGTTGCTGCGTCTTCCAGTGCCAATACCGCTCCCTGTGCTAAAAACGGTAAAACGGGATGGGCCGCATCGCCGAGCAGGAGCGTGCGTGTGCGAACCCACGCCGGCAGTGGCGAAAGCTCCGCAAGCGACCACCTGCGCCAGGTTTGCGAAGTGGCAACGAGGTTGCGGACGGGTGCTGCAAATTCCGCGACGGCGTCCGCCACCCAATCCGGTTCGATCTCTCTCGCCCAGTCGGTATCGCCGTCTGGGTCCTTGCGGATCACGACGACGGCCAGTTCCTCGCCGCCGCGCACCGGGTAATGGACGACGTGGCCTTGCGGGGCAAGCCAAATGCCGACACTTCGTGTCACGATACCTTTCGGGACGGCTGCAGAAGGGATGACGGTGCGCGCGGCGCTTTTACCGGAATAGCGGGGCGGGGGAGCGCCGAAGAGTGCCTTTCGGAGAGTCGAATGGAGGCCGTCGGCGGCGATGAGCAGGTCGCCGGCGCCGACCACCTCGCCGTGGCTCACGGCAAGGACCTCATCGGCATAAGTCTTGGTGGATTCGATATCGACGCCGGGGTGGATCGTTATCAGCGGATTGGCCTGTGCTGCGTCCATCAGGCTGGCATGGAGGTCTGCGCGATGGGCGACCCAGTAGGGCGCGCCGTGGCGCTTTTCGAGCCAGCCGCCGAGCGGCAGTTGCGTCAAGCGCTGGCCGGAGGGGCCGTCGTGCACGCACAGCGATTGCGGGCTGGCGATGTTCGGCAGGAGGCGTTCGGCGATACCAAGCTCGCGGAGGATGCGCGTGCCGTTGGGGCCCATCTGTATGCCGGCGCCTTCTTCGCGCGGGTATGGGCGCTTCTCGAACACAGTGACTTCGGCACCGATGCGGGCGAGCGCGAGAGCTGCGGCCAGTCCACCAATGCCGCCGCCACAAATCAGAATTCGCATTGGCTGCCTGCGAACACGTTCACGCGGCCGTTTCTTCTTCGAATTTGACGATCGCGCCGGGCGGATCGCTTTCTTCCGGCGATAACCGCTTGTCGTGGACGTAGAGCGTCGAGCAATAGGGACAGAGAATCTGATCGTCGGCGCCCATGTCGAGGTAGACGTGGGGATGATCGAATGGGGACCGTGCCCCCATGCATTGGAATTCCCTGACGCCGACGAAGATCTTCTCGACGCCCTCGTCGTTGGCCAGATGGGGAATGATGCTCGCAGCCATTGCGCTCTCTTTGTTGGCGGTCGGATCGGCGTGACGATAGCCGTCCCGCTCTTGAAATGGTAGACCCGCAAAAGACCGATGCGCGCGACAAATCCGTCCCGCGCGGAAATTATTGTCTTCACTCAAGGCGTGCAAAATGCAGACTTTCGACTCCGATGGCGTTGCGATCTCCTATCTCGATGTCCCGCCGAGCGCCGAACCCCGCGATACCGCCCCCGTCGTCCTCATCCACGGATTTGCCTCCAATGTCGCAACAAATTGGGTCTCGACGGGTTGGGTCGGGACGCTTAGCGAAGCAGGTTACCGCGTGTTGGCGCTCGACAACCGTGGGCATGGGCAGAGCGAGAAGCTGCACGATCCTTCATGCTACGGCGGGCCGGTGATGGCGGAGGACGCCCGGCGGCTGATCGAGCATCTGGGTCTGAAGCAGGCGCACGTCATGGGCTACTCAATGGGCGCACGCGTCGCCGCGTTCCTGGCGCTGAAACATCCAGGGCTCGTGCGCAGCGCGGTGTTTGCGGGGCTTGGATTCAACATGGTGCGTGGCATGGCCGGCACGGGGCCGATCGCCAATGCACTCGAAGCGCCAAGCATCGATGATGTCGTCAATCCGACGGCGCGGACCTTCAGGGCCTTTGCCGAGCAGACCAACAGCGACCTCAAGGCCTTGGCCGCCTGCATCCGTTCCTCGCGCGATCCGATCAGCCGTGACGATGTCGGGCGGATTTCATGCCCGGTGCTTGTCGCGGTCGGCAGCGAAGACGTGATCGGCGGTTCGGCGGAGGATCTGGCCGAACTTATCCCAACGGGGGAAGCCTACGTCATCGCAAGCCGCGACCACATGAAGGCGGTGGGCGACAAGGGCTACAAGGAAGCGGTTCTGGCGTTCCTGGAACGGCATGCCTGAGTAGATGAGCGCCGCAGTCGGGGTTTCGCCAGACGAAAGCCCCGCCAAGGCATCCCGGAAGGACTGCGAAGGAGACAAACGCGGGGGTTGCCTGCAGCGATCCGATTGCAAAAAAGCGGGGCTCTACGCACGTCGAATTCGTTACTCTACTCCGACCCTACGACGCAAACCAAACTCACTTTAATTTCGCATCCCTTAGGCGGGACGCAATTCGCTTTGCAGGTGCGTGTTACGCAACGCCTGACTTTGCGAGGCCCGTTTCCATAGTGGCGGAATCGGGTGGGCAAGGGCAGCCAAAGTCAGACTGCAGTCCTGTCCAAGGCAACCGGTCGATACAATACGCAACTGCAACTCAAGCGCTTACTCAAAACCGGATCGTGGCGTACGCGAGACCTCATCCAGGCTGCATCGTCAGCCGCATCAATCGGCCGCCCTAGCAAGATAAGTTGTACTACGTCCTAATCGCAGAGTCCCGCGTTTGATCGATTCGCAATCTCTGTCCTGTGGAAAAGTAAGACCGCGGCGCAATAAAATCGGAACTGTCGAGAGTTCGCAACAGGGGCTCGTTCCTGGCCGCATATGGCCAATATTGCGCCTCATCGCGGCCCGCAGATCCTGCTCCAAGTCCTGCAAAATGCCGTGCATCGTAAAAAATTCATGACGGCCCCCTTACCGATTGCGTCGAATCGAATCGTCAGAGGTATTTGGCCAATTTTGTTTCGGAGGCGTTCACCTTGTTTTCAGATAGGCGGGCCTAAAGTCGCGCCATGTGGAGAATTCAAGTCGTTCCAGTTCACGTACGTTTTGCACTTCTGGTCGCGTTTTCACTGCTGATCTCCAGCTGTGCCAGGGGGCCGAACTACGTGGCCGAAAAGGAGCCCTGGCGGGATACCAGCGAGCGGGCCTGTCTGGAATCCGGCAAGCTTCAACAATCGGCGTTCCTCACTCCGGTATCCCGACTCGGCGGCCCTGGAGTTTGCGGTGCGCTCAGTCCATTCAAGATGTCGGCAGCCGATTACGGACGCGTCGCACTGCGGCCTGCGGCGATCCTCAGGTGCCCGATGATCGGTTCCGTCGACGACTGGGTGCGCAGTTCCATCGCGCCCGCAGCCATCCAGCACCTTGGATCTCCGGTTGTGGAACTACAGGTTGCGGCTTCTTATGCCTGCCGTCCGCGCAACCACGTCGACGGGGCAAAACTTTCCGAACACGGGATGGCGAATGCGATCGACATCTCGGCCTTTCTTCTTGCCGATGGCCGCAAGATTACGGTCAAGCGCGGCTGGCGGGGGAATTTCGACGAACAGGCGTTCCTGCGGGCGGTCCGCGCGGGGGCCTGCCAGCGCTTTGCAACTGTGTTGAGCCCCGATGCCGACCGCCACCACCATGATCATTTTCATGTCGATCTGGCGCGGCACAATTCATCTGGAACCTATCGGGTCTGTCGGTGAGGCTGGTTGGTGCCAACGGCGACGTGTTGGGCTAAAGTTACTTGCATGAGTTGGCACAAGGATCGGCCGAGCGGCCGCAAGGGGTATCATCACGGCAACCTGCGGGAGGCCTTGATCGACGCTGCGCTTATGCTGATCAGCGAAAAGGGGCCGGGCGGGCTGACATTCGCGGAGGCAGCGCGGGCGGCGGGTGTCAGCGGAGCTGCGCCCTACAGGCATTTCCGCGACCGTGACGCGCTGATGGCAGACGTTGCCCTGCGTGGTTACGCAGAGTTCGCCAAACGGCTTGCGGAAGCTTGGAACGAGGGCGGCCGTCCCGATCCGATTGCCGCCTTTCACAAACTTGGCAAGGCCTATCTCGGGTTTGCTCGGAGCGAACCGGCGCTGTTTGCAGCGATGTTTGATTCGGGCCTCGTTCTGGCCGACCATCCCGAAGCTGGCGCGGCGGCGGACCGGGCCTTCGGCGTTCTGCGGTCGGCTTGCGAGACTTTGGCGTCGACACTCCCCACGGAGCGAAGGCCGCCGGCGCTGATGATGGCCCTGCACATCTGGTCGCTCAGTCACGGAACAGCGGCGCTGTTTGCGCGCGGTGACGCCGCCCGGCGGCCGATACCGATGCCGGCCGAAGATCTGCTGGAGGCGGCGGTTCTGGTTTATCTCGACGGTCTGGGAATTACCGGCCGGTGAGCAGCTGTACGCCACCGGAGGTCATTAGTGCGGTCCTGAACGCCACGCTGGTTGCCATTCATGCTGATATTCGTGACCCCGGTCGTCGCGGAGCAGCGGCAAAAGTCGCGTGAGGCATCTTAACGATGGATAGATTTATTGTCGGTTCAGCTTGCGTTCAGCCCGGACCGCCAAGTGAGAACTTCGGCAGGCTTTTCCAGGCTTTCGACAGCCACGATCCGGTGTCTTCGCGTGGGGCCAGGCCACCTGAAGCCAAGAGCGCGTAAGCATCCTTGTACCATTGCGACTGCGGGAAGTTGTGGCCCAGAACTGCGGCGGCGGTCTGGGCTTCGTTGACAATCCCCAAGGCCATGTAGGCCTCGGTCAGGCGCATCAAAGCTTCTTCTACGTGTGCAGTCGTCTGGTATTCGGTGGCGACGGTTTTGAAGCGATTGATGGCTGCAACGTAGTTGTTGCGTTCCAGGTAGTAGCGGCCAACCTCCATCTCGGAGGCAGCAAGCGTATCGTTGGCCAACCGGATGCGATTGGCGGCGATAGCGGCATACTCACTGTCGGGATAGCGCGTCTGCAGAACCTGCAGTTCCTGCAAGGCCTTTTTGGTCGTCGACTGGTCGCGGTTCGGCCCGTTCATTTCGTCGAAGTAGGCCGACGCAATGATGTGATGGGCGAGGGCAGCTTCCTTGGTGCCTGGATGCATGGTCGTGTAGCGGCGGGCGGAGGCGATCGCCTCCGGATTTTTGCCGGCCTTGTAGTAGGCGTAGGCGGCCATAACGATGGCGCGACGGGCTTCGGGTGCGTAAGGGTGGTCTCGATCGAGATCCTCGAACTTCGAGGCGGCCCTGTTGAACTGGCCCTTGGTCATCGCCGCATCGGCTTCCGCAAACATTTTCGCGGGAGGATCCGGGTTCAGGGCTTTCGAGAGGTCGTTAGAGGATGCACAGGCGGAAAGTGCGGCAGCCGTAAAGGCTGCGAGGACCCAGGTACGCAGCGGCGCTTTACGTCCGGCAGCGCGGCGAGCGTCGACCACATCCGATTTTTCGCCTGGGTTCGTCAAGATCTTCAACCTCGGCTCCACTTGCTGTCGTTAGTCGTATACCGCGCCGCACCGCGCTGGTAACGGAAAGAATCGACCCGCACCGAAGTTTAGCGCAGACCCTGCCATCTCAAAGCGGATCTGCGAAGTGATCCCCTACCAAAGCGGACAAACCGAGGCAGACCGATGAAAGGATTTCCGTTTGAAATCCATTATCCCGCTGCCATCGCAGCGAACGAGGTCAGTGCGATGTGCCCGCGTAGGCGGCGGGATAGGCGAAGCTTGCCGGCGTCGTTTCACGGACCTTCGGAGCCTGAACGACCGACCAGGCGCTGGTATCTGACAGGAGCGCTTTGACTACGAGCGAATTGAGGCGGTGGCCGCCGCGAACCGAGCGGAAGGCGCCGAGAATCGGCAGGCCGGCAAGTGCCAGATCGCCAACGGCGTCGAGCATCTTGTGACGTACGAATTCTTCAGGGTAACGGAGGCCTTCGGAATTCATGACGCGGTCATCGCCGATGGCAACCGTGTTGTTCAGGTTGGCGCCCAGTGCCAGGCCGTTCTTCCACAGATGCTCCACGTCGCGCATGAAGCCAAATGTGCGCGCGCGGCTCAGTTCGTGGCGGAAGATGCCAGGAGCCATTTCATAAGAAAGGCGCTGGCGGCCGATAATCGGGGACTCGAAGTCGATCTCGATGTCGAGATGGAAGCCGCTGTGCGGTGCGATTTCACCGAAGCAGGCACCGTCCTCAACGCGAATCGGCTTGAGGACCTTGAGGAATTTACGCGGCTCGGACAGTTCCATCAGGCCGGCGTCGTCGATAGCTTCGACGAAGTTCGCCGAGCTGCCGTCCATAATAGGCACTTCCTGGCTGTCGATTTCTATGTAGCAGTTATCGACGGCAAGCCCGCGGAGCGCGGCCAGAAGATGTTCGACGGTGCCGACGGTATTGCCTTCATCATCGCCGATAACGGTGCACAACGTCAGGTTTTTGACGTTATGGACACTCGCCTCGATATCCGAGACGACGCGGCCGCGTTTGGTTACGAGAAAGCGAAGCCCAGCATCGGCCTCAGCCGGATGCAAGATTACCGATGCTGGCGCTCCACTGTGCACCCCCGTGCCGGTCAGTTCGATCTCGCGCGCAACCGTAGTCTGGCGCGAGCCGATAAAACGATTCGACATGAATGTCGTCCCTCGATGCCTGCCCAGGCAACTGCCGCATGTTCAAGTGCTACGGCGTGCCACCCCCTAAGAAGGGTCGAAACTTTGTCGTAATCTGAGTCCGGCTACCCCAGAATTTCGCCGAACTCATCGTGAAAAACGACTCGATCTCGCCCGTTAACGATTTGACGATACCCTCGAGCCACAGGCGGCACAAATCACGCTTTCTTACACTCTGTTACCCATGTGCCGCCAAATTGACACAACTTCAAAAGTTGCCCAGCGGGCTCAGCGCCGGCCTTGATCCGCGCTAAAAAACACTGGAAGATCAACATCTTGATTGGTGTCCGATGAGTCCTGCATTGATGCTGATGCAGCGCGCTCTTGACTGCTTCGGGTAAACGAATCGACCTGTGGATTACGCTGAACGTCAGGTTGATTCCTGCTCGGTTCTTCGGTGGGCGGCGAATCACTTGGCTTTCGACCGCGGCCAGTGAGTCGTTCGAAAAAGCCCTGCTTGCGAGTTGCCTGCCGGCCGGGCTGATCCTCAGGGGCGCCATGGGCTTGCGAATCCCTCTTGGCGTAGTAATCGCGCTGGCCGACGGCGGGAAAATCTTCGACGTCGGGCATGCGGCGGGTGCGTCGACGAATGTCTTCGGTCTGTTGCGGGCGGAACGTGTTTTCGCTTGTCCCATGTGCAGACGTTTGAGCCATCGACGATGACGGCGCCGGGCGCGGTTTCAATGTGTCCGGACCGGCTTCGATCATGACGCCTTCAGCCGACCGCCAAATCGGGGAGGTGTTCTCGGGAATCGCGTTGGCCGCCTTGGACGCTTCAGGCAGTACGTTGCGCTGCCCGTGTGGCGACTGTTGGCGGCTTTGGTCGGTGTGCGGCCAAGGCGCATTGGTCTGCGCTTGTCCTCCCTGTGCTTCCTGCGAAGCCCAAGAGGGTTTGGGCGAGCCGGGCACCGGCGGTGGGGTCGGCAGATTCGGCGAAGCGGGCGTCGGGCGGGCGTTATTGCGTATGTCGTCGAGACCCTGCAGGCGGCTTTGGGCTGACGGCGCGAAGGCGAAGGCGGAGGTGTCGGTGCTGGACATCCCAGACGCAACGATCGAGACGCGGACGCGGTCTTCCATTGTGTCGTCGAACGTGGCGCCGACGATGATGTTGGCTTCCGGATCGACTTCCTTGCGGACGCGGGATGCGGCTTCGTCGACCTCGTAGAGGGTAAGATCCGGACCGCCGGTGATGGAGAGCAGCAGCCCCTTTGCACCCTGCAGGGAAACATCGTCGAGCAGCGGGTTGGCAATGGCCTCCTCGGCGGCCGTGATGGCGCGGCGCTCGCCGGTACCCTCGCCGGTTCCCATCATGGCGGTGCCCATGTTGCGCATCACGGCGCGGACGTCGGCGAAGTCGAGATTGATGAGGCCTTCGCGCACGATCAGGTCCACGATGCAGGCGACGCCCGAATAGAGGACCTGGTCGGCCAGAAGGAAGGCCTCTGCGAACGTCGTCTTCTCGTTGGCGACGCGAAACAGGTTCTGGTTGGGAATGACGATCAAGGTGTCGACGTTCTGGCGCAGCTCCTGGATACCGGCCTCGGCCATGCGCATGCGCCGGCTGCCCTCAAACTGGAACGGCTTGGTGACGACGCCGACCGTGAGGATGCCCATTTCGCGGGACGCACGCGCGATGATCGAGATCGCGCCAGTGCCGGTTCCACCGCCCATGCCGGCGGCCAGGAACAGCATGTGCGAACCGGAGATCTGCGACTTGATTTCGTCGATGGCTTCCTCGGCCGCGGCAGCGCCGATTTCCGGGTTGGCGCCGGCGCCAAGGCCTTCGGTGAGATTCATGCCGAGCTGGATGCGGTGCTCGGCGCTAGACACTTCAAGCGTCTGAGCGTCGGTATTGGCAACAACGAACTCGACCCCTGTCAATCCGGCGGCGATCATGTTGTTGACCGCGTTGCAACCGGCGCCACCGACGCCGATCACGGTCAGTCGCGGCTTCAGGTCGGTCAGCTGCGGTAGTTCCAGCTTAATGTTCATTGCGCCCCCGCATCGCTCCACCGGCTGTCAACGCCGGCGATTACCAGGTCTGCCGGCTTCGGCAGATCAGGACGCATTACAACCCCGTCATAAGCCATCGACCGACCCGCCCCAGATAGCCTGTGGGCGGAGCTTCTCCATTCTCGATCCGCATCAGTCCGCCGGAAGCAGAAAACCCTGCGGCGACCATGCCGACGACCGTCGAAAAGCCCGGCCCGGACAAGTTCTCAGGCAACGCAAACTGCGGCGAAGGCCTCGCTACCCGGACCGAACGTCCAAGATGGTTGGCCATGAACTCAGCCATGCCGACGAGTTCGGAGCCACCACCGGTCAGCACGATCTTGTCGCCAACGAGATCAGCGACCCTGCTGCGATCGAGTCTCTCCGAGATTAGCGATGCGATCATCGCGGTCCGGTGGGAAACGATCTCCGACAGGCTCGCCTTGCTCGACTGGTGCAACCCGGAATCCTCTTCTCCCGCCAGGGGATAAGAGAACGTCTCGTGCGAATCAGACTGCGCCGATACTAGTGTGCCATAAAGAGCCTTGATTCGCTCGGCTTCTGCAAATGGTGTCTGCAGTGTACGGGCTATGTCGCTTGTGATGTGATCGGCACCGATCGAGATCACTTCCGTCCTGACGAAGTGTCCTTCGGCAAACTGGGCGATCTTGACCGTGCCACCGCCTATGTCGATGACGGTGATGCCGAGCTGGCGCTCTTGCGCACTGGCGGCGGCAATGGCGCTTGCGTACGGGGCGACGACGAGGCCGTCAACTTTCAGGTAGCAGCGGCCGGCAAGCATCGCGAGGTTGTGGAGGGGCTCGGGGTCGGCGGTCACGGCGTGCAGGTCGGCGGTCAGGCGGCGTGCTGCCATATTTCGGGGAGAACGGGCCCCGGATTGTCCGTCGAGGCGATAATTGAGCTGGTTCATATGGACGAGGCGGCGTCCCTCGCGCACCGCGTAGGAGCGTCCGCCCCTGCTGCACCGGGCGATATCGTCGCCGCTCACCACGCCCGTTTGGATATCGGTGGTGGCGGCGAAAATTTCCGAGGCGAGGCGACCGCAGGAAAACGCGATTGTGACAGTGTCGAGCGTCTCACCAGCCATCAGTTCCGCCGCGCTGACGCAAGCCCGAACCGAGTGTTCCGCCTCATCGAAATCGGTGACCACACCGGATTTGATGCCACGAGAACGCATGCAGGAGGCGCCGACGATGCTCGCGCCAAGCCGGCTGCGCTTATTTGGCTTGTCGGGAGCGACAATGAGACAGGTGTTTTTCGACGAGCCGAGGTCGAGGAAGCCGACGAGGCTGCCCGATGGACGGTTCTGTTTTTCGCTACCAAGCACCCGCTACACCTTTTCAATATGACGTTCTGCGGCTCGTTCCGACAGTAAAAGGCGAGGCGCAGTTGTGCCGCGATGGCGGCGATCAGCCGGCCGGCTCAAGAAGTTCCGAGATGTCTTTTGGTCCAGTACTCGTCGGTCCGACGACATCGACAGGGCGAACAGCGATACGACCTGGCGTGCGTAGATCGACAAGTGCCGCCCCGCGCTCCTTGACGCCGATGAACCCGGGCCAGTCGTTCAATTCGGTGAGTGCGGCCGATACCGTGCCGGCTGGAAATTCGATGCGCGTGTCGTTGGCAAGTGTCAGCGTCCAGCGCCTCCTGCCAACTCGCGTGGCATCGCGGACCAGGGCTTTGAGCGCCGGGAAGCGGGCGAGATCGGCCCAAAGCTCGGCAGCGGCCTCAGGCGCGCCGGCGCCCTTGATGCGGGCCAGACCGTATGGTGCATCGACCAGGGCGATCGACGAGAGGACACGGCCTTCGGCGTCGACAAGCGCAGGCGGCATGGAGCCGTTCTGCCAGACCGCGAATGGCGTTCTTTCGCGGATCGTGACTTCCAGCTGGTTGGGGTAGACGCGGCGCAACTCTGCGGATGCAACCCAGGGGAGGGACTCGACGCGGGACCGAGCGGAGGCCGCGTCGAAACTTGCGAAGGTTGGAGATTTGTCGAGTTCGAGCGCGTCGAAGATGTCGGCGACGAGGGCGTAGCGCTGGCCCGTGACGGATATCTGATCGAGACCGAAACCGGCAAATGACAACGCCGTGTCGATTTCTGGAATCGTGTTTGTCAGCAGGCGCATGCGCCCGGAATCGCTGGTGAAGATGCTGGTCAGAATGAAGGCCGCCAGGAACGCGCCAAAGCCAGAAGCCAGCTTGCGGGCGATCACGAAACGGGATTTCTTTGGGCGCGGCGGGTAAACGAATTTCGGGGCAGCGTCGGTGGTTACGGCAAGGCGCGGGGCGCGCGCCGCAGCAGTGCGCCTTTTCCAAGCTGAACCTGAACCTACCTCTTGCAACTCGCGTCCTCGACGATCCAGCGAACGAGTTCGCCGAATGACCAGCCTGCTTCAGCCGCCAACTCGGGAACGAGTGAGGTGGCCGTCATGCCCGGCTGGGTGTTGACCTCCAGGCACACCAGTTCGCCGGTGCCGCCCAGGGTATCGTCGAAACGGAAGTCCGCCCGGCTGACACCCCTACAGCCCAACGCCCGATGCGCCGCCAAAGTGTATTTCCGGATCAATTGGTTAACATCCGGTGAAAGAACGGCTGGAAGCTGGTGGCGGGAGCCACCTGGAGCGTATTTCGCGTCGAAATCGTAGAACGGCATGCCTTCGGCGGGCAGGATCTCGGTGATTGCGGTGACGAAGTCGCCGATGACGGCGCAGGTCAGCTCGCGGCCGGCGACGTAGCGCTCCACCATGACCAACTGCTCGGATGGGCCGCCGGCGGCAATGGACGCAAGCGGGCGATCGCCTTCGCGGACGATGGCGACGCCGACGCTCGATCCTTCGGCAACGGGTTTGACGACGTACGGCGGGGCCAGGATATGGCCTGCGGCTGCTTGGGCGCGCGTGACGAGTTTTGCTTCGGCGACTGGTACTTTGGCCTGCCGCAGAACGTCCTTGGCGCGCTCCTTGTGCATGGCGAGCGCGGACGCAAGGACGCCGGAATGCGTGTAGGGGATTTCAAGGCATTCGAGGACGCCCTGGATGCAGCCGTCCTCGCCGAATTCGCCGTGCAGGGCGTTGAAGCAGGCTTCGGGCTTCAGGTCCGAAAGGAGGACGGCGATATCGCGGCCGACATCGATGCGCGTGACGGCGTAGCCCTCGCCTTCGAGCGCCTTGGCGACGGCTTCACCGGAGCGCAGCGAGATTTCGCGCTCGGCCGACCAGCCGCCGAGGAGGACGGCGACATTGGCTTTCGTGCGTGGCGGTGACGTACCGATCGTGCTCATGGCGGGCTCTCGTGGTTGGCCCCGTTATCAGCGGCTGGCGTCGGTCTCGGCGGGTAGTGCCAGGGCTTCGCCCACCGGGCGGTCGTCGAGAGGCTTGCCGAGGCGGATGATTTCCCAATGGAGTTCGATGCCGGAACCGGCCTTGACGCGGGCGCGGACGGTTTCGCCGAGGCGTTCAAGATCTTCTCCCGTCGCGCCCTGGTCGTTGATGAGGAAGTTGCAATGCATTGGCGAAACGCTGGCGCCGCCGATACGGAGGCCGCGGCAGCCGGCGGAATCGACCAGCTTCCAGGCGCTGTGACCGGGCGGATTCTTGAAGGTCGAGCCACCCGTGCGTTCGCGAATTGGCTGGTTCTGCTCGCGGTAGTCGGCGACTTCTTCCATCGCCTTCTGGATCTGGGCGGGCTCGCCTGGGGTGCCGCTGAAGGTGGCGGAGGTGAAGATGTAATCGGCCGGCACGTCGCTGTGGCGGTAGGTGAAACCCATGTCGGCCAGCCTAAGGTCGTGAATGGTGCCGTGCCTGTCGACGGCGCGGGCGGATTCCAGGACGTCCTTCGTCTCGGATCCGTGGGCGCCCGCATTCATGCGCAAGGCGCCGCCGATGGAGCCGGGTATCCCGCGATAGAAATGCAGGCCTGCGATGCCCGCTTCGGCGGCGGCGCGGGCGACCTTGACGTCAGGCACGGCGGTGCCGGTGCGCAGGCGATGGCCGTCGAGAACTTCAATGCCGCCGAACCCGCGTCCCAGCCTGATGACGACACCAGGAACGCCGCCATCGCGAACGAGGATGTTGGAGCCGAGGCCGAGCGGGAAGACCGGCCAATCTGCTGGAATGGCCCTCAGGAAGTCGGCCAGATCTGCTTCGTCGGCGGGAGTGAAGAGAAGCTGGGCTGGGCCGCCGACTCGAAACCAGGTAATCTCGGAAAGTTCGGCATTGGCCTTGAGCCGGCCGCGCAGGTTGGGCAGCCGGGCTGAGACATCGCCGGTCAGGTCGGGGAAGGCCAAGCTCGCTACTCCCCGGCCATGCGCGGTTCTTCGCCGAGCCACAGCGGCAGGGCGTTGGCCCATTCGGTCGAGGTTCCGGCCCCAAGGCAGATGACCATGTCGCCGGCGCGGCCGTAACGCTGGATCAGTCCGGTGAGGTCGCGTGGGTCGTCGATCGCGAGCACAGAGCCATGGCCGGCCTTGCGGATGCCTTCGGCGATGGTGTGCTGGTCGATGCCGTCGACAGGTGATTCGCCGGCGGTGTAGAGAGGCGCGACAATAACGCTGTCGGCGCTTTTGAAGCAGGCGCAGAATTCCTGATAAAGGCTCCTGACGCGGGTGTAGCGGTGAGGCTCGAAAACGGCGACCACGCGGCCCTTGGCACCGGCACGGGCGGCCTCCAGGACGGACGCAATCTCGACGGGATGGTGGGCGTAATCGTCGTAAATGGAAACGCCGTTCCACTGGCCGGTGAGCTGGAAGCGGCGCTTGACGCCGGAGAAGCTCGCCAAAGCCTTCGCGATGGCATCATCGCTTACGCCTGCGGCGATCGCGACACCGATCGAAGCCAACGCATTCAGCGCGTTGTGGAGGCCGGGGGCATTGAGGTTCAGCCCGGCGAGCCGGCGCGGTGCGCCGCCCGTGACGCGCGGGCCTAGCTCGACATCGAGGTTGATTGCCGCGCCCTCCGCGGTCATCGAGACCAGTCGAATATCCGCGTTCGGTGCTTGGCCATAGGTGAAAAGGCGGCGGCCGTCGTGGCGCATGTCGAGGCGTGAGATCATCTCGGCCACAACGGGGTGGTCGATGCAGGCGATCAGAAGCCCGTAGAAGGGGATGTTCTGCATGAACGTTTCGTAGGCAGCGTTCATCGCTGCAATGTCGCCGTAATAGTCGAGATGCTCGGGATCGGCGTTGGTTACGACGCCGATCTGGGTGGGCAGCCGCAGGAAGGTGCCATCGGATTCATCTGCCTCGACAACCATCCAAGGTCCGCCGCCGAGCCGGGCGTTGGTGCCCCAGTCCTGGATGATGCCGCCGGCGATGACGGTCGGATCGACGCCGGCCGAAGTCAGGATGTGGGCAATCATGGAGGTGGTGGAGGTTTTGCCGTGCGTTCCGGTGACGGAAATAGTCGAATAGAGCCGCATCAGTTCAGCGAGCATTTCGGCACGGCGGATGATCGGCAGACCGCGCTTGCGGGCGGCATCGAGCTCCGGGTTGCCGTTCTTCACGGCGCTCGAGATAACGACCTGACGGGCGCCGACGAGGTTAACGGCGTCGTGACCGATGAAGACGCGAACGCCCCTGGTGCGCAGCCGCTTGACGTTGGCGGAGTCCTTCTGGTCACTACCCTGGACCGAATAACCCTTGTCCATCAGGATCTCGGCGATGGCGCTCATGCCGATGCCGCCAATCCCGATGATGTGAAACGTCCCAATCTCACTGGGCATTTCCATAAGTCTGCTTCCCTCAATCGAACGTGTGAAGCCAATTCCGGCCGCTGGCATGCGCTGAAAAGATAGTCGATGCAAGTCGTTGTTGCATTGACAGAAGTCGACGAAACAGCGACCGGCACACCATAGACCGATTCCGCACGGGGTGCCCCCCACCCGGCGAATTCACCCAGCCAACTCAGCGACAAGTTCGGCGAGGCGCTGGACCGCGTCAGGCTTGCCCTGGCTGCGGGCCGCGTTCGCAGCATTTAGAAGCAGCATCGGATCGCGAATAAGGCGTTCGACCTCATTAGCCAACCGATCCGCATCGAGATCTTTTTGTTCGATACACCAAGCGCCCCCCGATTCGGCAAGCATGGCGGCGTTCTGAAGCTGATCATTGTCTAGTGCGTGGGGCAGCGGCACCAGAATCGAGGGGCGCCCCATGACAGTGAGTTCGGCGATGGTGGAAGCGCCCGCGCGGCCGATGATGAGATGGGAATTCGCCATTATGTCTGGAAGATCTGGAAAAAATGGTGCGATGTCGGCGGAGATTCCGCTCTGGGCATAGGCCTGCCTGACGCGTTCGACATCCTCCTGGCGGGCCTGCTGGACGATGCGAAGCCGCTGGCGAATGTCCTGAGGCAGGCGCGTCATCGCAGGCGGAACGGTATCGGAAAAAAAGCGCGCGCCCTGTGAGCCGCCGAAAACGAGCAGCTGGATCGTGTCGCTCGAGTCGGGCGTCCAATAAGGCCTTGAAGACAGCTCGATCACCACGTCGCGTACGGGATTCCCGGTAAAGCGCGTCTTTGCAGCCAGCGGCCCATCGAGGAACTTGACGTGCTGGAAGGAGGTGGCGATGGCATCGACGCGGGCTGCCAACATGCGGTTGGCGCGGCCGAGAACGGCGTTCTGCTCATGAAGTGCGGTTTTGACCCCGCGCAGTTTGGCGGCCATCAGCGGCGGGAACGTCGGATAGCCGCCAAATCCGATTACGACGGCCGGACGGATATCGCCAAGCAGTTTGACGGCAGCCGTTATGCCGCGTGACAGCGTCCACACGGTCTGCGCCACGGCGACGGGGGATTTGCCGGTCAGGGTCGCAGACGGGATCTGGTGGACCTTCCTCGCGGGGAAGCCGGTGCCGTAACGGTCGCCGCGCATATCGGTGACGAGATCGACGAGGTAGCCGCGGCGTGCGAGTTCCTCGGCCAGTGCGAATGCGGGAAACAGGTGGCCGCCTGTGCCCCCGGCGGCAAGCAGAATACAGGGCATGTTGTCGTTGTGCATTTATCCGCGCCTGCCCATTGCCGTTTCGTCCTGGGATCGGGTCATTGCCGGCGCGAAGTCCGGCCGCTCGAAGCTGGCGGAATCGGCCCGCCGGCGTGTCAGCGCCAATACCATGCCGAGTGTGACGGAAATCGCAAGTATCGAGGAACCACCCGCCGATATGAACGGCAGAGTCATGCCCGTTGCCGGCAGCAGCCCCACATTGACGCCCATATTCACCAGCGCCTGAAGGCCGAACATGACGATGAGGCCCTGGATCGCGATGCGGTTTGCCGGGCGCGGTTCGGAAAGTGCTGAAACCAACGCCTTGACGACGATGAAGCCGAACAAGCCGGCAAGTGCAAGGCAGGCGACTGCCCCATATTCTTCGGCGAGCACGGCATAGATGTAATCGGTGTGGGCGTCGGGAAAGCGTGTCTTGATGGTGCCTTCGCCTGGGCCGCGGCCGAAGAAGCCGCCCTGGGCAAACGATTCGAAGGCGCGAGCGGCCTGCGAGTTCAACTCCTGAGACGCGCTGATGAAGCGGTCGATACGGTCGTGGACGTGCGGAAATACGAAGTAGGCGACGATCAATCCGACAAGTCCCACTCCGCCGAGAAGGGCGGCGCCGGCCAGCGGCAGGCCGGCGAGCAGATACATCACGCCCCACATGACGGCGACGAGGATGGTCTGGCCGACATCGGGTTGCAGGACGAGGAGACCGCAGACGAGCGCGCCGAGGGCGATGGCGATCGGCAGCGCCGGCATGTCGGGGCGGCGTCGAGCCTCGGCGAATAGCCATGCAATGATCATGACGAAGGCCGGTTTAACAAATTCCGACGGTTGCAGCGAGGCGGCGCCGAGGTCGAGCCAGCGGCGCGAACCGTTGATGAGCGGGCCATCGAAGAGCACCCAGATAAGCGCTGTGAGCGTGCCGGCGAGCAGCATTGCCGCAAATCGCCTCGCCAGCGACGGCGTCAGGAACGACATTGCGATCATCGTTGCGAAACCGGCAGCGGAGAAGGCCACATGACGCTCGAAGAAATAGAACGTGGGCAAGCCCTTCTTGAGGGCGATGGCCGGGCTGGCTGCCAGTGACAGGACAAGCCCCGACAGCATCAGCGTCATGATCGAAACTATCAGGACGTGGTCGACGGTGAACCACCACTCGGCCACCCGGCTGCGGTCGGCACGCGTGACACGCATCATCGGCCGGGCTCCTGCATCAGACCGCAGACAAGCTCACGGAACGATTCTCCGCGCTCTTCGAAGTTCTTGAATTGGTCGAAGGAAGCGCAAGCCGGCGAGAGTAGGACGACGGGGAGCTGCGCACCGGACGCGGCCGCATCGGCGGCGGCCTTCGCGACGGCGACCGCTAGCGTGCCGCAGCGCTCGGCATAGACGCGGCCGGCGAGGGTTGCTGCGAACTGTTCTTGTGCTTCGCCGATCAGGTAGGCCTTGGCAATGCGCGGAAAGAGGGCTGCAAGTGAGGCGATACCACCCGATTTAGGCTGGCCGCCGGCAATCCAATGGATCGCACCATTAAAGGAGCTAAGCGCCTTTTCGGCGGCTTCGGCGTTGGTGGCTTTCGAATCATTGATGAAGAGGACGCGACCGACCCGGCCGACCTCCTCAAGCCGGTGCGGCAGGCCAGGGAAGCTCTTCAGTCCCTCCGCCAGTCGTTTCAACGCCCAGATGGTGCGGGCGCCTTCTGCATCCACCGGTCTCAGTGCAGCCTGATCGCCATCGGCGAGGTCCTGAAGCGCGCGCAAGGCGGCAAGGCTCGCCAGAGCATTCTGGACGTTGTGGCGGCCGCGCAAGGTGTCGATGCAGTCAAGGCTGGCGATCTCCTCGCTTGACGCGTAGGACCCCGATTGCTCGTGGACGAACAGGCTCTGCTGGATGGCGTAAAGCCGGGGAATCTCGCTTGCGCCCTGGCCAGCGGTGAAGGCATAGAGCCTGGAGGCAGGTTCGACGCGTCCGGCCGCCGCCGCGGTCACGGCATCGTCGATGCCGACGGCGCAGGCTTGCGCTTTCGTCAGGAGGCGCTCCTTAACGGCGGCGTAATGCTCCAAGCTCCCGTGGCGGTCGATGTGGTCGGGAGTGACGTTGAGGAGAACTGCGACGCTGGGCTTAAGCGTCGGCGTCAGATCGATCTGGTAGGAACTCATCTCGATGACGTGAATGCGATTTGGCGCGGGCGGCTCCAAGGTGAGGATGGCGCGGCCGATATTGCCGCCCATCGCAACATCGTGGCCAAGGTGGGTCAACAGGTGCGCGATCAACGCCGTTGTGGTCGACTTGCCATTGGTGCCGGTGATGGCGATGAAGGGGGCGTGCGGGCAAAGGGCCGCGCGCTCGCGCGCGAAGATCTCGACATCGCCGATGATCTCGACGCCGTTTTGGTGGGCAAGGCCCACCGTCCAATGCGGTTCAGGATGAGTCAGCGGAACGCCGGGGGCAAGTACAAGCGAGGAGACGGCGGGCCAGTAGACTTCGCGCAGGTCTGCAACCTTGAAGCCCTCGGCCAGGGCATGGGCGCGGCCGGCTTCGCCGTCGTCCCAGCAGACGACGTTGGCGCCGCCGGCGACAAGGGAGTGCGCCGCCGCAATGCCCGAGCCGCCGAGGCCGAACACCGCAACCGTCCTACCGGCAAAGGTTGTCGCGCGAATCATGGCTGGAGCTTACCGCGAATGGGTGCGCTTGGGATATCAGGCTCAACATTGGCCTGCCGAATGTTGACCGGGAACAACAGCTCAACATCGGCCTGCCGAATGTTGACCGAAGAAATTCTCAGCGCAGTTTCAAGGTGGCGAGGCCAATGAGCGCCAGGACGACCGAGATGATCCAGAAGCGAACGACGACGGTCGATTCCTTCCAGCCTTTCTGCTCGAAGTGATGGTGCAGCGGCGCCATGCGGAAGACGCGCTTGCCGGTCAACTTGTAGGACGTCACCTGAATGATGACCGACAGCGTTTCGAGGACGAACAGACCGCCGACGATTGCAAGCACGATCTCGTGCTTAGTCGCAACCGCGATGGCACCGAGCGCGCCGCCAAGTGCCAGCGAGCCGGTGTCGCCCATGAAGATCATGGCCGGGGGCGCGTTGAACCACAGGAAGCCCAGACCGGCGCCGATCAGCGCGCCGCAGACGATGGCCAGTTCGCCGGTGCCGTCGATGAAGTGGATCTGCAGGTAATTGGCGAACCTGAAATTGCCGGAGAGGTAGGCGATCAGGCCGAAGGTCGCGGCGGCGATCATGACCGGAACGATGGCAAGTCCGTCGAGCCCGTCCGTCAGGTTCACGGCATTGCCGGCGCCGGCGATAACGAGGACGCCGAGCAGGATGAAGAACGGACCCAGGTCGATCAGCAGGTTCTTGAAGAACGGCAGTGCCAGCGTGGTGGCGAACTCCGGCTTGGCCAGTAGCGTCATGGCGTAGGCTGCCAGGCCGGCAACGGCAAGTTCGGCGCCAAGCCGCAGGCGGCCCGAAAAGCCCGAAGCGGTCTGCTTCGTGACCTTGAGGTAATCGTCGTAGAAGCCAATGAGCCCGAAAGTGAGCGTCACCGCAAGGACGACCCATACATACATATTCTGCAGGTTAGCCCACAGCAGCGTCGAGACGAGGACGCCGGAGAGGATCATGAGCCCCCCCATCGTCGGTGTGCCGCGCTTGGCAAGGTGGCTTTGCGGTCCATCGGAGCGGATCGGCTGGCCCTTGCCCTGGCGTACACGGAGGAGATCGATGATGCCGGGGCCGAACAGCAGGACGAAGATCAGCGCGGTGAAGATTGCGCCGCCGGTGCGGAAGGTGATGTAGCGGAAGACATTAAGGGGACCGACTGCATCGGAAAAGTTCACAAGTTCATAGAGCATCCCGATCCCTTTTCCGGCTCGTGTGAAGTCTCGCGATTGCCGACCGACTTTGCGGCATGGGTCCGGTGCCCCCCGGCGTATTTACTTCGAACTTGCATATCGGGCGGAGTCCGGTGAGGACGGGCCGACCTTATCGAAGCAGTCGCCACTGGTTATCGGACCCCCCGTCTCCGGGCAAGCCGGAACCGCGGGCATGTGGATCATCCGCATGCGAAGTGACGCCGCAGGGCCGCAGCCAGAGTCCAGGTTCGCGCTCCGTTCGATCCCTTGACCATGACGACATCGCCGGGCCGGATTGCGGCGAGGAGCTGTTGTTCAACGTCGGCTGGAATCGCACCCTTGCCACCTTGCTGGGCGGGTTCGAGCGCATCGAACAACCTTGCCATTTGTTCGCCAGCGGTAAAAACCAGGACGTGCCGGCAATCATCGATGGCGGATTTGAGGGCTAGATGGAGGCGGCTCGAGTGTTCGCCGAGTTCCAGCATATCTCCCAGAACCAACACCAATCGCTTGAAGTCGCCCTGCACGGCCTTGCGCGCGGTATCAATAGCGGCCGCCATCGACCCCGGATTGGCGTTGTAACTTTCATCGATAAGGAGGAACTCTCCGTCCGGAATATTGAAGTGGTATCGTGTGCCTCTCCCTTCAGGGGCAGTGAGATCCTCAAATCCCCTGGCGGCGACGTCGACATCTCCACCAACGGCGCGAATGGCAAGCATTGCTGCTACTGCATTCATTGCGATATGACCGCCCGGAGCGGGAAGCCGGCACTGGACCAGGAGATTATCTTCCTTGAACCGCACACGTGCAAACGGGGAATTGAGCGGGTCTTCGTCGAAGCCGCCGGATCCCACCGATTGTGCGTCGTTCTCGCCTCCCGATCCAAACGTCTGAACCTTGCCATTAGAAGCCTCGGCCGCGCCGCGCAGAATTTCGACATGCGCGCTGTCGGCGTAATAGATCGCGGTCCCGCCCTCGATCAGGCCGGTGAATATCTGGGCCTTCTCTTCGGCGATTCCTGCGGTCGAGGCAAAGTGCCCCAGATGAGCTTCGAGCACGTTCAGCACGATTGCCACGTGCGGGCGGACCATCTTCGCCAGCGGGGCGATTTCACCTGCGTGGTTCATGCCAATTTCGAAGACGCCGAATTTCGTATCTCGGGGCATTCTGGCCAGCGTCAGCGGCACGCCCCAGTGATTGTTGAACGATTTATCCGCCGCATGTGTCGGCCCAAGCCGGGACAGTCCGGCCTTGAGCATTTCCTTCGTGGTGGTCTTGCCGGCGCTGCCCGTGATGGCGATAACGCGGGCGTTGTGGGCGAGACGTGCGCGCGCGGCCATCGCGATCCGCTCCAGCCCGCGCAAGGTGTTGTCGACCCGGATCAGCGCGCCATCTTCCGGTTTGCGGTCATAATCGTTGCTGACGAGGGCCGCTGACGCGCCGGCCTTAAACGCGCTTGCAACGAAGTCGTGGCCGTCGCGCTTGTCCTTCAAGGCCACAAACAAATCGCCAGCGGTTGCCGTGCGGCTGTCGATTGCAATGCTTTCGATCCGATTGCCGGGCGGACGACCGTCGGCGGTGCCGCCTGCTGCTTCAACGAGTTCGTCCCAATGCCAGAGCGGTTCAGCCATTCTTCTTTACCTTGAGAATCGCCTCGCGAGCGACGTCGTGATCGGAAAAAGGGAGCACGGTATCGCCGACGATCTGTCCGGTTTCATGGCCCTTGCCGGCAATGAGAACGACGTCGCCGGTGCCTGCCTGAGCGACGGCCCATTCGATGGCTGCGCGGCGGTCGCCGATTTCGCGGGCGTCCGGGCCGCCGACGAGGATTTCCGCGCGGATCGCGGCGGCGTTCTCGGTACGTGGGTTGTCGTCGGTGACAACTGCGAGGTCGGCCTTCTCGGCGGCGATGCGGCCCATGAGGGGGCGCTTGCCACGGTCGCGGTCGCCACCGCAGCCGAAGACGCAGACGAGTTTGCCGGTGACGAACGGACGGACGCCTGAAAGCGCGGCTTCGAGAGCCTCGGGCTTGTGAGCGTAATCGACGACGACCAGGCCGCCGTTCGTTTCGCCGACGATTTCGAGACGGCCGGGAACTCCCTTCAGGTTCGAGATGCCGGATATCGCCGCGTCGGATTCCACACCGGCGGCCATCGCCAGTCCGGCTGCCACAAGCGCGTTCTCGATCTGATAATCGCCGATCAGCGGCAGCTGCAATTCGAGAGTTTCCCCGGCTACTTCGATCGACAGGCGCTGGGCGAAGCCGATCCGTTCGGTGTTGAGTAGGCGGATGCCGGTTCCGTTCTTTCCCGTCGTGACGATCTTCAGGCCGCGGGCCGATGCTGCTGCGATGACGCGATCGGCGAGCGCGCCATCGGCATTGATGACGGCGGTCTGGCCCGGCTGCATTAGCTCGGTAAAGAGGCGCAGCTTGGCGTTCAGATAGGCCTCGGTATCGGAATGGTAATCGAGGTGGTCACGGCCGAGGTTCGTGAAAGCCGCGGCGGTCAGTTCGACGCCGTCGAGGCGGTGCTGATCGAGGCCATGGGAGGAGGCTTCGAAGGCCAGATGGGTGACCCCCTGGCGGCTCAAATCCGCCAGTGTCCGGTGCAGGGAAACGGGGTCGGGTGTCGTCAGCGATCCGTAGCGGCCGCCATCCGGCTTGACGATGCCGATGGTGCCGACGGACGCGGCGGCTTTGCCGCTGAATGCGAAAATCTGGCGGGTGAATTCCACGACGGAGGTCTTGCCGCTGGTGCCGGTCACGGCGACCGCGACAGGGGGCTGGTCGCAAAAAAAGCGCGCGGCGATCAATGCCAGATCGCGGCGCGGATTGGTGCTCGTCAGTAGTGCGGCCTGTCCGGCGAACCGGGAGAGATCCGTGCTGGCCGGTGCAAGGATGGCGCCGGCGCCGGCTGCAATTGCTGCGCGGATGAACTTCGTGCCGTCGGCCGAGGCGCCAGGGAGAGCGGCAAACAGAAAGCCAGCTTTCACCTCCCGGCTATCGGCTGTCAGGCCTGCAATCTCCATGTTGCCTTCCAGTGGCGAAAGCGCTCCGGCGAGTTCGGGGCACGGAAGGATGATCTGGGAGAGTTTCATGGAAGTCTGACCCGTAAGGGCGGATCGACGCGCATGGGCATGCCCATATATCGCGCGCGGCCGCTGTTGACCGCGTTCATATGGGGCGGGCGGCGATGGCCGTCAAACAGTGCGAGCGGGGGCGTTGGCCTCAAGGGTGCTTTTTGTCCGGCAGCAAGCCCAGTAAGGGGACGATCCGCTCGATGATTCTCGCCGTTGCCGGGGCGGCATTGCGCCCCGCTGTTATCTCGCCGCCGGTCTCGGGTGTTCCGGTCGGTTCAAACAGGCTGACAAGCGTGACGTAGCGCGGTTCTTCCATCGGGAATACACCAAGGAACGATGAGATGACGGCCTTCTCGCGATAACCGCCTGCGCCGGCGATTTCAGCGGTGCCGGTCTTGCCGCCGACGCTGATGCCAGGCACGGCGGCGCGAGCGCCCGTGCCCAAACCGCTGGCAACGTTGGCGTGCATCATGTCCCGGATGGCGCGGCTTGTTTCGGGCCTGATAACCTGGATGCGGTTGCCGGCCGCATAACCTGCTGCGTTGTCGCCGTCGCGAAGGAAAGTCGGGGTGACCTTGTGGCCGCCGTTGACGAGTGCGGCACTCGCCGCGATGAACTGTAGCGGTGAAACGGCAAGTCCGTGCCCGTAGGAGATGGTCACTGTTTCGATGTCGCCCCAGCGTGCGGGCAGGCTCGGCGGTGCGACAGGCCCGGCTTCGGTTGCCATTGGGGTCGTCAGTCCGATGCGTTCGAGGAAGGCTTTCTGGTTGTCGGCTCCTTGCGCCAGCGCCAGCATTCCGGCGCCGACGTTGGAGGATTTGAGGAACACCTGTGTTGCCGTCAGCGGGTGTCCGGCCGGATGCCCGTCGCGGATCGGGTAGCCGTCGACTTCGAGTTGCTGGCGGACGTCGATCATGCTTTCCGGGCCAACCCTGCCACTGTCGAGTGCCATAGCGAGCGTTATCGTCTTGAACACCGAGCCGAGTTCGTATGTCCCTGCGGTGAGGCGGTCGACGCGGCTTTTCTCAAACCGTTCGTCGGCAATGCCGGGATCGAGGCCGGGCAGCGACACGGCCGCAACAACGGCACCGGTGACGGCATCCATGACGATTCCCGAAGCCGCTTTGGCCTCGTAGCGCCTCATCGCGTCGGAGAGTTCATCCTCGAGAGCGAACTGTACGGCGACATCGAGCGACAGTCGCAGCGGCGGGCGTGCGGACAGCGATGGTCCGTGCACCGGTTCAACGCTGTTGGCTTTGTCGAGATAAGCCTCGATGCCGGCCAGGCCCTTGTTGTCGATGTCGACGAATCCGAGGATGTGGCCGGCGCTGCGTCCCAGCGGATAGGCGCGGCGCAATTCGGGACGGAAATCGAGGCCGGGCAGGCCGAGGTTGTGAATCTGTTTGGCTTCGGCAGTCGAAAGCCCGCGGCGCAGCCAGGCAAACCGCTTGCTGCGGTCGGACAGCGCCTCACGGATGCGGTCGGGCGAGAGGTCGGGGAGCACGGTTGGAAGCTTCGCCGAGATCTCCTCGACATCCAGCACCACGGAAGGGTCGGCGACGAGCGACTGCATGACGATGTCGCCGGCCATCAACCGGCCGTTGCGGTCGACGATATCGGGACGCGCAAATGCCGTGGCGATGGGCGCACTCATCGCGATGTGCTGTTCGTTCTGGCCCTGCAGTGCCAAGCGAACGAGCTGGCCGCCGATGGCGAGGAAAGCCAGCCCCATGACCGTGATCGCGATGAGCGCGCGGATGCGGCTGGCGCGGCGGCAGTCGTGCGCCGTCGGCGGCGCTGGCTGGTGGGTTCCGCGGTTGAGGGTCTGGTCGGAAAGCCCGGGCGTGATGATGACGCCCGAGGATGCCCGGTGGGCCTGCCAGTTGCCGGTCGATCGGTTTGCTGGAGCCATTGTCGCGCTACCTCGCGACGTTCGATTGCAGTGGGTCGGTCAGGGGATAGGCGACGAACTGGTCGCGGGTGGCGGGCCTGAGGCCAAGCGCGCGGGCGTGTTCGCCGATCCGCTCGGGTCGGGAAAGGTGGGCGCGCTCCGCCTTCAGGATGGCGATATCGCGGTGGGCTTTCTCGATCTTCTGCTCGCGCTGGCGCACCTCCTCGGCAAGCCCGCGGGTTTCATAGTTCACCGCATAGAGCGCGAAGGCGCTCGCCAGTGTCGCGAAGACGGCGACAGTCATCAGAATTCGCATGGTACGCACCCCTTCGGAATGACTTTTCCGTCCCGGTTCGTGGCGCGCTCAATTCTTGACGTCGAGCTTCGGCAGTCCGAGATCTCCCGCTCCGACCGGCCACGGTTCCGCATTGGTGCGGACCGCAAAGCGCAGCCGTGCCGACCTGGCACGCGGGTTACTTTCCAATTCAGCTTTCGAAGAGGTTAACGAGCGAAGGTTAATGATTTGGAAACTTGCAGGCGATTTCGAATCATCAGCGGGCGGCATGTGTCGCGATACGCCCTCGGTCTTGCCTGAGCGGGTGGCGAAGAAGCGCTTGACGATGCGGTCTTCGAGAGAATGGAAGGTGACGACGACGAGGCGGCCGCCGGGCTTCAGCGCGCGCTCCGCCCCGGCAAGGCCTTTGACGAGCTGGCCGAGTTCGTCGTTGACGTACATGCGCAGGGCCTGGAACGTGCGGGTCGCCGGGTTCTTTCCGGGGGGACCGCGGCCCAGAACCTTGGCAATCAGGTTGGCGAGATCGAGCGTGCGCGTGAACGGCTGTTGCGCGCGGCGGGCAACGATCGCTTTGGCGATCGCGCGCGAGCGGCGTTCTTCGCCGAGGTGGTAGAGGATCGCGGCGATGTCGGCTTCTTCGTATGTGTTGACGACATCGGCGGCGCTGCATCCTTGCGCGCCAGCACTTCCCTGCTCAATACTGCGCAAGCTGGTGTTGACGTGCAAGCCGGTGTTGGGCGGGCTGCCTTGCTGGTTATCGCCAACATTCGGCAAGCCGATGTTGGGCGGGCGACTTAGCTTTTTATCGCCAACACTTCCTAAAGTCGTGTTTGGCGGGCTACCCACAACTGAATCGCCGTCTTCTGATTGGTGGATGGGTTCTTTGGAGTTGGCGTTTTGCGTATTGCCGGCTTCAACGCGGGCTTGCCGAGTGTTGAGCGAGTCCAAGTTGAGTGAACCAGGACTCCCCATGCGCATGTCGAGGGGGCCGTCGGACTGGAATGAAAAGCCGCGTTCGGGGCGGTCGATTTGCATGGACGAGACGCCGAGGTCGAAAACGACGCCGTCTACCCCGTCTTTTAGTGCGCCAAAACGTCCTTGCTCAACACTCGGCAAGCCGGTGTTGACGTGCAAGCCGGTGTCGGGCGGGCTGGCTCTATTGGCGCCAACATTTGGCAAGCCGATGTTGGATTGGCTGCCTACAGACGCTGCGTTTGCTTCGGCCATTTCTAGGAGATCGCCGAACGGGGCTTCGATGAGCTGCAGGCGGTCGCCGAATTCGGCGAGCATGGGCGCGCCGGCAGCAATCGCTGTCGGGTCGCGGTCGAAGGCGATCAGCTTGCAGTCGGCGGCTTCCAGAATGGCGCGCGTATAGCCGCCCGCCCCGAAGGTCGCGTCAATGTAGGTTTCGCCGCCCTTGGGCTGGAGGGCTTCCAGAACTGCTGAAAGAAGCACGGGAATATGCCGGCCGCTCTGTGCGCTCACCCTCTCCCCCGATTTGGGTCCGCGCCGCGGCATCGCTCCCGTGCTCCTCAGCCCCCGCTGCAAACTTCTCAGTTTTCCGCACCGCCGGGGCTTTTGTCGGCTTCTGAGCGGAAGAGCTTCTTGTGGTCGCGCACTTTTTCACGTGCGGCTTGCCGGCGCTGCTCGAAGCGTTCCGGTTCCCAGATTTGAAACTTGTCACCAAGGCCGACAAAAGCAACCCTGTCTTGAAGACCGGCGTGGTGGCGAAGGCTTTCAGGAAGGACGATGCGCCCGTCCCCATCGATTGAGAGAACCTGGACGTCGCCGTAGAGGGCAACGGACAGCTCGTCGCGTTCCTCCGAAAACGGCGTGAGATCGTTGAGAAGCGCGTCGATCTTCTGTGCAAGTCTCTCGCCGCCAGCATCGAGGGCTGGAGCGTCGAGCGAGGGATAGCAATAGATGCCGCCGGCATAGCCGTCGCGTTCGAGGACCGCCCGGAACGAAGCCGGGACCGAGACGCGGCCTTTGGCGTCGATTTTGTTCGTGAATGTCGAGACAAAGCGGTCCATCCCCTTGGCTGTCTTCCTCGTACCTCGACGCGAAACCTCATCCCACTTCACCGCGCCGGATCGGCCCCTTAAACGCAAACGGACCTTGTTTTCGAGGGGCCGGTAGACCGTGGCGGTCGCACTGGCTTGGCCCTCTTTCAAGTCAGGCGCCACGCCACGGCCCTTTGCCCGGTGCGGACGGGCAGCTATGGGATGACATGGAATTTTATGGGGGTCAATGGATTGTTAAGGATTTTATGGGGATGACGCGGCAATTTGCGGCGTGCGGGTGCGCGGCGGGCACAGGGAGTGGGGCGGGATCTGCTGTGATGTGCGGAAGCACTTCGGAGTGATCTGGGCGGCGAGGCGTCTTCGCGACGGTTCAGAAATGCACTTTTCAAATTCTTTGCGACAACATCCCGATCACATCCCGGCCATCGCCGGGATCATGTACCGCCACTTCTGCCCAACACCGGGCAAGCCCAGGTTGACGGCTAACGAAGCTTACAAAGAGTGCGAATCCGTTCCCATCGGCAAAATGTTCTATTGCCGCCCGAAGGTTCGTCGCCTAGCCATGGGGGCTCAATCAATGCGGCGGCGAGCGTAGCAGCGAACAATGTGGGAGAGGCGTAACAATGCTGGATATGGGCGATCAGGTCATCGAATGTCCGCAGAGCCTTCTGGACGCGGCGGGAGGCTGTACACCGGTGCGCACGGCTGTCGTGAACGCGATCAATACGCTCGCCATGTCGAGCGCGCGCGATGCGACAGACGCCGGGTTGATCGAGCCGGTCCTCGTCGGCATCCTGGATGAGATCCGGGCTGCCGCCGACAGCATCGGCTGGGACATCGCCACCTACGAAGTGATCGAAGCGAACGGCGAAGAGGAAGCCGCCATGGCTTCGGCCGGGGCAGCAGGGCGCGGAGCGGTCGGCGCGCTGATGAAGGGGCATCTGCACACCGATACGTTCATGAAGGCGGTGCTGAACCGTGACGCCGGCCTGCGCATGGGCCAGCCTCTCGCGCACATCGCGCACCTGACCGTGCCGGGGAAGCAGGGTTCGATCATCCTTTCCGATGGCGCACTCAATCCGGCACCCGATGTCGAGCAGAAAAAGGCGATCGTTCGCTATACGGTTGAACTCGCCCGCGCGCTCGGCAATGCCCGGCCCAAGGTCGCGCTGCTGTCGGCAAGCGAGGTGGTTTCGCCGAAGGTGCCGTCCACGCTCGATGCAGTCGAGATCACAAAGTGGGCGAAGGAAGCCATCACGGACGCCGATGTCGATGGGCCGCTTGCGTTCGATCTCGCGGTGTCGCTAGAAGCGGTCGAGATCAAGGGGATCAAGGGATCGGCTGTCGCCGGGCAGGCTGACATCCTAGTGGTGCCCGACATCGTTTCCGGCAACGCGCTGATGAAAATGATGATCCGCTACATGGGCGCGTGTCTAGGCGGCGTCGTCGTCGGCGCCAAGGTGCCGATCATCCTGACGAGCCGGGCTGACGCGCCAGCCGCCCGGCTTGCCTCGGCGGCACTTGCCGCCGCCTTGACGCGGGCGGCATAGCCGGCGCCGACGCTACCCAAACTGACGCACTCGTTGACCAGGTGGTAACCATTGCGGCGTTACACCGGGGCGTAATGTCGTGATGCGTCGTGGGGTTCTTGCATGCATTGGCCGGTGTTTCGGTCGGTTAACTCGTTGCCTGGGTGGCGGTTTGCGCGGGCATGCGCCTGCGCGATGGCGGTCACGCTGTTCGCGCTCGGTTGCACGTCGAGCCCTGCTGGTGCAGCGCTCGCGCCGCCGCCCGATCAGTCCTACTACATGGCGATCGAAGCGCCGGGCCAGGGGACGGTCCACATCTACGCGGAAGAATTCGGCCAGGGCCGGCCGATCCTCTTGCTGCACGGGCTTGGCGCGTCGATGTTCACGTGGCGCAATCTCATTGGCGAGCTGTCGCGCCATAACCGCGTCATCGCGATCGACATGAAGGGCTTCGGCAAGTCGGAGAAACCGTTTACGCAGGCCTATACACCTTATGATCACGCCAATGTCGTGCTCGCCTTTATCAGAAAGCGGGGCCTCAAGAATGCGACCATCATCGGGCATTCTTTCGGCGGGGCCATCGGCCTTCTCGCGACGCTTCGGCTCAACGAAACGGATGCGGCAGCGGTGCGCGATCTCATTCTCATGAACGCGCCGGCCTATGAACAGCCCGGTACAGAGTTCGTGCGCTTCATGAAAACCCCGATCCTGCCCTATGCGGCGCTGATGCTGGTGCCGCCGGAACTCTCCACGTGGCTGTCGCTCGACAAGGTGCAGGCCGACAGGCTCAGCTTCGAAGAACTGCGCGGCTATGCCGAACCCTTCTATGAGGCGGCGGCGCGGCATGCGTTGATTACGACGGCGCGCAGGATCGAGCCACGTGACGTCGAGCGGTTGACGTCGCGTTACCCTAGCATCCGGCAACGGACCCTCGTTATCTGGTGCGATGCCGATCACACGGTACCGATCGAAACGGGCTTAAAACTCGTCAAGGCATTGCCGAGGGCGCGCATGAAGGTTCTGTCGGGTTGCGGGCATGTCCCCCAGGACGAGCGCCCGGAAGCCGTTCTCGAACTCATCTCGTCATTTCTGCGCCGCTGAAGCTGGCCTTGCTGATGTCGCTGCCGCCCGCTCGGAGCGAAACTCCTTGATCTCGCGGCGCAGCGACTTCAATTCCTCCATCAGGTCGGCGAAGTGGGCCTCGTTCTCCTTGTGGTGCTCGGCTTCGTCGGCGCCACTTGCGGTCTGCATGGCGTTGACGATGATCGCGATGAAGAGATTGAGGACGGCGAACGTCACCACCAGGATGAAGGGCACGAAGAAGATCCAGGCATAGGGGTGGACCTCCATCACCGGGCGAACGATGCCCATCGACCAGGATTCCAAGGTGACGATCTGGAAGAGGGTGTAAAGCGAGGCTCCGAGCGTGCCGAACCAATCGGGGAAGGCAGGCCCGAACAGTTTCGTCGTCATGACCGCTGCAACGTAGAAGATCAGCGTCATGAGCGCGATGACGGAGGCCATGGCGGGAATCGCGTTTAGCAGCGCCTGCACGACCGTGCGCATCTCGGGCACCATAGATACCAGGCGCAATGCGCGCAGGATTCGCAGCGAACGCAGAACGGATAGCCCTTCGCCCGAGGGAACCAGGGCGATAACGACAATGGCGAAGTCGAAGACGTTCCAGGCACTGCGGAAGAACGATAGGCGGTAAACGAACAGCTTCGCAGCGATCTCGACACAGAAAATTGCGAGCGCGATCCTATCGAGGCCGTAGAGCAGCGAGCCTGCCACGGCCATGGCGGTGGGAGAGGTCTCAAGCCCGAGAGTCACTGCGTTGATGATGATCACCGCAATGATGAAGTTTGAAAACCAGGGGGCTTCGACCAGCCCGCGCAACCGCTCCGTCAATTCGTGTCCCCCGAACCTTGTTGTTTAAGCGAGACTGCGGCGTCCCTCGGTGAGCCCGCCTTTGCGCGGTTGATCTGGGGTCCTGCGGGGGATTTTCAAGCGGCGGCTGGTGTTGCTGCTTTTTTTGCTGCCCTGTTCCCCAGGAGACGGCGCGGGAACCCAGGATCATCTAATTTCGTTTCAACACTGGAACACGAGCCCTGGAGACGAGACATGAACAACATTTCTTCCGACACGATCTTCTCCGCGCAGATCTTCGCGCTCGGACTGGCCATCATCGGCGGTGCCGCATGGACTTCACTGACTGTGCTCTCGCAGATTACCACGTCGTTCTGATCGTCCTCCCATCAGTATCCTCCCAAAACTGAAGGCCGCGCGGATGTAGTTTGCACGGCCTTTTTTTCTTCACCAATGACTTTAGCTTTTGTTCGGTTTCAGCGCTTGCATGGCGCCGCCCTTGCAGGCCACGACCTTTTCGTCCCCGGAGATCCTGCCGTCACCGTCCGTGTCGACATTGGTCTCAATCCTGCCGTAGGCCGAATACTCATTGTTATCGACGTAGCCGTCGCCGTCGACATCGAGCTTGCCGACTTCGGCGACGCACTTGTCGGGGTCGGTGTACATCTGCTGAGCATGTGCGACCGTTGCCAACGCCATGCTCGTGGCCATCGCCGCGGTGAGCGTCATCATCACCAGTTTCATCGTAAAATCTCCTTCATTCTGACCATTTAGCCGGGGCACAGCGCCCCTAATGGCTACGGCAACGATCAGAGGCCGAGGAGGTTCCGCAATTTTTGCGTGGACCACGCTTTGGAGAGCTTCTCGTTGCATGCGGTCCGTGGAGATTCCAAGTCAACGGATTTGCCACTTACGTCCCGGAGGTGAGAGTCATGGCGGCTGATTTTGCGATGAAACGAATTACACCAGCCGGCCTGTAAGCCGGGTTCTGTCTGGAAGATAGCCCAACACCGGCTCGCCGGGTGCCGGCCAAATCCTCCGCGACGGCCATTCATCTGGGACGCCCATTGCTGAACGCCTCTAGCAACCAACCCGGGTGGCTCGCCTGGAAACAGGCATGATGCCGTTGTTCGTGGTCCATACTTCCTAAAGTCGTGTGGAGCCGGTTGGTCCACACTTCTGAAGTCCGAGTGGAGCCTATCGATCAACGCATCCGGCCACCCCTATTCGGTCTTGCTCCCGGTGGGGTTTACCTTGCCACGCTTGTCACCAAGCGCGCGGTGCGCTCTTACCGCACCCTTTCACCCTTACCTTGCCGGTCAGAAGACGGGCCTGGCGGTCTGCTTTCTGTGGCACTTTCCCTGGGGTCGCCCCCGGCGGCCGTTAGCCGCCACCGTGTTTCCATGGAGCCCGGACTTTCCTCCACCGATGGGGTCTGACCATAAAGCCCGCCCACCGGCAGCGGCCGTCCAGCCGACTGGTGTAGCTGTCTATAAGGGGGGCGAAATGAGCGGCGTCAAGGCCGATCAGGCAGCGGGTGGAGGATTGCTGGCTTCGATGAGGCGTTCGAGGGTCGCGATCGTCGAAGGATCGATGACGCCGTCAATGCGCTGCGGGCGGAAGTGGAGCTGGAAAGCGCGGATCACGTCACGGGTTGTGCCGTCGAGAAGTCCGTCCGTCCTAATGCCGTAGCCGTAGGCGGCCAGCAGCCGTTGCACCTGTGCGATATCGGCTGGCAGGGGTTGGCGGGAGTGGCTGGCGATCAGCGGGCCCGGCGGTTCGGGTTCCACCCAACGGCCGACACCGCCGTCGGCAAGGCCCTTCCAGTCGAAGCGCTCGCCAGGGTCGATCTTGCGGCCCGGTGCGACGTCCGAATGGCCAAGCACGCCTTCGGGGGCGATGCCCCAGCGGGCGAGGATCTCGGCGGACAGGTTCGCGACCGCCTGCATCTGCTTGTCGGGAAAATCGCAATAGTCGTCGCCGTGACCGGGGTTGTGGATCTCAATGCCGATGGAAGCGGAATTGACGTCGGTTTGCCCGCGCCATATCGAGATGCCGGCGTGCCAGGCGCGCATGTCTTCGGCGACGAGTTGGGTGATGGCGCCGTCAACGTCGATGACGTAGTGACTCGAGACTTTGCTTTCGGGGCGCGACAGCCAGTCGATAGCGCGCTCGCAGGAGGGCATGCCGGTGTAGTGAAGCAGCAGGATGGACGGCTTTATCCCGTGCTTTCGCGCCTCTACGTTGAGGGAGGGGTGAATGCGACCAACGAGCGGGCTGTCGGGGTCGAGGCCGCCAACCGGAATGAACTCTTCCGCGGCGGCTTGCGACGTTCTTTCAACCACTGGCTTTCTCCCGCGGGCTGCGCTCGCGTTCTTTCAGAATTGCATCGTAGGCGGCGTTGATGGCGGCAAGCTTGCGGTCGGCGAGCACGAGGAATTCCTGCGGCACGCCCTGTGCAGCCAGCTTGTCGGGGTGGTTCTCGCGTACGAGTTCCATACGGCGAACCTTTAGTTCTTCGTCGCTGGCATCGGGTCCCAGTCCGAGAACCAAATAAGGACTGTTCGCATCTTGGACGAACAATGAGCGAATGCCGAGATAATCGTTCTCGTCATAGCCGAACTTTTGCGCGACCGTGCGTAGGAAGACGTCTTCGCCGTGGTGGAGGACGCCATCGGCTGCTGCAATGTTGAAGAGGCACTCAAAAACGTCTTTCAACAACGGCGGGTCATCGGCCAGCATGCGTGCGATGCGTTCGGCGTAAAGCTCATATCCGGCGATATCCTGGGCGGCCAGCCGGTAGACGCGCTGGACGTTGGCACGTTCCTCCGGGGGGACGTAGAAGCAGCTTTCAAAGGCCTGCGTTTCCACTTCGACGGCGACCCCGTCGGCTTTCGCCATCTTCGCGGCAAGCCCGATGAAGGCGATGGTGAAGTTGACTTGCTTACTCGCAGGGGTCGGCTTGAACAGCGGAAAGGGGTTCAGCCAACCGGCAACATTCGCGACACCTTTGGCAAGGATGTTCGCGCCTGAGCGAATAGGCTGGATGAGCGCTGTCAACGACATGTCGTTTCTTACTGTGTTTTGGCGGCCACCTCAAAGGCAAACGGGCGAGATTGCCGCGTATTAATGCGCAAAAGACCGCACAACGCGCGAAGAAAGGCAGAACATCAGCGTAGTGCATACGACGTCCGATACCTACGAGCGAATAGCCTCAATCAAACACAGGATGCAGTTGCAACCTTAGAATCGTAGAGTAGCTAGTGTGATTCAGATTCAGAAGTTCGCTCTGAACCTAGCCGCAGGTGGTAGCGAACTTCTGAATCATCACACCAGTGCCCGACTGGATCGGCTAAAGCTCTTGCTCAGAGCGACGCGACAGAAATCCGCAAGGGACGTCATGGGCAATAATACGAGGTGGGCGGCCGGCAAGGCTGCGGAAGAATTGAGCGAAGAGGAGGCGCGCGGCGAACTCGCCTGGCTTGCCGCTGAAATCGCGCGCCACGACGCCCTCTATTACCGTTCCGATGCGCCGGAAATTTCGGACGCCGATTACGACGCCCTCCGCCTGCGCAATGATGCAATCGAGGCGCGCTTCCCGGAACTGGTCCGTGCGGACAGCCCGTCGCTGAAAGTCGGTGCGGCGCCGGTTGATGGCTTCGGCAAAGTGCGCCACCGAGTGCCGATGCTGTCTCTCGGCAATGCATTCAGCGCCGAAGACATCACTGATTTCGTGGCGCGCATCCGACGCTTCCTCGGTCTTGGACCGGACGCTGAGATCGCGTTTACCGCGGAGCCGAAGATCGACGGGCTGTCGATCTCGCTGCGCTATGACAAGGGACGGCTGGTGGAAGCGGCAACGCGGGGCGATGGCACGGAAGGCGAGAACGTCACCGCCAACGTCAGTACCATGAACGAGATCCCGCATCGGCTCAAGGGAGACGACCTGCCGGACACGATCGATATTCGCGGCGAGATCTTCATTAGCCATGCCGATTTTGCCCGGCTCAACGCCGAGCAGGCAGCCGCGGGTCACAAGGTGTTCGCAAATCCAAGAAATGCCGCGGCGGGTTCCTTGCGCCAGCTCGATTCCAACATCACCGCGAAGCGGCCCCTGCGTTTCTTTGCCTATGGCTGGGGTGAAGCAAAAGGACTGCCGGCGGACACGCAGTCCGGGGTGCTGGCGGCGTTCGACCGGTGGGGTATGCCGACCAATCCGGAGACGACGGTCTGCCAGAGCGCGGATGAATTGATGGACTATTACCGGGCGCTGGAGGTCAAGCGCGCTTCGCTCGGCTACGACATCGACGGCATCGTCTACAAGGTCGACCGGCTCGACCTGCAGGAACGGCTCGGGTTCGTGTCACGGGCGCCGCGCTGGGCCATCGCGCACAAGTTTCCCGCCGAGCAGGCGACGACGATCCTCAAAGACATCGAGATCCAGGTTGGCCGGACGGGAGCGTTGACACCGGTTGCCAAGCTGGAACCGGTAACGGTCGGCGGGGTCGTCGTCTCCAACGCAACACTTCACAATGAGGACGAGATCGCGCGCAAGGACGTGCGCGTCGGCGATACGGTGATCGTGCAGCGGGCAGGCGACGTCATCCCGCAGATCGTATCGGTGGTTCTCGAAAGGCGGCCAGAGAATTCGGAGCCGTTCAGGTTTCCGGTGGTCTGTCCTGTATGTGGAAGTCATGCGGTGCGGGAGGCAGACGAGAAGTCGGGTAGGACCGATGTCGTGCGGCGCTGCACGGGAGGGCTCATCTGTCCGGCGCAGCGCGTGGAGCGGCTGAAGCACTTCGTATCGCGCAACGCATTCGACATCGACGGGCTCGGCGATAAAGGCATTCAGGCGTTCTACGATGACGGGCTTATTCAATCGCCGCCGGACATCTTCACGCTGGAAAAGCGCGATGCCGCGGCGCCCGAGAGGTTGAAGGACCGCGAGGGGTGGGGCGAGCAATCGGCAAAGAAGCTTTTTGCGGCAATCGATGCGCGGCGCGAAATCCCGCTCGACCGTTTCATCTACAGCCTCGGTATCCGTCACGTCGGCGAGACGACGGCGAAGGTGCTGGCGCGTTCCTATGGGGATATCGAAACGTTCAAGGCAGCAATGATCGCGGCTGGCGAGGGCGAGGAGAGTGAAGCGTGGGCTGATCTCAACAACATCGACGGGATCGGGAAAACGGTGGCTGAAGCGCTCGTCGAGTTCTTCGCTGAGCCGCACAACGTGGGGGTGGTCGAGGACCTTCTCAACGAGGTGACTCCGACGCCCCTCGAAGCAGTCGCAAGCCGATCGCCGGTGGCAGGCAAGACGGTGGTGTTTACCGGCTCGCTTGAAAAATTCAGCCGCAGCGAAGCCAAGGCCAAGGCCGAACGGCTCGGCGCCAAGGTCGCCGGTTCGGTGTCAAAAAAGACCGACTATGTCGTTGCCGGAGCGGATGCCGGTTCGAAGCTGACGAAGGCGCGCGAACTCGGCATCGCGGTACTCACCGAGGACGAGTGGGAGCAGCTGATTTCCGGTGTGTGAGGGCCGGGCCTAACTCTCACGTTCACATGACCGTCATCCCCACGAAGGTGGGGACCCAAGCACGAGGCTCTTAATGCAAACGTTGCAGCGAATTGTGGCTTCATAGGTCGAGGGTGGGGAACCCAGGAGCCAGCAGGCAACGCATCGGATTTCTTGGTTTGCTTGGGTTCCCGCCTGCGCGGGAATGACGTTGGGGGGTGTTGAGTGGGGGCGTGATTACAGCGGCGCGCAGGCTGCCTTCAGCCAGGCCTTCGTGGGCTTGTCGAGGAGGGGCTGAAGCATTTTCTGTACGCGGGCGTGGTAGGCGTCGACCCAGACGCGTTCTGCCCTGGTCAGCAGGCCGACGTCGATCAAGCGGCGGTCGATGGGGGCAAGCGTCAACGTTTCAAACGACATCATGGGGCGCTCGCCGCCTTTGGGGATCTCGGGCTCCTTGACGAGTACGAGGTTCTCGATGCGGATACCGTAGCGGCCGGCGCGGTAGTAGCCGGGTTCGTTGGAGAGGATCATGCCGGGTTTCACGAATTCGGCGTTGGTGCGTGAAATCGCTACCGGTCCCTCGTGCACCGACAGGTAGCTGCCGACGCCGTGGCCGGTGCCGTGGTCGTAATCGAGGCCGGCCTGCCATAACGGGTTGCGGGCCAGGGAATCGAGGTCACGTCCGCGGGTTCCCTTGGGGAAGCAAGCGGTGTCGATGGCGATGTTGCCTTTCAAGACCAGTGTGAAATGACGGCGCATGTCGTTCGTCGGCTTGCCGATGGCAACCGTGCGGGTGATGTCGGTGGTGCCGTCGGCGTACTGGGCGCCTGAGTCGACGAGGAAGAGTTCGCCGGGTTTCAGTTTGCGGTTGGTCTTGGCGTTGACGCGATAATGCACGATGGCGCCATTCGGGCCGGAGCCGGCAATGGTGTCGAAGCTGATCTCCTTCAGTTCGCCGGTATGGTGCCGGAAGCCTTCGAGAGTTTGGGCTGCCGTGATCTCGTCGATCTCGCCGCTGCCGGCATTATCATCGAGCCAGGCGAGGAAGCGGGCGACAGCGACGCCGTCGCGTGCGTGGGCGGCGCGGGTGCCCGCGATTTCGGCCGCGTTCTTAATGGCGCGGGGTGCAACGCAAGGGTCGCTGAAACGGACAATCCGGCGGGCACCGCCTAGCCGGGCGGCGATGGCGTAACTGGCCGTCGTCGGATCGAGGCCGACCTTCTTGGAGGCAGCCTTCAGGTCTTTCAGGCGCTCCTCAAAGGTGTCATAGCCGGCAATCTTGGCGACCGGCGTCAACGACTTTCGCGCTGCGGCCCCGAGCTTGGAAGTTTCGACGAACAATTCCGGTCTGGCGCGCTGGTGGACAATGGCGAAGGCGGAAAAGACGGGCGTATGTTTGACGTCGGAGCCGCGGAGGTTGAACAACCAGGCAATCGACTCGCGGCTCGTGAGCACGACGGCATCGAGGCCTCGTGTTTTCAGGCGCGCCTGGACGGCTGAAATCTTATCGGCTGCAGATTCGCCTGCCAGCGAAACGGGGTGGGGGACAATGGCACCGGAGGGAGGGTCGGGCCGTTCGGGCTTGCGCCACAACGCATCGATCAGATTCGATCGCGGGGAAACGGCTGCCACCTTGATCTTCTTGTCGGCTAGCCGTCGCTTCAGCCGCTGGATCTGGGCGAGCGTGAAAAGTTTCGGATCGAAACCGACCTTGGCGCCATCGGGCAATTCTTCGGCCAGCCAGTCTTCGGCCTTCTTCTCCGCCATGGGGACTATGTCGATGAGCTTGGCGTCGACTTCGCTGCGCGCCTGCACGGTGTAGCGGCCATCGACAAACAAGGCTGCCTTCTCCGTGGCGATGATGGCGGTGCCGGCGCTGCCGGCAAAGCCGGTCAGCCATGCCAGCCGTTCCTCGCTTGCGGGGATGTATTCGCCCTGGTGGGCGTCAGTGCGCGGCACGATCAAAGCGTCGATGTTGCTCCTGGCCATTCTGACGCGTAATGCGGCAAGCCTTTCGGCGGCAAGCGAGGAATCGGAGACTGCGTCGAAGATCTGGAACATTGGCGGCTTTCGCAAACGTGGAGGCTGGTGATCGGAGGCAGATCGCCGGAAGGCGCAACGCGGGACTGCATGACTAACGGAGAATTGCGCATCGCGCATGCGCCATCTGCATTGCTGGGCTGCGCAAGCATCCCTGCCGGATAGGGCTGAACGTGCCTAACTTAAGGGCCAAGAACGATACGGGCCAGGAACAAAAACCAGTCCAGCCCTGCATGAGCGACAGAATACCAGAAATCAGGAGATGATCATGAGCACGTTAACGCATTCCACAGCATGGCTACGAGACGAAGCCCAAGTCGTGGGCCGGGCCACTAGCCGTACCATCGAGCGGATCGCAGCCCATCAGCAGGCAAAGGCAGACGCGTTCGTGCGGCCTTATCTCGCCCGGCTGACGGAAAAGGAACTTGCCGAACGGGGCTTTGCGTCAACCGAGATCACAAAGATCAAGGCAGCCGCCAATGAGTCACTGCCCGTGCACCTTTGATCCCGCCGGTAGCGGGTAAAACTCAAACACGCCTGAGCACCAGGGTCGACCAACCGGCGATCCTGGTGTTCTGTTTCAGGGTGAAGCCCGCGGCGCGGTAGGTCGCGGTGATCTCGCGGGCCTGCTCGGTCAGCAATCCCGACAATATCAGGTCGCCGCCTTTTTCGACTGCGCGGGAAATATCCTTGGCCAAGCGGATCAGCGGGCCTGCCAGTATGTTTGCGATCAGGAGATCGTAGCGCCCACTGCCGCGCAGTTCGGCATCATCGAGCCCGGCTGCCGCGATGGTGCTGATGCGTGCGCCCGTGCGGTTCGACTTGACGTTTTCGCGGGCGACCAGAACTGAAGCTTCGTCGATGTCGCTGGCGAGAATGCGCGCTTTGGGACACGCGCGCGCGACGGCGATCGCCAGTACCCCTGAGCCGCAACCCAGATCGAGGACGTTGCAATACCGGCGCTTGTTGGTGAGCGAGTCGATCGCCAGCAGGCAGCCGTAGGTGGTGGCGTGGTGTGCCGTTCCAAAGGCTTCGCCGGCTTCGATGAGGATGGCTCCGGGGCCCTGGGGAACGCGATGGCGGTCGTGGGACCCGTGGACCGTAAAGCGACCGGCGCGGACCGGCGGCAGGGCGGCCTGTGACATGGCAACCCAGTTGAGGTCTGGAACGGTTTCCTGTCGCGGCACGGGGACGTCGAAGCTGCCGCCGACGATTGCTTCTAGCGAGGCATGCAACTGGCCGGTGTCGGGCGGATCGCCATAGTAGGCGGTGATGCGCCAGGGCGTGCCGGGGCCGGCGGCCTCGAACATCGAGAGCGCGTCGGGGGGCGGGTCGATCAGGTTCTCCAGCGCGCCGGCAAGCGTGCGGGCACCATTCCTGTCGGCGATCTCGATGACTATGGCAGAAAGGCTGCCGTCGATGGGATCGTCGGCGGATGCAGTGCCGGTGCCGAAGTCATGGACCGCGCCGGTTTCATGTGAGTTCGTCAAGCGTCAGCCGCCTCTTTTGCCGGGAGGCCGTTTTCCGCGCGCAACCTGTCGATGTCCATCTCGACGCCTTCGTGTGGATCGATGTCGGGCAGTTCGTCCAGGAGGCTGTCCCACATTTCGTCGATGTGCTGTGCCGCCTCGCGCGGCGGCAGGGTGTGAAGATCACCGTTCGGATCCTCGGTGACGAGGCCGTCCGCGATCAGGCGCTTCAACGCGTCGTCGAGGTCGAAGTCGATGTCGATGCCGAAGGTCGATTTCAGATATTGCTCGATTGCGACGTCGATGGCTTTGAGGTCGCGGCGGTTGGCCTGCTCCTTGGCGAGCACGGAATAGAGCAGCATTTCCTCCTTGACGTCCTCCTCTGCGGCGCGGTCGATCAATTTGATCATAACGCCGCGATTGTCAGCCAGCGAGTGGAAGTACAGGTTTTGCGCCATGACGACCATGTACTTGTTGCGTTTGTTGACGAAATTCATCGCGCCACGGAAGACGGCGCCCCCCAGGCCAATAACGATGGGGACGGCGACAAACGGGTTGGCGAGCGCGCCGAACTTCGTGACAGCACCGACGATCGGGCCACCCAACCCGGCAATCCCGCCGCCCGACAGCATGATCTTGTCCATCATCCGGTATTTCACTTCGGTGTTGGGAAAGACCATCTCGATGTCGGAGCGGGGGATGTTCTTGAAGAGCTTCATGTAAATGTTGCCAGGCACGACCGCGGCGGGCAGATGCGCGCGCTGCTTGTTGGCCATGCGCTCGGCTTCCTTGCGGGAGACCTTCTCGCTTTCCATGATCTCGCGCACGCGCTCCTGGAGCGGCTTCAACTTGAACAACAGGAAGAGTCGCTGGAAGATCGGCACATCGAATTCTTCCTTGCGCAGGAATTTGCGCAGCATGCGCTTTTGATCCTTGCGCGTGGAAGCGCCGCGATAATAGATCAGCACTTCCTCAAACAGCGTAAAGTCCACGTGCAGGTCGAGACCGTAGTGGGAATCCTGCGTCAGGATCTCTTCCACGGACTTGGGATCGATGGCGCTGTAGTTGGCCTGCTTCAGGATCTTCTTCATGCCCTCGACCATGCGCAGCTGCATGCCGTCGAGCTCTTCGTCGGTGAAGCTGCGGGTCAACAGGAGATCGCTGTCGGGGCTGAAAGGCTCGTAGGTCTGTTCGAGTTCAAGAAGCCGGGCGCCGTAGCGCTGATGCCGCCAGTAGTCGAGGTAGGCGAAAAAGCGGCGGGCGGCGACGGCAGAACCGTTGGGCCAGGCAGATGGAGCGGTGAGCCGTTCCATCAGCGCGAAGCGGGTGACGGGGACAAAATGTTCCCGACTGCGCTCCTCGTCAGGGGGGACGACGTCTAACCCATCGTCGGGAAATCCCTCGATCGTCACACTCTCGGGAACGACATGGTGATGATCCGCCAGGGCAGCTTGCCTGGCAACGGCATCCTTAATCGCGGTCGTCTGCATCTCACCCCGTCCTGGGGTCGTGTCGCCGGGAATCATGACGCGAAACCTCCCATGAGCACACTTGTGCCGTGCGCTTGTTTGCGTTTTCCAACTGCCCGGCAAACCGTTGCAGCACCGAGCCGTTTCACCCGAGTGTTTAGTGCCCGAACCGGTATGTTGTCGAGCGAGTGCCAACCATCAGCCTATCCCTCCCGGACGGTTCCGTTAGTCTGTCGTTTATCGCTTCCCAGTGCCAAACGGCAGGCGGGAAGGCGCGGATCCTCAGTAATCCGCCAAAAGGAGCAGCATTTTGACGGTGCGGTCAACAAGGCCTCGACCGCTTCTGGTGCCCGTCCTATTGTGCATTGCGGGGGAGAGCCGTCTGCGAACGGCATCGAGGACCGCGATTATTTGCGAATATCTTGAGCCCCGGGGGGCGATGGGGACCATGTCGAAACCATTCATGACTGTCGGAGACGACCTCAGCCCCGCCGAGGAAGTCCTGATCGCGGGTGCCGCGCGGGGCGAGATTGTCTCACTCGGCGGCGCCGTGGTCCGCGGAACGATCCTGCGCGTGCTTCTAAGCGCCAGCCGACCGGACTGGACCGTCGCGGTCTCCGGCGTGCGGCTCAGCAACGCCGTTATTACTGGCGGTCTCGACCTGGAAGGCTCAACGGTCGGCGTGCCTGTCCTATTCTCGGGGGTGCGGATCGAAGCCGATGAGCGCGGCGCGCTGATCATGCGCGATGCGCGTTTGAAGCGCCTCAGTCTGCAGGAGTGCCAGCTCGAAGGCGCGCTGATCGCCGATAGGGCGCAGGTCGACAACGGTATTCTCATCGCCGGTGGGCGGATTTCCGGATCGCTGGCGGCGCGTGGTGCGCAGGTCGGCGGGGCGCTGGCCGTCGAAGGAACGCTGCTCGGCGATGGCCGTCAGGCGATCAGAGCGAACGGGCTGCGCTTGTCCGGCCCGCTTATTCTGCGCCGGATGCGCCTCAATGGCGATGTGCAACTCGCGCGCTCCGAACTCGGTTCAGGGATCTATGCCGACCAGATGATCGTCGAAGGAGTCTTATGCGGTTTCGATGTCGAAAGCGCGCGGATCGATGGCGACTTTCTGGCGAGTGACGCGCGGATTTCAGCGGGTTTGCGGCTGGCTCACGCACGGCTCGGCGGCCGTTTCGAGGGGCGGGGGCTGGCGGTTTCCGGCAAGGTGACCGCTATCGAGGCGGGAAGCGTCAACATCGGCCAGGGGTGCAACCTTACCGATGCCCGCATCAGGGGTGGGATCGAACTCGACGGAGCGAAAATAGGCAAAGGGTTGATTGCGGAAGGGATCGAGGTCGAAGGCGGCACGACGGCCATTTCAGCCGGCGGGATTGCGATCGCTGGCAACTGGGATATGGCGCGCTCAAAGCTCGTCGGGGCGTTGAGCTTTCCAGGTGCCGAGATCCGCGGCCAGCTCAGGCTGACGGAAGCGCGGCTGTTTGGAGCCGAACTCGCCATTCGCGGCGATGGCGCGCAGATCCGCGGCGGTTGCTATATGTCGCGTTCGATCGTGTTCGGGCTGATCCGCTTTCCGGCCTGCGATATCGGCAATCAGTTTCGTTTGCGCGGCGCTTCGATCAAGGTTGGATCCGGTGCCGCGCTGATGGTCAACGGCAGCCGCTTCGGGCGCGACGTGGAACTCTCCGACGGACTACAGGCGATCGGTGCACTGGTTCTCGATCAGGTGCGCATTCCGGGCGTGCTCGATTTCTCCGGTAGCCACATCAAAAGTGCCGCACTGGCGCGCGAGGGCCGGCCGGCCCCGACCGACGGCGACAAAGTGGACGGACTCGCGGGCTGGGACGACGCGGCGATTTCCCTTGCCGACGCGGACGTGAAGCGATTGTGCATGCCGGCTGCGCCCGACCAGCGCCCGCGCGGCATCGTCGACTTGTCACGGGCACGGGCGGCTTCCTACCACGATTACGCTGATACGTGGGCGCCGGGTACGGACGCGCGGGGACGGGCGGGAGATGGACGCGACATCGACCACATGATTCTCGACGGCTTTACCTACGAGCACCTGAACAATCCATCGGGAGCTCGCGAAGGCGGTGCGCACCGGCACAGCAGGGCTGACGACCGGGTCGGCGAACAACGCCTTCGGTGGCTCGAAGGTCAGCAGGACTGCGATATCAGCGGCCACTTCAAGCCACAGCCGTGGGTACAGCTTGAAAACCGGCTGGTGCAGCAGGGCTATGACGAAGCCGCCCGCCAGATCTCGATTGCGCGAATGCGCCGGGAACGTAACAGCCACGCGACGCGGACACTGCAGCGCTGGCAGGGCGGATTTCTCGACCTGTTCGCCCTTTATGGCTTCAATCCGTGGCGGACGGTCGCGTGGATGGTGGTCTTCATCGCGCTGTTCGCAGGACTGTGGGCGTGGGCGGGCGGGCAATGCCAGCAGCCCGGGTGTCGTGATGAATCGGTGTTTGTGATGACCAATCGGGACGCCTATTCAGCAGGAAGGTTCGACGAGGTCTACCCGGACTTCAATCCGCTAGCCTATTCATTCGACGTGTTCGTGCCGTTCGTGTCGTTCGGCTACGCGGACCACTGGCGCCCCAACGTTTCCTGGCAGCCGATCACGGAAGTTCCCCAGCCGATCACTTTTGCACCGGTTGAGGATAAGCCGGGTGCGGCTACCAATGGCGCAGGATATCGCGGGCCGACATTCAAGATTACGCTTGGCGGTCTGATCTACGTCTGCGTCATACTGGAGACGATCATCGGCCTCGTGCTGACGTCGTTGCTGATCACCGGGTTCACTGGGCTCTTGCGCGGCGAATAACCGGAAAAGCTGGTGCCAGGAGTGCTGTCGCTCGTTGATGCGAAGCCAAAATGTCGGGATAAATCCCACTACCCTGGCTGGTTGCAGAGTGTTGCCTTAGTCGCGCCTATGTTATGACTAAGACCGCAAAAGGGATCATGCTGCGTACCACTTGTCGGGGGGAAGGGTGCGTCGATTGTCAGGCGAATCGCTCAGGATCGTTATTGTCGGGCTGGCTGCCTTGGTTGTTGCCTGGCTGCCGTTTCGCGCGGCCGCGGGCGAAGCGATCACGATGCCATTCTCGTGCGCGGTGAAGGGCGGCAAGCCCACGCTCAAAAGCGCGGCACCGACGCGGCACGAGATTGCCGGCGAGCGCCAGCATCGCGAATACCGTGCCTGCAAGGACAAAGCGGGACGCGATTGCCGGACGATGGTCGTGCACCGTTTCAATATGCAGTGCCAGGGTGTCATAGCGCCGTGGCCGGTGATCGCAGCGCAGATCCGATCCAACGATGTCGGCACCTCGAAGTTCGAAAACGGGGAACTTCAACTGCTGTTGAAGAATGCCGATGCGGGACCGGCCGGCCGGCGCATGGCGGTCTTTGTCATGCCCAAAGGCTATGCTCCGATTACGGAACTGGGTGCGCGCCTTACTGCGGGAACCGCCGCGGACAATGTGACGGCGGCGGCGGCCGCTTCCGCCGTTGAAGTCGGTTTGCCGGGCGGCGGTGGAGTGTCTTCCAGCACCGGGAGTTTGATCGTGCCGAAGATCGGCAACGCCATCGTCGTGGAGACGGCGGCTGAGGGTCAGCTTCTTCCGGCGGTCCTTGATCTGGCCGGTGATGTCGCTGCGCAGGCCGGAGATGGCTGGCAAGCGGTCGTCGCTCACGGAGAGGGTACGCCGGGAAGGGTTGCGGTGGGCTCTCATCCATTGTCACTGGGGCTCGGGGGCGGGATCAATGTTTCGATGCTGGCCTTCGTCCTGGCCGGCACCAGCCTTCTTGCGGCGCTCGCATGGTTTGGCAGACGCTATTCCTTGGCGATGCGCGTGAAGGAGCTTTCCGGTGCCGATTCCGGCAGTGGGGCAGGAGCGCTCGAAGCGCCATCCGGGGATTTGTTCGCGCGGATGTCCGGGGCGGCGAATGGTGTCGGGGCCAAGTTGCGATCGCGGTGGGTGACCTTCAAGTGGCGCCGGCACAAGGCAGGAAAGCCATGGGAATGGCGCAACGCCAGCATCGCCAATGGAGCGCGTGCTGCGGAAGCGCTTTATGAAAAAGCCGAGCAGGCCGTGCGGACGCTCGGGCCGGCTTCTGCTCTGCGCGATACGCTGTCGGCGGAGCTGAGGAGCGTGCGGCAGAGAATCGAGGGATTGCGGGGCGGTTCGGGAGATCAACCGAAAACGGCGCGCGTCGCCGCCAGCCTGCGCTCGGTGGTCCGCGATCTTGAGCGGATCGGCCGAATTGCCGAAAGCGCTTCGGCAAGCGCCAAGGGTGCCGGCAACGATCTTGTCATGCCGAAGACGCGGGCACAGGCTTTCGAGGTGCTCGGCGTGAATGCCGACGCGACCGAAGGAACGCTGAAGCGGATCGTCGATGCCTTGCGGATGGGATGGCACCCAGATCACGCAAAGGACGAGGACGACAAGATGTTGCGCGAAGAGAGAACCAAGCAGATCAACATCGCCTGGGATCTGATCGTGGGTAAGCGCGCAGCCTGACGTTCGCATCGCAGCCACTTCGCGGCCGCGGCTCTTGGCGGAGGTCCGCTTCGCCGGTGGCGCCGATACCTTCCCGGTTGTCTTCGCGGTAATATGTTACCGTTCCTGTCACTTCACAGCCAAGCATAGGCACTAAACGTTCCGGTTGCGGACCTTTTGTCCGCCAACATTCCCGGGCATGTTAAGTGTATGGCGGTCAGGTCAAGGCGGCAGGCGAGGGAAAAGGCGGCAGATGGCAACGATCATTACCGTGCATGGAACATTCGCTCATTTCGGAGGCGTGCAGTCGGACATTCCTGCGCCGGGCGCCGAAGCGCAATGGTGGCAGCGGGGCAGTGCGAGCGAAGCCGACATGATGAGGCTCGTCGACGGCGCAGACGGGCCGTTGCATATCGAGCCGTTTGTTTGGAATGGCGACAACAGCGAGATCGAGCGGCGCAGGGCCGGGCGGGCGCTGTACCGGCGCATGAAGGCGCTGGAACAAGAGGGCGAACCCTACTGCGTGATCGGTCACAGCCATGGCGGCTCGGTGATATCGTCGGCGCTGCTTGAGGCGGCTCAGCGTAAACAACCCCTGTCGGGGTTGAAGCGCTGGGTCACCGTCGGCACGCCGTTCGTCAACCTTCGCCGTGAACGGGTGCTTTTCCTACGGTTGACGTTGCTGCAGAAGGCGATGTTCGTTGCGTCGCTGATGTTGTTGTTGATGTTTGCGGCCTTCATCGTCGGTGAAGTGGCAAGCGGCAACAGCCAGTTCGACAACCAGAACTGGCTGGCGAGGTATGGCATCTACACGTTGCTGATGAGCCTGCCGTTCGCGCTGTTCTGGGCGGTGTTCAAATTCCTTGATTTGCGCAAGTTGTATTTCTACCGCCCGCACATTGTCTCGGAAGCGCGTAACGGCTTTGGCCCGCGCTGGATGGGATTCTGGCATAAGGACGACGAAGCCGTTTCGGGGCTGAGTACGATCGGCGGGCTCAAGATGCAGATCTTCCACAGCACCTTTGCCGTGCCGTTCTTCTCGATTCTGTCGGTGTTCCTGCTGCCGCTGCTCTATCTTCTTTTGTTGACGACACCGGGTGCAATGGTCGGGATTGCCGACGTCATGCGCGACCGGGTCTACCAGATCTCGGACTACGAACAATCGGAGGCCCGGGTCTTGGCCGCACGCCAGGAAGTGCGCCAATTGCGCCGCTCACTGCGAGTGTCGCGCCAGGAATTCGACAACGCCGATACGGGCGGCAATCTGGTCCAGCGGCTTGACGCCAAGAAAAAGGTGGAATCGCTCGAAACCAGCCTGCAGGAGGCGCGCGAAAAGATGCACGCCGAGAACCCCAACCTTGTTCCGGTCGAGCGGGCATTGCGCTTCAAGCGGCGCTTTCTTGAAAGAGACGGCAAGCGTTGCGAGGGTGGCAGTCTGTGCGGAAGCGGACGCGACATCGCGCTGAATTCGCGGCTTTTGTTCCACCTCGTCACCGACGAAGCCTCGAGCCTCTTTCTCGACGACGACCTTTGGCGCGGGCGATTGGGGACGTTGGCGCGGCTGATCCTGCCGGTGATTCTAGTGCCGATCGTGTTCGGCGTGGTCGCGGTCATCCTGGTGTTCCTGGTGCAGGGGATCGCGCGTTTTCTGAGCGGGCTTCTGGCGAGAGTACTCGACGATCTGACCTGGTTTGAAATCAAGCGCTCGGCACTCGGCAACGATACCGAGACGGAGGTGGCGTTGACGGCGGCGCCGCGGCCATTCTGGCTCAATCAGTCGCCGCCTTCGCTGCCGCTTGAACTGGGCGAGCACATTACCGGCTACAGCAACCAGATCGCCGCGCAGTCGCTAGGCAAATTCCGCAACGCCATCGGCGAACTTGCGTTTTCGGATGGCAAGCAGAACACTCAGCACAATGTGTTCTCCTATCTGACTTGGCGGGAGTTGATCCACTCATCCTATTTCGAGGTGCCACAGTTCCGCTGGCTTGTGGCGGAATCGATTGCAACCGCTGAGGGATTCAAACGCGGCGCGGCGCTGGAGGGCGCGGAACCTGCCCGTAAGGCTGCGGCCTGGCTTGAGGCGATGAAGGGGAACGGGTGACGCCCTCCCCTATCGCTTTGCGGAGATCGGTGCTTAATGCTCTACGCCGACCCATGCCTTGCCAACAGAGCCTCGATTATCGTCCATGACTTCTTCCATACACGCCATTTACGGCACTGTGCCGCACAACCTCGTCGAAGTTCCAGATGACAGCGTGCAATGTTCGCCGCGCCGACCGGGCACTCAGATCCTGTCCAAGTTGCCGGTGGAAAGCTGCGCTGGCTTCGTCATGCATGCGCCGGCCAGCACGCTGGAGCGCCGCCACGAACTGGCACTCGCGCTGCGCGCGCTGATGCCGGGTGCCCCGCTGACGGCGATTGCGGCCAACACCAAGGGCGGCAACAGGATAGTCGCCGAACTGACCGCGCTTGGATGCGAAGCCGTGTCGGTTCCGAAGCGGCACCACCAGATCGTGCGGACCGTGCGGCCGGAAAGCACGCCGGCTTTCGAAGATTCGATTGCAAAAGCCGTCGAGGAAGGCGGGCCGCGCTTTCTGCCGGAACTTGAGATGTGGTCGCAGCCGGGACTTTTCAGCTGGGACCGTGTCGATCCAGGCAGCAAACTTCTAATTGGTCATCTGCCGAAGCTCGCGGGATGCGGAGCGGATCTGGGTTGTGGTATCGGAGTCCTTGCCCGGGCGGTGTTGGAAATCGGTTCACACGACATAAAGCCGGGTGATTTTGCCGGCGGCATCGGACATCTCAGCCTCATCGATATCGACCATCGGGCTCTAATGATGGCGCGCCGCAACGTGCCGGGTGCGAACGTCTCCACGGTCTGGGCGGATCTGCGGTCACTCAAGGGTCTGCCAACGCGGCTCGACTTCGTCGTCTCGAACCCGCCGTTCCACGATGGCGGCGAGGAGGACAAGGCGCTCGGGCAGGCCTTCATCGAGCGGGCGGCGGGCATGCTGCGTACGGGAGGGGTGCTGTGGCTGACGGCCAACCGGCATTTGCCCTACGAAGCGACGCTGAAGGCGTTGTTTGAAGATGTCGTGCAGTTTGATCAGGCGCTCGGCTATAAGATCTACAAGGCGACAAAAGGGGCGGTGGCGCCGGGCAAGGACCGCGCGGCGAGGGCGCGTCGATGAGCGCGGCGGCAAAGTCCATGCGGCTCGACCGACTGCTGGCCAACCTGGGTTATGGTTCGCGCAGGGACATCCAGTCGCTGGTAAAGCGGGGGCGCGTGGTGCTCGACGGATCGCCGCTGACCGATGCAGGCCAGCACGTTGCGGTTTCCCGCGAACTGAGCGAGCGGATGACGATCGCTGGCGCGCGCCTCGATCCGCCGCCGGGGCTCGTTCTCATGATGCACAAGCCGCTCGGCGTCACCTGCAGCCACAAGGAAGCGGGGCCGCTCATCTATCATCTGCTGCCGCAAAGATGGCGCGCGCGCAAGCCGGCGATATCGACGATCGGAAGGCTCGACAAGGATACCTCCGGGCTGTTGCTGCTGACCGATGATGGAGCTTTGCTGCATCGGGCCATCGCGCCAAAGAGCAAGGTTGCCAAGCGTTATCTTGCACGGCTGGCACGGCCGTTGCGCGGCGATGAAGCCGAGGTGCTGGCTTCGGGGACGTTGATGCTCGAAGGCGAAGCCAAGCCGCTCCTGCCTGTCGAGATGGAGATCGCCACCGAGGCGGAGTGCGGCGGCCTCTCCAAAGCGGAGGTCGATGCCAATGGTCCGGTAGTCGTCGTGACGCTGATGGAGGGGCGCTACCATCAGGTGAGGCGAATGTTTGCCGCCCTCGGCAACCACGTGGGCGCGCTGCACCGTGACCGATTCGGCGGGCTCCAAATGCCGGACGACCTCGCCGCAGGTGAATTCCGAGTGCTGGATGAAGCCGGGATCGAGCGGATTTTTGCCTAGCCGCGATACGACATTAATCAGCGCATGTGTTTTTTCCGGGCCGCATTGATCTCGAATCGACCGACTCAGTTGAATGGGGTTATGTTCAATTCACAATAAGGGGACCCGACAAAAAAAGAGGGGCGGCGACAATGGGACAGACACGTGCGGTGCTTGCTGCACTGATACCGGCATTATCGATCGTGGGCTGTTCTTCGCTGCCGGTTCCGAGCTTGCCGGGGCAGCCGATCACGACAGGGGCGCTGCAAGACGCTGCGACTTCGGGACCGAAGCGGGGCACGCCGGTCGTGGCCGAGCGGCCCGCGAGGATGTTTGTGTGGGCCGGTTTCCGCGAGAAGGACTGTACGGCATTGACGCCGACTTTCGCCGTCGTACAAGCGCCAGCCAAGGGCGACGTCAGCTTCAAGCCCGACCAGACAACGACCATCCGGCACAGCAATTCGGGTAACTGCATCGGGACAAGCCTTGCCGGCACCGGCATCTATTATACCGCCCGCAATGGCATGGCCGGCGATGACACCTTCTCGGTGACCGCGACGACGCCGGATGGCAGCACCGCGACGAAGACCTTCAACGTGCGGGTTGTGGAATAACAGGAACGAGTTGGCGCCGAGGCGTCGCTGACGGCAAATCTCAATCCGGCTCATTTTTCGTTCTTGGCGGTGCGGTTGCGCTGCCTGGCCGTGCGAATCCGCCCGGCTGGTTTTGTTGCTTCCTCGAAGAGGGCGGCGAGCGTCGGCACCTGTTCGGTAATCGGCCCATCGTGTCGTACGATCAACCCCAATTGACGTTCGAGTCCTGTTGCATCGAGGCGCGTGAGGTGCGCGGTTTCGGCGTAACGCGTGGCATCCGGCTCGGGCAGAACTGCAAATCCAAAACCGGCGTTGACGCACCCCATAACGGCCTCAACGGAATCGATCTCAAGCGTCTTTGCCGGCGCAATATCGTGCCGCGCAAGGTAGTTGGCAACGAGCAGCCCGATGCCGGTGGTCGGGGTGAACTGCACATGAGTAAGTTTGCTGGCACACTGCCTGATGCCGTAACCCTTTAAACGTTGAGGAACCGCCAGCACGAATGCTTCTGTGCGCAATGCAATGAATAACGCGTCGTTGCGCATATCCGGAGTCGCGGTGATCACGGCTGCATCCAGCAAACCGGCTTTGACCTTCTGCAAGAGTACCTTCGACAGTCCGCTCTCCACGACGAAGCGGGCTTTTGGCTGACGTTGAGCCGAATTGGCGAGAAACTCCGGCATCAGCCGTACGCTTGCGGTGGCAACGAAACCGATGCGGTATTCCCCTCTGAGGACGCCGGGTTCGGTGCCGATGGCGCGGAGCGAATTAACCTCCGAAAGAATCGTTCGGGCATGGCGGGCAACCTGGCGGGCGACCGGCGTCATCGCCGGGGGGCGGTGCGTGCGGTCGAAGAGCGAAAGCTGGAGATCTTCTTCGAGAGCTTTCATCTGGAGGCTGACCGCGGACAGCGTCAGCCCGACCCGCTCGGCGGCGAGCGCGAAGGAGCCGATCCGATCGATCTCTACGAGCGTGCGAAGTTCTCTTAAGTTCATGAAGCCTCAATATAACGTTCATGTTTGTTTAATTGTATTAAACGCTGCCGCGTGGTGTTCTTCAAGGGAATTGGGGAGATAAGCCGATGGCCGACGCGCCGCTGCAACTGAAAGCACTCGAACTTGCCGAAACGCGCTTTGCGCCGCGCGCGGCGGGATGGGACCAATCCCGCCAGTATTGCTGGGAAAACATAGACGATCTCGTCGAGGCCGGACTGATGGGGATGACGATCCCGCGGGCCTACGGCGGCAAAGGCGCCAGCTTCCTCGACGTCTGCCTCGTCGTGGAGGAAGTCGCAAAGGCTTGCACGCTAACGGCGCGCATCGTAGTGGAAGCCAACATGGGCGCCATCAGCGCGGTGATGGCTTATGGCAGCGAAACCCAGAAGCGTCTTTGCGCGGGCTTGGTGCTGGCCGGCGACAAGCCGGCAATCTGCATTACCGAACCGGGAGCGGGAAGTGCGGCGAGCGAAATGGCGATGACCGCACGACGAGTTGGCGACCGCTATGTCCTCAACGGCACGAAGCACTGGATCACCGGCGGCGGGGTTTCGAAACTGCATCTCGTTTTCGCGCGCGTTGTTTCGGCTGCGGGGCGCGAGGAAGGGATCGGCGGGTTCATCGTCGTCGCCGATCCATCGGCCAAGGCATTTCCGAAAGGCTTCGCGGTTACGCGGCGCGAGCGGACCATGGGGCTGTGCGGGATGCCTGAAGCCGAACTGACGTTCGAAGACGTTGAGGTTCCCGCCGACATGGCATTGGTGCCACCATCGGGTTTCAGGCGCGGATTTGCCGACCTGATGAATGCCTACAACAGCCAGCGGGTCGGAGCCGGCACCATTGCCATGGGCGTTGCGGCAGGAGCGTTGGCGCATGCACGGCGCTATCTCCTGGAGCGCAAGCAATTCGGACGGCCGCTGGCGGAGTTCCAGGGCCTGCAATGGATGCTGGCGGATATGGACATCGGCGTGCATGCTTCGCGGCTGATGCTGCACGAGGCAGCGCGGTCGGCTGACACGAGCCCGTGGGGCTTTCCCGACAAGACGGTTGCCGCGCGAGCGAAAGTGTTCGCATCCGAGACCGCCATCAAGGTCGTCAACGATGCACTGCAGATGCTGGGTGCGCGTGGCTATGGAGACCAGGAGCCGCTGGAACGCATGGCGCGAGACGTTCGCATGTTCTCGATTGGCGGGGGCACGGCGCAGGTCCTTCGCACCCAAATTGCAGGGGCACTGCTCGGGATGAAAACGCCGCAAACGCGGGATGGGTATTTGGAGCTTGCCGCGATAAAGCCGCAGCGGCAAGCGGCGGAGTAGGTTTGCCGCGCCGCTCCTGCGCGACGTGTGGAGCGGGCTGAGCACACCGAGCGTGTTGCTCACAGGGGGCACCGGGAAGTTGGCCCTCTCGCTCAAGGTCCAGAGAGATTGGCATGCGTGGCGTCATTTAATCGCTCACCTAATCGGACAAATTTTTATGGAGCTTGGCGCGAAGTCGGCAACCTTGGCGACCTTGACCGACCGCTTGATCGGTATTGTGCTGATTGCCGTGACCGTGCTCGAAGTCGTTTCCGAATGGGGCGGCGGGGTCATCTATAGGCAATTGGCCGGCGTGGGCGTCATTGCCTTCATCGTGTTCGCTACACCGGTCATCGCCTGGTCGCGTATCGTTTTTGTCGCCATCGGCGTTGCGCTGTCGCTCGGCGCCATGATGACTCGCAGCGCCTGGCCGGAGATGATAGAAGCCGCGCTGCGCAGCGCCGCCTTCATCGCAGCCTTTTTTACCGCGCTCACCTTCCTGCGAAATGCGTCTTCTTCATCGACTTCGATTGAAAAGTGCGGGCGGTTTCTTGCCGAACAGCCACCCGGCCGGCGCTACGCCGCACTGACGGTTGGCGGACACCTGTTTGCACTGATCCTGAACTACGGCGCGATATCGCTGCTCGGCGGGCTTGCCGAAGCCAGTGCGCGACGCGAACCGAACGACGAAATACGATCGCATCGGATACGCCGCATGTTGCTGGCTATCCAACGTGGTTTCGTTTCGATGTTGCCGTGGTCTCCGCTGACCTTCGCTGTTGCTATTTCCACTTCGCTAGTGCCCGGTGCCAGCTGGGCTGACGCCGTCGGGTACTGCATCGTCAGCGGGTTGATCCTTGCCGGCATCGGCTGGGCGCTCGATACGATTTTCAAGCCGCGACTTTCCGTTCCAGCGCCGGCGCGTGCAGCCGCCGTTGGCTCATGGGCGAGCCTGTCGCCGCTCTGGGTGCTTCTCACGGTGCTCGTCGTGACTGTCGGCGGGCTTCACATCCTCACAGATATCCGAGCCGTCGGCGTCGTCATGGTTGTCGTGCCGATCATTTCTGCGGGTTGGATCGCGTTGCAGAATTTCAGGGACCGGCCTCTCGCCAATGCCTTTTCGCGCATCGGTGAGTACGTCTTGCAGGACCTTCCCGGATACCGGACCGAGATACTGCTGTTGAGCATGGCCGGCTTTATCGGGACGCTCGGATCGATGCTTCTCAGTCCGCTTGTTGCGGCGTCGGGATTCGACTTGACGTTATTACCGGGCTGGCTGGTGTTGGTGTCGCTGGTGTGGATCATTCCTATCGCCGGCCAGTTGGGCATGAACCCGATTTTGTCGGTGTCGCTGATCGCGCCACTGTTGCCGGCTGCCTCGGCGATGCATGTTTCCCCTGCAGCGATAACTGCCGCACTCACAGCGGGCTGGGCTCTCAGCGGCGCCAGCTCCCCCTACACGGCAACGACCCTTATTGTCGGACACATTGCGCGTCTCAGTGCGTGGCATGTCGGTTTCAAATGGAACGGTGTCTACACGATCGTGTGCGCCGTGGCTCTGTCGGCATGGGTCGCGTTCGTTGCCAATCTGTGACCGGAAGCACTCCTCCAAACTTGGAGAACCCTGCAGGACCGGTTCGATCCCGCAGGGTGCACCCAGTTGCTGGTGGCGAGCGACGAAATGATCCCGCATCCGTAGTGCGCCACCATATGAACTTCGACGGATTACTTCCCGAGATGTTCGCGTGAGAATACGAAATTCGAATCCTTGAGTGCCGAATGGCAGGATCGGCAGTCGGCGAAATTCTTGTCCAATCGGCTACCGTCGGCGTTGAAGCCAGCGAATTCCCAGTCGCCGACATTCATCTTGTCGCCTGTGTAGTCCTTGCCCCAACCGGCGCCCTTCTGCTTGACCATGACAGCAGCCAGATCACCACGGATCAGGCGGTCGAGGTTCTTGCTTCTCATCGGCTCGCCCGCGTCGTTGGCTTTCGCCTTGTAGACTTCCATGATCAGAATGGAGCCGTCGGGAAGTTCGCCGCCGTTCTTTGCGCCTTCGACAGCGATGTCGTTGGCGTAGAAGCGCGCGAGTTGCTTCTTGTTCTGGCGCTCTGCGTTCATGTAGTTGGAGAAGGTGGTTTCATAGCCTTTGGGGAACTGAATCCGCTCCGGTCCCGCCATTGCCGCAGCGCCCGCCATAACGAGCAGTGCGCCAGTTACCATCAATCGCTTCATCATTTGCGTCATCTCCAAATTCGCTTGCAGCCAAGGAAGCCGCCCCTGTCCGTCGAGCGGCACTCGTCCAGCCGACGCAACATCAACGTTGCGCCATGCGGGCGATGCCCGGTCGGGACTGCCAAATTGGGCAGCCTCGTGGTCCGGTCGCCTAGGAGCTACGATCAGATGGTCGATGGGTTTCAGACGGGGTCAAAAATTTAATTGCTTGGTATGCCGGAGCCGATCGGCTGAATTGCAACGACGTTTTCGAGCATGGCTTGCGAGATGGTGCGGGTGCCTGGCATCGGGCAGCCGCGGCCTGCAGCCCCGGGACAGAGGGAGCGCTGCTGTGCTCAGGCATGGCTGGCCAATGAGCCGCTCAATGCCGTTCCACAAAGTCCGCCGCAACGCGTTTCTCGCCAGCCTTCTCGAAGTCGATGGTGAGTTTGTTGCCGTCGACCTGGGTGATGGCGCCGTAGCCGAACTTCTGGTGAAAGACGCGTTCGCCCTTCACATAGTCGGTGACTATCGTGGAGGAGGCGACGAGTTCGCCTTCAATGGTCTTGGGTGCATGGGAGCTCTTCGCGCTGTGATGCTTGGCTTTCTTGTCGAACTCGGCGCGGGTTTCGGCCTGCCAGGCCTGGGCGCGTTTCCAGCCCGGCGTGTCGTAGCTCCTGTCGGCGCGCTCCTGCCATTCAGTACTCGCAGCCGCTCGATCGAAACGGCTCTGACCGTAAGGGTTTCCGAACGGGCTCGACGAGGCGAAGTTCTTGTACTGGCCGGAGAACGGGGAAGAGGCTTCCCTCACGTCGACGTGGGCTTCGGGCAATTCGTCGACGAAGCGGGAGGGCATGGCGGACTGGTAGAGTCCGCGCGTGCGCCGGTTCTGGGTGAAGGAGACGTGGGCGTTTTTCTTGGCGCGCGTCAGACCGACGTAGGCGAGGCGGCGCTCTTCCTCGAGTCCGGCCTTGCCCGATTCGTCTAGCGTGCGCTGGCTCGGAAACAATCCCTCCTCCCAGCCGGTGAGGAAGACCGTGTCGAACTCCAAGCCCTTGGCGGCGTGCAGCGTCATGATGGAGACGCGGTCGCCGTCGTTGTTCTTATCGGCATCCATTACAAGCGAGACGTGCTCCAGGAAGCCGGCCATCGAGTCGAACTCGTGCATGAAACGGACGAGTTCCTTCAGGTTCTCAAGCCGCGACTGGGCCTGCGGGCTTTTGTCGGCCTGCCACATGGCGGTGTAGCCGGACTCGTCCAGGATCAACTCGGCAAGCTCGGTGTGTGGGAGCGGGCTCAGTTGCTGGCGCCAGCGCTCGAAACTTGCAAGGAGGCCGGCGAGCGAGCGGCGCGCCTTGCCGGCGATGTCGTCAGTTTCGACAATCCTGCGGGCGGCCTGGAACATGGACACGTCGCCGGCGCGGGCAAGTTCGCGGATGCGCTTGACGGAGGTATCGCCGATGCCGCGCTTCGGGACATTGACGACGCGCTCGAACTTGAGGTCGTGGTCGGGGTTTACCGTCAATTCGAGATAGGCGATGGCGTCCTTGATTTCGGCGCGCTCATAAAAGCGCGGCCCGCCGATGACGCGGTAGGGCAGGCCGGTCGTGATGAAGCGGTCTTCGAGGACGCGCATCTGGTAGGAAGCGCGCACGAGAATCGCGATCTCGTTCAAGGAATGGCCATCGCGGCGCGCGGCTTCGATTTCGTCGGAAACAGTGCGGGCTTCCTCCTCGTCGTCCCACAGGCCCATGACGGTGACTTTTTCGCCATTGTCGCCGTCGGTGAAGAGTGTTTTGCCAAGGCGGCCTTCGTTGGCGGTGATGAGGTGGGAGGCGGCTGCCAGGATGTGTCCGGTCGAGCGGTAATTGCGCTCAAGGCGGATAACCTTGGCGCCGGGGAAGTCCTGGTCGAAGCGCAGGATGTTGTCGACCTCGGCGCCGCGCCAGCCGTAGATCGACTGGTCGTCGTCGCCAACGCAGCAGATGTTGGTGCTGCCGCCGCGTTCCGGCGTGGCTTGGGCGAGGAGGCGCAGCCACATGTACTGGGCGACGTTGGTATCCTGGTACTCGTCGACGAGGATGTATTTGAAGCGCTGGTGGTAGCCTGCCAGCACGTCGGGGTGTTCGAGGAACAGGCGCAGGCTTTCGAGCAGCAAATCGCCGAAGTCGCAGGCGTTCAGCTCCTTCAGGCGGCGCTGATAGGCGACATAGAGATCACGGCCCTTGCCGGCGGCAAAGCCGTAGGCTTCGTTCTGCGGCACCTTGTTCGGCGTCAGGCCTCGGTTCTTCCAGCTATCGATCAAGCCGGCGAGCTGGCGGGCGGGCCAGCGGTCCTTGTCGAGGCCCTCGGCTTCGATGACCTGTTTCATCAGGCGCAATTGATCGTCGGTATCGAGGATGGTGAAGCCCTGCTTCAAGCCGACGAGTTCGGCGTGGCGGCGCAGGATCTTGACGCCGATCGAGTGGAAGGTGCCGAGCCAGGGCATGCCTTCGACCGAGTCGCCCATGTATTTTTCGATGCGCTGCTTCATCTCGCGGGCGGCCTTGTTGGTGAAGGTCACGGCGAGGATCTGGGAGGGCCATGCGGAATTTGTGGCGAGGATGTGCGCGATGCGCGTCGTGAGCACGCGGGTCTTGCCGGTGCCCGCGCCAGCAAGTACGAGGATCGGGCCATCGAGGGTTTCGACGGCCAGGCGTTGTTCGGGGTTGAGGCTTTCGAGGTAGGCGGCGTTATGTCCTGCGGCGGCGCGGGGCGCGCGGGCGGCAAGGGCGCGCTCGGAAATCGAACCGCCGCGCGGTGGCGGCGGCGCGGGCGTGACGCCGGCGGACGGGAGGAGCGATTCGTCGCCGAAGGGAGCCCAGCCGTCATCTTGCGGCTCGCTGCCCAGGTCAGGATTGCCAACGTCGCCGTAGTTGAAGGGCGGTTCTTCGTCGCCGCGGCCCGGATCGTCGTCGGAACTCTTTGAGACAATCGGCGGCGCCCCGCCCGCGTCATCGTTCTGCGGCAGGTCGAAGGGGATGTCGTGGTCTTCCGGCTCCGGCACGGCTTCGGCTTCAGGCTCGAAGGCGACGTGTTCGTCGAAGGGAAGCTGCGGGGCGTCGGTGAGGGCCGACCTTCTTTTGCGAGTCGCTGTCATTTAACCAGTATAACAGGGTTTTATGGGCCGCAATCAGGCCGCCGCGCTGGGTCCACAGGGGGAACGGAGTGGCGGATTGCATGGGGTCACGGGCATTTCTTGGGGAGTTGAGTTGCGCTTGAGCGACGCATTTGCGTATCTGGCGGCGGATATCGCAGGCACTGAATTTTCTCTCGATCTTGAAAGTTGCACCCATGATGGATGTGGATTGGCTCGGTTTGTTGACGATGCAGGGGCTCAACGTGCTGTCGTCGCTGTTCGTCACCGCGGTGGGGCTGTTCGCTCTCGTGATCGTGATTCTTTTCATCGTCGACGTTGTGCAGACGAAAGACGCCGTTCGCCGCAACTATCCCGTCATCGGCCGATTCCGCTACATTTTCTCGACGCTGGGCGAATTCTTCCGGCAGTACTTTTTCGCCATGGACCGCGAGGAGATGCCGTTCAACCGCGCCGAACGCGAGTGGGTCGACCGATCCTCCAAGGGCCACGACAATACGGTTGCGTTCGGATCGACGCAGAACCTTAGGCCGGTTGGAACCGTCATCTTCGTGAACTGCCCATTCCCGACGCTGGAAGAGGACGGCTGTCCCACTCCCAATGTGGTGATCGGCAAGGGCTGTCCCAACCCCTATGAGCCGCAATCGATCATGAACATCTCGGGCATGAGTTATGGGGCACTGTCGAAACCGGCCGTCAGGGCGCTGTCGAAGGGCGCGGCAATGGCCAACTGCTGGCTCAATACGGGAGAAGGCGCGCTGGCGCCGTGGCACCTGGAGGGGAATTGCGACATCGTTTTCCAGATAGGTACGGCGAAGTACGGTGTCAGGGATCTCGACGGGAAGCTCGATCCGGTGAAGTTGAAGGCGATAGCCGATCTGCGCCAAGTGAAGATGTTTGAGCTGAAAATGAGCCAGGGTGCGAAACCTGGCAAGGGCGGTATCCTGCCGGCGGCCAAGGTTACGCCTGAGATCTCTGCAATTCGCGGCATTCCGGTGGGCGTGCCGTCGATTTCGCCGAACCGGCATCCCGAAATCGACAACGTTGGTCAGCTCCTCGACTACCTGACGGCGATCCGCGACATAACGGGCAAGCCGACCGGCTTCAAGACCGTGGTCGGCGCGTACGGCTGGCTTGAAAAGTTGTGCGAGGAAATGCATCGCCGGGGGGAGGCGTGCGGACCGGACTTCATCACCATCGATGGTGGCGATGGCGGAACGGGAGCGGCCCCAATGGCACTGATGGATCACGTCGGATTGCCATTGCGCGAAGCGCTGCCGATGGTCGTCGATATTCTCGACAAATACGGTTTGAGGCAGCGCATCCGCGTGATTGCGTCGGGCAAGCTCATCATTCCCGCCGACGTTGCATGGGCCTATTGCGCCGGTGCCGACGTGGTTGTCTCAGCGCGTGGGTTCATGTTCGCGCTGGGCTGTATCCAGGCGATGAAATGCAACAAAAATACCTGCCCGACGGGAATTACCACGCACGATCGCCGCTTGCAGCGCGGCCTCGACCCTGAAGACAAGGCGGTGCGCGTGAAGAATTTCGTCGATGGCATCCGCAAGGGGGTGGGGACGATTGCGCATTCGTGCGGCGTGCAGCATCCGCGCGCGTTGAAGCGCTATCACTGCCGCATCGTGCAGGAGAATGGCCGCTCGCTGCCGATGGATGAGGTTTATCCTCCGGTCGGAGCCATGGAGCAGTACCGGGCAGTGGAGGTGGCTTGAGCGGGGGAAGAGAGCCTGCGAATTTGGGGTGCTGTGCCGGATTTCCGTACCGTGTCTGGGCCCCGGCCTTCGCCGGGGTGACGGATGCTGGGAGGACGTCGATGAAATGCCCTTGCGTCTACATACTGGCAAGCAAGCCAAACGGAACGCTGTATATCGGTGTGACAAGCACTTTGCATCAACGAATGGCACAGCATGATCAGGGACTGATCACGGGGTTCACCAAAACTCATAATGTCAAGCTGCTCGTATAGTACGAAATGCACAAAACGATGGAGGCAGCAATCCGCCGAGAAAAGCAGCTGTAAGGAATGGCAACGGCTCTGGAAAATGCGGCTCATTGAAAAATGTAATCCTGAATGGTTGAACCTTTTCGATCTCGAGAGTGGCGCGATTTTGTTTCTGCCGTCGGAGGACGAACGACTTGGTGGTGAACCGGTACGTTGGTGGACGAGAACGTAGACTTACCCTGTGCCGTCATGTCGGCGAAGGCCGGCACCCAGGACACTTTGAAATCATTCCGTTCGGTTCGGCTGGGCGCTCGCGTGACTTGCCGCGACGGATCGGTACTTCAACGATGCTCCTCGACCGCGGCGTCGATCAAGGCCTTGTTGAAGAGGTTTAGGGCTTTGAGGCGGTCGGCATGGCCGATGACCAGCGTCGGATCGGCCGATGAGACGACGACGATGCGCGGGGTTCCCGAGCGGTCGAATTCGCGCAGTGCGCGTTCAAGGGTGTCGGTTGCCAACAGCCAGGGGGTTGCGGTGCCCTCGATGTGGACAGGATCTGCATCAGGATCGACAGGGGTCATGAAGGCATCGACGCGCAGACGCCGCTGAATGGATTTGTGCGGGCCTTCCTGGAGGAAAAGCCCGCGCCTGCCAAGCTGCCAATAGAATAGCGAATGGCCGAGGAAGGCCTGCGTCACGCCGACGGCGATCGAGACGGTGAGCAGGAGGGCAATCGTCATCGTATAGCCGCCGGTCAATTCAAAGACGATCAGCGTGGTCGACAACGGCGCCCCGAGCACGCTGGCGGCGACCGCGCCCATACCGAGAATGGCGTAAAGGCCGTGGCTGGATCCTATCTCGGGAAAGACGGATGTCGCGATCAGGCCGAATGCGGAGCCGGTCATGGCGCCCAGATAAAGGGAGGGCGAGAAGATGCCCCCGGCAAAGCGGCTCGCCAGCGAGATGGCAGTCGCCGCCGTCTTAGCGACAATCAGCGACAGAAGCAGGATCAGCGGCAGCTCGCGTTGCAGGGCTTCGTTGGTGGCTTCGTAGCCGACGCCGAGTACCTGGGGAAAGAAAACCCCAATTGCCCCGACCATCAGGCCGCCGAGGCCGGTGCGCACCCATAACGGCATCTCGAAGCGCCACGATACGCGATCTGTCGCCATCAATGCGACCTCGAAAACGATGGCAACGGCGGCGCAGGTCAGCCCGAGCAACGCGAACGCCGGGAACTCCCAATAGGACGTTATCGAATATTCGGGGATCAGGAAGGTGGTCGCGTCGCCGAAGTGGATGCGTGAGATGACGGCGGCGGTGACGCTGGCGATGACGACCGGGACCAGGGCGCGGAAAGCGTAATGCGTAAGGATGACCTCGTGGGCGAAGAGGACGCCGGCGATCGGCGCGTTGAAGGATGCGGACACGGCGGCAGCTACTCCGCAAGCCAGTAGCGTGCGCCGTGCGCCCTGCGAGAGCTTGAAGAAGTCTTCCATCATCGCGGCAATCGATGCGCCGAGATGCACGATGGGGCCTTCGCGGCCGACGCTGGCGCCTGCGCCGATCGAGATCGCCGACAACAACGCGCTGAGAAAGCCGACCTTCGGATCAATGTGGGAATTATGCAGGGCACGGGCCTCGATCACATCGGCGACGCCGTGGGCGCGGCGGCCTGGCATGTATTTTTCGAGCAGGAAGCCGACGAGGACGCCGCCGATCGCGGGGGCCGCCAGAATCACCCAGAACGGAAGGTTGGAGGCGGCGCTGGCGACGTTCTCGCTGCTGGTTCCAAGCCAGGGCACCTGGAGAATACCGATCAGAAGACGAAAACCGATAGCCGCATAGGCGACGAGGATGCTGATAGCCAGCGCCAGCAGCCACACCAACATCTGGCGATCGGCGAGGAAGTCGCGGATGTTGACGCCGAAACGGGCATCGAAGAGGTGCTTAACCTCGGCAAGAAGCGCCGACAGGCGCGCTTTAGTTGCTGTTCCTGCAGGCGTGCGGCCGGATTTGCCATCGGCTCCCTCTATACCACCTTGCGCACCCCCGAGGCCGGCGTCGTCTTTTTCCTGTTGCATTCCCCTGCCCGTGTCCCTCCCTCGCAACCCGCTCTCATGCTCTTAGCGCCGGGATGGCTGCAGCGTCGAGGAGACGGGTTTGGTCGAAACTAGCATAACCCCTCGCGAGTTATTACGCAGTGCAACAAAAAGGCTGTCCCAATCCCGGCATTGTTATGCGATAAGTGGGGTTCGAGGGAGTTCGGCAGATGTCGTTCCGGAGGGAGCGTGAGGCGGCGAAGAGCCTGTGCGGGTGCGGCAGTCGGGCCGTGCATGATCGGCTGCGCCGTCATTTCCGGCCGCGATGAGGACTGGAGGCGGAATTGAACACATTCCTGATGTGGCTCGGCGGCCTGCTGATCGCAATCTTCGCGCTACTTTTCGCGGGACCCTATTTCGTCGACTGGAACAGCTATCGCGGCGTCTTCGAAGAGGAGGCGACGCGCGTTCTCGGCCGCCGGGTGCGCGTCGGCGGCAGTGTCAACGTACGCCTGCTGCCGGCGCCCTATCTCTTGTTCGAAGACCTGCGGATTGCCGATACGACGGGTATCGCGGGCGCGCCGCTGTTCAGAACCCAGAGTTTCAAAATGTGGCTGGCGGTGCCGCCGCTCCTGAAAGGCGCCTTCGAAGCCAACAAGATCGAGCTGGAGCGCCCGGTGCTCGCGCTGGCTGGAGATGCGAGCGGGTTCGGCAACTGGCGCTCGCTACTCGAGGCCAAGTCCCTGCCGTTCGTGCCGACCGGCGTAAAGCTCGACTCGGTGCTGATCGAGGATGGCGCCATATCGTACAGCATTGAAGGCGGGGGGGAACTTGCCAGGGTCGAAAAGATCAGCGGAGAACTGACTGCGCAGGCGCTGGCCGGCCCATATTCGTTCCGCGGTACGGCGACAGTGGGCGGAAACGCCAGCGATGTGCGCCTTGCGACCACCGAAGCGGGTGCGGACGGGTCGTTCCGCATCAACGCCCACGTGTCCGGCGGCGAGACGGCCAGCGATCACAAGTTCGACGGACTGGTGCAAGGGCTGTGGGATTTGCCCGGTGTCGCGGGCCAACTCGTTTCAAAGGTGAGGGTCGCAGACGCTTTGGCCACTGGCGGCAAGCCGCTCATTGCAGAGGCGCGCGCCGACGTGACGGCCAAGGGCCAGTTGCTCGACCTTACCGGCTTGACGGTTTCCTTCAACGATTTCGCGCAGCCGCAGATCGTGACCGGCAGCATGACGGCATTGTGGTCGAGCCGCCATACGGTGGATCTCGATCTCTCGTCGCGGTGGCTAGACGTTGATTTGATGCTGGGTTCGCTGGAGGGTTCGGCGGGTCAAGCGGCGTCGGCCGATGGTTCGCACGCGGGCGCAGAGAACGGGGGAGGGAAAGGTGCGACGGCTGCGCCATTGCCGACGGCGCGGGCGCTGATCACGCGATTGCTCGATGTCTTCCCCGGCAATACCGACGTCAAGGCGCGCCTTCGAGTCGACCAAGTCAAACTTGGGGGAGATCGCGTCGCCGGGCTCGTTGTGGCGATGGAGCGGGCGGGCGGTCCGCTGCAACTGAAGACCTTGCGGGCACTGCTTCCAGGCGGGGCGCGGCTCAATTTTTCCGGCAAGGTGGAAGCCATGGATGGGGAGCCGGTGTTCGATGGCGATCTGTTCATCGGCGGGGTCAGCGCCGCCAAGATCATTCGCTGGGCCGTCGGCTCGGACGACGCCAAGTCGCTGATCAGCGACGGGCCGTTTTCCGTCGGCGGGCGCATGCAGCTGGGGTCGAACCAGGTCATCCTGACATCGGCGGTGGCGGAATTTTCAGGCGTCCCGATCAGGGGCGGCCTGACCTGGGACGACGAGCGCAGGGCGGTCGATCTGACGGTGGAGGGCTATGAAATCGATACGCGCTGGTTTGGTCTGGGGAAGCTCGAAATGCCGGCACTGGCGGTAGTCCTTGCCGCGAAGAGTGGGCACTTGGCAGGGGAGACGGCGGCGTTACAATCCGCCGAGGGCGGACTCGCCGGCTGGTTTGATGCTCAGCAGCTGGATCTCAATCTCGATCTCAGCGCCGGGCGGCTGACGGATGGTACCACAACGCTCACCGACGTCGAAGCTCAGATCAAATTGAGCGGCAGACGCATCGATATCGCGCGGCTGAAACTCGTCACGGAAGAAGGTCTCAGCGCTGATGTGAGCGGGTCGCTCGACGGTCTGGGCAAATCGCCCAAGGGCGCGATCGACTATCTTGTCGGCGCCGAGGACCGGGCGGCGGCTTGGAAGCTGGCGGATTTGTGGGCCGGTGATGCGGCGGCGCCTTCAGATCGCGACCGTTTCGCAGCATTTGCCCCGATCCGGGTTGCTGGACGTGCTGATCTAGGGACGCGGCTTCCGACTGCTGCGGATTTCAGTTTCGATGGACGTGCTGGTGGGGGACGGATTTCCGGTCGCTTGTCGCTTGACGGCGGCATTGCCTCCTGGCGCGGTGCTCCTGTCGATTTCGTAGTGCACTCGCAGGCTGCCGATACCGGCCAGCTGATTGCGAGTCTGGCTGGCGATCGGTCGGTGCCCGACTCCGGCAGCAAGGGAGGCGATACCGGCAGCCTGCTGGTGAAGGCCGTCGGGGTGCCCGAGAAGAGCCTGCTTACATTGATGACCCTGGATAGTTCCGGCATCTCGATGGTGTTCGACGGCAGTTCGACCTTTTCCGGCAATGGAATTTCGACGATGTCGGGAGAGCTGCAATTGCGCGACGGTGACATTCGCCGGATGCTGCGACTGGCCGGTCTCAATGCGCCGGGCGGGGTCGGCAAGATCAGCTACGATGGCCTGGCCGACGTGGCGTGGTCGCCCGGCCAGTTCGCCATAACGCCGCGTGACGTCAATTTTAACGGAGCCCGGGTTGGTGGCCGCTTGGTCGTTACGATCGCGGAGGAGGCCCGGCGGAAAATCGAGGGCAGGCTCGTTGCCGATTCCGCGAGTTTGCCGAAAATACTTGCGGCGCTTCTCTCCGAGCCCGGTCCGCAACCGGAGACTGTCCAAGTGGCGCATGCAGAGGCCGCGGGGGGTGAGGCGGCAGGAGCCGGTGCCTTGTCCGACGGCGGGTCGGCTGAGATCGCGCCGCAAATTTTCTCCGACCGTGCGTTCGACCTATCGCTGCTGGAGGGAATCGAGGGATCGATCGACCTGAATACGGGCCGGCTCGATATCGGTGCCGACATGGCGGTAACTGACGCGCGGACGACATTTCGCGCCAGTGGCAACAAATTGACCCTTGAGTTCGGTGGCCGCCCAGTCATCGGCGGCGATCTAAAGGCTTCGCTGGATATCTCCAAGGCGGCGGCCGGGGCGCTCATCAGCGGCACGCTGGAAGTTGCAGACGCGAACATCGCGACGTTGCCGTTGGCTGCCGCGGCGGCCGCCAGGGGTGGCGGCTTCGGCAGCGGGCGCGCCGGCGTGAAGCTTGATTTCGAAGGGCGTGGGCTCAGCCCGCGGGGGATGATCTCGGTCATGACCGGCAAGGGGCAGCTGCAACTCCGGGATGTCACGCTGAGGGGACTGACTGCGGAAGGCATCCGTGCAGCAGCTGAGGAAACATTGCAGGCGGAGACGTTCTCGACGGACGATTTGGTGTCGCGCCTGTCGACTGGTATGGCCGGTGGCCGACTTGCGATTGGTGCGCCGAACGTGGCCCTCGATATCGCCGACGGGGCGGTTCAGATCGCGGCGGTCGATGCAGAGCAGGAGGGCGGGCGCACCAGAATCGTGACGACGCTCGACCTGCGCGCTTTCGTTTTCGACAGCGAACGGCGTATCGTCGCCGACGACCCGGTGCTCGGGCGGCCGTGGCCTCCAGTCATTGTCAATACGGTTGGCGCCCTGCAGAAGCTTGGTGCGCTGGAGCCGCGGATTACTGCGGACTCGCTCGAGCGTGAACTGGCCGTGCGCAAGATGGAGCGCAACGTCAACGAACTGGAGCGGTTGCGCCAGCTTGATGAGGAAGCGGCCGCACGGCAGCGCGAACGCGAACGCCAGCTCGAACTTGAAAGTCAGCGAATCGAAGCGGAGCGGGCGGCCGCCGCAGCTGCTGCTGCGGGAGGTGCCAACGGCGCTGTTCCCGGGGCTGTGCCGCCGGCCGGCGCCCTGCCCGATGGTTGGGCCCCAAAGCAGCAGAACGTGCCAGGTGAGGGTCAGGCCACGCCAGCAGCAGCGCCGCCGGGCGAGCCCAATACGGCTGGCACCGCTGCTTCTCCCGGCGCCAGCGAGCGACCTGTACCGCAGTCGAAGCGGAAGCCGCGCAAGCCAAAGCCTGACCCGAATTCGCTGACCAAACAGATTTTTGGATTCTAGCCCGCCTTTCTCACAGGGATGCGCGTCGTCATCGCTCCAGGGCGGGTCACTCGGCGAGGAGGGGCGCGAAAAGCGTATGGGTTCCTACGGTTGAGCGGTCCGACACTGCCGATGGCCCGCCCTGGGCGACCCGTCGTGTCGCATACGCGCTTTCAGCACGATGAACCACATCGATCTGCGATTTTCTCCCGGCCTGTCAGCCATTTGACACCCCCTGTGAGAAAGGCGGCTAGCCTGAATTTCTCCCAGCTGTCAGGAGCATCGGGGCTCCGACTCAGTGAAAGTGCTTCTGCGACAAAGACTTGAACCTCGCAGGAGATGATCCCCGATGCCGACACAGTGTAACCAGGCCGATCTTGATTTGGGAAGGGCCGGGGCTCGCCGGCTTGTGGGCGCTTTCGATGGCGGCGCGATCACGTCGAACGGTGGCGTGGCGCTTCTCGCTGGTGCCGATCGCCAGTTGGGTCTTGCCGAGCGGCTCGCTGCCTGTTTCACCGATCACCGCGTTCCGGAAGCCATCAGGCACGCGCTTCCCGACCTCCTGCGCCAGCGCATCTTCGGCCTCGCGCTTGGCTATGAAGACCTGATCGACC